>Ga0181537_10000881_pt1 | contig 28037 bp, 21 predicted proteins | sample PEATcosm2014_Bin_39_FD_119765 | JGI IMG/M metagenome (GOLD analysis project Ga0181537, IMG submission 119765) | Peatland microbial communities from MTU Mesocosm Facility, Houghton, MI, USA - PEATcosm2014_Bin23_10_metaG | ecosystem: Environmental > Terrestrial > Soil > Wetlands > Peat | place...
AAATGGTCTCGGACGACGAGGCCCACTGGCCGTTGCGGCGATGGGTGTTGAATGTCTCATAGAGCATGCAGGCGTTGCGGTCGAGAACGAGGACGTGCGAGTCGCCGATGTAGGTATCGGGCCAGCCATCGCAGTCGGCGGGCGCACCCTCAATGGGCGCAGTAATCGGATAGGGAGCCATGGCTACGTCGCTCTCGCTGGCGTAATCGCTCACATCGATGGAGATCAACGGCGTGGTGCTGGAGTCGACGACGACATAGGGAATGCCATAATTGCCGCCCGCGACCGAGGACCAATCGTGATGCAAATGGAGGCCCGTAAACCCGGCTGCGGAGGTGATGGCATCGTTGTTCGGATCGAGTGGCGCGCTGGAGATATCGGTGTTCCACGGACTGTCTGCCGGGAAAGGAACGAAGCCGTTGAGGCTCGCGTTGTTGCCGGTGCTCATCTTGCTGCAGGCCGAGGCGGTGGTGACGGCATCGATGGTCAACGTGAGGTCGGCGCTGGCTGATTGCTTTGGCTGCGATGCGTCGGTGACAGTGATGGTGACCGGCAACGATCCGACGTCTCCCGCGACCGGCGTGCCTGTGATCGCGCCGGTTGAAGCGTTGATGGAGAGACTGGCGGGAAGGCCGGTGGCGGAGAAGACGTAGGGCGTGGTTCCTCCGGTGGCCGCGATGGTAGCTGTGTAGGCGGCGCCAACGGTTGCGGCGGGCAGGGACGCAGTGGTGATGGCGAGGCTGCCGGGGACGACCGTGAGCGCGATTTTGGCTGTCGTGGTCTGCTGCGCTGTCGCGGAATCTTTGACCGTGAAGGTGGGCGTGAAGTTTCCAACTGTGCCTTGAGCGGGCGAGCCGGTGATTGCGCCTGTGGTGGCATTGATCGACAAGCCGCCGGGCAGACCGCTGGCGCTGAAAGTATAAGGAGGAACTCCGCCAGATGCTGTGACGAAACCGGTATAAGCAGTGCCGACGATGCCGTTGGACAGTGCCGTCGTGAGAATCGTGAGCTTGGCCGGCGCGATGCTCAGAGTGAGAACGGCGGCAGCGGACTGCTCGGGGCTCGAAGTATCCGTCACAGTGACGGTGACTGTGGCGCTGCCAATTGTGCTTTGTGCCGGCGTGCCCGCGATGACGCCGCTGGAGGTGGCAATGGCGAGGGCCGAGGGTAGTCCGGTGGCGGAGTAGGTGAAGGGGGCGGTGCCACCCGAGATAGCAACTGGTGCGCTGTAGGACAAGCCAACGGTCGCGCCGGGAAGGGACGAGGTAGAAATGGCGAGCTTAGGGACCTTGGGTGTTTTAGTGCCGCTGACGCAGCCGCTCAGGAGGGCGATGGCCAAGAGGGCAAGGCAAAGGACTTTGTTTCGCATCTACGTTCTCTCCCCAGGGGTTTGGGTTGCGAGGAAGCAGCGCGCAGGTCAGGTGAGGAGAAAGGACGGCAATCGGAAAAGGTGAGGTCAGAGGGAGGATACATCGCGGAACGAGACACATTGGCTCATTTCAGAGCACGGCTAATGACCTAGGTCATGTAGGGCGCAAAATCAACAAAAACAAGATCTAAAGTGGCGGCGCGAACAGACCTAGAGTTTGATTAGAGAGTTCCAAGACGGCGGGAAGCGCAAGCATTTCCCTTCTATTTCCCGAACAAGAAAGGCAGCCTCACACCTTGCAACCGCAAATGTTTGTTGCCGCGGCATGCCTGCTCGCGGCGATGCCGAACTGCGCTCAGTCAAGTCACACAGGGGCGACGTCGCCGGTGATTGCGAAGGCGCCCGATCGTGTCAGTAGAGCGATTGACGATGCGCAGGTTGTCACTCTCGAGGGCAATGTGCCGCCGATGGCGGAGCCGCAATTCGAGGCCGGTGTGGTACCGGCTGAGACACGGATGGAGCGCATGCTGTTGCTGCTGGAGCCCTCGGCAAAACAGCAATCGGCTCTCGATGCGTTGACTGCAGCGCAGCAGGATCCGCAATCGCCTCTGTTTCACCGCTGGTTGACTCCGCGGCAATATGGGGAGCAGTTCGGCGTGAGCACGAATGATCTGGCGAAGATCGAGCAATGGTTGGAAGAGCACGGATTCAGGGTGAACGAAGTTGCAGCGAGCCGCCGACTGATTGACTTTTCGGGCAACGCCGGGCAGGTGGAAGATGCGTTTCACGCGCAGATGCGGCAGTACGCAGTGGGCGGCGCGGTACACATGGCCAATTCTCAGGACCCGCAGATTCCGGCCGCGCTCCGGGGCATTGTTGCCGGCGTTGTTTCATTGCACGACTTTCGGCGCGGGTCGCAGATGCGCAGGGCGCAGCCGTCGGGGGCGCGTGCGCAGTGGAATCTCTCCGGATCGCACTATCTTTTTCCAGCGGACTTCGCGGCGATCTACGATGTGGATCGGGTCTACAGCGACGGAGACACGGGCGCAGGCGTGTCGATTGCAATCGCGGGGCGCAGCAACATCCTGATGAGCGATGTAAGCGCGTTTCGCGCTGCCGCGGGATTGTCGGGCGGCCAAGCGACGGTCATCGTGAATGGACCCGATCCAGGTGTTGTCGCAATCGATCAGGATGAATCGACGCTCGATGTGGAATGGGCGGGAGCGGTCGCTCCGGGAGCTGGCGTCACGCTGGTTGCGAGCGCCTCAAGCGCGACGACGGACGGCATCGATCTGTCAGCGGCCTACATTGTGAATCATGCATTCGCGCCGGTGATTAGCGTAAGCTACGCGAGTTGCGAACAGGCGATGGGCGCGGCAGAACTCGCTTTCTACAACGATCTTTGGCAGCAGGCAGCGAGCGAGGGCATCAGCGTGCTGGTTGCCTCGGGCGACTCGGGCGCAGCGGGTTGCGATGCGCCGACAGCGAAGGCGGGGACGGAAGCCGCCGTGAATGGGCTATGCAGCTCGCCCTTCGCAACGTGCGTAGGCGGAACCGAGTTTGATGAAGGCCTGGGCCAGTATTGGGCTGCTGCGAATGGCGCGGGGAACGAGTCGGCGCTGGGTTACATCCCCGAAACGGTGTGGAACGAAAGCGGGGCCAACGGCGGCGGCGATCTGTGGGCATCGGGCGGAGGGGTGAGCCGCATTTATGCGCAGCCTGGCTGGCAGGCAAACGTGAGCGGAGCGAATGAGACCAATGGCATGCGCGCCGTGCCGGATGTTGCGCTGACCGCAGCGAGCCACGATGGATACGCGCTCTATGAGAATGGCGCTTATTGGATTGTGTCGGGGACTTCGGCCGCAGCGCCATCGTGGGCCGGGCTCGCGGCCCTTGTCATCAGCTCCAAGGGATCGGCCCAGGGCATTCTCAATCCGTCGTTGTACACAAGGCGCAATGTGGGAGAGACTCCCTTTCACGCAACACCGAGTGGAAACAACAGCGTGCCGGGCGTCACGGGATTCACAGCCGACGGTGAGGACTACAATCTCGCGACGGGGCTTGGGTCGGTTGATGCTGCAGTGCTGGTGTCGGGCTGGGGAGCAAATGAAACCAATTCGCAAGAGACGATCATTGTGCACGGATCGCCGGCAAAACCGGTTGCGCCTCGATGTCTCTGCCGGTGAGGCTCAGGCCAGCATTGCGAAAGAGCGCTCGATGCGGGCGGGAATCTCGGCGGGTGTGTCGCCGAGCGCATAGCCGATTTCAAGCACGGCAGCGGGCGGATGTGCGAGTTCTTTGAGTGCCAGAACCGCGGCGGGCCAGTCGATCGTGCCATCACCGGGCCAGAGGTGCTCGTCCTTGAGTCCATGATTGTCGTGGACATGGATGGAACCGATGCGGCCGCGAAGAGTCGAAATCGCTTCGGCGACGGTAGAAGTGATGTGGGCGTGGCCAAGATCGAGGCAGACTCCGATGTTGGGCAGATGGCCCATCTCAAGAATTGTGACCAGATGCTCAGGGGTGGTTGCATCGCTGATCAGGTTTTCGACGAGCAGCCGAACGCCGAGCGGGTGAGCAAATGCGCCGAGGTGCTCGAGCGCAGTGATGGAGTGCTCAATGGTGCGGGGCGACCATTTGTCGTCGCGTTCTCCGAGATGAAGGACCAGGTTCTTGATGGGGATGCGTTCGGCAACCTCGAGGGCGCGCTTGATCTCGTCCATGGCGTCAATGCGGCGGGATTTTTCAGGGTGAAGAACGTTGACGGCGGGTGCTCCGGCGCGGCCCATCTCACGGTCAGGCCAGAGCGGGCCATGCATCGAAAATGGCTCAAGCGAATTTGAAGCGAACCACTCGGCAATTTCGCCGACGTGCTCGCGGCTGGTGTAGTCGAAGTGTTGGCGAGCGGCAAACAGTTCCACGCCCTGGGCTCCGGATCGCGCGGCGAGGTCCAACAGCCCGGGGTGGAGGCGCTGGTTCAAAAACAAGTGCGTCGATAAGATCTGCAGCATAGCGAAACCGGGACCCTCGCGCGTGTGTGCCCATTGACCGCTTGTGGCTCTGATGGCATTATCTCATTTTCTACAATCACTTACGGAGAATTGGGTGTTGCGATAGATGGTGCGGACGGCAAACCGCGGCGCTGGTTCGCGATTCGGTTCGCACTGGACATTCGAGCGGAAGTTTCCTATGCTACCGACACTGCGATCCCACTGACGGACTATAAAGTCCCTTTATTAAACGTCTGAAACGCCCAGTGGCCCTCTGGTTTGCGAATCTCGCAGGGTTGCTAGAGTTGATTGCCGAGCGAACGGAGCGCAAATCTCTGTGGCTTCGGTTGCCCCGGCTGCGAAGGTCCAATAGAGGATGTTTTTGAAACTGCCAAGCGCAAGTGCGATTGAGCGACTGCCATGGTGGGCGAGGACTCTGCTGGGGTGCGGCACGGGTTTGCTCTCGGTGGGGCTCACCTATGCCATCCCCGTGCTGCACGCATTTCCGCTGCTGATTGCTTTTCCCGCGGTGATCATTGCTTCCTGGTTTTTCAATGTAGCGGGAAGCTTTGGGTGCGCCATTGTTGCGGTCACTCTCGTGGACGTGCTGCTGACCAATGCGCAGTTTCAATTTTCATCAGCCTTTACCCATCAGGAGACGCGGGTCTCTCTGTTTCTGGTGCTGTCGACATTGTTGGGGCTTTTGATCAGGCGGCTGGCCGATCAGCGCATGGAGATGCAGAACCAGGATCTGAAAAAGAGCCTGATCCTTGAGCAGGCCCAGCGCCAGATGGCCGAAGAGCGGGCGCGGGCAGGCGATGCCTTGCAGGAGCGCGACGAGTTGTTGCAGATTTCGCTGCGCGCTAACGGGATGGGCGTGTGGATGTGGGATCTGGGAAACGACACGATGCACCGGTCAGACGAGGTCTATCGCATGGCTGGGCGCGAGCCAGGAAGCTGCGGCGACGAGCCTGAGGCGTGGATTGAATTTGTGCATGAGGATGACCGCGAAGGATTGAAGAAGGCGTTTGCGGAGGTCAGAGCAAGCGGTAAGGACCTTCATCATCAATATCGCGTTCGTTGCCCGGATGGGTCGATACGCTGGCTTGAGTCGCAGGGCAAATGCCAGCGCGACAACGAAAACCGAGTGTCGCGCATTGTCGGGGTGATGGCCGACGTGTCTCATCGCAAACGCGCTGAAGAAGCGATGCTGCGGGCGGAGAAGCTGGCCGTGGCCGGGCGGCTGGCGGCGTCGGTCGCGCATGAGATCAACAATCCGCTGGAAGCCGTAACAAATCTTCTTTACCTGATTACGCTCAGTGATAGCACTGAAGCTGCGCAAGCTCACGCGCAGCGGGCACTGGATGAGCTGCTGCGCGTGTCATTGATTACGCAATCAACTCTCAAGTTTCATCGCCAGCCGGGTTCTCCGAAGATCACGATGTTGTCAGAGATCGTCGACGGAATTGTGGCGCTGTTTCGTCCCAGGATCATGGCAGCCGGCATCGATCTGAAGGTCGAAGTGGTCAACGAGGTGGCGATTGCGTGCATGCCGAGCGAGGCTCAACAGATCTTCGTCAACCTCATGGCGAATGCCATTGAGGCGATGCCGCGCAGCGGGCAACTCACCATCCGGCTGCGGGCCTCGCGCGACTGGCGCAAAGGTGCGGCGGAGGGGATGCGGGTGACTTTCATGGATTCAGGTGTGGGGATGGACCGCGCGACGATGCGGCGCATCTTTGAGCCGTTTTTCACCACCAAGCCGGAGACGGGGACGGGACTGGGCATGTGGGTGGTGCACCAGCTGGTGGAGCGGCATGGCGGGCATATCAGGATGTGGAGCACTCCGCGCTATGGGGCCAGCGGAACGGTCGTATCGATTTTCTTGCCGGCGGGACAGAAGGAAGTGGAAGGCGTGGAGTTTGACAATAGCGCGAGCCGATCGCTGCCGGTCGAGCGCGCCTTCGATCCGATCCCGTACAACTAACAGCTCGGGTAACAGGTCAGTAGCCGGCCGCTTTGCCGTAATGGCTGCGGTGGTCTTGGCCGCCCAGCAACTCGCCGGTCGCGGGATGGACTTCGATGCACTCTCCATTGGACCAGTGCCCGTCTTTGACGGAAAGCTTGTAGCCCTGAGCGCTCAGCGCTTTCTGGGTCTCGTCGCTGAAGCCGGGCTCGAGGAAAAGCTCATCGGGCTGGTACTGGTGATGGAAGCGGGGTGCGTCGACGGCCTGCTGGATGTTGAGACCGCCCAAGCTGACAGAGAGAAAGATGTTGGCGACAGCGGTGATAATGCGCGCGCCGCCCGGCGAGCCGAGCACGAAGCGAAGCTTGCCGTGTTGAAGCACGATGGTGGGCGTCATCGAACTGAGCGGACGCTTGCCGGGTGCGATGGCGTTGGCCGGACCCTGGATGAGGCCGTACATGTTGGGCACATCGGGTTTTGCAGCAAAGTCATCCATCTCATCGTTAAGAAGGAACCCGAGCGAGCCTGCGGTGACGTGCGATCCGAAGTTGTCGTTGAGCGTGGTGGTCACGGACACAGCGTTGCCCTCCGCATCCACGACGGAGTAGTGGGTGGTGTCCGGTGATTCCTTGCGACGCCGTCCCGCGGTTGTCGGGGCAGGGGGGAGAAAACCGACCGGTCGTTGGAGCGATGCGCTGGGAGTGGCAGCGGCGGAATCGATCGAGGCGCGCCAGGCGGCTGCGTATTTCTTTGAGGTGAGTTCGGCGACAGGAACGGAGTTGTAGTCAGGGTCGCCGAGATAGTCGGCGCGGTCCATGTAGGCGCGGCGATAGGCCTCGGTGATGAGGTGCATCGACGCCGGCGTGCGGTCGCCGAGTTTGGCCAGGTCAAATCCCTCGAGTATGTTGAGCGCGCTGACGAGCACCACGCCTCCCGACGAGGGCGGCGGGGCGCTGAGGATGGTGTAGTCGTGAAACGTTCCGACAACGGGCGCACGTTCGACGACGGTGTATTGAGCCAAGTCGTCGAGGGTCAGCAGTGCGCCGCCTTTACTTAGTTCGCCGATCAGCTCGTGGGCCAGCGCGCCATGATAAAAACTCTCGGGATCGTCAGCGATGCGCGTCAGAGTGCGCGCCAACTCGGGCTGTTTGAAGACGTCGCCGGCCTTGTAGAGATTGCCATCGCGTTGAAAGATACGCCGGGAGTCGGGGAATTTAGCGAGGTCATCGTCGGCGAGTTCGTCGGCTTCTTCTTGTGAGAGCGTGAAGCCCTCTGTGGCAAGCGTGATGGCCGGAGCCATGACGCGCCTGAGGCCGAGCTTTCCATATTTGCGTTCGGAGTAAACAAGGCCTGCGACGGAGCCAGGGGTAGCGATGGAGCGGTAGCCGATGACGCTGGACGAAAGGCTGGTCTCAGGCAAGACGTCGCCATGCTCATCGAGATACATGGTTTCTGTCGCAGCCAGCGGAGCTTTTTCGCGGAAGTCGATGAAAGTTGAATGGCCGTCGTGGGTCCGCAGCAGCAAAAAGCCACCGCCGCCCAGATTGCCCGCGGACGGATGCACGACGGCGAGCGCAAATCCGGTGGCGACCGCGGCATCGACGGCGTTGCCACCCTCGCGGAGCACATCGAGACCGGCGTCGGATGCAAGATGATGCACGCTCACCACCATGCCGTGGAGCGCTCGCACGGGCTGCTCAGTCTTGTAGGGGAGCACATTCATGGTGCCCTCCTGGGCGTTGGACCGGATGGGGATAAGAAGCGCGGCGCCGATCAAGGCGGCCAGAATGGGGAAGTGCGGCCGTCGACTCATTGAAGTGAGGATATCGCGAGACGGGTAGAGAAATGCGTAAGGATTGACAGAGAAGTCAGGATGCCGAATGAGCAGGGTCGATGATGAATGCGTCACTCAGCTGCCGATCTCTCGACTCGTCGCTGGCGCTCACCGGCCAGCAATGCGCATCATCGGGTCGGGCGCAACCTGGCAAGCGTTGTGGCTTTCCAACTTCCATGTCGATCCGTCGCCGTAGGTGATGGAGAGAATCTCGATCGACTGGACGGACGCAAAGCCGGGCAAGACAAGATCGGCGCCAAATCCGCTCTGTTTTTCTTCGTTGAACGGAACGTCGAGAGTCTGGAAGCGATCGTAAGAGACTTCCTGACCGCAATCGGCCTGGACCAAGCGATTTTTGCCTGAGAGTCCTCTGACCCTGATTTTGGCGCTGGCAATTTGACCCGTGCGGTCCTGTGAAAGGACAAGATGAATGTGTTGCGCGGGGGCGGAGGGGTTCTGATCGCCGCGGACGCTCAAAAGAGTACTACCGGCACTCTGCTGTGCGTTCATCCGGACCGGGCACATGGGAGCCGTAGGCTGAATGACAGTGATCTGCGTAAGTGGAGCAGGCTGCGATTTTCCGTCCGCCTGCGGACCTATAGGACCAAGGGTGGTGAGTTGACTGAAGTTTGCGCCGCCGGAGGCGATGATTCCGTTTACGGGGCACTGTGCTGCGGCCAATGCGCCCGCACCGACGAGGATAAGCCAAAGAGAACCAGCTCGCGCCATTGAGGCCTCCGACGAGAGACAAGAACACGATACGCCAAGCCGAATATGGGATCAATCCAGCCATGAACTGTGTGCCTCGGCCGATCTAGGAATACTCGCATGGCAGTGAGGTGCGGCGCGGGGTATTGCGTTACCTGCTGTGATACCGTTTCAATACGGCTTCTGGATTGGCGATATTGCGCCGCGGAGGCCTGAAGATCTGAACAATGTCACAGCAGCCGGAATTGATATCGCCTTCATTGCCCGCGAGCCCGGCTCCTGAATCTGGGACACAATCGGGCGAATCCGCAATGGCCGGAGTTCCTGCGCAGCGGATTCCACCCTGGCTGGTGCGGGCGGAACTATTCCTGCGTGTGATGTTGCGCATCTATATTGGCGGGGCGGTGTGCCTGGCGCCGTGGTGGCCGATGTTCTGGGATCAGAACCCACTGTTTGTGCAATTTCCGACACTGTCAATCTATGCAGCGAACGGAGCGGTGCGCGGCATCATTTCGGGGCTCGGTCTGCTGAACATTTGGATCGCCGTAAAGGACGCAATCCGCAACAGAGATAGCGGGGGGCAGCAGTCGCAGCGACAGGGCTTCGCTGGGAGCGGCGAATAGGAATCGAGATGGGGAACGAGAGACAGATGCCGGCCAACAACGGGGTTGCCGCGAACGCTGTGCCCGAGGCCAAATTGCCGGGCAATGGAGCTCCGCCGCCGCTGTCGTCTGCACCCTTGGCCTACGAAAACAGCGCGTTCCTCAACAGCGCCGATGGCCGCCTGATCCGCATTGTTGCAGAGTTTATGGAGCCGCTGGCGCGATTCCGCCATGAGCGGATCCAGGACACGGTGGTGTTCTTCGGCTCGGCACGCTTTCGCGGGAAAGAGGAAGCGGATCACGAACTGGAGCTTCTCGACAACACAGGATCAACGCGCCCCGCGCCGAGCGAAGAGCAGCCCGCCAGTCCGCCGCAGATCGCCGCCGGCAACGCCAGCGACCTGCAGCGCAAACGCGCCGTCGCTGCCGTGGAGATGGCGCGCTACTACGAGGACGCGCGGCGTCTTGCGCACATTTTCACGGACTGGGCGAAATCCATTCCGTCGCGGCGTTCCCGCTTTGTAGTGACCTCGGGGGGCGGCCCGGGAATCATGGAGGCAGCCAATCGCGGCGCGCACGAGGCCGGGGGCAAGACGATTGGAATGAACATTCGCCTTCCCTTTGAGCAGTCGCCCAATCCCTACATCACGCCGTCGCTCAACTTCGAGTTCCACTACTTCTTCATGCGCAAGCTGTGGTTCGCCTACCTGGCCAAGGCGCTGGTGGTCTTTCCTGGCGGATTCGGGACGCTCGACGAGATGTTCGAGATCCTCACTCTGGTGCAGACTCAGAAGATCGCCAAGCGGCTCACGGTGGTCATCTACGGGCCTGAATACTGGAGAAAGGTTTTCAATCTCGACACGCTTGTCGATACCGGCGCTATTTCACCCAAAGACATTGAGCTGTTTCAATTTGCCGACACGCCCGAGCAGGCCTTTGCGATGCTGCGCGACGGGCTGACCGAGAACTTCCTGGTGCCCGAAGCCGAGGCGGAAGCTGCGCACCCGGCGGTGCATGATGCCGTGCCGAGCGCAACGCTCGAGGATTTTCTCGGACCCGACCTGGCTCGGACGATCAAGTAACCGCGCGGCCCCTTGAGCCCGGGGCGACGGCACCGAACGCTGGACCAACCCCGGAATGACGCTTGTTGCGGGATTCTCAGGGTTTTCAGCCACTTACAACGCAAATTCTCGTTACTTTATTGATTCTTTTGGCAATTGAAGGCATTTTCGCGTCGCGTTCATGCGATGTTGACCACGTAATTGCACAATAAAAGATGAAATCTCCAGCTCGATCACGGAAACAGGAGGGGACGTGGCCAACTCGACCATAAGCTACCTGTGGCGCGACCGGAAGGCGGCGCACGGTTACCGAACGGGCGTGTCGCTGCACAGCCACACCAACCAGTCGCAAGAGACGCTGGATTTTCTCGCCAATCTCGGCAATCAGTATTCCTGGATGCGGCCATTGCTTTCGCGGCTTGAACAGCGATCGCAGTCGATGCACGGGGTGAGGGTGGACTACGCCGCCAGCTACTGGACGCCGCCCATGACTCCCAAACTGGCATTTGATCTCGAGAGCCAACAGATTGAAAAACTCGATGTGGCTCCGATGGTGTCAATTACGGACCACGACAACATCAAGGCGCCTATGCTGCTGCGGACGGTTCCCAGCGCGCGGCAGATTCCGGTATCGGTTGAGTGGAGTGCGCCCTATGGGGGCGTGCAGTCTTTTCATCTCGGCGTGCACAACCTGCCCAGCGCGCGTGCCGCTGAGTGGATGTCGACACTTGAGGACTACACTGCGCATCCGAGCCCGCAGCGCCTGACCGAGATTCTGGTTGCGCTCAATGACGAGCCCAATGTGCTGGTGGTGTTTAACCACCCGATGTGGGACCTCTACATGATCGGCAAGGAAAAGCACGAGTTCCTTGTGAACGAATTCCTGCAAAAGAACGGCGCATGGCTGCATGCGCTCGAACTCAATGGACTGCGCCACTGGGATGAGAATCGCGCCGTGAGAAAGCTGGCCGCCCAATGGAACATGCTGCTCATCTCTGGAGGCGATCGTCACGGTGTTGAACCGAACGCCAACATCAATCTGACGCAGGCGGCGAGCTTCACTGAGTTTGTGCACGAGGTGCGCCGCGAGCGGAAGAGCAACGTGCTGTTTATGCCACAATACGCCGAGCCGTGGAAGCATCGCATACTGCAGTCGACGATGGACGCGATTCGCAGCTATCCCGATTTTCCGCAGGGTTCGCGCCAGTGGGATGATCGGGTTTATCATCCCGATGCGAACGGGGTGATCAGGCCATTGAGCGAAATCTGGCCCAAGGGGCGCGCGCCTCTGGCCATCGGCTGGGTCATTGCGATGGTGCAGTTGCTCGGCAAAGGCCCGGTTTCGGATGGGTTGCGGTTGGCCTGGAACGACTCAAATCAACATCGCCTGGCGCTGGGCGATACTGAAGGCTAGGTAAAGCGTCCAATACCCAGGGGATTGAATGCGGGATATGAATGCACGAATGCCGCGCGTGGCGTATTTTCCCGATTCGTTCCACGAAGTAAACGGGGTAGCCCACACCAGCCGTCACTTCGAGGCGTTTGCGCGCAGGCGCAACTTGCCCTTTCTCTGTGTCCGGGCCGGCGACCGCGCGGAGAACCTCACTGAAGAAGGCAATCTCTGGACACTGGAGCTGCCGCGCGGCTTTCTATCCTTTGCTATCGAGAAAGATCTGCGCTTCGATCCGGCGTTTCTCCGCCACATTTCGCTGATTGAGGACGTGCTGGAGCGATTCAAGCCGGATCTCATTCACATCACGGGGCCGAGCGAAGTGGGGATGCTGGGCGCGGGCCTCGCGCATCATCTCGGGCTGCCGCTGGCGGCGAGCTGGCACACGAATGTGCATGAATACCTGGCGCGGCGTTCTGAGTGGTTTGCACGCCTGCTGCCTGCACGCCAGTCTGCGGCGACGGTGCAGACCATTGAAGACCTGACCATGGCTACAGCAGCGAAGTTCTATTCTGTGGCACAGGTGCTCTTTGCGCCCAACCCTGAGCTCTGCGAAACGCTGGAGCGGATGACCGAGCGCCCCTGCCACTTGATGCCGCGCGGCGTCGATGCGGAACTCTTCCATCCTGCGAAACGGAATCGCAAGCCAGAAGATCGCGATCACGTGCTGGGATTTGTGGGCCGCCTCTCAGTGGAGAAGAACATCGCGGGTCTCGTTCAAGTGCAGGATGAGCTCGAAAAGATGGGTCATCGGAGCTTCCGGTTCCTCATCGTCGGCCACGGGGGCGATGAGGCCTGGCTGCGGGAGCGTTTGCATCGGGCGGAGTTCACTGGAGTGCTGCGCGGTGAAGCATTATCGGCTGCTTACGCCAACATGGATTTGTTTGTTTTCCCATCGCACACCGACACCTTTGGCAACGTGGTGCTTGAGGCGCTGGCGAGCGGCGTGCCCGCCGTGGTAACACCTGATGGCGGACCGAAGACGATTGTGCGCGATGGCGTGACCGGGCGCATCGCAGAGGACGCGGAGTTTGCATCGGCAGTAGCCGGCATTCTCGGCGATGGTGCGAAGCATGAGGCGATGCGGCTGGCTGCGCGCGCCTACGCACTGACAGCGAGCTGGGACTCGGTATTTGAAGGGGTCTATGCGGCGTATGAGCCGATGCTGGCGCAGAGGATGCAGGTGGCCGGCTCAGTCTTGTGCTAAACGCAAGCCTGTGTGCAGGTCGACCGCAAACGGCGTCTCCTTGTCCGTCATCAAATCCCAACCCATGCCGCACAACACGCCGCCTTCGATGCTTGTGATCGTGACTCCTTCATCGGAGAGCTTGCCGGTCTGCCATGCTTCGCCCTGCGCGCCCCAGGCAAGAATGTTGCGGTGGCCGACGAAGAGGAGCAGGTTCGCCTCTACAACCGGACGCAAGGCAAGCACGGGGCGAAAGGGAATCATGGTGAAGCGCTCCGGCGCGATGGCGTGAATGAGGTAGGCGTAACCGCCGGAGACGGCACATATCTCGACTGGATTGGGACAAGACCAGAGGCCGGTGGGGACGGCCGGATCGCGAAACCCCAGCGCGCAGGTGGCCAGGAAGGGTTGCGAGCCCGGCGAGGGTTTTGGATCAGATGTGTCTGCGCCCGCGGGCCGGATCAGCACTTCGAGTGCGCCACGCTCGATCTCTTCAGCGTCGCGGGGATAGACGAAGTGACGCGGAGGAAGGATGAGCGGTCGTGCCGCAAGCACCTGCGCTTGCCAGCGATGGGGAAAGCTGAGGTCAATGACGGGATCGGGCACCGCTCAGACTCCGACAAATTTTTCGATGCGTTGCTGCACGGTGGGGACATCGAGGCCAACGGCCTTGCCGTTCTCGATCAGCGGGATGATCTTGTCAAAGTCGGGCCCGGAATGTGTGCCGGTGAGCGCGACGCGAATGGGATGGTAGAGCTCCTGGCCCTTGATGCCCGTCGCGTCCTTGATCTCTTCCATCCACGACTTGAAGACCTCGGGCGTGACGCGATCTTGATGGGCGCGGACGTGGCTGGCAAACTCGCCGAGCACGGTTCGGGCCGAGTCGACGGCGAGAATGGCGGCGTTGTCTTCGCGCTCGCGTGCCTGCTCGACATCAAAGCCGAATAGGAAAAGCGACTTGGGCATGAGCTGATCGAGATGGTCGACTGCGGGCACGAAGACCTGAATGAGATTCACGAACCAGACGAGCACTTCGTCGGCCGCATCCTCTTTGGTGGGCAAAAAGCCGCCGAAGTACTCCCACGCCAGGGAGGCGAGACGCACGGGAGACGCCTGCTTGAGGTAATGCCGATTGAGCCAGTTGAGCTTGTCGAAGTCGAAGATGGCGGGTGATGGCGTGACACGCTCGAGGGTAAACGACTTGATGAGCTCGGGCAGGGTGAAGGTCTCGGTCTTGCCGTCTTCTGCACCCCAGCCGAGGAGGGCGAGATAGTTCACGAGCGCCTCGGGCAGGTAGCCCATCTCGCGAAAGGTAGAAATCGAAGTGGCGCCGTGGCGCTTTGACAGGCGCTCGCGATCGGCGCCGAGAATGGTGGAGAGATGCGCGAACTCCGGCACTTTCCAGCCGAAGGCTTCGTAGATCGCCACCTGCTTGGGAGTATTCGAGATGTGATCATCGCCGCGGATGACATGGGTGATGCCCATCAATGCGTCATCGACCGCGACCACGTAGTTATAAACGGGCATGCCCGGAGCGCCGTCTTTGCCGGAGCGCACGAGGATGGGATCGCTCACGTCTTCGGCAGCAAACTCGACGTCTCCTCGGACGAGGTCGTGAAAGCGCAAGGGCTGCTCGCCGATCTTGAGGCGAATGGCAAACGGGATGCCGGAGTCGAGATTTCTCTTGATGGACTTGGCGCTGAGGTTGCGGCATTTGCCCGAATAGACCTGGGGCTGGTTTTTGTTTGTGAAGGTGCGCCGCTCAGACTCGAGGTCCGCGACTGTGCAGAAGCATCGATAGGCTTTGCCCGCATCGAGCAGCCTCTTTGCATATTCGTCGTAGACTCTTAGCCGTTCGGATTGTCGGTAGGGGCCGAATCTGCCTTTGCCCGGCAGATGAAAGCCCTGTTCGCTCGGTCCCTCGTCCCACTCGAGGCCCAGCCAATGCAAGTCTTCCATCAACGTGGTTTCATAGTGCGACTCTGAGCGCTCGACATCAGTGTCTTCGATACGCAGAATGTAGTCGCCGCCGTGGCGACGCGCGAAAAGCCAGTTGTAGAGCGCCGTGCGCGCGTTGCCGACGTGCAACAAGCCCGTCGGCGAAGGGGCGAAGCGCACGCGAATCTTTGCGGTTTCCGGCACGTTTTGATGATAGCCGGTTCGTACGCGCCCGAGGGCAGGAGTTCTTTTGCGGTCGCATCCGTTGTAACGGGACCGGCGAGAGCTTAGCGCAGGCGCCGCAGATCAGCAAAAGTGCTGCCAGCCGCGCGGTTCGAGAGGTCGCGAACCATCAGGCGAGATCAGCACAACCTGCGGCCGGCCAGCGCGGCGACGCACGATCTGCCCGATGCGAGTGACGGGGACACCGGCAATGGCGCGGGGCACGCGAGTTTTTGGCGGCGCAGTAAAGAGCAATTCATAGTCTTCGCCGCCGTGGAGGGCCTGGTCGAGCGTGGCGGCTGCATGAATGGGCAACGCGGCTTCGTCGACCTCGGCCGCTACGCCCGATTCGACGCAGAGATGAGCGAGGTCGGTCGACAGTCCGTCGCTTAAATCAATCGCGGCCGTGGCTGCGCGCCTGCCGGCGAGCCAAAGCCCCTGGGCGATGCGGGGCTGAGGCGAGAGGTGCGGCGCAAGCTCTTCCATCAGCCTGGGCGTGATGCGTGCCGATCGGGAATTCCTTGCCTGCTTCTCCAATGTGCCAAGGCGCGCCAGTCCGGCGGCGGCGCCTCCCAGTGTCCCAGTCACGTAAAGCAGGTCGCCCGGCTTTGCGCCCGACCGCAAAAGCGCACGACCCCGTTTAACCGTGCCTACGAGCACGATGTCCGCAATGGCGAGCGGCGACTCGGACAGATCGCCACCGGCCAGAGGGCATTTGAATTCTTGAGCCAGCGCCAAAAGGCCCTCATAGAATCCATCAATCCAGGCTATCCGAGCCGTCGTCAGTTCTTTCGGTAATCCCAACGAAACAAAGGCCGCCAACGGCCGAGCTCCCATAGCCGCGAGGTCGCTCAATCCGCGCGCCAGGGCGCGGTGGCCAACCGTTTCGGCGGGATGCCAATCCAACCGGAAGTGGCGACCGGCTATCGACAAATCCGTCGTAATGGCAAGTTCGTCGCCGGGCCGGGGGCGCAGCAAGGCGCAGTCGTCGCCGATGCCCAGCCGGAGGCCGGCAGACGCAGAGCCGGACACGCGTCTGCGAATGCGCTCAATGAGCTCGAGTTCGCCGGATACCCGAATTGGGCGAGGCTTGACCACCCTTAAGCAGAATAGGCCAAGGCGCTGAATAGTTGTTGCAAGAGCCTAAAGCACGAGCAGTGGTTCTAAAGGACAACTCGTAGCTGGACGATGGTAATGGCAGGCGATTTTGCACCATTGATTTCGTTGACCTTGCGTCGTAGAGGCTGATAGCCTTAACGCACGTTCTCTGAAAGAGCACCCCTACGGGGCCTTTCTTATTGCCAACGGGCTCATGGAGCCCCATCTGTGCCTTTCGCTGTTCGATTTGGCTAAGTGGCGAATTGCAGCCTTCCCCCTGCTGCGGGAAAGAGAAGGATTGATGCTGCGTAAGCGCTATTACATTCTTTTCGTCACCAGAGATGAAGACGGGCGGGTGCGCAAGATTCCCCTCCCTCTGCATTACGTGTATGGCTTTGTAGCTGCGGCCCTTGTGGGAGCATTCACCATCGTTGGCCTGGCCGGCTCGTATACGCGCATGCTGCTCAAGACCGAGAGCTTCAACCAGGTTCGCCAGGATCGCGAAACCCTGCGCAAAAACTATCAGCAGATGGCGCAGATCGCGCACGATCGCGATGTGCAGGTCGCCTCGCTGGGCGCGCTGGCCAGCGAAGTAACTTCGCTCTACGGCCTGCGCCAGAACAAAATGATGCAAGCACACACCGCGGCAAGTGCTGCTACCGCGCCCACTCCGCAAAGCCTGGCACTCACCGACGATGTGAACCAGCAAAACGTGAAGCTCTCAATCGACCAGTTTTATGCGCTTCGCACCCAGGCGATGAGCGGCCGGGTGACACGCGCGCTTGAGGGCGGCCTTACGCCGAGCTTTGACGGCGACTGGACGCAGTATGCCGACGCCCCGTCGCTGTGGCCGATTGAGGGCCGCGTGGCATCGAGCTTTGGCGAGCGCGAAGATCCGATCAACGGCGAAGGCGCATTCCACTCGGGCATTGATATCGACGCACCTTATGGAACGCCGGTGCGCGCCGCAGGCGACGGCGACGTAACCGGCGCCTCGATGGGCGAGGGCTACGGACGCCAGGTGGTGCTCAACCACGGCCACGATCTGCTCACGATTTACGCGCATCTGTCGGCGATCGCCGTGCTGCCCGGGCAGCATGTGACGCGCGGCGAGGTGATCGGCTACGTTGGCCAGTCGGGCCGCGCCACGGGGCCGCACCTTCACTATGAAGTGCGCATTCACAACGTGCCGGTCAATCCGCACAAGTATCTGCGCACGACGTTTGAGCAGGCCACGCTCGACGGCACCGCGCCAGCTGCCGGCGGCAGATAATACTTCGCAATTCCGATACGACTTGGAGCGGTTCCGATTTGGAGCCGCTCTTAGTTTTTGCGGGCATTGCATGCTGCGGAGCATCGGAACTACATGTCTTAAGGTTCATCTGCGAGATTGCGTGGTATGGTGGCCTCGGGATTTTTCGCCTATCCCGAGGAGACTCTACGGTGGCCCTTCGATTTCGTTGTCTTGTTGTCCTGCTTGTTGCTTCTCTCGCTGCATTTTCAGTTTCAGCGCAAACGCCGACGCCCGATCGCGCCGCCGAATCGAGAACTGCGTTTGCGCGGGCGCAACATCTGAAGCGCGGCATCAATGTGTCGCACTGGTTTTCGCAGAACGCAGACGACTACTCCGCGAGCCACACGGACAGGGAGACCACGCCCGACGACATCGCGATCATTGCGAAACTCGGCTTTGACAACGTGCGGCTCAGCATTGACGCCACGCCGCTGGAGCAATCCTTTCGCGCACAGGAAGCGATCAAGGCAGGCGCTCCCGGCAGATTTTTTGGGCCTACAGTTGACTTCATTCCGCGGCTCGACAAAGCGGTCGACGAGATTCTCGCGCAGGGCATGGCGGTGCAGATCGATCTGCACCCCGAAGAAGGCTACAAGCGAGACATGCGCACAAGCGGCGAGGCCGTCGACCATGTCGTGATGCTGTGGCGGCGGCTTGCGGCGCACTACGCGGACCGCGATCACGAGCGGGTGTTCTTTGAGATCATGAACGAGCCCGAGGAGCGCGACGCTTATCGCTGGGCGGGCATCCAGGCGCGCGTCGCCTCGGCGATTCGCGAGTCGGCGCCCGATAACACGATCATCGCGACGGGGCCAAATTACTCCGATATTGTCGATCTGCTCACGCAGCATCCGCTCGCGGACGGCAACGTGATTTACAACTTCCATTTCTACGATCCGCATGAGTTCACGCACCAGGGCGCGACCTGGGGCTCGCCCTATTGGATCTACGAGCGCCAGATTCCGTATCCGCCGACCGAGAGCACGATGGCCGAGAAGATCGCGCAGATTCCCGATCCGGCGGACCGCTTCAAGCTTGAGAACTATTGGCTAGATCATTGGGACGGGCACCGCATCCGGCTGCTGATCGACGAGGCTGCGGCGTGGGGCAAAACCAACAATGTGCCGCTTATCTGCAACGAGTTTGGCGTCTTCCGTAACGAGTTTGCGCCGCCCGATCGCGCCACCGACCCTACGTCGCGCAACGCGTGGATTCACGATGTGCGCACGGCGCTGGAGGCCGATGGCATTGGCTGGGCCATGTGGGACTACCATGGCGGATTTGGTGTCGCGGTTGTCGATCGCACGACCGGGAAGTCGGTTGTCGATCCGCTGACGGTGGAGGCGCTGGGACTGAAGCAGTAGGTGGCCGAGTCAGCGGAGTTAGCGGAGTTGGCGGAGTTAGTCACGTGCGAGTCACTCGGGTGATTCCTCTGATGCGCCGATGATGAAAATGCGCCCCTGTGCGTCTTTGGCGAGATTCGCGATTCAACGAACAACTCACTGCAACGAACAATTGATTGAAACGCGCGGCTTTTCACGGTATCGTGGTGCCACTTGAGGTCACGCATCCTGAAATCTCCTGTTCCCCGCAGGAGCAAGAAAACGTTGCTGTCTCGCCCCGTCATCTCTGCAAAACTCGTAAGCCGAGCTGTCACAATTCCGTCTGTACCTGCGCGCGAGCATTAAGAGCCGCGCCCGAAAAGGATGATCGCCATGCGCAAGTTCGCACTTGTTGCAAGTCTCAGCCTGTTGGCTGCATTGCCTGTTGCCGCCGCGGCGGCGTGCCCTGGAACGCAGGTGTTTCAGGACGCCTTCAACACTGCCAACCCTGTTTTGAATGTTGCGGCGATGACGCAATCGACGGTAAAGATCGGGGGCGGCAAGGCCGAGGTCGCTTTTCTGGTGATCAACTCGGGGCGCGGCTTTTTGTACGGCACACAGTATGGCGACGCGGTGGTGTGCGCGACGTTTGCGACTCTGGCGACCGACAAAGCTGAAAACCAGGCGGCGGGCATCGTTTTTTGGGCGCCGGACTACAGCACCTACTATTCGCTGCAGATCGTGCCGGCCAGCGGCCAGTTTGCGGTGACGCAATTGCTCACGACGGGCAGCTGGGGATTGCCGGTGGCATGGACGGCGAGCCCCGCGATCGTAAAGACGATGGGCGGGACGAACACGCTGCGGGTGCAGACCAAAGGCGGGACCGCGACGCTGTTTATCAACGACCAGCAGGTGGGCACGGTGACCGGGACTCCGCCGGCGGGCGGCGGCCTGGTGGGTTTCTGGGTGGGGTCGTCGAACACCACGGCGACGGACACATGGGACGTGACGAACTTCTCGGTGGCGATTCCGCAGTAAAGCAGTGAAGAAGTGAAGAAGTGAAGCGGTGCGGGTCGCGGCACGTGCCGGGACTGCGCGTCCAGGCACCAGCGCTGCGCGCCAGGGGGCACGATTTTCGGGGCAAAAAAGGCGAAGAGAGAGCGCAAGGGGTAGGGGAGGGGTGTACATGTCTCCCCTTGATAACCTGTTTAGAATCAGAGAATCGATGTGCAAGCGCGCCTATTTGGCGAAGCTTTGGCAAAGACGACAAAACAGCGAGTCAGCGAGTCAGCAAGTAATGGAAAATCGGCAAGACGGACCGAATGAGTCGGAGTTCCTTGGAGGCAAAAACAACAATTTGCCTGTGGAAAACCGCAAATTTTCCAGGGGGGTGGGGAGGGCTCCCAGTGGTCAGACGACAGAAGACAGAAGACAGACGACAGAGGACTGAAGACAGAAAGACAGTGAAGAAGTGAAAAAGACAGAGTGCGAGGATGAATAAACAGAAAAGCGGCGAACCGAATGTTCGGTGTCGCCGCCTGTTTATGACTACGTTTTTATTGTGCGCTTTTTCGTATAGTTAATACGCAAAATCGATCAAAAAATCTTTGGCTGTAAGTGGTAGGGAAAAAGACAGTTACAAAATCGCGAAAATTATTTTTGAGTTTTACCTCTTGACAAGATTTCCACAGCCACCTCCCATGGGGCCAACTGCGCTTCGCGCGGGACGCCGGTGGAGAGGGATCAATTTAGTCGCTGACGAGGACTGCGTTTCCCAGGACTAATCATCGTTCAATGTAGGTCCTTCCGAGGCGAATCAAAAGCGAGACTGTCAGCTACAATGAGCCGACCTACAGGAAATCCCCGTCCTAGGAATGCTGCGCCGAAGCGACCGGAGGATCGATGATCTTTCTTGGAGATACGCCGGATAATTTCCTAAACGGCCCTTATGGAGCTGGGCTTGCCAACTTCTTTTCCATCTATTCAGGTGCTGCAGCACTAATCGGCGGGCTCACTGTGTACGCGCAGACGAGCCGAAAGAGGAAACATCTCGTCACGCTGCTGGAAATCGAGGAGAAGAGCAACCGGGCGCTGAAGCTGGAACTTAGCGAAGCCAGAGAAGAGAAGGACGCCGCAATTGGTCGTCTTCCTGAAACGGCGCGGGATCTTGCCGAGAAAGAAATCAGTGAGGGCAACCTCGATCTCGCCCAACGGGCCTTGGCCGGATGGATGGGGCGAGAGAGTGAAACGATTTCCCAAATGCTGTTTATGCGCGCGGAGTGGGCGCTGGGCTATGCCCTGGGCGAACTCCGCGCTCAGGGTCTCGCGGCGGCGCATGGGTACGCGAATGCATCGCAAGCCTTCCGTCCCAACTTCCCGGAAGCATTTCTGCTGCGCCGGGAAATTGAAGTGCTGCTCAAGCTCGAAGACAACCCTGCGACCGCTACGCCCGCCCTCGCCGATTTCGACCGCGAGGCGGGCGAGATGATTGAGCGTCTTTCGCTTGACGATCGGGGACGGTTCACGCAAATGCTCTTCGAGGAGTTTGAGCATCGGATGCGTGTCGGCCAGTACCACTCCGCGAACCTGATCCTTCGTGTCGCCGAGGGCTGGATTCCATCCCATGACGGAGTACGGTCCACCGCCGCGATTGTACTCAAAATTCGTCAGTCGCGGTGCGCGCGCGAACTGGGCCGTCATAAGGAAGGGTTGGCCTATGCTGAGAATGCGTTGGCTCTTTGCAATGCCCACCCGGCTCTTGACCCCACCGGTAATCTCCGCGGAGTCGCCCTCCTCTTCCACGCTAATGAGCTCTATCACCTCGGCCGCTACGACGTCGCTCTGGCTGAGGCGAAGGAAGTTGTTGGCCCGCAATCGCGCGCCCCCAACCTCGGGCCGGAGGATCGAGGAACACTCGCCGGCCGCAGTCTCGTGGCTGAAATCCTTGCGCGGCTCGGCCGTAACAACGAGGCGCTGGCCGAGGCAAAGGCAGTATTCGATGCCGAATCGCGCGACCCCAGCCTCGGGCCGGAAAATCCACAAACACTCATTAGCCGCTATCTCGTGGCTGCAATTCTTGCGGGGCTCGGCCGAAGCAACGAGGCGCTGGTCGAAGCAAAGGCGGTATTCGACGCAGAATCGCGGAACCCCAACCTCGGGCCGGAACATCCACAAACACTCGTCGGCCGCTTTCTCATTGCTGAAATTCTTGAACAGCTTGGCCGCTTCGACGAAGCCCTGGCCGAGGCGAAGGCGGTATTCGACGCGCAGTCGCGCGATCCGAATCTGGGACCGGAACATCCGCAGGCGCTCAACAGCCGCTATCTCGTGGCTAAAATTCTAGAACAGCTTGGCCGCCACAATGAAGCCCTGGCCGAGGCAAAGGCGGAATTCGACGCGCGGTCACGCGATCCGGAACATCCAGATACGCAGAGAACTGTGGAACTGATTAGAGAGATCGAATGCTCTATGATGAAGAGCCCCGGACAGGCTGCGCCCGCAGTGCCTGCACAGCACAAATCAAAAGGTAGCGATGATCTCTAGTGAAACGAACCTAAAGAGCCGAGCGATCGGGCTTGACCTGAAGACGGGCGGTAGTCTAATGCAAGCTCCGCGCTATAAGGCCGTGATCGATAAGATCTCAGGACCTTAGTTGCCGGTGTAGGAGACGTGCCAGATGGAGCGGGAGCCGTCGTCGGAGATGAAGAGCGATCCATCGGGGGCCTGAGCGACCCCTACGGGGCGGCCCCAGACCTTGCCATCGGGGGTGACGAAGCCGGTGAGGAAGTCTTCGTATTCGCCGGTGGCGTGGCCGTCGTGCATGGGCAGGCGCACGACTTCGTAGCCGGAGCGCTGGGCGCGGTTCCAGGAGCCGTGTTCGCAGGCGAAGCCGTCGCCTTTGAATTCAGTGGGGAACTGGAAGCCGGTGTAGAAGGTGAGCTCGAGCGACGCGAAGTGGGGATTGAGCAGAATGTCGGGGGTGAGGACGCGGGACTGCAGCTCGGGATGCTTGCCCTGGTGGCGCGGGTCCTGGTGGCCGCCCATGTAAAACCAGGGCCAGCCGTAGAAGCCGCCCTCTTGCACGTGGGTGACGTAGTCGGGGACGAGGTTGTTGCCGAGAGCGTCGCGCTCGTTGGTGGAGCACCAAAGTTCGCCGGTGAGAGGGTTGATGGCTTCGCCGACGCAGTTGCGCAATCCCCATGCGTAGACCTTGAGGAACTTGCCGTCGGGCGTGAACTCGAGCACGTCGGCGCGATGAAATTCTTCAGGGTGGGTGTCGCTATCGTCGACGTTGGAGTGGGAGCCGACGGAGGCGAAGAGCTTGCTGCCGTCTTTGCTGAAAACCAGATCGCGAGTCCAGTGGCCGCCGCCGCGGAGGCGGCCGCCGCCGGGAAGTTCGGCGAGGTTTTGCTGGGGGCCGGAGGCCTTGAGGTCGCCATTGTGGTAGGGGAAGCGGATGATTTCATCGGTGTCGCCGATGTAGATCCACTGGGGGTTGGGTCCGGCGGGATAGAAGGCGATGCCGAAGGGCTGATGGAGGCCTTCGGCAAAGAGGGACATCTGCTGAGGCTTGCCTTCAGGGCTGACGCCGCGAAAGACTTTGATTTTGCCGGCTTCGCTCTCGGCGAGGAAGAGGTCGCCGTTGGGCGCGAAGCGGAGAAGGCGGGGATTTTCGAGGCCGGTGTAGTAGAGGTCGACCTTGAATCCTTTAGGCGCGATGGGCCATGCGTTGGCGGGGCGGGGAACGACGCTGGGTCCGTTGTCGACGGATTGATCGGGAGCGGGCTCGGGCAGATCGGCGAGGGTGAGATGGCGGCGCGTGCCGGGCGACTCATGGAGCGCATCAGTGAAGGCGGCCTGGCCGGTGAGCACAGGGTGGGGCGTGGAGGAGTCGGCAGCGAAGGTGAAGGCAGACGGCAGAAGAAGCAGAATGACAAGCGACGATGCGGTGCGAAGGCTGAAGCTCATGAAATCCTCTCAAAGGGAAGTTGGAGACCGGGAAAAACTGCGAGTGAGAGCACGGTCTAAATGATGCAGGACCAACGAGTAAGCGGTGGAAAGCCGCCAGTTACTTCGACGCGGCGGGAGGGGCGGCGGTTGCAGGGATTTGCGGATTGGCTGCGCCGCTGGCGACCTGGGCGAGAAGCGAAGAGGTTACGGTTCCTGAGATGACGACGCGGTCTTTGTGCTGGGTCACAGCGGTGGTGCGGAGCAGTTCGCGGAGAGCGTTGTTGGGGGCGTTGTCGCCGAGAGGCATGGTGTATCCGCGGGCGAGAGTGACCAGGGTGGCGAGGGAAGCGGCCTGGCTCGCTGCTTCCTGCTCGCTGGGCGCGATCTCTTCGACACGCAGGCGGAGGGAATTGGCGATCGGGAGTGATGGGGTGACGCTGGCGATGATGGTGGCGCCGTCTTCGAGGGGCAGGGAGAAGCCGAAGATCTTGATAGCTCCGCTCTCAGAGAAGGGCAGCCCGATCTGGCCGATGCCCCAGACGAGGGAGAGCAACGGGACTTCGTGGTAGTGGTCGCGGAGCAGCGTCGAGTTGGCGAAGGGCAGGGCCGCGGTGCGATGGCGGTCGATCATGGAGTGGATCTGCTCTTCGGTGGGCGTGTTGCTGATGGCGAGGGTGTCGTAGCCGATCTGGGCGACGCGGACGGTGCGGTTCTCAGAGGCAACGCTGTAGACGGTGTGGCCGGCGTAGACCTCGCGGGAGGTGGCGTGAGCGTCGAGCCAGCTGTTGAGGCGCGAGCCGGTGATCTTGCCGACGAGCACGAGCGAGTAGGCGACGGGTCCGTTGGGGCCGCTGGGATTGGGCATACGATGGAGCGCGATGGCTACCTGGTCCAGGTCGTTTTCCCAATCAACTCCGGTGGCGTCGACGAACTCCTGGTACTCGGGCACGCGGTTGGGGGGCTTGAGGCTTTTGTGACCGAAGGCGCGGAAGGGGCGGAGGTTGATGTAGATGATGCCGTCGGCTTCGGGGAGCAAGCGCGCGGCCTCGGGAGGCGCCTTGGATCGAAGAAAGGCAGCGACGGCCAGTAAAACCAGGACTGCGGCGACGATCAGGAGTGTTCTGCGGGTGCGTCTATGCATTGCTCAGGCCGGAAAGGGCCATCAGAGATAACCCTACCATCTGATGCCGTGCACCTGCAGAGCGGACGCCTGCGGTGCGCAACTCGTCTTCGAAGCACCTGCCGCGCGGACAGGCTCTCTCCACCCGGAGCTTGGCTTCATGCGTTGCATGCCGCAGTTACATTGCGGCGGGAGTGGGCGACTGAGGCGGGGACGAGAAGGGAATGTGTCCGCAGAGATCGCGGATGGCCTTTTGGACGCTGATTTGCTTGGTGGAGTAGACCAGGTCGCCATCGTTTTGAAACAGGGTGGCGCCGTCGACCTTGGCGCCGACGGAGAGAGCCAGGTTGGTGAGTCCGTGGAGCGCGAGCAGGGAGTTGTGGTCGACGCCGTGGCGCTCAAAGACGAGGACGAAGTCGGCGCGATCGGGGTTGTCGGAGGGGATTACGTTTTCAGGGCATTCCTTTTGGAGGTCGTTGACGACTTCGACGGCTCCGGAGGCGTCTGTCGTGGGAGCATGGGCGGCTTCGGCGACGGCTGCGGCGCTTTGCTCGCCGGCGATGGTGCCGAGTTCATTGGCCTGCTGGACGGGGTGGTCGGTGACGTAAACGCGCAGTTTGCCGTCGGTGGAATGGAAGAGCGGCATCGGGGCGGGGCTGGGCGGTGCGGCGGCAGGAGTGGGCGATTTGGGGGATGGCGCGGCGGATGCGGACGCGGCCGGGTGCGCGGAGGTGGGGGCGGCGGCTTTGACGACGATGGCGGCCACGACTTTGTCGCTGACTCCAGCGGACTTGAGGGCGATGAGCCCGTCGGCCGAAGTGTCATAGGCTCCCGGAGAGGAGTTGATGGCGGCGACGATCAGATCGTCAGAGAAATGAGCCTTGGCGAGCTTGATGACCGAGGCGTTGCTTAATGTCTGCTGAGCGGCCAGGAGACCGGCGAGCGAAAGGACCAAGGCAAAGACGAGCAGTTTTCGAACCATAAGACCCTCAAACCGGAAGCGGAGCGAGTGAAGATGCTTTGGGTTCGATGGTCGCGCGGGTAACCATGGGAGGTCAAGCGTTGGTAACACTTTTGGGTTACCGGGAGGTAATGTGCCGGCTGTCGAAGGCTGGAAAGCTATTGTCCCTGGCTGGCCTCCAAGTCGGCAGCCAAATGGATGCTGCCGACGGTGACGTAGCGCAGAAGCTAAGGAGAAACGCCCGCGGCGCGTCGGGCGCAGCAGGCGTTGGAGGGCAGGTGGGCGGATTTATTCGAGGATGCTGACGGAGTAGATTTTGCCGCCGCTGGCCATGTTGGAACTGGTGTAGGAGCCGGGAGGCAGAAGGCCGTATTCACCCTTGCCCAGGGCGGAGTCGAGAGTGATCTGGTAGACGCGGGGAGCGATCTTGGTGGATTGGAATTCGACCGAGTCGCGCTCGGCGCCGCCGGAGGAGTGGATGACGCCGCCGGTCATGGAGCGGAATTCGCGCGATGTGTCGTGGGTGCGGAAGCGGAGCAACTGGTACTCGGTGATGGCGGTGCCCTCGGGGACGTAGACGGCGAGCACCACCGGGAAAGTGACCGAGAGCTTGGCGTGGCCGCCTTGCACGTGGCCGTTCATGTCCTGCTTCACGAGACCGTCGGTAGCGATGCTCTTGAGGAATCCACCGGATTTGAAGTTGACGATCTCGGGCATCAGCGAGGTCCATGCGCCGGTTTTGTCTTTGTAGTAAACGCCGACGTCGTCGATGCCGGGCGGGAGCGTGGAGCCTGCTGCGACGGGAGCGGCAACGGGCGCGGGAGCGCCGCCACCGGCAGATTTCACCACCATGGCCGAGATGACTTTGTCACTCACACCAGCCGTCTTCAATGCCACCAAGGCATCCGCGGAGGTGTCGTAGGCGCCCGGCGATGCGTTGATCGTCGCGACAATCGTGTCATCGCCCAGGCCAGCCTTGGCCAGCTTGATGACGGAGTCGTTGTTGAGCGGCTGCTGGGCCGCGAGGAAGGTGCAGAAGGCAAGCATCAGAACTGCGAGCAGGGCTTTACGCATGCAGAGTCTCCGAGCCATTGAAGGCAAACAAAATGAATTCAGTTGGGCAACATGAAATGATCCGCTGAAACGGCGATGGAAGCAAGGGCAATCTTGCTGAGTGGGGGATACGGGAGCCGAATGAGGATTGCTTTCCAAATGCTGCAGGGGTATGGATTTTTTTGTTGATGACGGCGTTTTTGGCGGCGATTTTGCGTTCGCGGAAGGAACTGCGAATGAAGGTCGAGGGAGCGTAGAAAATCCGCGCGAAATCGATGCGGAAAAGGGCGTGTGGAGGTTTGCCGTGCCGGTTGCTGTGTGCTAACCTTGGATTCTGTGCCGTGGTATGCGCGGAGCGGGAGTGTGCCTGCGCGTGCTGCTGGTTTCGGGGCAGGTTTTCTGGTGGCAGGGCGGTTGGCGAGCGGGGACGGGCTGGAGTTGAAGCCGGGGCTGCGAGCAGGGTGAAACCGCTGTCAGGGCTGGCGTAGCTCAGCTGGTAGAGCATCTGATTTGTAATCAGAGGGTCGGGGGTTCAAATCCCTTCGCCAGCTCCACACACGAGACCTGAAGCCGATACTGGAAGCGGCAGATAGTTTGGACCGGCGTCGGAGTTTATAAGGCGCTGGACTGTCCTCCGCGGCGATCCCACCGAGGTGCATGCTCCGACAAGCCGGAGATACTCCGGGTGGGGCAGTATGCGCGGAAGCGGGTTGGACGGGCGTGGAGTTTGTTTTGGCTGGGAGAAATGGTCTCCCACCCAAGCCGCAAAAATGGCGACTTGGATGGGGCACCCAGATCCCGGGTGGTAGGCACAGGTGGCCGAGCGGTTAATGGCAGCAGACTGTAAATCTGCCGCTCCTTGGAGCTACGGAGGTTCGAATCCTCCCCTGTGCACCAGAAATGCAGTGGTCAG
>Ga0181537_10000882_pt1 | contig 28036 bp, 22 predicted proteins | sample PEATcosm2014_Bin_39_FD_119765 | JGI IMG/M metagenome (GOLD analysis project Ga0181537, IMG submission 119765) | Peatland microbial communities from MTU Mesocosm Facility, Houghton, MI, USA - PEATcosm2014_Bin23_10_metaG | ecosystem: Environmental > Terrestrial > Soil > Wetlands > Peat | place...
AGCGCGATCGTCGGCACCGCGATCTTGGGCTGGGCAGCGAGTTTGTGCTCGATGGGCGCGAGCGCCGGATCGCCGACGGCATAGCCGTAGCGGTGACGGTAGGAATGGATCGTCACGGCGACAAAATCGGGATTGTCGAATGACTCCGCGGTGCGTTCGAACTCGGCGTTGTCGAAAGTCCACAGCGGCGACCACAACGTCCACAGCAAACGGCACAGTTCGCGGCGATTGGCCGTCAGCCCGGCGCGGCCGCGCTCGCTATGAAAATAATATTGATACCAGAGCCGATGCTCCTGCGACGGCGCAGACGGTTTTATTGATGCCGAGATATTCTGCACCATATAGCTGTTACCGCTGACTAGCCCGATGGCGCGCTCCGGCCATAGCGCGGAGACGATGCAGGCGCCGCGGCCGCCCCAGTCGTAACCGGCGAGCACCGCGCGCTTGATCGCGAGTGCATCCATCAGTTCGCGTAAATCGTTGCCGAGTGCCGCCTGTTGGCCCGAACGCGGCGTGTCGGCGGAGAGAAAACGCGTCAGGCCGAAGCCGCGCAGATAGGGCACGATGATGCGGCATTTCTTCGCCGCGAGCAGCGGGATGACGGCGTCGTAGTCGCGCGGATCGTAGGGCCAGCCGTGCATGAGAAAGACCGGCACGCCATCCGCCGCGCCGCTTTCTTCGTAGGCGACGTCGAGGACGGAGGTGTGGACGCGCTTGATCGTTGCGGGCATCAGCGGGCTAACTGCGGTAATCGCCATTGATCGCGACGTATTCTTTGGTGAGGTCGCAGGTCAGCACCCGGTCGCGGCCCTTGCCGAGACCGAGCGCAACTTTGAGCCCGATCTCCGGCTTCTTCATCGCCGCAGCTACGACGGCCTCGACATAGGCAGGATCGCGCGCGCCTTTGTGTGCGACACGGATGCCGTTGAACCAGATCGACAGCCGGTCGCGGTCAGCGGGCTCGCCGGCTTTGCCGACCGCCATGACCACGCGGCCCCAATTGGCGTCCTCGCCCGCGATCGCCGTCTTGACCAGCGGCGAATTGGCGATCGACAGCGCGATACGCCGCGCCGAGGCTTTCGACACCGCGCCTTCCACCACGATCTCGACCAGTTTGCGCGCGCCTTCGCCGTCGCGCGCCACCTGTTCGGCAAGATTGGCAAGCACGCCGTTGAACGCCTTGCGGAACGGAACGAGGCGCGGATCGTGGGCGCGGGTCATACGTGGGGCCCCACGCGCTGCGCCGGTGGCGAAAGCCAGCACGGTATCAGAGGTTGAGGTGTCGCCGTCGATGGTCACAGCGTTGAATGTGTCGGCAACGCCCTCGCGCAACAAACTCTGCAACACCGGCGCCGCAATCGGCGCATCGGTAAAGACAAAGGCCAGCATCGTTGCCATATCCGGCGCGATCATGCCTGCACCTTTGGCGAAGCCATTGATGGTGATGTCGGTCCCAGCAATGCGCGTCTGCACGGTCGCAAGCTTCGGAAACGTATCGGTGGTCATGATGGCGTTTGCCGCATCGACGTAACCGTCGGCGGTCGCCTTTATTTCGAGGTCTTTCAGAACGCCGTCAAACGCTTGTGCCGGCAGCGGCTCGCCGATCACGCCGGTCGAAGCGAGAAACACTTCGGAGGTTTTGCAGCCGACCGCGGCGGCAGCGAGCTTCGCAGTGAAGGCGCAGGCATCGCGGCCGGTCTTGCCGGTGAAGGCATTGGCGTTTCCGGAATTGACGACAAGCGCGCGGGCGCGCGCGCCGCGCAATCGGGCGCGGCACCAGTCGACCGGCGCCGATGGGCATTTGGAACGCGTGAACACGCCAGCGACGCTGGTGCCCTCGTCGAACACGGCGAGCATGACATCGGTGCGGTGGTGGTAGCGGATACCGGCCGCTCCTGTAGCGAGCCGCACGCCGGCGACCGGCGGCATTTCGGGAAAGGATGCGGGCGCGAGAGGGGAGACTGAGGATGACATTTTTTTATTCATTCCGCGGCGCGACGCCGGAAGTGGAGGCAATAGGCCCTCGGTGTACTGAAGGGCAGACTTTATCGTGGCGGCAGTCGGTCGAAGGCCGGCAGGCTCTCCGGGATTTGATGGAAAGCCTGCTTGTCGATGGTGTAGATCGCCATCTGCGGGCTGCCGAAAAAGCTTGGATCGTCGAGCGTGCCGACTTTTAAAACCACCGCGGGTAATCCCGGTCGTCGTGTCGTTAAATGCGTGCCGCATTCGGCACAGAATTCCCGTGTCACGGCGCGTTCAAGGTCGCTGCGTGCGAATTGTTTGGGCGCCCCCTTGGTATATGTGAAGCCCTTGGGCGGCAAGAGCAGAAACATGTTGGGAGCGCCACCTGAGATGTATTGGCATTCGCGACAGTGGCATTGCGCTTTCAGCATCGGCTCGCCTTCGGCCGCGTAGCGCACGGCGCCACAATAGCACCCGCCTTCCACTGTCATAACGCTCTCCCGGTGTCGTCATCCTTCGAAGCTCGCTTTCGGCGGCCGCTTCGGGATCCGACAAACTACAGTGCCGGCGCCGCATTGACTACTTCTTCGCTGGCGCGGCCGGATTGAGCGTCGATGGGTCGGCCGCGGGCGGTGGCTGGTCGAGCCGCTCGATGGTCGCCGATTTGCGCAGGTTCTCGACCAGCTCGGCCTGTGCCTTGTGCTCGACGAAATTCTGGATTTGCCCCTTGACCTCATCGAGGGTCGGGGTCGGCTTCGTGCGCTTGTCCACGACCTGAATGATGTGCCAGCCGAATTGGGTCTTCACCGGATCGGAAATCTGTCCTTTGTCGAGCTTGAATGCGGCCTCGGAAAATTCCGGCACCATCTGGTCCTTGGTGAAGTAACCGAGATCGCCGCCGTCGGCTGCGCCGGGGTCCTTGGATTTTTGCTTGGCGAGAGTGGCGAAATTCGCGCCCTTCTTCAGTTCGGCTTCGATCTCCTTGGCCTCGTCTTCGGTGGCGACCAGGATGTGGCGCGCCCGCACTTCTTGCTCTGGAGGCATCTGCTTGATCGCGTCAGCATAGATCTTGTGCATGGCATCGTCGGTCGCGGCAGCCTGACCGGTATCTTGCAGCAGCGTTTCCATCAGTACCTTGTTGCGCTCGAACTCGACGCGATGCTTCACGTCCGGACGATCGCCGATATTCTGCTTCTGGGCGGCTTGCGACAGGATGATGACGTCGGCGAGGTAGGTGATGACGTATTCGCGCTTCTGTGCATCGCTCATCTGCTGCGGCATGTTGGCGCCGACCTCGTCCTCGGCGAGCAGGAGGTCGCTCTGGTGAATTTCGACTCCGTTGACGCGGGCAACGACCGGATCGGCGCCTTCGGCCAAGGCGAAGGCGGCCGGCGCAACGAGAAAGCCAGCGAGCGCAAATACGCCGAGCGCGCGGACGAGCGGACGGGGGGAGGCCATGAAACGCAATCCTTTTGGCAGACGGCTGATCGCCGGATTTCCGGGTGTCGGACGCTTAATATGCGGCCCCGGGGTCGGCGCGGACAGTCGCCGAATCGACCCCTCCTTGGCAATGGTGGAATCACGCGGAAGACTAACGAGCGCGTGAACACGCGTTCGCATTGACAAAAAATCGACCGCCTCCTATCTCTCGCACAGATATTGAGACCTCCAGTCGCCTTGCAGAAGCCCAAATAGCGACGCAATTTCCGCCGGTTGGCTGTAACCGTCGGCGGGAAAGACAGCATGATCCGGAGCAATGGGAACCGGTTTTTTCGACAAGATCGCACTTACATCAAACCGGCCGCGATCCGCTCCGTGGGTAAGCCCGAAATCAAAAGGATGATGCGATGATCGGCGCTGTCGCCCGCAAGCTGTTCGGTTCCTCCAATGAGCGCCGCATCCGTACCTATCGGCCGCGCGTCGACGAGATCAACGCGCTCGAACCGGAACTCGAAGCGCTCTCCGACGAAGCGCTGCGCGCCCGTAGCGATGAATTCAAGAAACAGTTGGCCGAGGGCGCCACGCTCGACGACATATTGGTGCCGGCCTTCGCCACCGTGCGCGAGGCGGCCAAGCGTACGCTCGGCCAGCGCCATTTCGATGTTCAGATGATCGGCGGCATGGTGCTGCATGAAGGCCGCATCTCGGAAATGAAGACCGGCGAAGGCAAGACGCTGGTCGCGACACTTCCCGTCTATCTCAACGCGTTGTCCGGGCGCGGCGTGCACGTCGTCACCGTTAACGACTACCTCGCCAGGCGTGACGCCGAATGGATGGGGCAGATCTACAAATTCCTCGGGCTGACCGTCGGCATTATCGTCCACGGTCTCGACGACGAGCAGCGCAAGAAGGAATACGATTGCGACGTCACCTACGGCACCAATAACGAGCTCGGCTTCGATTATCTGCGCGACAACATGAAGTACCGTCTCGAAGACATGGTGCAGCGCGGCCACGTCTTCGCCATCGTCGACGAAGTCGACTCCATCCTGATCGATGAAGCGCGCACGCCGCTGATCATTTCCGGTCCGCTCGACGATCGTTCCGAGTTCTACAACACCATCGACGGCTATATTCCCAGACTCGACAAGGCCGATTACGAGCTCGACGAAAAGCAGCGCACCGTCAATCTCACCGAAATCGGCATGGAGAACATGGAGAATTGGCTGCGCGACGCCAATCTCCTTAAATCCGATTCACTCTACGACGTAGAGAACGTCTCGGTCGTTCACCACGTCAATCAGGCACTCCGCGCGCATAAATTGTTCCAGCGCGACAAGGACTACATCGTCCGTAACGGCGAGGTCGTAATCATCGATGAATTCACCGGCCGCATGATGCCCGGCCGCCGCTACTCGGAAGGGCTGCACCAGGCGCTCGAGGCCAAGGAACATCAGCCAATTCAGCCGGAGAACCAGACGCTGGCCTCGATCACGTTCCAGAACTATTTTCGCATGTACGAGAAGCTTGCCGGCATGACCGGCACGGCGCTGACCGAGGCCGACGAATTCCAGGACATCTACAATCTCGAGGTCCTGGAAATCCCGACCAACATGCCGATGGTCCGTCTCGACGACGATGACGAAGTCTATCGCACGGCGACGGAGAAATTCCGCGCCATTCTGGCCCTGATCGAGGACTGCAAGACGCGCGGCCAGCCGGTGCTGGTCGGCACCACCTCGATCGAAAAGTCGGAAAGGCTAGCCGAAATGCTGCGCCAGCAGGGCTGGGAGCAGCACGACTTTTCCGACCCCAACGCCTTTGCCGCACTCTATGCCGGCGACAATGCGACCAAGGCCAAGGTCTTTGCCGTGCTCAATGCGCGCTATCACGAACAGGAGGCGCAGATCATTGCGCAGGCCGGCGTGCCGGGCGCGATCACCATTGCCACCAACATGGCCGGCCGCGGCACCGATATTCAGCTCGGCGGCAATGCCGATATGCGCATCCGGCAGGAAGTAGCCGACATCGCCGATCCGCGCGAGCGCGAGAAGAGTCCGCAAGCCGCCGAGATCCGCGCCCAGGTAGCGCATTTGAAGGAGCAGGCGCTCGCCGCCGGCGGCCTCTGCGTGCTTGGCACCGAGCGGCATGAAAGCCGCCGCATCGACAACCAGTTGCGCGGCCGTTCCGGCCGGCAAGGCGATCCGGGCCACTCGAAGTTCTTCCTGTCGCTCGAAGACGACCTGATGCGCATCTTCGGCACCGACAAGCTCGACGGCATGTTGCAAAAGCTCGGTCTGCGCGAGAACGAGGCGATTATCCATCCCTGGATCAACAAAGCGCTGGAAAAGGCGCAGCAGAAAGTCGAGGCGCGCAACTTCGATATCCGCAAGAACATCCTGAGATTCGACAACGTGATGAACGATCAGCGCAAGGTCATTTTCGACCAGCGCGTCGAATGGATGCAGGATCAGGCGGTCGGCGAAGTGGTTGCCGACATGCGCCACAACGTGATCGACGACCTCGTCGCCAAGCACGTGCCGGAAAACGCTTATCCGGAACAATGGGACGCGATTGGCCTGCGCGAAGAGCTCAAGCGCGTGCTCGGGCTCGATCTGCCGGTCGACGAATGGGCCAAGGAAGAAGGTATCGCGGACGAGGAAATCTTCACCCGCGTCGAGAACCGTTCCGACGAGTATATGGCGGCGAAGGTCGCGCAATGGGGCCCGGACGTTCTCCGTTATATCGAGAAGTCGATCCTGCTGCGTACACTCGACCATCTTTGGCGCGAGCATCTCGTCATGCTCGACCATCTGCGGCAAGTGATTGGACTGCGCGGCTACGGCCAACGCGATCCGCTCAACGAATACAAGGCTGAAGCCTTCAGCCTGTTCGAGGCGATGAGCCAAAGCCTGCGCGAGGCGGTGACGGCACAATTGATGCGGGTTGAAATTCAGGCGACGCCGCCAGAACAGCAGCCGGCGCCGCTGCCGGTGATGGCGGCGCACAAGATTGATCCGACGACCGGCGAGGATGAAATGGCGCTGGCGGCGGCAGGCGGCGAAACGCTGGCGCGCCATGGCATCGGCGCGATGCCGGCGTCCGGGATCGGTACCGCGCTTGCGAGCGTGGCGCCGCCGGGCAATCCGCAGGATCCGCAAAGTTGGGGCAAGGTTGGCCGCAACGAGACCTGTCCCTGCGGCTCAGGCAAAAAGTTCAAGCATTGCCACGGCCGATACGTCTGACCGATCCGGCCCGGTAAGCGCGGATCGTGCGGCGAAAAATCCAGGTTGTGATTATTCAGTCGTGATTACTGGCCGCCGGAGGTTGACCAGCGGCTTGCGAATGTGCCGGCGGGCACCACGGGCTGGGCACCCCTGAGCACGCCATTGCCGTCTGTGGCGGGTGCGGTGGCATGCGCATCCTGCTGCGGTTTCGCCTTCGGTTTCGGCGTCTGCGCGACTTGCGGCTCGCTCCGCTGCGGCTCGCTTTGTTGCAGGTCGTTTTTGGGCATATCGGCCTTGTGCGACGGTGGATTGGGGTTGAGGCCCGCCAGCGCGGTGCCCTGGACTTGCGGCGCCTGCGGCTTATCGCTGTTGAGCTTGAACAGACTCGCGAAGAATCCCGGCTGATTGTTCGTGCTGCCATCAGTGCCGGCGCTGGCGACCTGGCTCGATGACGTGGTGGTTGAGGTGCTCGACGCCGTACCGGTCTTGGCGTTGAACAGGTTGCCAAACAGACCGTGGGGCAATGCGGCTTGCTTGGTCTCCGTCTGCGTGGGGACCATGCCGGCCTCAGGATCTTCGCGCGGCCCGCTCAGCGTGGGCGGCGGCATGCCGGGATGAATCGGCGGCGCGTGCAGGTGTCCGTCATCGTCCATCACCGGCTGAGTCTCGGCGAGCTTGCCGGCGAAGACGCGGTTCATGCCGCCATCGGTGCCCATCACGACCGGCGCGGTCGGCGCATTATCCTTGACCAATTGCGCGAGCTGGTAGTCGTCGTTGCGCGCTTTTTCCTGTGCCGGTCCGGCAACCTCCGACGCCACTTGATAGGCTGGGCAGCGGCCGCTCGGATTGAAGACAAGCGGCCTTGTCGAACCGTCCGGCGGCTGGGCATCGAACACATAGTGCCGGTCGCAGACGTTGACCTTGGGCTCGAGATGCGTGACCTCGAAATGGTCATCGCCCTCCTTGAGCATCCGCCAGAACGGCATGTTCGGATTGTTGCGATGGCGGGCGAGGTTCGCCGGTGTCAGCCGGAACGGATAGGCCTGGATCTGGAATTGCTTCTGGCCGCCCAGAAACGATTCACGCGCCAGCGAATAAATCTCGCCGATCTGTTCGTCGGTCATGGCGTAGCAGCCGCGCGACGAGCAATCGCCGTGGATCATCAGGAACGCGCCGCTATAGCCGTTGGCTTTATCGTAGGCGTTGGGGAAGCCGATATTGATGGCGAGATAGTAATTGGAGTCCGGATTCATCAGTCCCGGAGTTATCGCGTAGAAACCTTCCGGTGCCTGGCGATCGCCTTCGGTCTTCTTCGGTCCGAGTTCACCCGACCAGCGGCAGATCGGATAGACTTTCAGAAGCTGATATTGGCCGGTGGTGTCCTGCTTCCACACTTCAAGCTCGGATTCTTCCTTGAAAACACGAACGAGGATCGGTGAATCCTTCGGCATGTTTTTTTGCTGAAGAAGCGCCAGCATTTCCGGCGACAATTCCTTCATCGCCCGGCTCGGTAGCTGATAGCTATCGTCGGTGTAACAGCCGGCAAGAAGCACTGCACCGGCTGCGAACACAGCCAATGTCAGGAACAGGCGCAAGCTCTGCGCGCAGCACCAACACGCGCGGACAACGCAGGCGCGGATCAAGGTAATAATCCCCGACAGATGGACCATCCCCGTGCCATCACTCGCCAAATCGTTATCCATAAGAGGTGGCTTTCGCAAGGCGACCGGCTGGCGACGGCCGGGTTCACCATGGGCCGGATAAATGAATGGTAAATTATCGTCGAATTTGAGGGGGGAATCCAAGCAATTAAGCGCCATACGGTGCCGGGGAAAGATCGCGGCAGGATTGTGGCGGAGGAGGTCTTTGAACCGGCAAACGCCGCCCAGCCTTTCAGCTCAGCGTGCGCCCGATCGCGGAGAACTTTTCGCGCCGCAGCCGCTGGATCGTGGTGCGGTCGAGCCCGCGCAATCCGGCGAGCGCACTGGCGATCGCTTCTCCGGTTGCGACGATGGCCGCACTCGGGTCGCGATGCGCGCCGCCGGTCGGTTCGGGGATGATCGTGTCGACGACGCCGAACCGCACCAAATCCTGTGCCGTGATCTTCATGCTCGACGCCGCTTCCTGCGCCTTCGCAGTATCGCGCCACAGGATCGACGCCGCGCCCTCGGGCGAAATTACGCTGTAGATCGCGTGCTCCAGCATCAGCACGCGGTTCGTGGTGGCGATGGCGACGGCCCCGCCCGAGCCGCCTTCGCCGATGATCGCCGCGACGTTGGGTACGCCGATCTCGAGGCACGCCTCCGTCGAGCGCGCAATTGCCTCGGCCTGGCCCCGCTCTTCGGCCCCGATCCCGGGATAGGCGCCCGCCGTATCGATCAGCGCAATGACCGGGACGTCGAAGTGGTCGGCCATGCCCATCAACCGCGCCGCCTTGCGATAGCCTTCGGGCCGCGCCATACCAAAATTATGCTTGAGCCGGCTGTCGGTGTCGGAGCCTTTTTCGTGGCCGATGACGCACACGGCTTCACCGCGGAACCGGCCGAAGCCGCCGACGATGGCGGGGTCCTCGCCATGTTTGCGGTCGCCGGCGAGCGGCACGAAATCGGCGATGAGCGCTTCGATGTAATTGAGGCAATGCGGCCGCTGCGGATGCCGCGCCACTTGCGTCTTCTGCCACGGCGTCAGCCCCGCATAGAGTTCCTTGAGCGCCTGCACCGCGTTGCCCTCGATACGGCTTATTTCCTCACCGATCGCATCGCCGTCGCTGTGCAGCGCGCGCAGCTCGTCGATCTTGGCGTCGAGTTCGGCCACCGGTTTTTCGAAGTCGAGATAGCTACGCATCGCTCAAGCGAAGTTGCACCGAAAAGATGAACGGTCCCTACCGTGGGCGCGGCAAACTCGCCCGCGCGTCACGTCGAAGTCAAGGAAGCAATAAGGTTCCATGTTAGCTGTGCGCCAGCGGGTGCAGATCGCGCACCAGGCTTTTCAGGCGTTCTTCGAGCACATGGGTGTAAATCTGCGTCGTTGAAATGTCGGCGTGGCCGAGCAGCGTCTGCACCACGCGCAGATCGGCGCCATTGTGCAACAGATGACTGGCAAAAGCGTGACGCAGCACATGCGGGCTCACCTGCGCCGCACGCAGCCCGGCGGCGCCAGCGAGGGCTTTCATCTCGCGGGCAAAATGCTGGCGCGTGAGATGACCGCTTTCGCCGAACGAAGGAAACAGCCATTTCGATCGCCCGTCGGCGCCAGCTTCAGCGAGCAGATTAAGATAAGAGAGCATCGTCCGCTTGGCGGATTCGTTGAGCGGCACGAGCCGCTCCTTGTTGCCCTTGCCGCGTACGACGATGAAACGCGTGTCCTTGCGCGCCGCCGATACCGGCAGGGCGACGAGTTCGGACACCCGCAAGCCAGTCGCGTACAAAATTTCGAGCAGGCAGGAAAGCCGTGCCGCACGCAACCGGGCGGCCAGCGGCGCTTGCGGATCGTTGTTGCCGGCGGCACGCAGCAGAGAATCGACCTCGCCGAGCGTCAGCATCTTTGGCAGTGCGCGCTCGCGCTTGGGCCCTTCGAGCACGGCCGCGGGATCGTCGGCGCGCTGACCTTCGGCATAAAGGAAACGATAGAGCTGCCGAATTGCGGAGAGCCGCCGCGCCACCGTCGTTACCCGCAACCCTTGCTGCGATAATTCGGCGAGATAGGCGCGCAGGTCCTCGGTCGACGCCTTGGCGATCGAGCGGCGGGCGTCTTTGAGAAACTGGGAGAAATCTTCGAGGTCGCGGCCATAGGCCGAGAGTGTGTTGCCGCCGGCGCCGCGTTCCGCCGCCAGCATGTCGAGATAAAGCGCGACGAGCCGGGCGTCGGAATTTCGCCCGTCATCTTTGGTGCGATCCAACGCCCGTGCGGCGCCGCGAGCCATCGTCAGCGATCCTTGAAGAACTGGTCCGGCGGAATCGATACCGACATTTCGCGCGGCTTCGGGCGCACAAAGTGCGCGAGCGAATACAGACCGCCATAGATGAGGGCGATTATTATTCCAATAACGGCAAGTAGCCGCAGCAGGCTCGGCATCGTCGTTAGGCGCCCGTGCTCATCCCGTTGGTGCTAGTTCGGTGGATTTGAAGTTCCCACGGTGAGGCGGCAAACTCGTATAGGAACTTCAAATCCGAAGACCGCACCAGAATCATAAATTTGCTAGTGTCCCTTTGATTCCGAAGTTCGCATGAGAGGCGCGCCACTAGCGCCTGTGAACCTCGGAATCGGGACACCAGGAACGGGACCGAGTACGATCATGTTCGGCCCGGACTGGCAAGTGATCTGCCAACGATCTGCGCGCGATTTGGCGGGTCAGCGGGCCGAGCGCTGGGAATCAGGTTAAATGTCTGAAATAGCAACGCAAAACGGCACCAACGGTGGCGCTTCGGACAGCGCTATCCTGCCACTGCTCGGCCGCCGCTCGATCGTGCTCGTCGGCATGATGGGGGTGGGCAAATCGTCGATCGGCCGCCGCCTCGGTACGCGGCTCGGTCTGCCTTTCGTCGACGCCGATACCGAGATCGAGAAGGCCGCCGGCATGAGCATTTCCGATATCTTCGTACGCCACGGCGAAGTCAGTTTCCGTAACGGCGAGGCGCGGGTGATCGCGCGGCTTCTAGAAGGCGGTCCGCAGGTTCTGGCCACCGGCGGCGGCGCGGTGATGAACGCCGAAACCCGTGCGGCGATCAAAACCAAGGGCGTCTCGGTCTGGCTGTCCGCCGAATTCGACGTGCTGATGCGCCGGATCGCCAAACGCAAGAACGAGCGGCCGATGCTGCAGACACCCGATCCGGCGGCGACGCTGCGCCAGTTGCTCGCCGACCGCGAGCCGATCTATGCGCAATCCGATATTACCGTGCAGTCGCGCGAAGTGCCGCACGATGCGATCGTCAGCGAGATCGTCCGCGAGCTTGTCGTCTTCCTGCACGCGCCGGACGCGCCGGGAGACAGTCGCGCATGATGGCCAATTTTCGCCCCGAAGAGGTCAGGCCCGAGCCGGCAGTCGTCGAAGTCTCGCTCGGCTTGCGCAGCTACGGCATTGTAATTGGTCGCGGTGTTCTTGGCTCGCTCGGTGCGCGGATCGCCGGGTTGCGACCGGGCGCCAAAGTCCACATCGTGACCGACGTTAACGTGGCGAAGCACTATATCGGCGCCGCCGAGGCTTCACTCGATCATGCCGGCGTGGCGACGAGCGGCACCGTCGTCGCGCCCGGTGAAGCCTCGAAGAGTTATCGGGTGTTTGAACAGGTCTGCGAGGCCATCATCGACGCACGGATCGAGCGCGACGATCTCGTTGTCGCGCTGGGTGGCGGCGTCATTGGCGATCTCGCCGGTTTTGCCGCGGCGGTGGTGCGGCGCGGCCTCGATTACGTGCAAGCGCCGACCACGCTTCTGGCGCAAGTGGATTCTTCGGTCGGCGGCAAAACCGCGATCGATTCCGCCCACGGCAAGAATCTCATCGGCGCTTTTCATCAGCCGATCCTGGTGCTTGCCGATACCGCGCTTCTCGACACGTTGCCGGGGCGCGAATTCCGCGCTGGTTACGCCGAGCTGGTCAAATACGGCCTGCTCGGTGACCCCGCCTTCTTCGCCTGGCTCGAAGTCAATTGGCGTGAAGTTTTTTCCGGCGGTCCCGCGCGCGAACAAGCCGTCGCGGTCGCCTGCCGGGCCAAGGCCGCGATTGTCGCCCGGGACGAGCGCGAAACCGGCGATCGCGCGCTGCTCAATCTCGGTCATACGTTCGGTCATGCGCTGGAAGCGGCCTACGGCTTTTCCGACCGGCTGCTGCATGGCGAAGCCATCGCCATCGGCATGGCGCTGGCGTTCGAATTTTCGGCGCGGCGGCAGGGTCTGGTGTCCAAGGCCGACGCGGCGCGGGCTGTCCGCCATCTCGCCGAAACTGGCCTGCCAACAAGGATAAAAGATATTCCGGGGCCGCTACCGTCCATTGACCAATTGATGCAGTTGATCGCGCAGGACAAGAAGGTCAGGCGTGGAATGCTTACATTCATACTGGTGCGCGGGATCGGCGCGGCCTTCGTCGAGGCCGGCGTCGAAGAGCGCGAAGCGCGTGCGTTCATGAACGAAAAGCTTGCCGAGCGATGACTTTCATAGATTGGCTCACGATCCTGGCAGTTGTGATCTGCCTCGCGGTGTCGGCGTTCTACTCGGCCAGCGAGACGGCACTCACCGCGGCGTCGCGCGCCGCCATGGCGCGGCTGGAAAAACAGGGCAATCGTGACGCCGGCATCGTCAACCGCTTGATGGCGACCCGCGAGCGGCTGCTTGGCGCCGTCCTGTTCGCCAACAATTTCACCAACATTGCCGCCTCGACTCTGATGACCGGCTTGTTACTCACGTTCTTCGGGAAAAGCGGCGAGATTTACGCCGCGCTGGTTATGACCGTTCTTATTTTCGTCGCCGCCGAGGTGTTGCCGAAAACCGCAGCCTTCAATGCTCCCGATCGTATGGCGCTTATCGTCGCGCAGCCGATTGACCGGACGGTGCGCTGGTTTTCTCCGGTTCTGCGCTCGGTCGAGTGGCTAGTGCGGGTCATCCTGCATGCCTTCGGCATGCCGGTCGGCGAGATCCAGTCGATCCTGTCGCCGCGCGAGGAATTGCGCGGCGCCGTCGATCTGATGCATCGCGCCGGCGTCGTCGAAAAGCTCGACCGCGACATGATGGGTGGCTTGCTCGATCTGCGCGAGCTAACGGTTTCCGACGTCATGGTCCATCGCACCAAGATGGTCATGATCGATGCCGACGAGCCGCCGCCGGAGATCGTCGAAGCCGTGCTCTCGAGCGGCGTCACCCGCCTGCCATTGTGGCGCGGTTCGCCGGACAACGTGATGGGCGTGCTGCACGCCAAGGATTTCCTGCGCGCGCTGCACGCGGCGCATGGCGATCCGGAGAAGATCGATATTCCCGCCCTGCTGAAGCCGCCCTGGTTCGTGCCCGATACCACGCCGCTCTCCGAACAGCTTAAGGCGTTCCGTAACCGGAAGACGCCGTTCGCGTTGGTCGTCGACGAATATGGCGAGCTTGAAGGTCTGGTGACGCTCGAAGACATCGTCGAGGAAATCGTCGGCGACATCACCGACGAGCACGACATCGCCGTTCCCGGCGTGCGCGTGTTGCCGGACGGCTCGGTCAATGTCGACGGCGCGGTGCCGGTGCGCGATCTCAACCGGGCGATGGACTGGAATATTCCCGACGACGAGGCGACCACCATTGCCGGCGTCGTTATCCATGAAGCGCGCTCGATCCCGGAGCCGGGCCAGAGCTTCACGTTCCACGGCTTCCGCTTTCAGGTCTTGCGCAGGAACCGAAACCGCATCACCGCGCTACGCGTCGCGCCACTGGTGCGGCGGGTCACGGCCAAAGCAAGTTAATCAGTTTCTCCGGGCGTTTGGGCGTGGATGGCAAGCGCGTGCACACGGCCTTTGAGTTCGTTCGCCAGCGCTGCATTGATCATGCGGTGGCGTTCGAGCCGGCTCTTCCCGCGGAAGGCCTCCGCCACGATATAAAGCCGGAAATGAGTCTCGCCGCCGGGCCGGTGTCCGGCATGGCCTTCATGCAAATGCGATTCATCCTCGACATGGATGCTCTGCGGCGCAAAGGCCGCCAGGAGTTTTGTTGTGATGATGTCCTGCATGCCCACAGCGCATGATCCCGAAAGTGGTTACCGGTTTTCGGATAAGATCATGCGCAAAAATCAGTGTCCGGGGTCAAGGTCAACGCGTGGTTTTGCCGTCTGTCAAGTCTTGAAGGTTTTACCGGCGCAACAGCATAATCGAGTCGATGAAGGCGAACTCGCCAATATTTGATCGCATCCGGGTCAAGCCCGATCAGGATCGCCGCTTGCGGGCGGAGCTTCCCGGTTGCCAATGGCCGGGGTGCGACGTGCCGGCGACCCATCGCGCGCCGAAAGGCCGGCTGCGCGCCGGCGAGTATTGGCAGTTTTGTCTCGAACACGTTCGCGAATACAACAATTCGTACAATTTTTTCGCCGGAATGAGCGAAGACTCGATCGCGAAGTATCAGAAGGATGCGATCACCGGCCACCGTCCGACCTGGAAAATGGGTTCGCTCGGTGGCAAGCGTGCCGCCAAGCGCACCCGTGCCACATTCCGCGGCTCCGACTGGACCGCAGATGACCCGTTCTCGCTGTTCGGCGAGGGCGGCGCGCGACGCGGCCATGCGCGTAGCGCGCCCGAGAGCCGCAAGATATTCAATGCGCAACGCCGCGCCCTCGACGTGCTCGGGCTTGAAGCCGATGCCAAGCGCGCCGATATCAAGACCAGATTCAAGATGTTGGTGAAGCGGCACCATCCCGACGCTAACGGCGGCGACCGGGGTTCCGAAGCCACGCTGCGCGAGATAATCCAAGCCTATAACTACCTGAAGACGGCTGGATTCTGCTGAGCTTGCGGGTGGCTTTCGCCGCGCCGGGCCTTTCTGCTAGATGTACACCCAACATCCGACCCGCCGGGAACAGCCGATTCGAGCTCGGAATTTGTGAGCTCACGGAGGAGCAATGAGCCTCGCTACTGACGGTCCACCCGGCTTGCCGGACATGAAGGTTTCGATCCGACAGGTCTTCGGCATCGACAGCGATTTGGAAGTGCCGGCGTATTCCGAGCCGGACGAGCACGTGCCCGAGGTCGATGCTGACTACCGGTTCGACAAGCCGACCACGCTCGCCATCCTGGCCGGCTTTGCCCGCAACCGGCGCGTCATCGTCACCGGCTATCACGGCACCGGTAAATCCACGCATATCGAACAGGTCGCGGCACGGCTTAACTGGCCGTGCGTGCGCGTCAATCTCGACAGCCATATCAGCCGCGTCGATCTGATCGGCAAGGACGCCATCGTGATCCGCGAAGGCATGCAGGTTACCGAATTCCGCGACGGCATCCTGCCGTGGGCGCTGCAAAACAATATTGCGTTGTGCTTCGACGAATACGACGCGGGCCGGCCCGACGTCATGTTCGTGATCCAGCGCGTGCTGGAATCATCGGGACGGTTGACGCTCCTTGACCAGAACAAAGTGATCAAGCCGCATCCGGCGTTCCGCCTGTTCGCCACCGCCAATACGGTCGGTTTGGGCGACACGTCCGGCCTCTATCACGGCACGCAGCAGATCAACCAGGGCCAGATGGACCGCTGGTCGATTGTCACCACGCTTAATTACCTGCCGCACGACAACGAGGTGGACATCGTTCTCGCCAAGGCCAAGCATTACCGGACCGCGGAAGGTCGCGACATCGTCTCGAAGATGGTGCGGGTCGCCGACCTTACCCGCAACGCTTTCATGAACGGCGATATCTCGACAGTGATGAGTCCGCGCACGGTGATCACCTGGGCGGAGAACGCCGAAATCTTCAGCGACATTGGCTTCGCCTTCCGGCTCACTTTCGTCAACAAATGCGACGAGCTCGAGCGGCCGCTGGTGGCCGAATTCTACCAGCGCTGTTTCGGCCAGGAATTGCCGGAGAGCGCGGTCAATGTGGCGTTGAGCTGACGCCTGCGTGAAGGCGCTGCCGTGAACTCGAACATCAAGCCGAAAGCTGCCGCTAAGGAAGCGCCGACGGAGCCGTTCAAGCGCGCAGTCGGCGTTTGCCTGAAGGCTATTGCCGGCAAGGGCGATCTTGAAGTCAGTTTTGCCTCGGAGCGGCCCGGTCTCACCGGCGGCAAGGTGCGGCTGCCCGAGCCGCCGCGTCGGCTGAACGAGCGCGAAGCCGCCATCGTGCGCGGCCATGCGGATTCCATCGCTTTACGGCTCGCCTGTCATGATCCGGCGATGCATCGCAAGCTCGCGCCCGGCGGCCAGCAGGCGCGCGCGGTGTTCGAGGCGATGGAGCAGGCCCGCGTCGAGGCGATCGGCGCGCGGCGCATGGGCGGCGTCGCCAAAAACCTTGCCGCCATGCTCGACGACCGCTTTCACCGCGGCAAGTTCGATGAGATCGCCGATCGTGCCGATGCGCCGATCGAGGACGCGCTCGCCATGATGGTGCGCGAGCGCCTGACCGGCGAGGCGCCGCCGCCGACCGCGCGTAAGCTTGTCGATTTATGGCGGCCGCTGGTTGAGGAGCGCGCCGGCCGCGATCTCGACCGTCTCGAACGCGTACTCGACGACCAGCGCAAGTTCGGCGACGTGGTGCACGATCTGCTCGATTGCCTCGACATGGGCGAGGATCGTTCCAGCGAATCCGACGAGGAAGAAGGCGAGCAGGGCGAGGAGCAGCAGCAGAAGGACGAATCCGGCGAGGACGGCGAGGCTTCCGATTCTGCCGAAAGCGACAAAATGAGCGCGGAAGCGGAAGCCTCCGCGGATGAATTGCCCGAAAGCGCTTCCGAGGCCGTCGACGCGCCGGCTGCCGAAATGGCCGACGACGCCGAGATGGGCGATTCGGAGACCGCGGCCGAGCCATGGCGGCCGCGCAATCAGCGCAATGAGCCGAAGGGGCCGGATTATCGGCCATTTACGTCGAAGTTCGACGAAACCGTTGGCGCCGAGGAATTGTGCGAGCCAGAGGAACTCGATCGGCTGCGCGGTTATCTCGACAAGCAGCTTTCGCATTTGCAGGGTGTGGTGGCGCGGCTTGCCAACCGCCTGCAACGCCTTCTGCTCGCGCAGCAGAACCGGGCTTGGGAATTCGACCTCGAAGAGGGCCTGCTTGATCCAGCCCGGCTGTCGCGCGTGATTGTCGATCCGATGCATCCGTTGTCGTTCAAGCGCGAAAAGGACACCGATTTCCGCGATACTGTGGTGACGCTTCTACTCGACAATTCCGGCTCGATGCGCGGCCGCCCGATCACGGTGGCTGCGACCTGCGCCGACATCTTGGCGCGCACGCTGGAGCGGTGCGGCGTCAAGGTCGAGATTCTTGGCTTCACCACGCGGGCATGGAAGGGCGGTCAGTCGCGCGAATCCTGGCTCGCAGCCGGTAAGCCGGCCAATCCCGGCCGGCTCAACGATCTGCGTCACATCATCTACAAGGCGGCCGATGCGCCATGGCGGCGGGCGCGCAAGAACCTTGGCTTGATGATGCGCGAGGGCCTGCTCAAGGAAAATATCGATGGCGAGGCGCTCGATTGGGCGCATAAGCGTCTCCTTGGCCGGACCGAGAGCCGCAAGATTCTGATGATGATTTCCGACGGCGCGCCGGTCGACGATTCAACACTTTCGGTCAACCCCGGCAATTATCTCGAGCGGCACTTGCGCTGGGTTATCGAGGACATCGAAACCCGCTCACCGGTCGAATTGATCGCCATCGGCATCGGCCACGACGTGACACGCTATTACCGGCGGGCTGTGACCATCGTCGATGCCGAGGAACTTGGCGGCGTCATGACCGAGAAACTCGCCGAACTGTTCGAAGAGCATGCGGCCGAAGAGCCGGTCCGTCCGGCTCGGCCACGCCGCTTGAACGCATAGGCCTAATCCTTTCGCGCCGTGAAGACGTACATGCGGCGGAAGGTCTGCGGATTGTCGGCTTCGTACGCCTGCCATTTGTCGAGATCCGTCAGCGTTTCCAGACCCGGAAATCGCGCGAGAAATCTCTCGATTGCTTGCGGATCGATGTGGAAGCCGGCGAACGAAAGTTTCTGCTCGTCGAGAAAAGTCTTGATACGCGGTATCGTGAACCTGTGCTCCATGACGTGGAACAGCAAATCCCGGCATCCGCTCACGCTGTAGAAATCCGAAGCTTCGGTCGCCCGCCGCCACCGTGCCGTATTGGCGTCGCGCAGGATATCTTGGCGGCACCTGCGAATATCCTCCGCCGTCGGCCAATAGCCGCGCTCGGCGATGGCCGCGCGCATCGCGGTGATGCCGGCGCGTCCGGTCTCGCTGTAAAGGCCGATATGCATTTCGCCGCGCGGCCGTAGCAGCGAAGCTAGCACTCGCCAGCCGGCTTCGGGGTCGGCCAGGTGATGCAGAACCCCGATCGATTCGATGCGATCGAAGCTGCGGCCGATGGTTCCGAGCTTGAGGATATCTGCTTGCGCATAGTCGATATTGCTGAGTTTTGCCTCGCGGGTCTTTCGCCGCGCGTAAGCAAGGCTGGGCAGGCTGATATCGATCGCCAATACCCGCGCGCGCGGATAGCGTTTGACGACTTCGAAAACGTGCTGCCCGCTGCCGCAGCCTGCGATCAATATCTCTTCGGCCTCCGGGTCGTCGCGGCCCGTCAGAATGCCACCGTGCAACAGAGGATTGATGGTCCAGCGGGGATAGGGATTTTCCTCGTATTGCTGCATGACTTGCAGCGACACCGTGTCGTCGACGCTGGTTAAAGATGGAATGGATGCGCGTTCGCCAATTTCCTCCAGCGGTTCGCGAACCTGCTGCCGGATGACTTCGGCGGCGAAGTCCGGCCATTGCCGATCCAGGAGCTGCCGCGCCGGCGGCAGTGTGTGCAATGGGAAATAGGCCGCAACCGCCGCCAGCAACATCGGGCTGACGGTTTTCCCCTTCGTCAATATTTGCAGCAACTCATCACGCAGCTCGAGCGCATGCCGCGTCTCGGCATCACTTTGTGCGAATACGTATTCGTTGATGAAGCATTGTTGCGCCACGGCGCAGACAAGGCGCGCGGTGGCGTCGTCGCTTGCCGCCATGTCGCCGGCCACGGGGCGAAGCAGTGCGGCGCGCAGGGCGGTGAGAAATTTCTCGATCGTCGCACGATGCAGCGGCACGGTCGCCAGAGCGCAGCACAGATATAAATCGCCGGCGATCGCTTGCAGGCTCGCGGGCGTGAACAGCTCATCGGGTTTCACCGGTAACGGCCAACTGGCTTCGATCTTGTCGATGCAAGCCGAGATCGCCGCGCTGCGGAGGACGATGTCTTCGGGCGGCTTCACCTTCGCGCCGAATACGATGGCCTGTTTGAATTCAGCTTCCGCTTCGTTGTTCCGGCCGAGCGCCTGCAAGGAGCAGGCAAGGTCATAATGACAGGCGGCATTAAAGGGATCGGAGGCGACTGCTTTGCTCAGCATCTTCACCGCAAGCTTATGCCGGCTGGATGCCTGGTGGATCAGGCCTAGCAGATTGAGGGCATTCACCTGAGCGGGCTCTCGCGTCAGGACGTTGTCGCAGATGGCCTGCGCCTGATCCGTTTGACCGCGTTGAAAAAGATAGCCCGCTTGCGCCATCAAGCCGTCGATCGGCAGCCCCGCATTGGGCGCCGGCCTCGACCCGCCGCCGGCAAGCTGTCCTGACTTTAGTTTTGCCCGACGTTCCTTCCGGTTCATCGTGTCCCTAGTATCGACGCCGCCATGGCGCGCGGATCACGCGCGCGCCACGAACCGCCATCCACGCTGTGCAAGAAGTCGGCGAGATACCGGTTAAACAGTTCCGGCTCTTCGAGATTGATGGCGTGCCCGCTGTTCGGCAGTACCACCAGCGCGGCGGTTGCGATGGTGCGCTTGAGCAGCACCGCCGGCTCGAGGCACGGAAAATCCTCGTCTCCGACCATGATCAGCGTCGGAGCCGTAATCGTCTTGATCTTGTCGATGAGATCGAACAGCGACGGGCGGCGCTTTTGTACGCCGCGCATGGTCAGCGCCGCGCCGGTGGCCGAGTGCTGCGTTAGTTGCTCAACGAACTCGGCAAAGCCGCGCGGGTCCTTGTTCTGCAATTGCACGCGGGCCGGAGCTGCTGCGTAGCTTTTCGCCGCCTCCGCCATACTCACGCTCTCGAAGCGCTGCGCCGCCGCTTCGGTTTCGGCGGCGAATTGCGCACGTTTGTCGGGCGAAGCGCCGTAGCCACAGCCGGCGACCACCAGCGACCGGGCGCGCTCCGGGTAGGTGAAGCCGAAATGCAGTGCGGCGAAGCCGCCCATCGACAGGCCGACAATATGCGCCTTGTCGATCTTCAACGCGTCGAGCACGGCGCGGATATCGTCGCGCGCTCGATCCTGCGAATAGCGCTCAACGTCGTTCGGCACGTCGGACGGGGGATAGCCGCGCGCATTAAAAGCGATGCAGCGATGACCGCGGGCAAGATAACGGAGCTGGCTCTCGTAGGAACGGCAGTCGCCGGCGAATTCGTGCGCAAAAACGACCGGCACGCCTGAGCCAGTTTCTTCAAAATAGAGCTTGATGCCGTCGTCGGTCGTCAGGTGGGGCATGGTCACACCGCGCGCTTTTTTCGTAATCTCAGCAAGGGTGAGGGCGCAAGAGTGCCGGACACTTTAGGATTCCGCAAACGCATCGGCGTCGTGGTGCCGTCGACCAATACCACGGTGCAGCCGGAGTGCGAGCCACTGCGCCCGCGCGGCGTGACCAATCACACGGCGCGCTCGACCATCAAAGAGCGGCCGCTCAATACCGAACAGGCGTTCTTCGAGCATATGGCCGATATGCGCGAAGGCATCGGCGCGGCGATCGATCAAATCATGACCGCGGGGGTCGATCATCTTATCATCGGTATCGCGCTTGAAACTTTCTGGGGCGGCGTTGCCGCGGCCGACAAGTTTCAGGACGACCTGACCAAGCGCGCCGGTGTCGGCATCTCGATGGGCTCGACCGCCGCGGTCGCGGCGTTACGGGTGTTCGGCGCTAAGCGGATCGCCGTGCTGACGCCACACCAGCCGCGCGGCGACGATATGGTGCGGCTTTATCTGACCGAGGCGGGGTTCGAGATTGTGCGGCTCGAGGGACTGAAGTGCGCATCGCCGCGCGCCATCGCGCAGGTGCCTGCGGCCGACATCCGCAACGCGCTCAAAAGGCTCGACGGGCCGGATGTCGATGCGCTGCTTCAGGTCGGAACCGCGCTGCCGACAGTAGCGATCGCGACCGAAGCCGAGCGCTGGTTCGGCAAGCCGGTGCTGGCGATTAACGCAGTGACCTATTGGGACGCATTACGCCGTTGCGGCATCGAAGACCGCATCTTCGGCTATGGGCGTATTCTCGAAGAGTTCTAGCGAAAACGTCTCAGGCGGTGGCCTGACGCTTCTTGACGACTTGGCGCTTGATCTCGAGCACGCGTGGTGACAGTTCGGCATCTTTTGCCGCCAGCAGGAACGCGTCGAACCCGCCGCGATGATCGACGGTCTTCAGCGCATTGGCCGATATCCGCAGCCGCACCTTGCGGCCGAGCGCATCCGACAGCAGCGTCACATTAAGCAGATTGGGCAAAAACCGCCGCTTCGTCTTGCGGTTGGAATGGCTCACCCGGTGCCCGATCAGGCGGGTCTTGCCGGTGAGTTCACAGCGCCATGCCATGGTAATAAATCCTCGTATAAATCCCCGGCATTCCGAAGCCAGTCAGCCTGACGGAGGATGTGGGAAAATCGCCGCGGACCTATAGTGGTGCGGAAAACGAGCGTCAAGCACGCCATGGCGGCGCAAACCACAGAAACGACGTATTCTCCGACAAAACAGGGGCCGCGTTTCGCGTCCCGATTTGAGGAAGCCTTGCCGGTCCTCGTATCATTGAATTTGTTGCCCGGCCGCGCCGGCGCCGCCGCATTTTTCGCGGCGGTTTTCGTCACTGCGGGTCTCTTCGCCGCGGACGCGATGCGTCCGGCCGCGGCACAGGGTCGGCTTGAGGCCGAATATACCGCGAGCGTATCGGGTATTCCGATCGGTCACGGCAACTGGATCATCGAGATCGACGGCAACCAGTACACCGCGGCGGCAAGCGGTACGACGACGGGCCTGATCAAGTTCTTTACCGGCGCACACGGCACCGGCGCCGCGCATGGCTCGATGAATGCCGGGCAACCGGTGCCCACAAGCTACGGCCAGACCATCGTCTACGGCAGCAAGATCGATGACGTGCGCATGGCGTTATCCGGAGGCAACGTGACCGACTACTCGGTCGACCCGCCGCTGCCGCCGATTCCCGACCGCATTCCGGTGACCGATGCGGACCGCCGCGGTGTGTTCGATCCGATGACGTCGATGCTCAACCGCGTGGCCGGAAGCGGCGATCCGGTTTCGCCCGAAGCCTGCAATCGCAAGGTCTCGGTGTTCGATGGCCGCGTGCGCTACGACCTGAGCAGCGAATTCAAGCGCATAGACACCGTGAAGGCGGATCGCGGCTATGAAGGCCCGGCGGTAGTCTGTGCGGTTTATTTCACGCCAATTGCCGGCTACGTGCCGGACCGTCCCGCGATCAAATATCTCGTCACGCTGCGCGACGCCGAAGTCTGGCTGGCGCCGATTACCGGCACCCGCGTCCTGGTGCCGTTCCGTTTCTCGATGCCGACACCGATTGGCACCGGGCTGTTGCAGGCGACATCCTTCGTTTCGGTGCCGCAGCCGCCGCATCAGGCGCTGAAGACGCAGTAATCCCAGCGTCACGCGTCCCCGTTATCCACAGAGCTGTCACCCTTGACTCGGCGTGGAATCGTGGATGCTCAGTCCGTTAATGTTTTGAGGGTTCGCCGGCGACCCGAAGGTACGAATTCCACCCGATCTGGTATTCCAAACCGTATGGTGCGCCATATATCGCAGTGAACGAACTCGAACAGCCTCGGAGTCGCCGATTCGGGCGTGTTTCGTTCCAGACTCGTTCCACACCTTAAGCACAGGCCTTTCAAGCGTTACGTTGTGGTACAGAAGGGCGATGCGCGTGGCGGCAACGCCGCGTCAATGCCGGGCTTTGAATGCCGATTTCGTTTTCGTCTCCTGTCCACCGTGATGTACGTGCCCGTGGCGCCGGCGTTACCGCCGTGCTGGGCCCGACCAATACCGGGAAAACCCATCTCGCCATCGAGCGGATGCTGGCGCATTCGTCGGGCCTGATCGGCCTGCCGCTGCGGCTTCTTGCCCGCGAGGTCTATAACCGCGCGGTGGAACGGGCCGGTGCCGATGCGGTAGCGCTCGTCACCGGCGAAGAGAAGATCAAGCCGCCAAACCCCCGCTTCTGGGTTGCCACCGTCGAGGCGATGCCGCGCGATCTCGACGTGGCTTTCCTTGCCATCGACGAAATCCAGCTCGCCGCCGATTTCGAGCGCGGCCACGTCTTCACCGATCGCATGCTCAACCGGCGTGGCCGCGAGGAGACGCTGGTGCTCGGCGCCGCCACCATGAAGCCGATGGTGGAGCGGCTTCTGCCCGGCGCCAGCATCGTCAGCCGGCCGCGCCTTTCGCAGCTTACATTCGCCGGCGAGAAGAAGCTGACGCGCCTGCCGCGCCGCTCCGCGGTGGTGGCATTTTCCGCCGAGGAGGTTTACGCCATCGCGGAATTGATCCGCCGCCAGCGCGGCGGCGCCGCGGTCGTGCTCGGCGCACTGTCACCGCGCACGCGCAACGCCCAGGTCGAGCTTTATCAATCCGGACAGGTCGACTATCTGGTGGCGACCGACGCCATCGGCATGGGGCTTAATCTCGATGTCGATCACATCGCTTTTGCTTCCGACCGCAAGTTCGATGGTTATCAGTACCGCAAGCTGAGCCCCTCCGAGCTCGCCCAGATTGCCGGCCGCGCCGGCCGCGCCATGCGCGACGGCACGTTCGGAACCAGCGGACGCTGCCCGCCGTTCGAGACCGAATTGGTCCAGGCGCTGGAATCGCACACGTTCGAGCCGGTGAAATTAGTGCAGTGGCGTAATACCGATCTCGACTTCTCCTCGGTCGGCGCCTTGCAGGCGACGCTCGCCACTGCGCCGACCGAAAGCGCTCTCGCCCGCGCGCCGGTCGCCGAAGACATTCTCGTACTCGATCATGCTGCACGCGACGACGGCGTTCGCGCCCTAACACGCACATCCGCTGACGTTGAACGGCTATGGGACGTCTGCCAGCTTCCCGACTACCGCAAGATCGCGCCGGCGAACCATGCCGAGCTCGCCGTCACGCTCTACGGCTTTCTGCAACGCGACGGCGCCATCAAGACCGACTGGTTTGCGGATCAGGTGGCGTTCGCCGACCGCACCGACGGCGATATCGATACGTTGTCGACACGCATCGCCCATATCCGCACCTGGACCTTTGCCGCCAACCAGCCAGATTGGCTTGCCGATCCCGAACACTGGCAGGGCGTTACGCGAGGCGTTGAAGACAGATTGTCGGATGCTCTGCATGAACGGCTCACCGAGCGTTTCGTCGATCGCCGCACCAGCGTCTTGATGCGGCGGTTGCGCGAGGACGCGGCATTCGAGCCCGAATTCAACAAGACCGGCGAGGTTGCGGTCGAAGGCCATGTCATCGGCAGGCTCGATGGCTTTGTCTTCGTCCCCGACGCCTCGTCCGGCGGCTCGGAGGCAAAGGCGCTGCAAAACGCCGCGCAAAAGGCGCTGGCGAGCGAAATCGCGACGCGGGCCACCCGGCTCGCCGAAGCGCCCGACAATCAGTTTGTGCTCGCGGCCGATGGCGCGCTGCGCTGGACGGGGGCTACCGTCGGTAAGCTCCAGGCCGGCGAAGAGGTTTTGCGGCCGCGCGTTCGCATCATCGCCGATGAGCATCTTACCGGCGCACCGCGCGAGGCGGTCGAGGCCCGGCTCAATGCGTGGCTCAAATCGCACATCGAAAAGCTGCTTGGACCGCTGTCAGAACTTGAAGCCGCTGCCGACGTGACCGGCATTGCCCGCGGCGTCGCCTTCCAATTGATCGAGTCGCTCGGCGTGCTCGATCGACAGCGCGTCGCCGAGGAAGTCAAAGGCCTGGAACAGCCGGCGCGCGCGACTTTGCGCAAATACGGCGTGCGCTTCGGCGCCTATCACATCTATCTGCCGGCGCTGCTCAAGCCGGCGCCGCGTGCACTCGCCGCCCAACTGTGGGCGCTTCGCCACGACGGGCCGCAAAGCAAAGGCCTCGACGATTTGTTGCAGCTTGCCGGTTCGGGCCGCACTTCGATCCCGGCCAATCGCGAGATCGACCCGGCGCTCTACCGCACGGCCGGTTACCGCGTCTGCGGCGAGCGCGCCGTGCGTGTCGATATTCTCGAGCGCCTTGCCGACCTGATCCGGCCGGCGCTGGCGTGGCGCGAAGGTGCGGCCGGTCAAAAACCAGCGGGTGCATTTCCCGGTGGCGGCTTCACGGTGGTCAACGGCATGACGTCGCTGACCGGCGCATCGGGTGAAGATTTTGCCTCGATCCTGCGCTCGCTTGGCTATCGCATGGAGCGGCGGCCAAAGCCGAAGGAGCCGGATCCTGCGCCTGCCATTGAGGCGGCGACGGTCTCGCCGCCCCCAGAAAGCGCTGACGAGCCGAATGTTGGGCAGGCTGACGATTCCGCGGCTATTCCTGCGCTGGAACCGGCTGATGGAGAAAAATCCGAAGGTATCGAGGAGGTGGCTGCTGTCGCTGATTTAGCTCCTGAAGCCGAAACTGCCGCTCCATCGCCTGAAGTTGAGCCGGCAAAGGCCGCCGTTGGATCAGCCGAGAAAATCTCAGCCTGCGAACCGGAGATGGTTGACGTGTGGCGTCCCGGCCGGGCTGGCCGTCCCGAACGACGCAGGCATCGGCCGCGCAGCCGCGAGGCTGATAAGGACGTCAAGCACGCGCCAACACGCACCGACGAAACAGTTGCCGCGGCAGGGGCGGAGGCAAATGCCGCCGCGCCGCCATCGCCCGAAACAGGTGCAACCGCGATTTCGGCCAAGGAAGGGCACAAGGAAGCACATAGGGAAGGGCGCCATTTCAGGCACCGCCGCCGTCACGCTGGCGAGCATCGGTCCGAACGACCGTCGCGCGACCGCGACCGGCCGCCGGTCAAACGCTTCGAGCGGCGCGAGAAGGCGCCAGATCCCAATTCTCCCTTCGCCAAGCTTGCGGCCTTGAAGGCGCAGCTTGAGGCCGAAGCCAAGGAGCGGAATTGAGTGCCGACCGCCTCGGATCGGCAACGCATTGACCGCTGGTTATGGCACGCCCGGCTGGTGCGAACGCGCGGCGCCGCGGCGGCACTCGCCGGTTCGGGCTTCGTCCGCGTCAATGGCGCACACATCGATGGGCCGGGCCGCATGGTGCGAGCCGGTGATGTGATTACCGTCGCGCTCGACCGCCGGGTGCGCGTTTTGAAGGTGATGGGTTTCGCCGCGCGCCGGGGGCCCGCCGGGACCGCCGCCGCGCTATATGAGAGCCTTGAATAAGCAGCTTGGCGCGCAAAGACAGGACCGGCAAGCTTGCGTGCACCGGACCCATGCGATAGGAGCAAGGCTCGAAAAAAGCCCGTTTAGAGTGTTCAGATGACCTATATCGTCAACGACAATTGCATCAAATGCAAATACATGGACTGCGTCGAAGTCTGCCCCGTGGATTGTTTTTACGAGGGCGAGAACATGCTCGTCATCCATCCCGACGAGTGCATCGATTGCGGAGTCTGTGAGCCGGAATGCCCGGTCGAGGCGATTAAGCCGGACACCGAGCCGGGCGTCGAAAAATGGCTCGGCGTCAATGCCGAATTCGCAAAACTATGGCCGAATATTACCGCCAAGAAGACGCCCCCGGCGGACGCCAAGCAATGGGAAGGTGTGGCCAACAAGTTTGAAGAGCAGTTTTCACCCGAACCGGGTACCGGCGACTAAGCGATTATCGGCTGCAAGCGTTAACTGTCATTAAGAATTCCGCTCTCGACGGGCTGCTGCGACGCTTTCGCAGAGCGTTAAGGCTTTGATTTTAGCGGAAAATGTGTTATATAGTCGCATACAATGAAAAACACCCCCGAATCCATGCTCCCCGAACGGGAGCATATTTTTTCGGGACGTTTTCGAGGAACCGTCAGAGAGGCGTGAATTCCACGCGAGAGCAGTGGCAGAGAAAACTCGTCGTCGTTCGAAAAAGAGTGCGGCCGGCATGAGCCGGAAGGCAACGAAACCCTCCTCCCGCGCGAGCCGGAGGCCCTCACAGCCCACGCGGACTGCTACCCGTAGCAGGGTCAGCGTGGCGAAGCCCGCTCCTCGGCGCAAGCCGGAGGCGGAAGGAGCAACTTTGGGAATGAATGCGAAGAAGACTACTCAACGACAAGGCTTCAAAACTCACGAATTCATCGTCTATCCGGCTCACGGCGTGGGCCAGATCGTGGCCATTGAGGAGCAGGAAGTCGCCGGCGCGCGGCTTGAGCTGTTCGTCATTAACTTCGTCAAGGACAAGATGACGCTGCGGGTGCCGACCTCCAAAGTCGCTTCCGTCGGCATGCGCAAGCTTGCCGAGACGCCGATGGTCAAGCGCGCGCTCGAGACGCTCAAGGGCCGCGCCCGGATCAAGCGCACCATGTGGTCGCGCCGCGCGCAGGAATACGAGGCCAAGATCAATTCCGGCGACATCGTCGCGATTGCCGAGGTCGTACGTGACCTCTATCGGTCGGAGACGCAGCCGGAGCAGTCCTACTCCGAGCGTCAGCTTTACGAGGCTGCGCTCGACCGTCTGTCGCGCGAAGTGTCCGCAGTACAGCGGATCACCGAGACCGAAGCGATCAA
>Ga0181537_10000883_pt1 | contig 28024 bp, 25 predicted proteins | sample PEATcosm2014_Bin_39_FD_119765 | JGI IMG/M metagenome (GOLD analysis project Ga0181537, IMG submission 119765) | Peatland microbial communities from MTU Mesocosm Facility, Houghton, MI, USA - PEATcosm2014_Bin23_10_metaG | ecosystem: Environmental > Terrestrial > Soil > Wetlands > Peat | place...
CGAAGCCCTCGGTGCCCTTGAAGTTGCCCTCCTGGGTGGCGGTGAGCATCGGGTGCAGCACCTTGATCGGCGCCTTGAACATTTCGACGAACTCGAGCAGTCCCTGGGTGGTGAGGCACAGGCCTCCCGAGTAGCTATAGGCGTCCGGATCGTCCTGGCTCAACTTGGAGAGCTTGCGCATGTCGACCTTGCCGACCAGCGAGCTGATGTCCTGGGTGTTTTCATCGCCGGGCTCGGTCTTCGCGACCGCGATCTGGTTGAGCACCGAGGGGTAAACGCGCTGCACGCGAAACCGCGTCAGGTCGCCGTGATAGCTCTGCATGCGCTTTTGCGCCCAGGGACTCGACAGTCCCGTGAGATATCGCGGACTGATGCCGTACTCTCCCTCCAGACGCGCGCCGAACTTTTCCGGATTGAACAGGCCGAGGGGCGATTCGAGCAGCGGGCTGCGCTCGCCGGTATCCCCATCGACCAGCACGTAGATCGGATACACTTCCATCAAGCTCTTCAGCTTGATGGCGAGCGTGCTCTTGGCGCTGCCTACGGGCCCCAACAAATAGAGCACCTGTTTGCGCTCCTCGAGGCCCTGAGCCGCGTGGCGATAGAAAGAAACGATTTCCTCGATGATGCCGCCTTCCATGCCGTAGAAGTCGGCAAAGGCGTCGTAGTACTTCAAGGTTCTGTTGCCGAACAGCCGCAGCAGACGCGGATCGGATTTGGTCTGCACCAGGCGCGGCTCGCCGATGGCTTTGATGAGGCGTTCCGGTGCCAGCGCATAGGTCATCGGTTCCTTGCGGCAGAGTTCGAAAAACTCCTGCAGCGTGAACGTCGCAGCCACGCTCCTTTCGTAGGACGTTTTGAAGTCGTCAAAAAGCATTGAGCTTGCTGTCACGTTAAGCCCTCACTAGGTCCGCGGACACAGGTACCGTCAAGCGCTCGGTACCGTAGGATAATGTTTACCGTATAAACACTAGCGGTGCAAACTCTTGCACGTGAGTGCAAGTGAGCACGTTCGAGCAGAGGCGGCTGCGATGCACTTCACATTCCATGGCGGGCGCCGCAATCCCCGCCGAAGAGTGTCGACCGGGTGTCATTCGCTGCGACGTTTGTGACATGTAAGGACACCGGGCCGGTGCCTGCTCGATGGTCCAATACTACTCTGTTACGCGGTGTGCGGCGTCAATTTGTTCTCGCCACAGTCCTGCGTCATAGTTGCCTATTCAGTCAGCGACTCGACGATCGTTCGCGCGTCGCGCGCGGCAGCACTTGCGCCTCCAGCCAATTGCGAATCTCGAGCAGGCGCAACGCCTCGCTCTGCATGGCGGGCCCAAGCCCGTGCTTCCACAGCAGCGCCGAGTCGGAGGGTTTCGCCTGCAACGCGCGAAGATCGGCGGTGAACTCGGCCAGCGCCGCCGCGTCCCGGAACATCCCTTCGCCGACCAGGGTTGCACCGTAACGCTCGGCGGCCGCGGCAATGTCGAGGTAGTCGTATTCCGGGTGGTACTGCACGCCCCAGAACGTGCCGCGTCCGTGAGTGAACGAGGCCGCTTGCACGCCGAAGTCATTCAGCGCAAGGATGTCGGCACCCGGCGGCAAGGAGGCGATCTCATCGCGATGCACGGTGGGTGCCTCGAACGCGGCCGGCTTGCCGGCAAACAATCGGTGCGCGCGGCCGGTCTCGCTCTGCAGTATGCGCCGGGCGAAGCCGAACTCGCGGCCGCGCGGATTGGCGCGGACCTCGCCGCCCGCGGCGGTGACGGCCACTTGCAAGCCCCAGCAGCTGCCGAACAGCGGCACGCCGGCGTCGAGCACGGCGCGGACGAGTTCAATCTGACGCATCACCGCGGCGCCGCCGTGGTAGACATTGAGCGCCGATCCCGTCAGCGTCGCGCCGTCATAGGCGTCGAGGCCGACACCTGACGGAAACGCCGGCGCGGCGTCGGCGGGCGTCACGATGTCGACATGCAGGGATGAGTCGATGCGCTCGAGGACCCGCGCGTAGCCGCGGCCCGAGTCGTAGCCGAGGGCAGCGGCCTGTCGCGCACGCATCTCCGCGACGTTGCCGTCGATGACCAGGATCCGCCCACTGCTCACGCGGCGCTGTCCACTGCTCCCAGCGTGCCGTTCACCGCCGCCCGAAAGATGTGCTGCAATTGTACGGCGTCGACCGGGATCGGATTGCCGGAGGCTGACGGGTCGATTGCCGCCTCGCGGCCGATGACCGCGGCGTTGTCGGTATTGACGCCGATGTCGGCGAGCGAATGCGGTATCCCGAGTTCGGTGCGCAGCGCGAGCACCCAGGCGAGGAAACCGTCGAAGCCGCGTTCGGGCAGGTCGAGTACGCGCGCGATGAGATCGGTCTTCTCGCTGATCGCGCCCCGGTTGAAGCGCATGACGTAGGGCAGGATGACCGCGTTCGTGAGTCCGTGATGGGTGTTGAACCACGAACCGACCGGGTGCGCGATGGCGTGCACGGCGCCCAAGCCTTTCTGGAAGGCGGTCGCCCCCATCGAGGCCGCGGCCAGCATCTGCGCACGTGCCTCGATGTCCTTGCCGTTCGCGCAGGCGCGCGGCAGGAAGCGGTGGATGAGGCGCATGCCTTCGAGTGCGACACCATCCGCGAGCGGATGAAACCCCGGTGCGCAGAACGCCTCGAAGCAATGCACGAAGGCGTCGATACCGGTGGCGGCGGTCACGGTGCGCGGCAACCCGACGGTGAGTTCCGGGTCTGCAATGACGATGCGGGGCATCATCTGCGGATGAAAGATGATCTTTTTCTGGTGCGTCTGCTCGTTCATGATGACGCCGGCGCGGCCGACTTCGGAACCGGTGCCGGCGGTGGTCGGTACCGCCACGACCGGCGCGATGCCGGCGGGGTCCGCCCGCGTCCACCAGTCGCCGATGTCCTCGAAGTCCCACAGCGGCCGGCCTTGTCCCGACATGAACGCCACCACCTTGCCGGCGTCGAGCGCCGAGCCGCCGCCAAATGCCACCACTCCGTCATGGCCCCCGCGATGGTAGGCGGCGAGGCCCGCCTCGACATGGCTCAAGGCCGGGTTGCCGCGCACCGCGCCGAATACAGCGGCGCCCTCGAGCGCTGCGGTGTCCTCGAGCCCTGCGGCGCCCTCGAGTGCGGCGAGCGCATTCTCGATCATCGGCGTGCCGAGCAGCCCCTCATCGGTGACGATCAGCGGCCTCCTCATGCCCGCGCGGATGCAGGCGGCGCCGAGTTCGCCGATCCGACCCGGGCCTGCCCAAATCGTGGTGGGGTAATTCCAATTGCCCCGCAGACTCGAAGTCAAACTCATAGGGTCACCTTGAAGTGATAGGACTTGGGCCTCGTCAATTGTTCGAAGCCCACCCGCGACAAGGTGCAGCCACGGCCGGATTGCTTGACGCCGGTCCAGGCGAGGGCGGGATCGAGATAATCGCAGCGGTTCAGGAACACCGTGCCGGTCTCGAGGGCGTCGCCGAGCGCTTCGGCGCGCGCCGCGTCCGCCGAGAAGATCGCGGCCGTCAGCCCGAACTCGCTGTCATTCATGAGGCGCAAGGCTTCCGCGTCGGAAGCGACGCTCATGATGCCGACCGCGGGCCCGAAAGTCTCTTCGCGCATGATCGCCATGGAGTGATCGACGTCGATGAGCACCTGCGGGGCGAGGTAGGGCGTGCCGGGCGCGCTCGCGGCGAATGATGCCTCGTCGATCAGCTGGCGCGCGCCGCGGGCCACGGCCTCACGGACCTGCGCACGCACGGCCTCGGCCGAGGCGGCGCGCACCACGGGTCCGAGCGTCGTGGCCGGGTCGAGCGGCGAGCCCAGGCGATACTTGCCCGTGAGCTCGACGACGCCTGCAACGAACTCTTCATACCGAGCGGCCGCGACGTAGATGCGCTTGATGCCGCAGCAGGATTGGCCGGCATTGAAGAACGCGCCGTCGGTCAGGGTGTCGACGGCGTGGGCGAGATCTGCGTCCGCGCGCACATAGGCGGGATCCTTGCCGCCCAATTCCAAGCCGGAGGTGGCAAAGCCGTTGGCGGTTGCGGCAATCACCGCGCGGCCGCCCGACACCGAGCCGGTGAAACAGACGCTCGCGATCCGGGCGTCGCCCATCAGGCGCGCGGTATCGGCGTGCGACAGATGCAGGTATTGGAACACACCGGCCGGTAAGCCGGCGCTCGCGAAGGCTTCGTGAAAGCGTTCCGCGCAGAGCGGCGTCTGATGCGAATGTTTGAGCACGACGGCGTTGCCGGCGATGAGCGCCGGCAACACCGCGTTCACGGCCGTGAGATAGGGGTAGTTCCAGGGCGCGACCACGGCGACGACGCCGAGCGGCACGCGCTTGATCTGGCGGCGAAACCCGGCCTTCTCGCCCGGGTCGATCGGGGCGAGCGCTTCGGGGGCGATGCCAAGCATGTAGCGGGCGCGCTCCTCGAAGCCGCGCACTTCGCCCGGCGAGTGGCTGATGGGGCGCCCCATCTGCCAGGTGATTTCAGCGGCAATCTCATTCGCCTTGGCGACGAACGCCGTGACCGCGCGCGCGAGGGTCTCGCAGCGCGCGGCGAGCGGCTGCGCGGCCCAGGCGCGCTGGGCCAGGGCGGCGCGCTCGATCGCGCGGCCGATGCCGGCGGCGGTCTCGAGCGGCCGTTCGACATAGATCCGGCCGTCCACGGGGCTTATGGTCTTGAGCGTGTCAGTCATGTCTCGGTGCTTCACTCATTCACGGGTCTCATCATCAAGGGTCAAATGATTTCGAAATAGCGGGCGAGTTCCCAGTCGGTGACCGCCTTGCGGAATTCTCGCTCTTCCCATTGCCGGGTGGCGGCATAGTGTTCGACGAACGGCTCGCCAAACAGAGTGGCGGCAGGCTTCGAGGCGGCGAGGCGCTCGGCCGCCTCGTACAGGGTGGCGGGCAGTCGCCGACGCGGTGGATGCTCGCGGTCGTAGGCATTGCCCTCGATCGGCGCGTCCGGTTCGATGCGATGCTCGATGCCCCAGAGCCCGGAGCCGATCGCGGCGGCGAGCGCGAGGTAGGGATTGATGTCCGCGGCGGCGATGCGGTACTCGACGCGCTGGCTCGACGGGCCGCCGCGGATGACGCGCAGCGCTGTCGTGCGGTTCTCGACGCCCCAGGTCGCGGAGGTCGGCGCCCAGAACCCCGGCACGAGGCGCGAGTAGCTGTTGACCGTGCCCGCGACCATCGCGAGCAGCTCGGGCATCAACGCTTGCTGGCCGCCCACGAACCAGCGCATCGCGTCGGACATGTCGTGCGGTTTCGAAGGGTCGTGGAAGACGCTGGCGCCGTCGCTCTTGCGCAGCGAAATGTGCAGATGGCCGCTTTGCCCGGGCACGCTGTTCGACCACTTGGCCATGAACGTCGCCATCAGGCCGTGGCGTTGCGCGAGCACCTTCGCGTACGTCTTGAAGAGCGCGGCGCGATCGGCGGCCTCGAGGGCATCGCAATGGGCGAGCGCGGCTTCAAGCACGCCGGGGCCGGTCTCGGTGTGCAGCCCCTCGATCGGAAAGCGCATGCTCTGACCGAGTTCGAGCAGTTCGCGGTACAGGTCCGCATGCACCGAACTGCGCAGGACCGAGTAGCCGAAGTAGCCGGGCGTCAGGGTCTTTAGCTGTCGATAGCCCTTGTCGCGGACGGACCCGGGCGTTTCCTCGAACATGAAGAACTCAAATTCGGCTGCCGCGCTGACTTCGTATCCCATGCCGGCGCCTCGTTCGAGCACCCGGCGCAGCGTCCCGCGCGGACAGATCGATTCGGCGCGGCCGGCGAACTCCAGCAGAAAGAAAGTGGTCTTGGGTTCGAAGGGAATATCGCGGCGCGTCGCGGGCAGCACCCGCACGGTGGCGTCGGGGTAGGCGGTATGCCAGCCGGTGAATTTGGTGTTGTCGTAGAGCTGATCGTTCGAGTCCCAGCCGAGAATCACGTCGCAGAAGCCGAGGTCCTTGTCGAGCGCCGACAGGAACTTGTCGCGGCTCACATATTTGCCGCGCAGGATCCCGTCGATATCGAAGACGCCGATCTTGACGTGCTCGATCCCGCGTTCGGTCAAATAGTTGCGGATGTCGTCGTGCTGCATGGGTGGTGGTGGCCTCGAGGGGTGATTGTACGAGATCGACGCCGGCCGCCGCCCAAATTCAGGCATGCTACCAATATTGTTCAATCGCTCATTGCAGGACGGGTACACGTGCGCCTGGTTGCCGAGCATCTTGAAAAGCGGTTCGGCTCCCTGGTCGCCGTCGAGGATATCTCGTTTTCCGCCGAGCCCGGCGCCGTGCTCGGTCTGCTCGGGCCGAATGGGGCCGGAAAGTCGACGACGGTGAGCATGCTCGCGGGCCTCATGCGTCCGGATCGCGGCACCGTGCGAGTCGGCGGGGCGGCGCTCGGCGTGGGCGCGGATCAGACGAAGCGCTGCTTGGGCTTGGTGCCGCAGGAACTTGCGCTGCTCGACGATCTACCGACCCGCATGAACCTGGAATTCTTTGGCGCGCTTTATGGACTGGCGGGCCGTGCGCTCACGCTGCGGATCGACGCGGTGCTCGAACTCACGAGTCTGGCGGACCGGGCCCTCGATCCGCCGAAGGAGTTCAGCGGCGGCATGCGCCGGCGGCTCAACATTGCCTGCGCACTCTTGCATGAACCGCAGATCCTGTTGCTCGATGAGCCCACGGTGGGAGTCGATCCGCAGAGCCGCAATGCCATCTTCGAGACCATCGAAGCGCTCGCCGGGGCCGGGCGCACGCTGGTGTACACGACACATTATATGGAGGAGGTGGAGCGGCTCTGTGATCGGGTGGTGGTGATCGATCACGGCAAGGTGCTCGCGGATGACACGTTGCAAGGGCTATTGGCGCGCGCGCCGGTCTCGAACATGCTGACGCTGCTCTACGACGCTCCCCCCGACGCGGAAGCCATCGCTGAGCTCGAAAGGCTGCCGGGCATCACGCGGGTGGAACTGTCGGGCCTCGAGCTCGGCGTCGCCGCCGCCGATGTCGGGACCGCCGCTCCGCGGGTACTCGAACGCCTCGCGGCACGGGGCTTCAGTTGCCGGGAACTGACCAGCCGGCGCGCGAATCTCGAGGACGTGTTCCTCTCCCTGACCGGCCGCTCGCTGCGCGATTCATGAATCCCACTGTGACCGCATTCCGCGCGCTGGTGCGCAAGGATCTGGCGCTGTTCATCCGCGACCGGCGCGCGGTGGTCGTGAGCATCGTTACGCCGATCTGCATCGCGGGCTTCTTCGGCTTCTTGTTCGGCGGCAACGGCGACAACACGCCGGTGACGCGCGTACCGGTGGCGGTGGTCGATCAGGATGACAGCGCGCTGTCGAAGGCGATCGTCGCGGATCTCGGGGCCGACCAATCGCTTGCGGCCACTGTGATGACCGCAGAGGAGGCGCGAGGGCGGGTGGCCAGCGGCAAGCTGCGCGCGGCCATCGTCTTTCCAGCGGGCTTCGGGGATGGCGCGGCGCGAGTGTTGGCCGCGGGCGGGGCGGGTGGTGCGGTCAAGCCGACCGTCGAGATGCTCTACGACCCTTCCCAATCGCTGGTGCGCCCCATCGTCGAGGGTCTGCTCACGCAGCATGTCATGCGTCAGGTGACGCGCGACGCGCCGCCCGTGCCGTTTACCCTGAAGAGTTCGGCGGTGATCAGTGGCCCGCATTACAACTCGTACGCGCACTCCTTTGCCGGCATGAGTGTGCAGTTCATACTCTTCATGAGCATCGATGCCGGAGTCACTTTGCTGTTGATGCGTCAGCAGGGTGTGTGGCGCAGATTGCGCGCTGCGCCCTTGTCGCGCACTGTGCTGCTCGGCAGCCGCGTGGTCGGCACGACGTTGATTGCCCTGGCGATCTTGACGGCTGTTTATCTCGCCTCCATGCTCATTTTTGGCGTGCGGATCGCCGGCAGCGTCGCGGGCTTCGCCGCGGTGGCCGTCGCATTCGCGGTCTTGGCGGCGACCACCGGGCTCATGATCGCCGGCGTCGGGCGCTCGGTGGGTGCGACGCGAGGACTCTCGATATTTGCCGCGCTGATACTCGTGATGTTGGGCGGCGCCTGGGTCCCCGCCTTCTTGTTTCCGGAGTGGCTGCAGAACGTCAGTCAGTTCGTACCGACGCGCTGGGCGGTCGACGGACTCGACGCGATGACCTGGCGTGGGCTGCCGTTCCACGCCGCGCTGCTGCCGGTGGCGGTGATGCTCGGCTGGTCGGTGTTATTTGCGCTCATTGCGGTGTGGCGCTTCGATTGGGAAGGCGAATGACAGCGTGCGAATTTCGCTCAACTGTTACAATAAACACCCTTCGTCTCACCGCTACCCCACAACAGAGGTTCCATTTCATGAAGCGAGTCACCGGCATTGGCGGCATATTCTTCAAAGCCAAGGACGCGCCGGCACTGCAGGCTTGGTACAAACAACATCTCGGAATCGATGTCCAAGAATGGGGTGGCACAGCGTTCACGTGGACCGATGGAGAAGGTAAACCTGTTGCCGGATCGACCGTCTGGTCCATTGGTTCGGCGCAAGGCGACCAATTTGCGCCCAGCTCCGCCGCCTTCATGGTCAATTACCGCGTGGAGGATCTCCACGCACTCGTCAAAGCTTTGCGCGAAGAAGGCTGCAACGTACTCGAGAAGATTGACGACTCGGAGTATGGAAAGTTTGCCTGGGTCATCGATCCGGAAGGCAACAAGGTGGAACTATGGCAACCCCCTGCAGGGCAATGACAGAGCGTCGAGAATTGCTCCAACCGTAAGATTCACGTCCTCCTCGGTGGTTGCCCAAGAACTCACGCTGATTCGCATGGCGGCCCGCCCTCGCCATATCGTACCTCCGCACCAGCATCGGCCGGCCTCTTGGATCGAGGCGATGACGCGCCTGGTCCTCGTGTCATCCCCGAAACTGACGACCACCTGATTCAGTACGACCTCATTCAAGACTTCGACTCCGGCCTGCTTCAGCTCGGCGGCAATCTTGCGGGCTTGGCTGCAGTTGCGGCTCACCAGTTCGGCCAAACCGCTGCGTCCAAGTGACTTGAGCGCTGACCAGACTTCGACAGCCCGGGCGCGCCGGGAGCTGTCCGGTGTGAGGTTCATGGCGTCGCGTTGCTCGCCGGCCGCGGGAAGATAGGCGCCGCTGATCGACATCGCCCGACCGAGAGCTTGCGGGTCGCGGACGATGGCTATCCCTGAGTCGTACGGTACGTTGAGCCATTTGTGCGCGTCCGTCGCCCACGAATCCGCGTCCAGGAAACCCCTGGCGAGCGAGGCATGAGCCGGGGATGCCAATGCCCATAGACCGAAGGCGCCATCCACATGCACCCAGGCGTTGTATCGACGCGCCCATTCGATGACGTCGCCGGCCGGATCGAAAGCGCCTGAGTTCACGTTGCCCGCCTGAATGCAGAGGATGGCGGGGCCCGCGACGGGCGGCAACAGTTCAGCGCGCATCCGTCCTTGATCGTCTGTCGGAACGCGCACTATCCGGTCGCGTCCCAGGCCCAACATGGATAACACCTTGTAGATCGTGGCGTGAGCCTCTTCGCCGAGCACGACGTTGAGCGCAGGGGCGCCGAACAACCCCTGCCGGTCGACGTCCCAGCCGTGGCGTTGCAAAGTCGCATTTCGCGCAGCCGCCAGGCAGGTGAAGTTGGCCATCGTGGCGCCGGTGACCAGCGCTCCCTCCGCGGAGGCCGGCAGACTGAGTGCTTCCTTGACCCACCGCAAAGCCGTTGACTCTATACAGGACACTGCCGGCGAACTGACGAAACTGAAGCAGTTCTGATCCCAGGCTGTGGCCAGATATTGGGCGGCAACCGTCACCGGCAACGCTCCTCCGGTGACGAAACCGAAGTATCTACCGCCCGCGCTGGCCATCGTGGCGGGCGAACCATAGTCATCGAGAAGGGCGAGGACGTCGTTAGGTCTGCTCGGATCGTCGGGCAATGGGCTGTCGAGAACTCGCATCAGCCGTTCCACCGAACCGTGCAGCGGGCGAACGTCTCTGAGACGCAGCCCCTCGAGGTAGTCAGCCGCCCGATTGGCTGCCGCGACCAGAAGCTTGCGCGTTTCGTCGCCGTTCATGTGACTTTCAATTTGAAATCAGGTTTGTGCGACAGGCAAGGGCGGTCATGGCCCCCGCGCCTTGCGGCAATCGTCGGTGAGAATCTCCCACCATGTGGTTTCGTTCAAGACGATGGGCAGGACACTCGTAGCGGGCTCCAGGGAACCGCGATACGACTTCAAACTACCGTCGGTCTGGAACGCGCGGGCGATGCTGCCGTCATCGGTCATCACCAGGTTGGGTCCCACCCATTTTCCGGAGAAGCTGAGCCCCGGGCGCCGATCCACGCTGCGATACCGCCAGGCAAACGGCCGGTGGTAGGCGGAGATTTGAAAGCTGTGGCCATCCATGTCATTCCAGATCCTCCCGGACGCGCCGCCGGTCACACGCAGAGTATAGCGTTGACCCTGCGGAGTGCAGACCCACCCAGCCCCTGCGATGCTGGCGGAAGGCAGGCTGTGCGTGCCGGAGGGTGTCGGTGAAAACCATAAATCTATTTTGTAGGGGCCTGATGGAGCCTGAGCCACTCCGGACCCTGCCCACACGGGAAACAACCTGGTATGCCCGCCGACGATGTAAATCCAGGGCTCAAATGCGAGATCGATCGCCATGACGACAACCAATCCCAACAGGAAAAAGAGAATCAGACGAGGAAGGCAGCCAATGCGTCTGTTGCGAGTGGCGAGAGGTCCGGCAGCCATCGCTCCAATGATGCCGTGGCCGGTTGCGGACGACAACTTACCAGCGCTGCGACCGCACCGGGTCATCGCTGACTTCGTCAATCGCACCCGATCGTTCGCGATTGGCGCCGGTCGGCAACAGCATAGGGACCCTCGCGCGATAGGCTCCATACTCCGCCGCGTGGTCCTGCATGAGGTCACGTTCTTCGAAGAAGATTCCGACAAATATGTACCCGGTGGTCCCGATCGCAAACAGGAGGTGCCCGAATGTCATGTGCGGAGTCGCCCAGAAGGCGATGATGAATCCCAGATAGATCGGATGACGTACAAATTTGTAGAGCGCCCGTTCCGTGAAGCGCAGCGGCGTGTAATCGAGCCCACGCAGGCGAAAGTACACTTGCCGAAGTCCGAATAAATCGAAATGGTTGATGATGAAAGTCGAGAACAACACCATGAGCCACCCGAACCCGAAGAGCGCCAGCAGCAGTGGCTTGAACAGCGGTGAAGTCACGTCCCAGAGGACAGCCGGGATGCCCTGCCATTTCCAGCAGAGGAGACCGAGCAACAGGCTCGCGATCAATACGTACGAGCTGCGTTCCACCGCACGCGGCACGATTCGAGTCCAGACGGCCTTGAAGCCTTGGCGGGCCATCACGCTGTGCTGAACGGCGAAAAGGCCCAGGAGCACGAGATTGATGGCAAACGCCTCCGGTAGATCGACACTGGGGGCCGAATCGATCGTCTTGGGTACGAGGAGATCTCCGATGAATCCTATCGAGTAGAGAAACGATCCCAAGAACACGGCATAACAAAATGCCCCGTACACCGCTGCTACTAATCCCATGATGATTCCCCTCAAGCGTGTATTAATTGGCGCCCATAGTCGTTGAGTGTCCGGAGCCCATCGGCCTGCACCTTGCTGGAACTGTTGCAGGTCGGCGTGGCGGTGTCCTGTCTGTCCGTCGGCCGTCTTTGACCGATCGTCCGGAATGGCCACCGGCGTACGCGGCGGTTGACCGAGCGTCCGAGATTTCTGCTCATTCGTCCCACGGGCCGGCGCAATAGCACCGTGCCGGTGGCAAATGCGCGCCGATCGACCGACAATCAGCGGCGTCCGAAGCAGCATGAGGAGCAACCATGGCGGCAAGCGACATCGCAGCGGCGGTGCAGCGTGTGGAATCGGTTCTGCAGCGACGCCCCGCGGCCGGCATTCATGATGACGCGCCGGCCACCGCCCGTTGGCAGACCGGCATGCGGGTGGTGGCGAGCCACGTCAACGGGACGCAGATGCTGACTGACATGCCCACCGAACTCGGCGGCCGCGGCGACCAGGTCACGCCGGGGTGGCTGTTCCGCGCGGGCCTCGCATCATGTTGCGCCACGCGCATTGCGATGGGTGCGGCTGCCGCAGGGATCGAACTGGCCATGTTGGAGGTGTCGGCCAGCAGCCGTTCTGATGTACGCGGCCTGCTCGGCATGGCGGACGCCTCCGGCGAAACGGTGGGCGCCGGGCCTCGCGATGTACGATTGCTCGTCAGAATCTCGGCGTCCGGAGTCTCCGAGGAGCGATTGCGGACCTTGGTCGAAGAATGCAATCGCTGTTCACCCGTATCCGCCGCCCTGCGGGACGCGGTGCCCGTGGCCTTGCAGATCGAAGCGGCGGGCGCGTAATGGATGCGCTCTCTGAGACGCTTCGCGTCGTACGATTGGTCGGCGCCATCTTCATCAACGCGCGGTTCACGGCACCCTGGTGCTACCAATCCCCGAGAGCGGATATCGCCGCGCCGCTGCTCGAGCCGGGTGCCGAGCGCGTGGTCATTTTCCATCTGATCACCGAAGGCGAGTGCTACGTCGAGCTTGGAGACGAACCGCCGGTACGTCTGATTGCAGGTGATGCCGTCATTTTTCCGAAGGGCGATGCACATCGCATGACCTCTCAACCAGGACTTCCACCGGCGACCGGTGCGCGACTTGATCAAGTGCTGGCGCGTCGACCGCGCCAACTGGTCTACGGTGGTGGTGGGGCGTCGACGCGGCTCGTCTGCGGCTACCTGGCGTGCGATGCTCGCCTCGCAGGGATGCTGCTGGCGGGACTACCCGCGCTGTTGCGGGTCAATGTACGCGGATCGAACGCCGGCATTTGGCTCGAAGCCTCCGTTCGCTACGCCTTGAGCGAAGCGCGCTCGCCTCGGCCAGGCGGTGCCGGGGTCTTGGCCAAATTGGCCGAAGTTCTGTTCATCGAGGTACTGCGTCTCTATATGAACGAACAAGGAGAAAGTCGAATCGGATGGCTGGCGGGGGTTGGAGATAGGATCGTCGGACCCGCCTTGAATGCACTGCACACGCGTCCGGCTCACGCCTGGACGTTGGACGAGTTGGCACACGATGCCGGCACTTCGAGGTCGGTGCTCGCGGAACGGTTCCAGAACTTGGTCGGCAGCTCCCCGATGCAGTACCTGACCCAGTGGCGCATGCTGCTCGCCGCGAATCTCTTGTGCCGGAGCAACGCGCCGCTGGCGCGCATAGCGGAGGACGTGGGTTATCAGACCGATACGGCTTTCAGCCGCGCATTCCGGCGCGAGTACGGCTCACCGCCGGCAGCCTGGCGACGGAGTCAGACGACACGCGATCACGCTCGTTGACGCGCCAGGTTTTCCGCAGTGCAGAGTGCTTGCGGCCGATCGGGATCAGGGCTCGGCTTCGCCCGTGATGGCCACGAAGGTGGGCACGCCGTCGCGCACGACGCGTAAGAGCAGGGGCGATTGAGGCGTCGGTGTCGCGACCTTTGCGATATCCGCCGGATCGATCAATTGTTGGGTAGCCGCGTGCGTGAGGAGGTCACCGACTTTGAGTCCGGCGAGCGCGCCGGGCCCGGTGGGGCGCAGTTGGGTGACGATGAGTCCGCTCGGTTCATCGGTGGCCTTGATGGCCTTGCGGATGTCGGGGGTCGTATTCGCGACCCCGAGCCGCAGCGCCGGCACCCAGGTATCCTGGCCTCCCGTCAGGGCGGGATCGGCGGGCGGATCGGGAAGCCGGCCGATCTTGAGCGCGACGGACTGCTGCGTGCCCGTGCGTAGCACCGACGCGACGACGAGGTTGCCGGGCTTCAGCCGCGCCGTGATCTTGCTCAAGCCCGCGAAGGTCACGGGACCGGCGCCGAGGCTGAGCAGTACGTCGCCGACCCCCAGCGCGCCGACGGCGGGACCTTGTGCATCCACAGCAGTGACCAGTACACCGGTCACGCTCTTCATGCCGAGCGCCTTGGCCAAGGTCGGGGTGATGGCCTGGGCGGAGATGCCGAGATAACCCCGCTCCACGCTGCCGTGCGCCTCGATCTCGCCGACCACCGCCGCCACGGTTTCCGCGGGAATCGCAAAACCCAATCCGACCGAGCCGCCATTGGGCGAGAAGATGGCCGACGTGACGCCGACGACAGTGCCGTCGACGGACAACAGCGGACCGCCCGAGTTACCGTGGTTGATCGCGGCATCGGTCTGCAAGAAATCGATGTAGGGGTCGTCCTCGAGCGTGCGGGCGCGCGCGGAAATGATGCCCGCGCTCACCGATTGACCGAGTCCAAAGGGATCGCCGATCGCGATCACGGCATCGCCCACCGATACCGCGTGGGCCGACCCGAGGCGCAGCGCCGGCAGCGTTCCCGCGGAAACTTTGAGCAATGCGATGTCCGTGACCGCGTCGGACCCGACGATCCTGGCGGGGAACTCGCGGGCGTCCGACAGACGGACCTTCACGGTGCGCGCGCCCAGGATGACGTGCCGGTTGGTGACGATCAGTCCATCGGCGCGGATGACGAAACCTGAACCGAGCGCGGCGGTCGCCCGCTCGTCGGCGCCGGGATTGCCACCCGCGCCCGACAGCAGCCGTCGGATGATCGCGCCGACCGCGTCGTAGCCGTTGTCGGCCGCCGTGACCCGGTCGGCGGCGCGCTGACCGGCGCTGATGCGCTGTTCCTCCACCATGACCGTCACGACGCTCGGGGCGACTTGCTGCACGAGCGCCGCGTAGCCGGCGGGCATGCCTTCGCCGGCGGCGCACGCGAAGGACTTGAAGAGCGCAATGGTCATAAAGAGGTGCATAGCTCGGCGCTTCACCGCCTGGCGGGTTATTGCTCGCCTCATCATGACAGCGCGTCGCCCCACTCCGGAAAGGCGCGCAGGGCGTCGACAAAGTTGTGAATGACGTCGGTATGGGCATCTTCCTGCCAGCCGCCGGGAACGGGGTTCTTGAACAGATCGCGGGGACGGCCGAGTTCGTCGATCGAATACAGGGTGAAATTGAGAACCTCGCGAGCGTCCCGCGCGAGGCTCGATGAGCCTGTGGCCTTGGCGTAGAGCGCGAGCACCGCGCCATAGGTCGCGATCACGCCTCCCCAGGCCTGTTTGTCCTCGTCTTGTTCATGGCACACGGTGACGCCGAATTCCTCGTGGGTGAAAGTGCGGCGCACGAATTCGAGCAGGGCGCCGCAAGATTCGCGCCAGGCGGGGTCGAGCAGTTCACGCCGCTCGAGCAGATAGCGCGCCAGATTGAGCGGCGCCCAGGCGGTGCGATTGGTGGGCGTCTCATGGTCCTCGAAGAACTGGGCGAACAGGGCGCCGTCGCCGGCGGCGCTCGGCACCTGGTATTGCTGGATCCAGTTCCAAAGTGCTGTGCGCGGCGCGGAGAATTCCTGGTGGCCCTGCGCCAGCAGCACATCGTACAGCCGCAGGATGTAGGTCATGTTTCCGGACACCGCACCCCGGGCCTCGCCCGTACGATAATCGGCCCGAAACGGCCACGGCGACTGCGACGCATCGCCGGCCGCTTGATGGGCGGCGAGCACTTGCGCATTGTGCAGCGCCTGGGCGAAGTACCGGGGCTCGCCGGTGGCGTCGAACAGCAGCGCGAGCGCGAAACCCGCGACGCCGCCTTTGTCGGGTTCGATCTCGTGGGGGCGATCGCCCTGCGAGCCTGCATCGGCGGGCAGCGGAAAAAGATCCCGCTTGCCGGTCGAACGACTGAACGAGGGGTACTCGCCGGAGTTCGGCGTGACCGCTTCCTTCACCAGATAATCGCCCATCGCGCAGGCGGTGTTCAGATATCCGGCATCGCGCTTGCCGCGCAGTTCGTAAAATTTGAGATACGAGAGGATGCCCATGCCGATCTGCGTGGCGGGGATGGTGTCGGTGCGGTCCGCCATCGGAGTCCAGTTTGCGTCGAGAAACGTCACGAACGCGAAGCGCGGATACCCGTGGTCCGACGGGCACTGCTGATAGAAATTCATTTCCAGGTCGAGAGCCGCGTTCCACGAGGTCCATGGCGCGAGGCGACCCTCGTCATCAAATCGAGCCGGGTGCCCCGCGAGGGTGGTGGGGTGCCGGGTAGGGCGATCGCTGCTCATGGCGGTACCTTACGGACATTTGAATGGGATTGCTCTAGCCTTGAGGCCGCTCAAGACCCCGGCGCATCGACTTCATAGCCTTTGGCGCGCAACTGGTCGAGCAGACCTCCCTGTTCGAGCAGCATATCGATGTTCACCACCGCCACGGAGACGCCGTCGCCGCGCAAATATTTCTCCAGAGTGTCAAGCCACTTTTGGCGCATCTGGACGATGAGATCAGCGGTGCCGGATGAGGCTTCGAGGGCGATGCGACAGGCGTCCACCGCTTTGGGTTCGGGCGAATTCTCGATGCGCTCCACATTGCCGTTCGACCACGCGAGCGCCCGATCGATCAGCCTCGGCAGTCCGCTCTCGACGGTCACGAGCGAGGCGTCGACACAGGCGTTCTCGGTGGCGGGCGGCATGGTCTTGAGCGTGTCGAGCACGTCACCGACGCCGGCGACCTTGATCTCCTCCACGTCGACATGGTGTTGCTTCGCGAGCGTGCGCATCGCGGCTCCCAAGTCGATGCGCGTGGAGAGGCCGACCTGGTGAAAGGCTTGCTGCTCCAGGAATACGCTGGCGATAATGGGACGGAATCGTTCCCATTTCTTTTCATCGTCGGTGAACTTGGCCCGTTGCCGCGCGAAGCGCGCGTATAAATCCGCCGGCAGGACATCTTTGAGCCGTTCCCCGCCTCGCACCAACAGGACGCTGCGTTCGGTGATCAATACCCAGAGAATCCTGGCGATGCCGATGTCCAACGGCTTTTGCAGCAAGACGACTTTTGCGCTGTCGAGCACTTGCTCGACTTGCTTGGAGCGCCAGGTGATGCCTTTGGGCAAGGGGGAGAGACTGCCCAAGATATAGACTTGCGCGGCGCCGCGATGCACGTGCCACATGCCGGGGCCGGCGCGTTCGCCGGTGACCACGATTTCGTCCATGACCGGTGCCGGCGGGGCTGGGACGGGAGGGATTGGTGGCGGGGCTGGGTCGGCGCGGCAGACGGGCGACAGTAGAGCCGCCGCGAGCACTGTGAGGAGCTGCCTGTACATGATGACATTCTACCGGGGGAGCGCCCCTCGAGGTCGTTTTGCGGTCAGACGGGGGCGTAGCGTTGGAGCGGGCGATGGTAATAGCGATTTGCGCGACGCGGACAATTTTGGGTGTTGTTCGATGTAGAGTGTGATTCCCTGAGCCAATATCTGAATGGGTGAGTCAGTTTTCGGGCGGGTGTCGCGTACTCGATGTGCACGGCTTCATCCGACCGCGAGGTGTTTTCATGCAATGCGCTGTAAATGATTCCGAGGGGGTCCGGCTGCGGCCGGCGATGCGTCTCGCGTGTGTCGCCACGGTTGCGACCTGCGCAATGTTCGCGACCGTCGCCACGCCGGCGGGCAGCGTCCCATCGTCGGGCACGCGCAAGGAGGAGATCACGGATGCGGCCTACCAGATGACGGCGTATACGCTGGACGTGCCCGCGGGTTGGAAATTCGCGGGCACCATTGCCCGGGATCCGGGGTGTCATTCGGGCGCCGCGGGACTCAAGTTCACCTTGCAGAGTCCGGACGGCCTCACGGCGCAGGCGGTGCTGCCGGGTGTGACCTGGAGCTGGACCACCAGTGCCTCGCTGCAGAAAATCATGGAATCGCAACATTGCCCGCCCATCGACATCGATTCGGCGGCTGGGTTCCTGGTCAATATTGCGGTGCCGAACCTGCGACCAACGGCCAAAATCATTTCGGTTCTGGCGTTGAAACCCGAAGGTCAAGCGGCGCTCGCGGCACAGCTCGAGCAGAATCGGCAGCAGAATGCGCAGGCGGCCGCCCGCTACGGGCAGAAGCCGCAGAAGTTGAGCTTGGATGGTGCGCGGGTGCGGCTGGAGTACACGCGCGACGGACAGGCGATCGAAGAGCAGCTCCTCGCCGTCGTCGAGTGCACCGAAACGCAATTTCCCGCCCTGTATGCGCAACCCGCCTATATGCGGCGCACGTGCTCATCCCGCAACACGCAGATCAGCCGTGCGCCGCGTGGACGTCTCGATGGGTTCCTCGAGTCGCCGCAGCTGCTGAGTTTGAACAAATCCATCCAGGTGAACCCCGCGTGGAGCGATCGGCTGGCGCGCGAGGGGCAGGCTGCGTTTCAGAAATTCCAGGCCGCCAACAATGCGCAATTTCAGGCGGGACTCGAGAGGAGCCGGCAACAAAACGCACAGCTCCTGGCGAACGGCCAGAAGTTCCAGGACAATATGCGGGCCAGCACCAATGCGGCCATGGCCAACGATCAGCAGCGGCAAAATGCCATCGACGCCTCGGCGCATGCGACGGCTCTTCATTCGCTCGACCGCCAGGAATTCAAGAATCCGTCCACCGGCCAAACCATCGAGGCCAGCAATCAGTACAGCCATCAATGGATGTCCTCGGACGGCAGCACGCTCATCCAAACCAACGATCATTCCCTCGATCCCAACGGGCAGGTCTACCCGGTCAGCCAGAGTTGGACGGAGCTCGTGCCCAAGTGATCTCCACGTCCAGGAGACTGTCGGGCAAATGGACCTAAGTCCGGCAGATTCCTAGGTAATCGCCATGTACATGGTTGCTCTCGCGTTCTTGAGCATGGTCGGGGCGTGGCTGGCATGGAGACGCAATCCGATGTACTCGGCCGCGTCGACGGTGCGCATGGTGTTGGTGATTGCGCTGATGATTGCCGGGTTGGTCCTGGCCATCATCGGTGTGGTCAATCTCACCAAGAACAGCTCCGAAACCGTGAGCGTTGCCGCGATGATCGGCGTCGTGATCGTGGGTACGCTGGTGATGATCTTCGGCATCATGGCCGTGTCGACGCCGAAGGCGGCGAAGCTCGTGACGGCGTTGCCGCCCACCGCGAAACTCGTGCATTTTCACCGGCAGAACGTCTATCGCTGGGCCAGGATCATCGCCGGCATCGTTGCGGTCTGCGCGGCAGTGGGGTTGCTCATTCCGGGACCCGTCAAATACGTGGCGTTGGCGCTCGGCGGGATCACGCTTTTGGTGGCGGTCATTTTATTGCCGGTGGGCTACGTCACTGCGCGGTCCTTCGATCGCTCGCTCACCGCGCTCGAGTACGACCCTTGGGTGCATTGGCAATATCCGCCCGCGCAGTGGCAGGAATGGTCGAATGTGCAAGCCGACCGCGCGAAGGCCGTGCCGCCGACCTTCATCTGGAAGCGGGACTGGAAGAAATTCGCGTGGCCGTTCGCGGCCATCGCGGCCGGGGTCATGTTTTTCTCGCCGGGCCCGACGTGGGCGAAAGCGCTCTATGTGCTGTTCGTATGCGGTGCGATCAGCGCGCTCGCGGAGTGGAGCGTGCGCGCCGGGCGGCGCACGCCGGACAAGCTGCGCGCCAAACTCCTGGCGAGCGCACCGGAGGTGTATTTCGGGCATGACGGAATTTTCTGTGATGGCGCGTACACGACCTGGCTCAGCCTCAATGTATATCTGATGTCGGCGTCGATCGATGAACGCCCACCCCGCAGCCTGCTGTTCGATTTTGAGAAGGTGATTCCGGGCGCGTATTCGGGCAACTCGATCGTCGCCTTTCATCAAAGTGTGTTGATACCGCCGAACGCCGAGGCGGATATTGCGCGGCTGCAGCGCGAACTCGTGGCGCGGTGCCCGAAGGCGCGAATCGCGCTGGGCTGAAGCGTGCCGCCGGCGCGAATCGCCCTGGCTGGCTATGAGCTGGTGGAGTCGACGGCGCTGCGGCGCAGGCGGGCGGTGAAATAATAGGCGGCCGTCAGGGCGCTCACGGCGGGCGACAGCAGCGGCAGTATCAATCGCGAAACGACCAAGAATTTGGAATCGGCCGGCACGAAGAGCCACAGCGGGATGAGGACGAGCAGACAGACGAGCGCCATGCGGGTGATTTGAAACCAGAGTTTGTGAAAGTAGTGCGAGGTGGTCGCGCGATCCGGCAGGGCTGCCTCGGCGACCGCGAACCAGCGTCCGACCAGAGCCGCGGCCGGCAGCATCGCGAGCGGGAAACCGATCGAGAAGCTGACGCCCAAGTCGAGCGCCAACTGGGCGAAGAATAACGGGGCGGGCGTATTCGCCATGTTTTGCTCGCCGCCGATGACAAAGATGAGGCAGTTCATCCCCACGGTGACCACCACGGCCGCTATGGCGATGTAGAACACGGCGGTCAGGGCGACCCAGACGAAGTATTCGAGGCCGGGGACTTTTGCCGCGAGGGAATTGAGCGTCGTCTTCTCGTCGTCGCTGTATCCGAAGCCGAGCCAGTTGCCGCCGCGCCTGTGAATCAGGCTCATGTTGAACGCCCAATAGCGGACCAGCAGCGCGAGCCAGCGCTCCAAATTGGCCCGTCCCGGTGTCCCGTTCACCCGTCGTATCCCCTGTCATTTGCCGCATCGTCACTTCATGATGCGGCGCGATTCGATCTTACCAAGACCCAAGGTCCGTCACAGCTTTTGCAGGCGCGATGACGGTAACCTCCACCCCCATGTGCGAGCGTTATGTCCTATCAGACCAACTCGCCGCGGAGCGGGAGTTCCTGCCGAGCCAGATGTGGTGGAAATTCACCGCGAGATACAACGTCGCGCCGCCGCAGTACGTGCCGGCGATTCGGGTCCACGACGGGCGCTCGGAGGGCATGATGCTGCGCTGGGGATTGATTCCCGCATGGGCCGAGGGCCGGCCGACCGACGATCCCACGCACTGCGCCGACAGCGATGGCATCGGGGGAATCGAACGCTCGGTCCTTTATCGGATGCCGTGGCTGAGCGGTCAGCGGTGCATACTGCCGGCCGCCGGGTTCTACGTGTGGCAGCTCACGCCGGCGAATTATCGCCAGCCGCATTTTGTCCGGCTCGTCAGCCGCTCCGTATTTGGGATCGCGGCCGTCTGGGATCGATCGGTGGGCGATGACGACGATGTGATCGAGAGCTGCTCCATCATCCGTGTGCCGGGCAACGAACTCGTCGCCGGCCTCGCCGACGCGCCCGCGCGCATGCCCGCAATCTTGCGGCGCCGGGATTACGAGACCTGGCTGCGCGGCACTCCCGTCCAGGCAAAGGCGGTGCTCAAGCCGTATCACGCGGACCTGATGCTGGCGCATGCGGTCAGTCCGCGAATCAACGCCGCGGGGGCCGACGATGCCGGGCTGATCAGTCCGGTGCAGGCGAGCCTGTCCGGCGAGACTGCCTGAGGATTCGGCGCCGGCCGCCCTGCGGAACTCGTGTTGATCTTTCCATTGACCGAGGGAATGGTAATCTCGGTCGATGCAGCGTGAGCAGATCGTTTTCGTCGGCACCAGCGATTGGTCCGGGCATTTTCGCGGCAAGAGCTTTCCGGCGGCGGATCTGCCGGCGCGATTGGAGCGCGGTGTCGGGATTGCGCCGACGAATATATTCATCTCGGCCTTTGGGCCCATCCAGGCGACGCCGTTCGGCACGGAAGGGGAGGTGTTTCTCATCCCCGATGCCACGACGCGAGTCTTCGTGCCGTTCGAAGGCGGCGGCGAGCCGACCGGGGGCGGGCCTGCGCGGATTGAAGGCGGAAGCGCGGAGCACTTTTACATCGGCGACATCAAGACGCTGGAGGGCGCGCCGTGGAATTTCTGCCCGCGGCAGGTGTTGCGCCGGGCGCTCGAGCGGCTGAAGAGCGAGACGGGGTTCGAGCTTCTCGCGACTTTCGAGCAGGAGTTCATCTATAGCGGCGTCGCGGCCCATCCGCTGCAGCCGTACGAACTCGATAAGTATCGGCGTCAGGGAGCGTTCGGCGAGCTGTTGCTGGCGGCGTTGCGGCAGGCGCGGGTGATCCCGGATTCGTTTCTGGCGGAATTCGGGCCGCAACAATTCGAAGTGACGACGGCGCCGTCGCGCGGGCTGCGCGCCGCCGATGATGCGGTGATCGTGCGCGAAATCACGCAGGCGGTCGCGTTTCGATTGGGGCAGCGGGTGAGCTTCGCGCCCATGCACGATCCGAACGGCACCGCCAGCGGCACTCACATTCATTGGAGCTTCTTGGACGAGAGCGACCGACCGGTGCTCTATGACGCGGAGCGCCCTTGGGCCTTGTCGCTGCTGGGGAGTCGATTCGTCGCGGGCATTTTGGAGCATCTGCCGGCGCTGTGTGCAATGACCGCGCCGTCGGTGGCCTCGTACTATCGGCTGCGTCCGAATCGATGGGCGCCGGTGCGGGCCGATGTCGGACTCATGGATCGCGGCACGGCCCTTCGGATCTGTCCGGTGACGGGCGGCGATCCCGTTGCGCGGGCGCGCCAGTTCAATGTGGAGTTTCGCGTGGCGGATGCGACGGCGAGCCCGTATCTGGTGCTCGCCGTGCTGGTGCAGGCGGGGCTCGACGGGATTCGTTCCGGGCGGGAACTCGCGGATCAAACGCCGCGGCCGTTGCCGACCAGCTTGGGGGAGGCACTGACGCTGCTCGAGGGGAACGAGAGGGCGGCGGACTGGCTGGGGCCGGAATTGCTCGCGGCGTATTTGCGGTTCAAGCGGGGGGAAATGGCCGGATTGGAGAACCTCGAGGAGGCCGAGATCTGTCGTCGCTATGCCGAAGTTTACTGAGCATTCAGACCAACGAAGTGCAACCGAGAGGAACGCAATCGTGACGGACACGATCGAGAGGGACGAAGGCGCGTATCGATTGCTGGCTGATGATGAGCCGCCGGCGTTCATCGAGTCTGGGCGGGAGGGGCGGTCGAACTTCGTCATCGTGGTCGATCACGCGAGCCGGCGCATTCCCCGGCGGCTCCTGAACCTCGGGCTGGCGGACGCGGAATTGGAGCGGCACATCGCCTGGGACATCGGGGCGCTGGGTGTGGCGCGCCGCGTGGCGGCGGCGCTCGACGCGGCGCTGGTGGCGCAAAACTATTCGCGCTTGGTGATCGACTGCAACCGGGATCCGAGCGTGGCGTCCTCGATACCCACGTTGAGCGAGACGACCGAGATACCGGGCAACATCGGGTTGGGGACGGCGGAAATCGCGGCGCGGCGCGCGGAGATCTTCGAGCCCTATCACGCCCACGTGCGCGCGCTGCTCGATGAACGAGCGGCGGCGGCCCGGCCGACGATTTTGGTGGCTCAGCACAGCATGACGAATGTATACAAAGGAGTGCGGCGCGAGATGCATGCCGCGATACTGTATAACCGCGACCGCCGAATGGCGGGACTGATGCTCGAGGCGCTGCGGCGCGAATCGGGTCTCATCGTCGGCGACAATGAACCGTATTTCGTCAGCGATGAGACCGACTACACCATTCCGCGCCATGGCGAGGCGCGCGGGTTGCCGCATGTGGAAATCGAGATACGCCAGGACTTGGTGGCCGAGGAGGCCGGTCAGGCCGAGTGGGCGGAGCGCATCGGCCGCGCGCTCCAGGAGGCCGAACGGGCATTGTCGGGAGACTCTTGTTGACGGGAGAACTGCGTTGAACGAACCGCTCAGCCGCGACATACCGATCGAACCGGCGCATGCCGCGCTGTTGATCGTCGACGTGCAGAAATACAATTCGACCTGGGAGGGGGGAGAATACGCATGCTTGAGCGATGCCGCGAAGGAGAGCCGCTTCGGCTATTTCTTTCGCACGCTCACGGAGCGCGGCTTGCCGAACATGGTGCTGCTGCGCGAGGCATGCCGGCGCGCCGGCATCGAGGTGACCTACACGTTGATCGAAAGCATGACCGGCGATGGGCGCGATCGTTCGCTCGACTACAAGATCTCCGGATTCAACGTGCCGAAGGGATCGCCCGATGCGCAGATGGTCGATGAATTGACGCCCGGCCCGGATGAGATCGTGTTTCCGAAGACCTCCTCGTCGGTGTTCATGTCGACCAACATCGACTATGTGCTGCGCAATCTCGGGACCCGCTATTTGATCATCGCGGGGTGTCTCACGGATCAGTGCGTGGATTCGGCGGTGCGTGATGCCTGCGATCTTGGCTATCTCGTGACGGTGCCGACGGATGCGTGCGTCACGTTGTCGGCCGAACGGCATGAGTGGTCGTTGAGACTCAATCGGGGGTATTGCCGTCAGGTGACGACGAGTGCGCTGGTCGAGGAGATTGCGCGGTTGACGGCGCGCCGGTAGTCGAGCGCGAAAGTAACGGGGGCGGCCCGGCGGCGAGGAGGGATATGCGAAGTTTGGTGGCGCGCTTGAGTTTGCCGGAGGCGATCGGTCTTTCTTTGTCGATCACCTGTCCGACGCTCACCGCCGCGTTCAACATCACCTTGGTCGTGCAGTCGACGGGCCAGGCGGCGCCGCTGGCCTATGCCATCGGCACTCTGGCGATGGTGCTGATCGCGCTCTCGTTCATGGCGTTTACGCGCCGCGCAGCGCATGCGGGGTCGGCGTATGCATATATTTCGCATACCTTCGGCAATCGCGCGGGATTCATTGCGGGCTGCGCGTTGCTGCTGACCTACATCGGGTTTGCGACGGCCACCGGGGCGCTGGTCGGCAGCTTTATCGTTGCGGCGTTGAAGGGATTCGGCATCGATTTGGGTTCCTGGTGGATTGCCATCAGCGCTGTGTCGATGGCCGTCGCGTGGTGGCTGGCATATCGCGATATGCGGCTCGCGGGCCGGATCATGCTGGGGTTGGAAGCCTTGGTGCTGATCGCCGTGGTCTGTCTGTGCATCAGCATCCTCGCGCACGTCCGCCCCGGGATCGAACAAACCGCGGCGAGCTTTCGTCCGTCGGCGCATTACAACGGCTGGCCGGGATTGGGGTTCGGCATGGTGTTCTGCATCTTGAGTTTCGCGGGCTTCGAGGGCGCGGCCACGCTGGGCGAGGAGACGCGCAATCCGCGGCGTAACATTCCGATTGCGCTGCTCGCCACGGTGCTCGGCTCGGGGGTTTTCTTCGTGTTCGTCGCGTATTGCGAAGTCGTCGGCTTCGGGCCCGGCGGCATGAAGCAGTTGGCCGGTTCCGCCGCGCCGCTCAATGATCTGGCGCTGCGCTATGCATCGCCGCAGGTGGCCATCGCGCTCGATCTCGCCGCCGCCGCAAGTTGCTTCTCGGGCTTGCTGGGCCCGCTGGCGGCGGCGGCGCGGGTGCTGTTTGCGCTCGGCCGTGGGGGGCTCTCGCGGAACATGGCCGGCGTGCATGCGGCGCATGGGACGCCGGCGCCCGCGGTCACCCTGGTGTCGGTGGTTGTCATGCTGATATTCCTGGCGTGGGCGCCGTTCGTCGGGGCCGGCAACTTTTACAGCTACGCGAGCACCATCGGCGTGCTGGCCTTGATCCTGGTGTATATCGGCGTCGGCGGCGCCGAAATGCTGGAAGCGTGGCGGGAACAGCGTCCGCTGTGGTCTGCGGTTTGCGTGCTGGGACCGATGTTGCTCGGGTGGGTGCTTTACTGCAACTTGGTGCCTGTTCCCGAATACCCGAACAACTTGTGGCCGTACGTGGCGGCGGCGTGGGTGCTGGCCGCGTGGGTGGTGACGCGATGGCGGCCGGCGGTGACGCGGGCGCCGCTTGCGGATATTTCATGACCGGTGAATATCCGCCCGAGGTCGTGGCGGACCTGCATGTGATGGTGGAGAACGCGCGGGCGCTTTGGGGGTTGTCGCCCGAGTCGACGTTGAGCTTGTTGAATGTGTCGGAGAACGCGACGTTTGTGGTGACGGATCGTGGCGGGCGTGGGGGTCGCGAGTGGTCCGAGGGTGGTGATGTGCCGGACGGTCGCGATGTGCCGGGTGCTGGTAAGCGGGCGCGCGAACTCGTGATTCGCGTGCATCGGGTCGGCTATTCATCGGCCGCGGAGATCCGCTCGGAGCTGGCGTGGATCAATGCGCTGCGGCGTGAGCGGGTGGTGGAGACGGCGACGCCCGTGGCCGGGGTCAACGGCGAGTATGTGCAGACGCTCGGGTCGCCGTCGGGGCGTGCTCGGCGTCTGGCGGTCGCCTTCGAGCGATTGCCGGGCCGGGAGCCGGATTCGGGCGCGGATGCGCCGCGGTGGTTCGAGCGGCTCGGTGAGGTGACCGCCAGAATGCATTTGCATTCCAAGTCGTGGGCGCCACCGGACGGATTCCGCCGCAAGCGCTGGGATGTCGAGGCGATGGTGGGCGATCGCGGTTACTGGGGTCCGTGGCGTGCCGGTCTGGGGCTCGAGGCCCCGGGAATTGTGATGATCGAGCAGTCCTTGGCGGTCATCCGGGACCGGCTCGAGCGCTTCGGCGACGGACCCGATCGGTTCGGACTGGTGCATGCGGATCTGCGCCTGGCAAATCTGCTGGTGGACGGCGCGCACCTGCGCATCATCGACTTCGATGATTGTGGGTGGAGTTGGTTCATGTACGACTTCGCGGCGGCCGTCAGCTTCATCGAGCATGAGGCGGTTGTCGGGGAACTGCTCCGCGCCTGGGCCTTGGGGTATCGCACGGTGGCGCCGCTGTCGGAGGAGGAACTGGCGGAGATTCCGAGCTTCGTGGTGCTGCGGCGGATTTTGTTGACGGCATGGCTGGCGTCGCACGCGGAGGTGCCGTTTGCGCGGCAGATGGGGGCGGCTTATACGGAGGGCACGGTGCGCCTCGCGCGGGATTATCTGGGCGGGAGATTTCTGGGCTGAGCGTGTTCAAGGAGTGTTGATATGTTTGCTTCGCTCGAGGGTCGAAGTGTGATCGTGACCGGCGGCAGCAAGGGGATCGGCCGCGGCATCGCGCTGCGCTTCGGTTTGGCGGGCTGCCAGGTGCTCGTGGTGGCGCGCAACTTCAAGTCGGCCGAGGCGGTTGCGGGAGAGATCGGCGCGGCGGGCGGCACGGCATTGGGATTTGCCGCCGACGTGACGCGTCAGGCGGAGATGCAGGCGATGGCGGAGGCGGCGGTCGAGTCGTTCGGCGGCATCGACATTCTTTGCGCCAACGCGGGAATCTTTCCGGCGGCGAAGCTCGGCGTGATGACCGAAGCGGAGTTCGACGCGGTGATCGGGACGAACCTCAAAGGCAACTTTCTGGCGGTGTCGGCGTGCCTGCCGGCGATGAGGGCGCGGAAAAACGGACGGATCATTTTGACGTCGTCGATCACGGGGCCTGTCACGGGATATCCCGGGTGGGCGCACTATGGAGCCAGCAAGGCGGGGCAGTTGGGCTTCATGCGAACTGCGGCGATCGAACTTGCGCGAGACGGCATCACGGTCAATGCGGTGCTGCCGGGCAATATCGCGACCGAGGGACTCTCCGTGATGGGCGCGGACTATGTGCAGCAGATGGAGGCCGCGGTGCCGATGCGGCGCTTGGGCAGTGTGGCGGACATCGCCAATGCGGCGCTGTTTTTCGCGAGCGACGAGGCGGCCTACATCACGGGGCAGAGCTTGGTGGTCGACGGCGGCCAGATTCTGCCGGAGGCGCTCTCGGCGATGCAGGATTGACGGCCTCCGCCGTTTTGGCGGAGGCCGTGGTCATATCAGAATTTATAGTTGATCTGGGTCCCGAAGGTGCGCGGCTGGTTGGTCGTATAGCGCACGAGGCCGGGGATGTTGAACTGGAAACTCGTGTTGTTGCCGGTCAACTCCGCCACCTTGTTGGTGAGGTTATCGACGAATAAATTGGCGGACCATTTGTCGGTGGACAAGCCCAGCCGCGCGCTCGCGATGCTGTACGAGGGCAGTTGGAAGCCGAAAAAGTAGGCCTCGTCGAACTGCGGACCGACGTAGCTGTCGGCGACGCGGGCGGTCAGGTCATAGTCATTGAGTATCTTGGTCTTATAGATCAGCGACAGGTTCGCGGTTTGCTTCGGCACATTCATGATGGGGGCGGTGCAACCGCTCGCGGTCACGCAGTAGTGCGTCCCATTGGAATTGAGCGCGGAGGTGAGCAGGAACGTCGACAGGTAGGTCGCATTGGGCTGCGTGAGGCGCGCATCCGTGTAGGTGCCGCTCGCGGAGA
>Ga0181537_10000885_pt1 | contig 27990 bp, 28 predicted proteins | sample PEATcosm2014_Bin_39_FD_119765 | JGI IMG/M metagenome (GOLD analysis project Ga0181537, IMG submission 119765) | Peatland microbial communities from MTU Mesocosm Facility, Houghton, MI, USA - PEATcosm2014_Bin23_10_metaG | ecosystem: Environmental > Terrestrial > Soil > Wetlands > Peat | place...
CAGATTGCGGATGCCGGACATGGCCTCGTCGTAATGGTTCACGCCGTAGATTTTTTCATAGACGGCCTTGTTCGCGCCCTGCGTGCTGATGAACACCGCCGCGATGCCGAGGTCAATCAGCTTTTTGTAGGTGTCGTTTTTGTTGATGAGGATGGCGTTGGTGGTCAGGTAAACGTCCTTGAGGCCGGCCTTCACGGCGTAATCCACCTTCTGCAAAATGCCCGGGTCCACGAGCGGGTCGCCGACGACGGGCGTGAGATCGAGGCTGCTGCCGCCGAGCGCCGCCCATTCGTCCACGGCCTTCTTGAAGACCTCGAACGACATGACGCCGGTCTGGAGGGTCTTGTTGGCGACGACCTTCGGGTAGGCGCAGAAGGTGCATTTGGCGTTGCAGATATTCGTCACGCCGGTGACGAGGTAGCTGGTCGGCACGAGCTGGCGGTATTTGAACAGTTCCTCCGGCGTGATGTGGTGCTTGGAGAACTTGTTGTATTGCCGCGCGCGGAAAAAGTTCTGGACGTAATAGGCGCCCCAATAAACGAAATCAGCCGCCACGCCGTTCGTGTGAACGAAGTGGTAGATGCGCCAGCCGATTTTGCGGGCCAAACCTTTCATGCAGTCAATGTGACAGTGGAAGGCTACTTCAACAACCGGCGTGGCGCAATGTCGGGCATGAAGGGCGTCGGCCGCAGGATTTAAGGGATTGCAGGCCGCCATCAGCCATGTTTCAATCCAGTGCCGCAGCGAATCGAGCAATCCAGCTTTCAACGAACATGACCAAGCAACGCATTTCATTGAATGAATGCCTGTGGGTTTATGGCGAGGCCATTTACCAGGGCACGCCCAATGCGCGGCCGGAAATTGACGCCCTGAAGCCGCGCGGCGCGGAGGTTTTCATGCTCAAAAGCGGCGCGGGCGCGGATGAGCTTGAGCAACTCCGCCGCTTCATCTGGCAGAGCGATGCGCACGTCATCCTGACCCGTTTGCATCCGAAGGAATTGACGGCAATAAAGCCGATCCTGAAGGAACGGAAGAATTTTTCGGTGGGCTGCGATGACTTTTGCATCATCCCGCACTGGTTCATCCGCGAGGCGGAATATGTCATCTTCCGATGTTACAACGGCATGGCCATCCGCCTTGGAAAACCATGGACAATTGATTCTCCACCGCTGTTGTTCAATCCGTTCATCAGCATTTCAAAGTATTCCTTCGCCGCGGCCGCGTTGCGCGTTCCCGCGCTGGCAATTTCCCCGTTCGTGAACCTGGCAAACCGCTCCCGCCGGCAAATGGAAAGCACCGATCCAAGCCGGTATTTGTATTATCCGCATTCCGTCATCGCCAAGGACCTGCCGCTCAAGACCGATGCCCAATACAAATATGATTTTGCCAACAACGGCTCCGTCTGCGGCCTCTGGATCATGCGCGATCCGTTCGTGCCTTTTCAGCACACGCTCACCAACCTTTACTGCGACCGGATGCGATTGTTGCGAATGATCCAGAGTTTTCAAGGCGATCCGTTCACGTTTTATCACAATCAGGGGAAATCCGTTTCGTGGGAGGCCTACGTGGAAAAAACCCTCCAGTGCCGCTATGTCATCAACACCGGCGGTTTGCAGGACAACTTCGGCCCCAAATACTTGGAGTTTACCTGTATGGGAACGCCCATGATCGGTCGGGGCGTGCCGTTCGAAGGCCCGTTTCTCGACGAATGCCTGTTTCCCGTGAACATTATGCACACGACCCGCGCGCAATTAAAACCGCTGCTTCACGAAGCCCTGGAGCGCCATCCCGTCTTGCGCGAAAATTGCCTGAAATGGCGCGACCGCTTGTTCAAGCTTCATGACCCGCAGGTGCTGCTGGATGTGTTGCAGACGCAAATAGACGGTAAGCCGATTCCCCCCGGCTATCTCAAGGTGGATTTGAAAAATCCTGCGGCAAAATAAATCCTCGCGGTTCACTGCTTGATTTTTGCGTGCAAACCGGCCCCGGCGCGCTTTTAATATGGCGATGATTTACGAATTGAGCAGCCTGCGCCGGGCCATCCGCAACGGCGGCTGGAAATGCCTGCCCGTAATGTTTGGGCTTTATCTCAAGCACCTCGGCTGGGCGCTGCGCTACTTTCGCCGCCGAACCCCGCAAGGCACCACGCCCAAGGAAGTCCTCGATTTTACTTTCGGCCCGGCCGGGCAATTGATTGTTCCGTCACAGCTTTGGTCGGAAATCGAGCCGTTGCTGAAACTGCTTTACGAAAGAAAACCAAAAGTCGTCGTTGAGATCGGCACCAAGTTCGGCGGCACGCTGGCGATGTGGTGCGCGGTCGCCCACCCCGAGGCCACGATCGTGAGCATTGACCTGCCCGGCGGCATTCACGGCGGCGGCTATGCTTACTGGCGGACGTTCATCTACCGGCGTTTTGCCCAGAAGACACAGACCATTCATTTGCTGCGCCGGGATTCGCATGAGACGAGCACGCTGGAAGATTTGAAAAAGCTCCTGCCACCCGGCGGAATTGATTTTCTGTTCTGCGACGGCGACCACACCTACGACGGCGTCAAAAAAGATTACGAAATGTATTCACCACTGGTTCGCAAAGGCGGGCTGATGGCGTTTCACGACATCTGTCCCCATTCGCCCGACCAGGATTGCGGCGTGGACCAGTTGTGGCGGGAAATTCGCACAAAACATAAAAGCTGGGAACACGTCGAAAATCCCAATCAGGGAATGTATGGCATCGGAGTTCTGGAGTTGTGAAAATCCTTGTCACCGGCGGCGACGGTCTGCTCGCGCACCAATTGAAAAAAATTGCGCCGGGCAGTTCCGAATTTTTCTTTCCCGGCCATGCGGAGTTTGACCTGACGAATCCAGCGTTGATGGCGCAACGGCTCGCGGATTGGAGTCCGCAAATCGTCATCAACACCGCCGCCTACAATCTCGTGGATCGCTGCGAAATCGAACGCGAGCTGTCGTGGTCGGTCAATGCCGCCGCGCCGGAAACGTTGGCGAAATTATGCGCCGGAAAAAACATCCGGCTCGTCCACTACGGAACGGATTACGTTTTCGACGGCAAAAAAAAATTGCCTTACACAGAAGCAGACGCGGCCAATCCGCTGAATCATTATGCCGCCGGAAAACTCTGTGGCGAACAAGCAGTATTGCGGGCGTCGCCGGATAATCTGGTGCTGCGGACCAGTTGGGTATTCGACTGGCATCCGACGCAGACAAAAACTTTTGTCCACACGGTTTTGAAAGCCGCGCGCGAGGGCCGCGCGTTGAAAGCCACTACAGACCAGATTTCTGTTCCCACGTTTGCGACTGACCTCGCTCAATGGACTTTGGATTTGCTTTGCGCCGACGCGAGCGGTTTGTTTCACGCGGTCAATGACGAGGGCGTAAGCCGGTTTGACTGGACGAAAATCATCTTGGATGAGGCCGTCCACGCGAAACTGATTTCCGCCGCGCCTCCGGTCGAGCCGGTTTTGAGTTCGTTCTTCAATTCCGCGATGCGCCGGCCGGATTATACCATGATGAGCAACGAAAAATTGTCGGGGTTGCTCGGACGCAATCTGGGTTCGTGGCGCGTCGGCCTGCGAAAAATGCTCGCGCAGATGAAATGATTTCGGTTAGCTTTCTCGCCCATGTCCACCGTCTGGCAACCAGTTGAAGTGCGCGGAATTGTTGAAATTCCCGGGCTGCCGGGCGTGCGCGTGGAGGCGCTGCCGGTTTTCAAAGACCCGCGCGGCAGCCTGCACGAGCTGTTTCGCGTGGATGAAATTCCCGCCGGGTTCAAGCCGTTGATGGCGTGTTCCTCGTGGTCGCATCCGGGCGTGTCGCGCGGGCCGCACCAGCATGTCGGACAGGATGATTATTTTACGTTCGCCGGCCCGTCGAATTTCACCGTTTATTTGTGGGACGACCGTGATGGTTCCGCGCGCGAAAAAAAAGGCTGGTGCATAAACACCGGCGAACAGTCTCCGACGCGCATCCATGTTCCGCGCGGAGTGGTTCATGCGTATCGCAATACGGGAAATGTTTCCGGCCTCGTCGTCACCGTGACCAGCCTGCTGTTCAAAGGCGAGGGCCGGCGTGATGCTGTGGACGAAATCCGCCACGAACTGAATCCCAATTCACCCTACAAACTTCCCCAATCATGATCCAGGAACGCACCCATTGCCGCACCTGCGGCTCAAAAACTCTCAAGCTCATCCTCGACCTCGGCAAAACGGCGCTGGTCAACGATTTTCTCAAGCCGGAGGAAGTGGCTGGCTACAAAATTTCGCTTCCGCTGCGCGTGGTGCTTTGCCCGGACTGCTCGCTCGTGCAGCTCGCCGACACGGTGGATCCAAAAATCCTTTACTCGCACTACGCCTACGTCACGTCCACGTCCAAGACTATGGACACACATCTGAACAAGATGATGACACATCTCCTTTCCACCGCGCGGCTTGGTTCCGGCTCGAAGGTTCTGGAAATCGCCTCGAACACAGGCGTGTTCCTGAAAAAATTCAAGGAACAAGGCTGCGAAGTGCTCGGCATCGAACCCGCCGGCAACATCGCCGACGTCGCACTCGCCACGGCGATCCCGACGCGCAAGGAATTTTTCAACTCGGCCACCGCCAAAAAACTGCGCGCCGAGTGGGGCGCGGCGGATTTGATTCTGGGCCGGCACGTTTTCGCGCACATTGACGACCTGCGCGATTTGATCGCGGGCATGGAGGCGGTTTCGCACGCGGATACCCTGATTGCATTTGAAGTGCCTTACATCGTGGATTTCTTTGAACACACGGAATACGACACGATTTATCACGAACATCTATCCTATATTTCCGTGCGTTCGATTGAAGCATTGGTGAAGGATTCCGCGCTCATGCTGGCGCGTGTGGATCATTATCCGATTCATGGCGGCTCAATTTTGTTTCACTTGCGACACCGTTCTTCAAAAGCGAAGCCGCACGCGAGCGTGGCGCAGGCGTTGGAAAAGGAAAAACAAATGCGGCTGGCCGAGCCGGCGACGTGGGAAGCCTTCGCACAACGCGTGAACCACATCCGCACCGAACTGCCCGCGCTGCTGCGCAAATTAAAATCGCAGGGCAAACGCATCATCGGCTACGGCGCGTCGGCAAAAGGCAACACGCTGCTGAACACCTGCGGCATCACCACGAAGGAACTCGACTACATCATTGACAACACACCGTTCAAGCAGAATAAGATCGCGCCCGGCTCGTGGATTCCGGTGCGCCCGCCGGAGATGCTGTTGAAGGAACAGCCGGATTACGCGCTGCTGCTGGCATGGAATTTTGCGCCGGAAATCATCAAGCGCGAGACGGAATTTCAAAAACGCGGCGGACGATTCATCGTGCCGATTCCTGAACCTAAAATCGTTGATTTTTGTTAGCCGAATTCCATCCACACTTCACTTATTTCCAAGTTTTTCTGCTTTGCCCCAAGCATTGATTGTGCTTGCAGGAACGGGACGTCTTCCTAGAGAGTCTCCGCCTTGATGAGCAGCCAGCCGCAAACCGACGACAAGCCATCCGGTAAACCAGCCGGAAAGCTCCTACAGAGCGGCATGATTTTTTCCATCGCCAGTTTTCTGGCGCTCCTCATCCATTACGGCTTTCAAGCCATCGTCAGCCGCGAACTTGGCGGCGCCAGCGGTGAATATGGCCTGGTGCTCGCCACCATCACGTTTATCGGATTTCTCGGCCTGCCGCTGGCCATCGCCACGCAGGCGGTCACACATTACATCGCGCGGTTTCACTTCAGCGGCGATGACGCGCGGTTGCACGGCCTGCTTGCCGGCTGCCGCAAATTTCTATTCCACATCACAATCGCCGGCTCGGTCATAGCAATCGTTCTTGTCAAACCGCTGGGTGACTATTTCAATTTTCCGCGCACGAGCCTCACGCTCGTGGCGCTCGTCTGCGTTCTAGCCGGCCTTTGGGGTTCCTATGTGACGGCGCTTTGTCAGGGGCTGGCGTGGTTCAAACGGCTCGCGCTCATCGGACTCCTGACCGCGATTCTGCGGATCCTGTTCGGCGCGGTCACGACGAAAATCTGGCCGGTGGCCGAATGGGCCGTGCTCGCTTCGGCCGTCATGCTGCTGGCGAACTTGGTTTTGCTTTTCTGGAAAAGGGATTTTCCGCGCCAGACGGATGTTGCGATTTCACCGTGGGATTCCGAATTCGTCCAATTCCTCGTCGTCAGCGCCGCATTTGCAATCGGGGGATATTGTTTTACCCAGGGCGATTTATTGGTGGCTAAAAAATTCTTCACCAAAGGCGAACTGGACGCTTACGGCTCGGCCGGACTGCTGGCGCGCGCGCTCCCAACGGTTTCCGGCCCGCTGCTGGCTGTTTTGTTCACGCACCGTTCCAGCCGCCATCATCACCAAGGAGATGACCTTCGGGAACAGTTGAAGCTGCTTGCCCTTTATGCCTTCGGCCTTGTCTTCGGCGCGGTCATGCTGTTTATGTTGAAGGGATTATGCCTGCAAATTCTGCATCGAAACACGCCGGAAGCCGCCGCGATGATAGTGCGATTCGCAACGACGATGGTTTTTGTCGGCCTGATTCAGGCACTCGGCACCTGGGCGCTGGCCAGCCGCTGGATGAAGATTTCGCTGCTTTACGGTGGACTCGGCATCGGTTACTGGCTGGCGTTGTTGATCCTCGGCAAATCGCCCGCCGCATTGCTGCAAACGATGCCCGTCGCCGCCGGGTTGGCCTTTGGCGCGCTGTTCCTGGTCTGGCTTGTTACCATGCGCACCCACAAAACCGGTGAACCGGCGCAAAGCTGATTGGAATTTGCCGCGCCGTCAGCCACAATTGCCCCATGCCGTCCGGCCCGGAAAATCTGCCCCGCGTCAGCTTCATCATGCCGACGCTGAACGTTGAGGCGTTGCTTGACAACGTCTTGTCATCAATCGCGCGGCAAAGTTATCCGCGCGACCGTTATGAAATCATCATGGCTGACGCGCACTCCAGCGACCGCACGCGCGACATCGCCAAAAAATACGACGCGATTGTCCTCGACGACGACGGTAAAAACATGGAGGAAGGCAAACGGGTGGCACTCCAGCACGCCACCGGTGAATTCATCGTCTTCGTGGACGCCGACAACGAAATCACCCACGCCGATTACATCGAGCTTGCCGTGAAAGCGCTCGCGGCTAATCCGCAGGCGCTCGGCGTCGAGAGCTATTATTTGCAGTCGCCGAGGATGAGTTTGTTCTGCGCCTACATCACACACCTCCTGCACATCAGCGACCCGATTGCGTGGCTGATGAGCGCGAACCCGCAGCTTGTCGCACGCGACGGCGAAATCGAGCGTTGGACTTTGCCCGGTGATTCGCTTTCGTATCCGCTTGGCGCGAACGGCTTTGTTTTTCGCCGCGCGGATTTGGAATCCGTGAAAGCCAGCGAGCATTTTCAAGACACGCACGCGGCATTGCACCTGATGCTCGCGGGCAAGCGCGAGTGGCTGCGCATCCGCGGCCGCGGCGTCCACCATTATTATGTTCAAACACTTTGTGGCTTCGTGAAGAAACGCCGTCGCGCCACGGTCCATTTTCTGCAAGTGCAGCAGGAGGCGAAAACGAACTGGATGAAGGAAAGACCGCCTGTGCCGTTGTGGCTGGCCGGGGTTTATTGCATTACGTTCATCGGGCCGATTTATCATAGTGCAGCAGGATTCATTCGTGACCGCGACTTGCGTTGGCTCTGGCATCTGCCGGCATGCCTTGGCAGCGTGCTCGGCAACGCGTGGGGCGTCTGGACTTACAAAACGCGGCGTGGTGAAAAAAATCTGGTCGCCAAGCTGAAGCCGGAACAGACTTTGAAATAAATGGAAAGCCACATCGAACGCTTCGGACGCGCGGACGGCCAGCCGCTGGTCAGCATCGTCGTGCTGAATTGCAACGGCACCAATTGGCTGCCGAAATGTTTTGAATCCATCAAGGCGCAAACGATTCTTAATCAAATCGAGACAGTCATGGTGGACAATAATTCGTCCGATGATTCGGTGACAGTCGCCCAGAAATGGCTCGCAGATTTTCCGAGCGCCGTCATCGTTCGCAATTCGGAGAATCTCGGCTTCTGCGATGGCAATAATTCCGGCGCGCGCGCGGCAAAAGGCCGCTGGCTTTTGTTTCTGAACAACGACACCTGGCTAGAACCAGACTGCATGGAAAAGCTGATTGCAGGAACTGAAATGCTCGGCGCGGCAGCCTCCACGCCGCTTGTCTTGAACTACCCGGACAATTCGTATCAGGATTTTGGGTTTTATGGCTTCGACCTTTTTGGCCTGCCGAGTCCATCGGCGGTCGCGACCGGAACCCGCGACATTTTCATCGCCGGCGGCTGCTCCTATTTGATTCGCACCGGCGTTTTCAACCAACTCGGAATGTTCGACGCGGAATATTTCATTTACTCCGACGATGCCGATCTGTCATGGCGTGTATGGCTGGCCGGCTTCAAAGTCGCCGGAATTTTTGAGGCAAAGCTGCACCATCGCGGCGCGGCGGGCGTGAATCCTTCCGGCGGAATCACGACGGTGGAATTCCGCACCAATGACCGAAAGCGGTTTTTGACGAATCGAAATTGCCTTCTGACTTTGCTCAAAAACGGCCAGCATATTTTACTGCTGCCAATTATCCCACTCGTCGTGCTGCTGTTTTTGGAATCGCTTGCTGGCGCATTGCTGCTGCGTCGCTGGTCGTTTGCGCGCGCCAGCTTCTGGAGCGTGCTGCGCGACTGCTGGCGGTTGCGCGGCCATATTTCGCGTCAGCGAAGAATGGTTGCAACATTCCGCAAAAATTCAGATTTTTGGATGCTGCGATTTTTCAAGCTTCGGTTGAACCGTTGGGATGAAATCAAGCGCACCATCAAATTCGGTCCGCCGCGGGTTGATGCAAAATAATTTCGCATGACAAACCAGTCTCCGGGAAAATTTGACTTGGCGGTTTGTTGCCGGATTTATCCGGGCGTCTCGCGCGGTCCGATTTTTGGGTTCAAAGACAAACTCGCGCTCACGCGGCTCAATCTGGAAACTTTCAAGGAAGGCACCGGCGATTTGAAGATCAAACTCTGGGTATTGCTCGACAATTGCCCGCCAGCCTACGCGGAGTTGGTGAAATCCATATTCCCCGGCACGCCGGTGGAATTAATTCCGCTGGGCGGCGAAGGCAATGGTCCGACGTTCATCCGCCAGGTTGAAATCTTGAGCACGCAAACGGCGGCGGATCTGGTCTATTTCGCCGAGGACGATTATCTGTATCTGCCGCGCTCGCTTGAACGAACGGTCAATTTCATGCGCCGCCATCCCGAAGCCGATTTTGTGACGCCCTACGACCACGCGGATTTTCATTCAAAATACGTCCATCGTTTTCACGGAGCGGAATTCTTTGAGGACGATTGCCGGTGGCGCACCGTCGCATCAACGTGCCTGACTTTCATGGCGAGGCGCGAGGCGGTGGCGGAATCGACAGCCGCACTCAAAACCTATAACAAAAATCCCGATCTCGCGATTTGGATGGCGCTGACGAAGAAACGAGTTTGCAATCCATGGTCGTGGGTGCGAAGCCTCGGTGACGGATTGTATTTCCCGGCGTCGCACGCACTGGCGTGGCGTTACGCGTGGCGGCAGATTCTTTTTGGCAAACGCCGGACGCTGTGGGCACCCGAACCCGCGCTCATCACACACATGGAGAGCAGCGGCCTTGCGCCGGGCGTGGATTGGAAAAGCATCTTTGGCGCGCGTGCAAAAGCATTGCAAGCCGGCCACTCCGCCTGAAAAAGTTATCCCCCTTTTTTCTCCAGCGCCGCCCACGATGCCGGAAGGTTCTTCCTGACCTCAATTCCTTCAAATGGTTTACCCTGGCGCGCACCGGCCTTTTTTGCCCAAGCCGCCATTTTTGCCACGCCGTCCTCGAGAGGGGCGTTCTTAATCAGGTCACCAAAATAGTTCTGAACTTTCGCGTGAGCGGAATATGCGTGAACAACTTCATTGCGCGCGTCGAGGTGCTTGATGTCTGATTTCGCGCCCATCACTTTGGCCACGACGGTTGCGAGTTCGTTAACCGAATAGGGCTTGTCCGCGCCGACGTTGAAAACCTGGTTGTAACTCTTCGGGCGCGCGATACTGGCGGCGATGACTGGCGCAACATCGTCAATGTAACTAAATGCGCGGGTCTGCTCGCCGTCGCCAAAAATCGTCAACGGCTGGCCTTGCATGATCTGGTTCATGAAAATGCCGATGACGTTGCGGTAGCGGTCGCCGATGTTTTGAAATTCGCCGTAAACATTGTGCGGACGGAAAATGACATGGTTCAACCCGAACATTTCGTGCGACTCCTTTAAATCAAGCTCGACGGCGTATTTTGCGATGCCGTAAGGGTCTTCCGGCTGTGGCACGGCGTCCTCGGTCATCGGCAGTTGGTTCCGGCCATAAACTGCAATGGACGAGGTGAACACGAAACATTTCACGCCGTGGTTCACCGAGGCGTTGATGAGATTCACGCTGCCAAGCAGGTTGTTGGTGTAATTGAAATGCTTGATGAAATGGCTCAACCCTTCGGCGGCGTAGGCGGCAAGATGAAAAACGAATTCGAATTTGTTTTCCGCGAATAATTGTTTCACGGACGCGGTGTCCGCGACCGACCCTTCGACAAATTTCACCCCGTCGGGAACGTAATCGCGAAAACCACCACTCAAATCATCCAGGCCAACAACCTGATAACCCTGCTTCAACAAATGTTTGCAGACGTGAGACCCGATGAAACCCGCCGCGCCGGTGACCAAAACCTGTGAACTCATGCGGAAAAACTTACCGGATGAAACGTCCGGCGGCGAGGCTTTTCAGAATGCGAACTCGTTGCCTTGACAGCAGGCGCGGGGCAAATGACAATCCGCGTTTAGTTTTCGGACAAACCGCCGCCTTATGAAAGCTGCCAAACCAAAAGCCGTGACCGCCTCCGCGATGCCGCGCGGACTCTTTTTTGCCGGATTGCTCGCGGTGCTTTTGGCCGTGCTTTTCTGGAAAAGTTTTTTGCCGGGTTACGTTCACTTTTCCAACGACGGCCCGTTGGGCCAGCAGAATACCGCGTGGGCCAGGCTCCCCGGCGCTTTCACCGGAATTTGGGGCGACTTGAACGACATTGGCAACAGCGGCGGCTCGCTTGCGCCGGATTTATGCAACCTCCTCCGCTGGCTGGTGGGTCCGGTCGGTTATTCAAAATTTCTCGCCCCGTTTGCGCTGTTTGTTCTGGGCCTCGGCGCCTGGACTTTTTTCCGCCAGTTGAAACTTTCGCCGCTGGCGGCAACGCTCGGCGGGATGGCGGCGGCATTGAACTCGGCCTTCTTTTCGACGGCATGTTGGGGCGTGGCCTCGCAGCAAATCGCCATCGGCTTCAGCTATTTCGCGCTGGCGCTGGTCGTTTCCAACACGCCGGAAACACCCGTGCTGACCCGCTGGATGCGCTGGGTGCTGGCCGGGCTGGCGGTTGGCGTCAATGTGATGCATGGCGCGGACATCGGCGCGATTTTCAGCGTGTTCATCGCGGCGTTTGTGCTGTTCAGGACGCTGGTGGAGGAATCCGGTTCGGTCGTGGCAAAATTGGGCCGCAGCGTCGGTCGCGTGGCGGTCATTGCCGTGTTCGCAGGTTTAATCGCGTTTCAAACCGTCGTGTCGCTCTTCGGCACTTCAATCACCGGCATCGCCGGAAGAACCGGGCAGGACGCGGAAAGCAAGGCAAGACAATGGAACTTTTGCACGGAATGGAGCTTTCCCAAAATAGAGTCGTTGGGCCTGTTCGTGCCCGGATTGTTCGGTTACAAGATGGACACGCCAAACAATATGGCCCTTTTTCAGGACGCCTATCGCGGCGGAACTTATTGGGGCGCGATTGGGCGCGACCCGGTGTTAGACCAATACTTCAAAGATGGCGCCAAAGGCACGATGCCGCCTCATGGTTTTATGCGTCAAACCGGAGGCGGCGGTTATGCGGGCATTTTGGTCGCGCTGCTGGCGGCATGGGCGGTTGCACAATCGTTGCGCCGGCAAAATTCCGTCTTCGGAGACAATCAGCGGCGGATGATTTGGTTTTGGTTCGCGCTGCTGGTCATTTCCTTGCCGCTGTCATTTGGACGATTTGGATTTTTTGGCGGCTACCCATACCGGTTGCTTTACGAGCTGCCGGGCGCTTCCTTGATTCGGAATCCAACCAAATTCATTCTTGTATTTTCGTGGGCAATCGTGGTTTTGTTCGCCTATGGCGTTCAGGGATTGAGCCGGCGTTATCTGGAAGCTTCCACCCCGAATATAAAATCTTCTGTCTCGCAATTCCAGAGCTGGTGGAAAAATGCCGGCGGTTTCGACCGCAAATGGACTTTGGGCTGCGTCATTGCATTCGTCGGCAGCGGCCTGGCCTGGCTGATTTATGCCTCGCAAAAGGCGAATCTCGTCAGCTACCTGCAGACCGTCGAAGCTTCCGGCGACCCAAACGAGATTGCCGCGTTCAGCATCGGGCAAGCCGGTTGGTTCCTTTTGTTCTTCGCGATGGCGATAGGCATCGTCGTTCTCATCATTGCCGGCATTTTTTCCGGCCGGCGCGCGCGGCTGGGCGGGTTTTTGCTCGGCGCGGTCCTGCTCGTGGATTTGGGGCGCGCGAACTTGCCGTGGCCCACTTTTTGGGATTACCAACAAAAATATGATATTGATGCCGCCAACCCCGCCAATTCCATCAACCCCATTATCAACTTGCTGCGCGATCAGTCTTATGAACATCGCGTGATCCTGTTGCCGTTCCCGGCAGCGTCACAGCTGCCGGCTTACGACGATTATTTTGCCGGCAACCAGGGAGTTTACAGCATTGAATGGGTGCAGCACCATTTCCCGTATTACAATATCCAGTCGCTTGACCTTGTGATGCGGCCGCGCGTAGGGTCGGATTTGGAGCTATATGAAAGCAACATGGCGTTTCGCGGCACGCAGGACACGCTTTACCTGATCGCGCGGCGCTGGCAGTTGACCAACACGCGTTACATTCTCGCAGCCACGTCCACCCACCTGCCGTTGGGGGACGTGGACACGTTGAGCTTTTTGAATCAATACCTCGATCCGGTTGATAAGCGTTTTCGCATCGTCCAGCGCTTTGATATTGTGCCCAAACCAGGGATTGAGCAACTGCGGGGATTTCAAGAAATGACCGCTGTTCTAAACGAAAACGGCGGATGTGCGCTTTATGAATTCACCGGCGCGCTGCCGCGGGCCAAGCTCTATTCCAACTGGCAATTGCCAATGAATGACAAGACCGCCATTAGCGGATTGACGAAGACCAATCTGGGCGCGGACGGATGGGCGTTGTTGCAACAGGTCGGCACAAACGATTTTCTCGCGCTGAATGAGCTGGTCTCGCCCGCGTTCGACCCGTGGCAAACCGTGCTGCTGGCGGAGACGCCGGCGGCGCCGAATCCCCCGGCTGCGGCCACCAATGAAAATTCCGGCACCGTCGAGTTCACCAGTTACGCGCCCACGGACATCAAGTTTCACACGCAGGCCGCCATGCCGACCGTGCTGCTGCTCAACGACCAGTATGACCCGCACTGGCGCGTGACCGTGGACGGCAAACCCGCGCCGCTGCTCCGCGCCAACTTCATCATGCGCGGCGTGTATTTGCCAGAAGGCGAGCATACGGTCGAATTTCAATTCAGCCTGCCGGTCAAACCGCTTTATGTGACGGCGGCGGCCATGGCCGTCGGAATTCTTTTGTCCGGCATCCTGGTTTTTCTGACTCGCAAACCACAAACTCCCGTAAAAAGTTAAACCCGCATGAAAATCCTCATCACCGGCGGCGCCGGTTATCTCGGCTCCATCCTCACGCCCACGCTCCTCTCGCAAGGCCACGAAGTCACCGTGCTCGACAATTTTTATTTCAACCAGAACAGCCTGCTCGACTGCTGCCAATTCGAAAAGTTTCAGGTCGTCCGCGGTGATTGCCGCGAGGAATCCGTCGTCAAGCCGCTTGTCGCCAAGGCTGATTTGATCATCCCGCTCGCCGCGCTCGTCGGCGTGCCGCTCTGCAACACCGACGCCATCGCCACCAAAACAACAAATCAGGAAGCGGTTGAAATGATTTGCCGTCTTGCCGGCAAGCAGCAGTGGGTCATCATGCCCGTCACCAACAGCGGCTATGGCGTCGGCGAGAAGGGAAAATTTTGCACCGAGGACACGCCGTTGCGCCCGATTTCGAGCTACGGTGTCACCAAGGTCAAGGCCGAGGAAGCCGTGCTGTCGCGTGAAAACAGCATCAGCTTCCGCCTCGCCACGGTCTTCGGCTGCGCGCCGCGCATGAGGATGGATTTGCTCGTGAATGATTTCGTCTATCGCGCCGTTCACGACCGCGCGGTGCTGATTTTTGAGGGACATTTCAAGCGCAACTACATCCACATCCGCGACGTGGCGAGGGCGTTTTTGCACGGCATCGCCAACTTCGAGAAAATGAAAGGCAAACCCTACAACGTCGGCCTCGACGACGCGAACCTTTCCAAGCTGGAACTCTGCGCCGTGATTCAAAAGCATTTGCCGAAATTCGTCTTTGTCGAGGCGCCGATCGGTGAAGACCCGGACAAGCGCGATTACATTGTGAGCAACGCGCGCATCGCCGCGACCGGCTTCAAGCCGGAGTGGAACCTTGACCGCGGCATCATGGAACTCATCAAGGGATTCACCATTTTGCGGAACACGATTTACTCGAACGTGTAAAATCCTCCTCGTCGTCGTCCTCATCCTCGAAATCGAACGAAAAAACGAGGGCGAGGGACGAGGACTAGGATGAAATGAACATGATTTCTCCAGACCAAATCACCACCGTCGTCCTCGCGGGCGGTTTTGGCAGGCGCGTTCAACATTTGCTGCCGGACATCCCAAAGCCGATGGCTCCGGTGAACGGCCGGCCGTTTCTGGAATGGGTCGTTCGTTATCTGGCCGCGCAAAAAATCCGGCGCGTAATTTTGTCCACCGGCCATCTGGCGGAAACAATTGAAAAGCATTTCCAATCGCAGCCGGTCAAAAACATTCACGTGACTTGCGTGCCGGAAACAAAGCCGCTCGGAACCGCGGGCGGATTTTTGAACGCAATTCGCGGCGTGGCTGATGGCGGCCATCCGCAAAGGTCGGCGTGGCTGGTGTTGAACGGCGACTCGCTCGCACCCGCGCCGCTGGCGGCAATGTTTCAATCGCTGGATGATCCGGATTGGAACGGCGCGATTCTCGGCGTTCGCGTCGCCGATGCTTCGCGGTTTGGAACCATCCTGCAAAACGCAAGCGGTGATTTGACCGGCTTCAATGAAAAGAAGCCGGGATCGGGCGTCATCAATGCCGGAGTTTACCTGTTTCGCGCCTCGACAATTGATTCTTTTCCAGACAAATCGCCCTTGAGTTTCGAGACGGAAGTCTTTCCGGCGCTGATCGCGGAGGGAATCCGGCTGAAAGTTTGCGTGACGGATGCGCCGTTTTTGGATATAGGAACACCCGAATCCCTGCCGCTGGCGGAAGAATTCATCCGGCGGAATGCGGGCTTTTTTGAACCATGATCATCAGCCGGACACCATATCGGATTTCATTTTTTGGCGGTGGGACGGATTATCCGGCGTGGTATCGCCAGCACGGCGGCGCGGTGCTCGCGGCGACCATCAACAAGTATTGTTACCTGACCTGCCGTTATCTGCCGCCGTTTTTCGAGCACCGCATCCGGGTGGTCTATTCCAAAATCGAGAGCTGCCAGCGGCCGGAGGAAATCAACCATCCGTCCGTGCGCGAAACGCTGCGCTATTTGAAAATGGAGCGGGGCCTGGAAATCCATCACGACGGCGACCTGCCCGGCCGCAGCGGCATGGGTTCAAGCTCGGCGTTCACGGTGGGCCTGCTCAACGCGCTCCATGCACTGGAAGGCCGCGCGACTGGGAAAAAGCAGCTCGCCACCGAAAGCATCCATCTGGAGCAGGACGTGTTGAAGGAAACCGTCGGCTCGCAGGACCAGGTTTGCGCGGCTTACGGCGGCGTGAACCGCATCAGCTTTTTGCAGAATGGAGATTTCACCGTGCAACCAATGACGCTCACGCAGGACCGGCTTGCGGAATTGAATTCCCACCTGATGTTGTTTTACACCGGCATCAAGCGCACGGCGTCGGAGGTGGCGTCAAGTTACGCCGCTGGCATGGAAGAACGCGCTTCTTTGCTGACGCGAATGCATGATTATGTGGAGCAAAGCTGCGCGATTCTGAACAGCGGCCAGAGCCTCACCGCGTTTGGCGAGCTGCTGCATGAGGCGTGGCACGCCAAGCGCGCGTTGAGCGAAAAGGTTTCCAACTCTCGCGTGGATGCGCTGTTTGACGAGGCGCGCAACGCCGGGGCGATCGGTGGAAAACTCCTGGGCGCGGGCGGTGGTGGATTCATCCTGCTGTTTGTGCCGCCGGAAAAGCAGGCCAAGGTCCGCAAACAACTTGGCCGGTTGATCGAAGTGCCGTTCGAGTTCGAGTTCTCCGGCAGCCAGATTATTTTTCACGACACGGAGGAGGATTTCGCGAAGCACGACAAGGCGCGCAGCAAACGGCATATCGAGGCGTTCAGCGAGCTGGACGCCAACGCGCCCGGCGCTTCCGCCTGACTTTCCAATCTCGCGACAACCGGTTTTTGCCGCGCCAAAACTTGACTCCAAGCGTTTGTTCCGGCAGTCTGACAAAACATGACGCCTGAAGACTTGATCGCCTTTGAGACGGATATTGCCGATATTTTCAACGCTGGCAAAATCCGCGCGCCAGTTCATCTTTATTCCGGCAACGAGGCTCAGATGATCGGGATTTTCCGCGACGTGAAGCCGGAAGACTGGGTTTTTTGCTCCTGGCGCAGCCATTATCAATGCCTGCTCAAGGGCGTCCCGCCGGAAGAAGTGAAGGCGGAGATTCTCGCCGGTCGTTCGATTTCACTTTGCTTTCCGAAATACCGGGTCGTTTCATCGGCCATCGTCACTGGAGTCCTTCCCATGGCCGTCGGCACGGCCATGGGCATCAAGCGGCGCGGTGAAAAAGCGCGGGTGCATTGCTTTGTCGGCGACATGACGTCGGAGACCGGAAGCTTCCACGAATGCCTCAAGTATTCGACGAACCATCAACTGCCGATCCGGTTCATCGTCGAGGACAACGCCAAATCCGTCTGCACCGACACGCGCGAAACGTGGAACCAGCCGGTGCTCACTTACGAAAACAGCCGCCATCCGCTGGTGGTTTATTACAAGTATCAAACCAAATATCCGCATGCCGGTGCCGGCAAGCGTGTCCAATTCTGACATGAAGTATTTTGACGAAATGTGCCGCGCGATGGAATTCCTCGGGCGCGACGAACGGACGATTTTCCTCGGCCAGGCCGTCGCCTGTCCCGGCACGGCCATGAGCAACACGCTCAAAAATGTCTCGCGCGACAAGCTGCTGGAGCTGCCCGTCACCGAGGAAATGCAGATGGGCATGTCCACCGGACTTGCGCTCGGCGGCCATGTGCCGGTGAGCATTTATCCCCGCTGGAATTTTCTCCTGCTGGCCGTCAATCAAATCGTGAATCACCTGGACAAGCTGCCGATTGTTTCCAACGGCGGCTACCAGCCCAAGGTCATCATCCGCACCGGCATCGGCTCCGAACGCCCGCTGCACCCGCAGCACCAGCACGTCGGCGATTTCACGGACGCATTCCGCCTGATGTGCAAGACGATTGAGGTCATCCGTCTCGACGAGCCGGAACAGATTTTTCCCGCCTACAAAAAAGCCCTGGAGCGTGAAGATGGCCGCAGCACCCTCATTGTCGAATATGGCGACTACTACAACGAGAAGTAAGGCCGCCGCGGAACTGCGCGACTGGCCGCTGATGGAAAACAACATCGCGCGCGAAGACCTCGACGCGGTGATAAAATTCCTGCAACAGGACGACCCGATTCTCACGCAGTCCAAAAACGTCGCCGCGTTCGAGCAGGAATGGTCGGAATGGCTCGGCGTGAAACACAGCGTGTTCGTTAATTCCGGCTCGTCCGCCAACCAAATCACGATGGCCGCCATCCGCGAACGCTTCGGCGGCGGCGAAATCATCGTGCCGACGCTGACGTGGATTTCCGACATTGCCTCCGTTTTGCAGAACGGCTTCGACCCTGTGTTCGTGGATATCAACCCGCGCACGCTCGGCATGGACACGAAGCAGGTCGTCAAAAGAATCTCCAAGAAGACACGCGCGGCGTTTCTGACGCACATTCTTGGCTACAACGCGTTGGACAATTACCTCCTGGCGGAATTGAAGAAGCGCAACATCCCGCTCATCGAGGATGTTTGTGAATCGCACGGCGCGACCTTCAAGGGGCAAAAGCTCGGCTCGTTCGGGTTCGCCTCGAATTTCTCGTTTTACTACGCGCACCACATGAGCACCATCGAGGGCGGCATGGTCTGCACGGATGATCCGGACTTTTACGAAATGCTCCGCATGTTCCGGTCGCACGGCATGGTGCGCGAAAGCAAATCCGATGCGCTGAAGAACCGCTACAAATCCGAATGGCCGGATTTGAACCCCGATTTCATTTTTGCGTTTCCGGCCTACAACGTCCGCAGCACGGAAATCAACGCCGTGATGGGCCGCTCCCAATTGAAACGGCTCGACGCGCGGAACCTAATCCGCATGCGCAATCTGAATTGCTTCCTGGACGGCCTCGACTCCGCGAAATACTTCACGGAATTCCAGCGCGAAGGCAGTTGCAATTATGCTTTTACGCTGGTCTTGCGCGAACCGGACCAGAAGCTTTGGGATCGCATCGAAAAAACGTTGCGTGAGCGGAAGATTGAATTCCGACGCGGCACTTCCGGCGGCGGAAACCAGTTGCGCCAGCCGTTCATGCGCAAGCTGATGCCGGACGAATACAAAAAATATCCGAAGGTGAACCACGTCCACTTCTTCGGAGCCTACATCGGCAATTATCCCGAGTTGGAAACCGGTCGCATCAAGGCGTTGTGCGATTTGCTGAACTCAATTTGAAAGCCCAAGCATGAAAGTCCTGGTCACAGGCGGAACTGGGTTTGTCGGTGGTCATCTTCAGCAGGAACTCGCTCATCGCGGCATCCCGTTCTTCGCGTTTGGCAAACGGCAGTTTGATCTGACCCGGTGGAAGCAGGCTGAAGCCGTTTTCAAAAACAATCAGGACGCGGATTTGATTCTGCACCTCGCCAGCTTCCAGGCAGCGGGCGAATTTCCAGGCAAACACGCGGCGGAACAGTTTTTCACCAACAACCTCATCCACAGCTACGCGCTCGAAGCGTGGCGCAGATTCATCCCTCGCGCGAGACTTGTGGCCGTTGGCGCCTCGTGCGCCTATCCCAGTGCCGCGCAGGCGATGACCGAGGATAAAATATTCGACGGCCCGATCCACGGCAGCATTTATGCCTATGGCGCGACCAAGCGCCTGCTCTACACCGGCATCCTGGCTTACAATGACCAGTTCAAGCTCAACGGCAATTACGTTGTCCCTGCCGCGATGTTTGGCGAGAACGACGACTTTGACGAAGCCACCGCGCACGTTCCCGGCGCTTTGGTTGCGCGGTTCGTTCGTGCTGTGAAAATGAATCTGCCCGAAGTCGAAATCTGGGGCGACGGCTCGCAAGTCCGCGATTTCATGGACGTGAAGGATTTTGTGCGCGGCCTGCTGGATCTTGCGCCCAAATTGGATCGCGACATCGTTAATGTGGTTTCCGGTCATGGCAAAACCGTCAAGGAACTGGCGTTGACCATCAGCGAAGCCTCCGGTTTTCACGGAAATATTTTCTTCAACGCCAATCGTTATACCGGCGCGAAGGAAAAGTTCCTGGACGCCGCCAAACTGCGCGGGAAATACAAAATGGAAATTCCCCACGAACTCGCGCCCGGCATCCGCCGGGCCGTCGCGTGGTATTCCCAAAATTACGAAGCCGTCAAAGACCGGCGCAAATTCGCCGACGCATGAGCGCTCCGCAGATTCATACCGGCGAAATCTGTCTCATCATGGCCACGCGTGGGCGGCCGGAAATGCTCGCCGAGGTTTTTGCGGCGCTCAAGACCTGCACTGCGCAAAAGGAAAAGGTTTCGCTATGGCTTTACGTGGACGAGGACGATGCCGTCACGCGCAAGGCAATTGACGACGGGCGCTTGGGCGACGCGGGCGTTCAATTGCACTGGCATATCGGCGGGCAGACCTCCGGCCTCGGAGAGATGCAGTCCATTTTATGGCAGGCCTCCGGTCGCACGGCGGAAATCTACATGGTTCTCGGCGACGATGTCCGCTTCGACACGCCGGGCTGGGACAACGTGCTTCGCGATGTCGCGGCGAAGTTTCCCGACGGCATTTTCCTCGCCAGCCCGCACGACCCGATGACGGCGGACACCTGCACTTATCCGGTCTTCGGCTGGCGCTGGCTGGAAACGCTCCAGCAGCTTTTTTGCGGTCACTTCCCGTTTTGGTATGACGACCGCTGGGTTCACCAAATCGGCGAGATGGCCGGGCGCTATGCCTGGCTGCCGATTGTCGTGCTGCCGATCCGCGGCAAAGGCCGCACGCGCCGGATGCGCGACGTGCCGTTCTGGGCGCGATTTTTCCAATTGAGCCTCGACGAACGCAAGACTTCCGCAAAACAATTGATTGATGCCATGAATCTCGATCCTGAAAAAAAAGACGCGGCACTCAAAAATCTGGCGCAACGCGCCGCCGAACTCGAAAAGCAGCAGGACAAATTCTCCGACCTCTACGCCGTGTTTCAGGAGGAGCGGTTCACATTGCACACGCCGGAGGAACGCCGCGCGTTCAATCCGGCTTATTTCAAGAAGGAAGCGGATGCAGTCGCACGGCTTCTGGAATTCGCACAGCAACGCATCGCCGATAAAAAATACGAGGAGGCGCTGAAATTTCTCGACGGAACGCTGATGTCCAATCTGCGCGTGCGGCAGGCGCAGGACATGAAGGTGGAATGTCTCCGCGCGCTTGGCCGCAACGCCGAAGCCGACAAGCTGGCGAAAGAAACCCTCGTCGCCTGGCCGGAGATGAATCTCTGGCGCCGGCTGTTCCGTTTCCTCGGCATGGTCGCCAGCGACGGCAAGGCGATGATCGTCGGCTTTCTTTCAAAAAACGGCAAAAAGAAATGAAATCATTGCCACAAAAGAGCACAGAGAACACAAAACCGGACAAAAGAAATTTCCTCTGCGTGCTTTGCGTTCTTTCGTGGCCAAATGAATATCGGCGATGAATCATGATGCGGTCATTGTCGGCGGCGGCATCGTGGGGCTGGCAACGGCACTCCGGCTTCTGGAAGCGCGGCCACAGACCAAGCTGATGCTGCTCGAAAAGGAATCCAAACTCGCCGCGCACCAGACCGGCAACAACAGCGGTGTGCTCCACTCCGGCCTTTATTACAAGCCCGGCTCCGAAAAGGCGAAATTAAGCGTCAGCGGCCTGCGCGAAATGGTCGCGTTCTGCCAGAAACACGGCATCGCCCACGAACAATGCGGCAAAATCGTCGTCGCCACCGCCGAGGACGAATTGCCGCGTCTCGAAAATCTCTGGGAACGCGGCCACGCCAACGGCATGCTGGGTTTACGCAAACTTTCACCGGAACAAATCAAGGAAATCGAGCCGCACGCCGCCGGCATCGCCGCCATTCATGTGCCGCAGGAAGGCATCGTGGATTATCCGGGTGTGTGCGAAAAACTCGGCGAACTCATCCGCCAGGCCGGTGGCGAAATCCGGCTCAACACCCGCGTCCTGAAAATTGTTTCCGACGGCGGCGGACAAGTCGTCGAAACTTCCGCTGAAACTTTTCACGCGAGATTTGTTGTCACCTGCGGCGGGCTTCACGCCGACCGGCTCGTGCGCGCGGCTGGCCAAAAACCGTCGGCGAAAATCATCCCGTTTCGCGGCGAGTATTTTAAGATCAAAAATGAACGCCAGTTTCTCGTCCGCAATCTGATTTACCCCGCGCCCGACCCGAAGTTTCCGTTTCTCGGCGTCCATTTCACGCGACTCATCCACGGCGGTATCGAGGCCGGGCCGAACGCCGTGCTCGCCTTCGCGCGTGAAGGTTACAAATGGTCGAACATCAACCTGCGCGATCTGGCGGAAACGCTTTGCTTCCCCGGCTTGTGGAGATTTCTCGCAAAATATCCAAGCATGTGCGGCTACGAAATTCGCCGCTCGCTTTCAAAGGCCGAGTTCACGCGTTCGCTGCAAAAACTCGTGCCGGAAATACGCGAGGACGATCTGGAGACCGGCGGCTCCGGGGTGCGCGCCCAGGCGATGTTGCCGGACGGAAAATTGGTCGAAGATTTTCATTTCGAGGAGGCGCGCGGCGTTTTGCATGTCGTCAACGCGCCGTCGCCGGCGGCCACGGCGTCACTGGCCATAGGCCAGAAAATTGTCGAGCGCATCCTGCCGCAATTAACGTAGGACAGGCGTCTCGCCTGTTCAGATTAAGTTCGCAGGCGGGACGCCTGCGCTACTTTACAATCCCGTCGGGTGGTCCAAAAATTCCCACGGCAGCCTGAATTTTTTGGAGAGATGCGCCGCCAGCGCCTTCACGCCAAAAGTTTCCGTCGCGTAATGGCCGCCGTAAATGACGTTCAACCCCAATTCTTCCGCCAGCGCGAAAGTCCAGTGCGGACCTTCGCCGGTGATGAACGTGTCCACGCCTTCATCGGCGGCAATTTTCAGATCCCCGCCCGCGCCGCCGGTGACGACGCCGATGCGTTCGCAAATTTCTTTACCGCCGGGAATGATTTTTGGTTTTGCGCCGGTCGCGCGCTGCATCCGTTTCGCCAATTCGGCACAGGACATTTTCGTTTGTGATTTGAAGCCGATGGTCTGGCCATGGGTCAGGAAAAACGGCTTGAGATTTTTCAGGCCGAGCGCGGCACACAGCTGCGCGTTGTTGCCGAGCTTGGGATGCGCATCGAGCGGCAGGTGCGAGCTGTAAATGGCCAGATTGTTTTCCACGAGCAGCCGGAGCAATTCGTGCTTTTTTCCCGTCCACGGATGTGACGGCGACCAGAACAATCCGTGATGCACAATGAGTAAATCCGCCTTGGCGGCGATGGCGAGTTTGACCGTGGCGAGGCTGGCGTCCACGGTGGCGGCAATATTTGTGACTGCGCCGGAATTTTCTACCTGCAATCCATTAGCCGCGCCGTCGTAATCACCGATTGATCTCGTGCGCAGCAATTGGTCGCAATGTTTGACGATGGCGGCGAGTGATGCTTTCGGCATGACGTTAAAATAGCGCCGCGCCCCGCGCAAAGGAACTGCAAATTTTCAACGCAAAGGCGCGGAGGTTTGACACGAATTCCACGAATTCGCACGAATTGAAATACGCTGAAGGCGCTACGGAAATTAGCCCGGCGTTGGTGCACTGGTGCGCTGTGCACAAGCACCTACGCCGGGAAAACGTCCCACAAAAGAATTCCCTCTCCGTTCCCGGACGGGAAGGGAGAGGGTCAGGGTGAGGTAAGGGCGATTCAAAAATGCAGGCAAGATGAGTTGTCACCGATTTGCGGGAGGGCCGGGGCGAGGAGTTGAAATTCAAAGTAGGAATCAATTGTTAAATTCCTACAAATAGTTGTTGACGGACTATATTGGCTTTGTCATATTCCAGCCATGAATATGACCGAGACCGCCAACGCCGTCTGGTTCACCACCAAGGGCCAGGTGGTGATTCCCCTGCGGCTGCGCAAGCAATTCCACATCGAGGACGGCACCAAGGCCATCGTGGAGGCCACCGCCGACGGCATTCTCCTGAAGCCCGTCACGCGCTGGGCGATTGAGCGGGGCTATGGCCTGCTCAAACGCAAGTCCGGCGGCAAGCCGTTTGCCGAGGAATGGGCGGAGCACAAACGCGAGGAACGGGAACTGGAGGACAAGTAAATGGCCGCCGCCGTTCTCGACTCGCACGCACTGCTGGCTTTTTTCCGGGGCGAAGAGGGGGCCGTCCTCGTCAAGGATTTGCTGCACAAGGCCGCCAGCGCCGACCGGCCGTTGCAAATGACCGAGGTGAACTACGCCGAGGTGAAATACACGCTGCTCAAAAAAGACGGCCCGGACGAATGGAACCGGGCCGCAACCATTCTGACGAGCCTGCCCATTGAATTTCATCCCGCGACCCGCCGGCTGGCCGACCTGGCCGCCGACTTCAAGGCCCGGTTCAAATTGAGCCTGGCCGACGCCTTTGCCGCCGCGCTGGCGAAGGAAAAGAAAACCGACCTCGTCACCGGCGACCCGGAATTCAAGCCGCTCGAAAAGGAAATCAAAATCAACTGGCTGACCAAAACGCAATAACCTCTTCCTGACGAAACCAGATTTTTTTGGCCGAATAAACTCGCTTGAATGGATTCTGAATAATTTTGAGTTTGTGCAAATCAAAACCGCTTTTGGAAACAGGTATGAGATAAAGAAAATAGTTTGGGCCGTGAATCCGAGCGGTTTCGATTTCATTTCTCGACCAATAAAATTTGAAATCAATTGCGGATACGGCTTTCACCTCAATAAGCCTATCGGAAAAACCAGATTTGTTTTCTGATTCCGTGAAACTCAAAACATCATAGAAGCTGCTCATATTGTCCCCAATTCCTCTTTGGGACGGGACGACGTTTGCAACGGCATAGCATTGTGCCATCTGCACCACTGGGCGTTTGACGTTGGCTGGATCACGTTGCTGGATGATTACAAAATTCAAGTTTCATCACAGGTTGATTGCTTGGGCTATGAATTCTTTCGAGCGCTTGCAGATAAAAACGTTAGGATATATTTGCCGCACAAAGATGAAATCTACCCTCATCGCAATGCAATTTGCTGGCACCGTCAAAACATTTTCTACCGGCAGTGATTTGCAACAGTTGGATATTTTGGATCAAAGAAGAGTCTGGCTTTTGAACTTTGCAGCCAGCTTCCCCCGCATCATGCCTGGGTGGAAATGTTTTGCGGCTCGGCGGCGCTGACTTTGGCAAAGACTCCCGCACCGATTGAAATCATCAACGATCTCGACAAGGAAATCGTAAATGTTTTCGAGCAGTTGCGGAACCATGAGGCAGAACTTTGCCGCCTCGTTGCGCTGACCCCGTATGCCCGCGAAGAACTGCATCGCACACGAACTCCAGAACCCAACGCCACCGAGCTTGAGCGCGCGCGCCGATTTTTGGTTTCAGCCATGATGGCCATCAACGGTGTTTTCGGGGAAGAACGCGGTGGATTCTCGTATTCGGATTCATACACCCGCGACGCGCGCGACGCGCGGGTGAATCGCTGGTATAATTTGCCAAAGAGAATCTCCAAAGTTGTCGAGCGTTTGCGCGGCGTCCGTGTTGAAAATAAAAACGTAAAAGATTTGCTCGCACAATATGTGCATCGCCCAGCCACTTTGATTTATTTGGACCCGCCGTATCTGGCAGACCGAACAAACGGCTACACTCACGATGAAAACAATCCCGAATTCCATCGGGAACTGCTAAAGCTGGCGAATCGTTCTCATTGCATGATTTTTATCAGCGGATACGCGAATGATTTATATGCCAAGTTGCTGACCAAAAAACGGGGTTGGATTCATAGAACCATCGAGACGACAACAAAAGATTCACCTGGTCAAAGCCACAAGCGAACGGAAGTCGTCTGGATGAACAAATATTTTCAAAAAGCCCAAGCAGCCAACGGTGTTCCGATTGTCCTGACGGAAAAAGAAGCAAAGCAAAAGAAATTGAACCCTCTACGGATGAGGGGTAGAAAAATCAAATAAACCCCCAAAAAGCCGCGTCTCGCCCAAACCGGATGGGATTCGTCCCCGCCTGGACGCAATTCGCCCCGGAATATCCAAGCTCGCCCCCACCCGGACGCCTCTCGCCCAAATGAAATGTAACTCGCCCCGGTTGGAACCCGTCTCGCCCCCAATGGATTGAGTCTCGCCCCTGCCGGGATGCTTCTCGTCCCGGCCAGATTCAGTCTCGCCCCAGCCGGAACGGGATTCGCCCCCGAAAGATTGCCGCTCGCCCCAACTGGAATGAGGCTCCGCGTTTCTGGAACGCCACTCGCCCCAGCCGGAACGACATTCCGGCCAGCCAAATCGCCATTCGCCCCTGCCAAATCCATGCTCGACAGCGCGGAAACACGGACGAGCCGGCTCGCGGGGACGCTCGCCCCACCATGAACGCCTCTTGATGTTTCCAAAACATTGCCCGGCGTGTCGCACCCGCTGTCCGGCCCAATTATTCATTAGTTACGACAACATATATCATTAGTAAAAAAGTATAAAAATAATTGTTGACGGGCGGCGGGCGGAGTTCTAAAAAAGCGCAAAGTTATGAATCAAGACCAAATCAACATCACCGGGATGCACAGCACTGTGGCATCATACATGGACCAAAACCAAACCATCTGGACTGGCAACAAGGCCTTCAGCGCCTCCATCGTCCAGTTGAACACGAACAATTCCGTCATCGCCCAAAAGCGCGACGCGCAGGAGACCGCCACCGACGGCGAGGCGGAAGTGAAGCGGCAGGCGCAGCAGGATTTGGAGGAAAAAATCGTGGAGATCGCCGACCAGATTTACGCGCTGGCCGTCAAAAACAACGATGTCGGCCTGCAGGCGCAGGCGCACCAGACTCTTTCCCTGCTCGACGGGCTTGATCCCGAAAAACTGGTGGAAACGGCCGGGGACATTTCCGCGCTGGCCACGGCAAATCTGGCGGGGCTGGCCGATTACGGCGTCGCGCAGGCGGACGTGACGGCGTTGGACACGTTGACCACGAATTTCGGCAAGGTGAAGACCGCGCCGCGCACGGCCATTTCCAATCGCCGGGGTCAAACCGCGACGCTGTCGGGCGCCATCCGTGACAATCAAAGCCTGTTGCGCCGGCAGTTGGACAAGCAGATGACGAAGTTCAAAAAGACCAACCCGGAATTTTACGCGGGTTATCAAGCGGCCCGCGTCATCGTGAGCCGCCGCAGTCATCATGCCGGAAAGCAGCCCGCGCCAACGCCGCCCGCGCCCGCCACCGCAACGAAGTAACGTTCCGCAGCCCAAGATTCAAGATATGCCCGCGAGCGCCGAACTGGAAACAGCACCCGCACCGTTGCCGGAGGTCAACGGCGCAAGGATGCACGCGATTGATCGCTTCCGCGAACGAACCGGTTCGAAACAGTCCGATGAAGAGGTATGCCTCAAGCTGCTGGAAATGCTGGCGAAGGCGAAGGAAGTCAAACTCAAGCCGCCCTACAACGTCATCGCGTTGTTGAACCATAATTTTCACGATGCCCGCTATTTCCGAAGCGGCGGATTCATTTTAGTCGTGGAAGGCGACTGCATTTCGACCGTGCATCACGGTCAAGCCGACCGGTGGAAATGACTTCGAGAGCAAGGCGTCAAACTTCGCGCTCGACCCGTTGCCGCAAAAATAGTTTCTTTGCGGCATGGAACCGCCCGCCATTGAACGGTTGAAGCCGGAGGATTTTCTCCGGCTCATCGAAAAAAGCCGGCTGGGAAAATTGAAAATTTATCTCGGCCACGCGGCGGGTGTCGGCAAAACCTATGCGATGCTCGAAGAGGCGCACCGCTTGAAGAAGGCGGGCGTGGACGTGGTCATCGGCTGGGTGGATACGCACGGTCGGAAGGAAACCGAGGCGCTGCTGGAAGGTTTGGAAATCATCCCGCGCAAACAGGTCGAGCACAATGGCCACTTGGTCGAGGTTCTCGACGTTGACGCCATTTTCAAGCGTTACCCGACCGTCTGTGTCGTGGACGAATTGCCGTTCACGAACGTCGCCGGTTCGCAGCATCCCAAACGCTATCTCGAAGTGCATGATTTGCTGCTGGCCGGCATCAACATCATCACCGCGATGAACATCCAGCATCTCGAAAGCCTGCACGACACGGTGCTGCGCGCCACGGGCGTGGACGTGCGCGAGCGGGTGCC
>Ga0181537_10000888_pt1 | contig 27976 bp, 24 predicted proteins | sample PEATcosm2014_Bin_39_FD_119765 | JGI IMG/M metagenome (GOLD analysis project Ga0181537, IMG submission 119765) | Peatland microbial communities from MTU Mesocosm Facility, Houghton, MI, USA - PEATcosm2014_Bin23_10_metaG | ecosystem: Environmental > Terrestrial > Soil > Wetlands > Peat | place...
GGCGGTTACCGAGGTGTGGGAACGAGCGCGGGAAGCAAACGCAATGGGTGGGTGAGGTTCACGCGAACAGCTGAGGTCCACGGACGGTCAGGGGAGTTCGCTTCTCGCCGCGAGAGCTGGCCGAGCTTCGCTCGGCATGGACGAGCAACAGTACCGCCCCAGACGGGCCCATCCCCACACAATCAGCTGCACAAACTACTGCATTTTCTTTTGCAGGACGACGGTTAGATCGGCTTTGCAGGTGGTGGAGGGATCGACGAAGGCGGTGCCGGCGCGGTCGGCTTTGGAGGCCTGGAAGGCTAGGCCGTCTTTGGTGCGGGCGGGCAGGCCGGTGAAACGGGCTTTGCCGTCCACGTTGGTGCCGACCTCCAGATCCATCTTGTGGAGGTACATGAATCCGTAAGCGATGTGGACGCGGATTTTAGCGTCGTAAACAGGCGCGGCGGCGTCGTCGGTAACGGTGAAGTTCGCGGTGCAAGTGCCGATGGCGCCGTCGATCGCGGGGATGGTGTGGGAGGCAGCTGTTTCGGCGGCTGCTGTTTTGGCGTCCTGGGCGTAGGACGAGGGAACGAAGCATACGGCTGCGATCAGGCACAGGGGCAGAGATGCGGTGGCGAGTTTGGCAGTGGCTTTCATGGTTGCCCTCTTCATTGCTGGATACAGTCGCCGCGACCGTTGTTGCTGCGACGGTCGTCGGCTGTGACCATCGACGTGCGGCTGTCGATGACACGGGATTATGCTGGCGCTGGAAAAAGGTTACGCTTGTTAGTCCCCTGCGTCGAATGCGAAATTCTGTTTTTGACGTTGGGACCTACCGCGAGGAGCTCGGTCGAGGCCGGTGGTGGGAAAGCCTGGCGGTGCCGGGTAGTAGCTCAGGCGGGCATGAGGCTTCCTTCGACTGCGCTCAGTGCAGGCTTTCGCCTAGCCCAGAATGACAGGGCCTAATAGTTCAGAATGACAGAGTGCAATCAATTTCAGAAAGACAGGGTTTGCTCAGGGTTAGGGGCTGAAACCAAAAACGTGTCGTCAGCCCCCCTTTTGAGCAGCGGACCTTTTGTCGGAGACCAATTAGAATGGTGAAGGCGTTAGCTTTAGGGGTTCTGGTTACCAACGGTCATTGCCCCTGTTGCGAAACGCCGAATATAATTTTCGCATCACTACCCCATCCTTATTTCAGGGAAACGGAACTGGGAATGTCTGAGGCCGCCGGCACACAATTGAGCCGACATAGTCAGGAGCTGACGATCTTCCACGACGTGGCCAAGGCCCTGACGTCTTCGCTGGACCTCGACTCAATTCTGCAGACGATCATGGAGAAGATGGCGGAATATTTTCGTCCGGATACCTGGTCGCTGTTGATGGTCGACGAAGAACATAACGAACTTTATTTCGCGATTGCAGTCGGGCCGGCGGCGGAAGCGTTGAAGAACGTTCGCCTGAAAGTGGGCGAGGGGATTGCCGGTTGGGTCGCAAAACATGGCGAGCAAGTGGTGGTGCCTGACGTGGCGGCTGATCCGAGGTTTGCGAAACGCATCGACGAGACCACGCAATGGGAAACGCAGTCGATTATTTGCGTGCCGTTGCGCTCGAAGCTGAGCGTGTTGGGCGTGATCCAGCTGGTGAACGTGGACATGTCGCAGTTCGGCGAGCAGGAACTTTTCTTCTTGCAGTCGCTGTGCGACTACGCGGCGATTGCGATTGAAAACGCGCGCTGGGTGCAACGCATCCAGGAACTGACTATCACCGACGATTGCACGGGTCTTTATAATGCGCGGCATCTCTACAAGACGCTGGATACCGAGGTTTACCGGTCATCGCGGTTCGGGTATGAGTTCAGCGTGCTGTTCATTGATCTTGATCATTTCAAGGCGGTGAACGATACGCACGGACATTTGATTGGCAGCAAACTGCTGGCGGAAATCGGCTATCTGGTGAAAGCGCAGTTGCGGCTGATCGATTTTGCGTTTCGCTACGGCGGCGATGAATTTGTGGTGCTGCTGCCGCAGACCAGCAAAGATCAGGCGCTGGTGGTGGCCAAGCGGTTGCGCGACGCTTTGCGGGCGAGCAGTTTCTGCCGCGAAGAGGGTCTGAATCTGAATGTGCGGGCCTCGATCGGGCTGGCGACGTATCCGCATGACGCGCGGACGGCGCACGATATTATCCGGCAAGCCGATGAGATGATGTATCTGGTGAAGAACTCGACGCGGGATAACATCGGCATTGCGCAGCGCGGGGTGATGAAGTAGGTAGGTAGCTTTTGCCCCTCAGCTCTCGGTGCAACTGCAAAATGATTGTCGGCACTGTGACCGGCACCAGATCGATGGTAGTGGCAGCGCTGGCTGTGGCCGCACTCTTGCTTGCATTCGCGGGCATTTTCGCAGCCTTTGGTGTTGGCATTCGAACGCCGGGTTTTTTGGCGGTCGGGATTCCTGTTTCCCGAGGCCACTATTTTTCTTCCATCCTTTCCGTACTCGCTCTGCAGATCGCAGTTGACTGGTGATTTCGGTTCGCGCTCATGTGTACGGTTTATTTTCCGATAGCAAGGCGCGGACGAAGACCACCGCTGTGCTTCGGTCTCATCACTTCGGCACCTCTGCCGGCTTCGCCCCATCCTTCAGTTCTGGTTTCCAGGGGTTGGCATTCTCGGGCGCGTTGGGGTTGATGCCGAAATCCCAGACGTAAAGGTTCATTCCTTCTTTGTCCATCATTTCGACGACGGCGTATTCGCCGGGGGCGAGGCTTTGGGCAGGAGTGAGCTTGAGCCATCCGCCGGTGATGCGGGTAGCGGTAGTTTTTTCGAAATGCTGGTCCTGGGTCATTTTGCCGGTGACGCCGCGCTTCACCTCGGCCAGTGTGCGTTTTCCGGCTTTGGCGTTGGCGCGCACGATGCGGAAGCGATCGAACGGAACCGCCGCGGCTTGGGGCGATTGCGGATTCTGCGACGGGGCGGCTGCTGGTGGTGGCGCTTCCAGGTTGATGTAGAACGACGGAATGTCGACGTGTGATTGCACCTTGGCGTGTTCGCCGGCTAGTTCGACGGACTGCTTCGCGATGCCTCCGTGGAAAATATTGCCCTTGCTGTTCTGGTTGAGGTCGCCCTCGGCTTCCTGTACTTCGACCAGTTGCGGCTCGCTCTTGAGATTGTCGAGCAGAAAAACTCCGGAGTCCCGTGGCAGGCGCAGTCCGGGAGCGACTTCCGGCAACTTGGCCTCGGCGGATTCGTTCTCGTTTTCGATCTGCTTGTCGAGTTGGACAGCGGATGCGGCGGTGGCGCGGTCTTGCGCGTGTTGTTCCGTCTCGTATTTTTCCGTGGCTGACCAGTCGACCAGCGATTTGGGCACTTCTTCCCACTCGTCGCGCTCCGCGCTGTAATAGCGGACGCGATCGCCTTTGATTTCATATTTGGTGACCGTCTGATAAGAGCCATCTTTCAGGATCAGACGCCGGGTTGGATCGTGGGCCGGGGAATCCTGAGCGGAGGAGGTCTGCGCGGAGGAATTGACAGGAACCGCGAGCATGCTCGCGACGGCTGCGAGCACCCAAAACGCGAGCGCCCAAAAGATGAGGGAGCAGCGGCGCAGCGAGCAAGTACGTTTCGAGAGCATAGAGTGCTTCCATTATCGGCTTGGCGCGTGTAAGAGAAAAGTGGGATCGCCGGAATTCCGGCCGCCGGCTCGAAGCGGATTTCATTTCACAGCTGGGAACATTCAGCAGGTCCCTGGTTCCTGTACGTTCAGCACACGAACCCGACTACCCGGATTACATTCTCGAGCGGCGGACGTCTAAGGCAAGCGACGGCATAGACCTGCTGATGTGCTCAATACCCGCTCGATTCGGACAGAGCAACCGATTCTGCACAACCGCAAAGAAATGCGATCTCACGGAAACGCGATTTCACCAGAAAAAGGAGTTTCTCGATGCGTAGGATTCGTCTGCTGGTTTTGATTTCCGCCCTGTTGGCGGCAAGTGTTTGTCACGCTCAAACCGCAACCGGCGAAACATTGATGCTCGATTTGCCGCGGCAGAGTCAGCATGCCCTGCTGACGCAGCGGATTGGCGTTACTGACATCACCATCAACTATCACCGGCCGCTGGCCAATGGGCGCGCCATCTGGGGCAAGCTGGTGCCTTATGGACAGGTTTGGCGCGCTGGGGCCAACGAAAATACCACGATCACATTCAGCGACCCGGTCAGCATTGAGGGCCAAGACCTGGAGAAGGGAACTTATGGCCTGCACATGATTCCCGGCGAGAGTGAGTGGACGGTGATCTTCTCGAAGAACGCGACGTCGTGGGGAAGCTTCAGCTACAAGCAAGAGGAAGATGCGCTGCGGGTTAGGGTGAAACCCCAGACGGGGGAACTGCACGATGCTCTGGCTTATGATTTCGATGATCTCAAACCGGACTCGGCGGTGGTTACGCTGCGCTGGGACAAAGTTGCCGTACCGTTCAAAGTTTCGGTGAAGGTGAATGACATCGTTACGGCCAGCATCCACCGGCAGTTGTATGGGCTCAATCAGAACTACTGGGAAGGGTGGGACGATGCGGCGGGATATTTCCTGGTCAACAAAATTCATCTGGACGAAGCCTTGAAGTATGAAGATCAATCGATCCAGAATGAGGAGCGTTTCGAAAACTTGCTGAGCAAGTCGAAGATTCTCGACGCCATGGGGCGGCACGACGACGCAGTAGAGGCGCACAACAAGGCGATGGAGAAAGCGAATGCGGTGCAGCTCTATTCGTATGGGCGGCAGCTGCAGGGGGAGAAGAAGCAGGATGAGGCGTTCGCGATCTTTCGTACCAGCGCAAAGAAGTATCCCGATTATTGGCTGACGCACGTTGGTTTGGCTCGCGTTTATAGCGGGCAGGGCCAATATGACCAGGCGATTAAGGAGATGCAGGCGGCGCTGCTGGGCGTGCCGGATGAGACGAACAAGTCGAGGATCGTGAATTACGTGAAGCGACTGCAGTCCAAGGAAGACATCAATCGATAGCCGGTGTTCGGCTCTGGACTTCCGGCGGCTGGCTGATCGTCGGAATCGTCCGTTGCGCTGCAGTGGTCTGAAGCGGCCCGAAGCTGGGCCGCTTTTCTCTTGACAAGCCAGGGAACATAATATGAATATGAATTCAGGTTCATATATGTCACATCGACTTCTTTTCACCGGCGCCCTGTTGTGGGTTGTTGGAACCGTTGCCATTCGGCTGGGTGGGCGGGGATTGCTACATGCCAACCGCCCGGTTACGACTCTCATCCTCTACCTGGCCGGCTTCGCGATGATGGCGCTGCTGGTTCCGCGGATATTCCGGCGGCTTGGAGTGGAGAAAAATTCATGGCCTGCAGCTGCGACTCTGCTGATGCTTCCCACGCTGATTCTGGATCCGTTCTCGTGCGCGTTCTTCAGCACCGTGTTTCCCAAAGTTGAACCCGGCGCGGCGGGAGTGTTTGGGGGGTGGATGCTGATCCTTTGTGCGGGCGCAGTCCTCGGGGTTTGGCTGACGCCTGGGGTTCGGCTCGCCGTAAGAGCTGGAGATAAGCCTTGACCGGAGTTTCAAGCGTGCCTGTGCTGCGTACGGGCGAGGAGCAGCCCGCTGCTCCAAAACAGGCTCGCAGCCTTGAGAAACGAAAGCAACTATTGCGGGCAGGCCGGCTGCTGTTTGCGGAAGGAGGATACGAAGCCACGTCGATCCAGCAGATTGCAGCGAAGGGCGGCGCCGCGGCTGGAGCTTTCTACATCTACTTTCACTCGAAACGGCAGATGCTCGTCGAACTGATGAACGAGTTGCTGCAGCGTCTGGCGAATCTCAACTTACAGCCCGCGGGGGGAGGCGACGTGAGGGTTGGCCTGCGAGATTTTCTTGCACGCATGTTCCGCACCGATCGCGAATATTACGGCGTATTTCGAGCCTGGCAGGAAGCGGCTTTCAGTGATCCGGAACTCGGCGCGATGCAGAAAACGATTGAGGCGTGGACCAATGCGCGCGTCCTAGGGGTTTTTCAGCTTTTGCAACGGCACCCAGCAGCACGCCATGATTGCGATGTTCCGGCATTTGCGCGAATGATGGACCGGCATTTCTGGTCTTTGCTGGCGCGAGGTTCGCGCATGCGGTCGAAAGATTTCGATCACGAGATCGAGTTGGCCGCCGATGTGATCTATCACTATTTGTTTCACCATGCTCTTGCGGGGAAAGAATAAGGTGAGAGGCGGAGGAGCGTTATCCCGTTCTGCCTCAACCCGTGTTATGGAGGCCAGCAGCGATTCCGTTGATGGTTGCGCCCAGGGGGAAGTCCAAGTCCGCGCCATTCGGATCGCGTTGTTTTCTGCGCAGAAGTTCCACTTGAATCAGGCTCATGGGATCGACATACGGGTTGCGCAGCTGAATGGATCGGGCCAACACTCGATTGTTGCCCAGCAACTCGCGCTGTCCCGTGACTTGCAGGATCATCCGGCGGGATCGCAGAAATTCGTCTTCCAGCCTGGCGAACACGCGTTTTCGCATATCGGCGTTGCTGACCAATCCCGAATAAACACGAGCAATCTCCAGGTCGGCCTTGGCCATGCCTAATTCCACGTTGCGCACGAGATCGGAGAATAGCGGGAAGCCGCGCATCATCTGGCGCAGGAACTGCTCGGCCGCGGAACTCTTGCCGGCGAACTGCTGCAGAGCGTGGCCCACGCCAAACCAGGCCGGAACAGCGTGGCGGCTCTGCATCCAGCCAAAGACCCAGGGGATGGCGCGCAAATCTTCGAGGCGTCGGCTCCGCGTGCGGCGTGAAGGCCGCGACCCGATGCGCGCCGCGTCGAGCTGGTTCACCGGCGTTGCCTGATAAAAATATTCGAGCACTTCGGGATTGTCGGCGATGTCGCGACGGTAGACGCTGTAGGCCGCCTCGGACATTTCGTCCATCGCTTCTTCCCAGCGGGAGTGGTTGCCGGCTTGTGCGCGCGGAGTGCGCGTGAGCACCTCGAGGCTGGCGGCGATCATCAATTCCAGGTTCCACTCGGCCAGCACGGGATCGGCATATTTCCAGTTGAGCACTTCGCCCTGCTCAGTAATGCGGATTTGTCCGGAGAAGCAACCCTCCGGCTGAGCCAGAATCGCGGAGTGCGTGGGGCCACCGCCCCGGCCCACGGTGCCGCCGCGGCCGTGAAACAGACGAAGCTTCACTTCGCATTCCTGCGCCGCGCGATGCAACTCGCGATGAGCCTTGTATAGCTCCCATGTGCTGGTGAACATGCCGCCGTCTTTGTTGGAGTCGGAGTAGCCGAGCATCACTTCCTGCCAGCGTCCCCAGGAATCGAGCAGTGGCGCATACTCGGGATGGCTCCAAATGCGACGCATCACGCCGGCGGAGGCGCGCAGAGAATCGATGGATTCGAACAGCGGCACGGGCATGAGACCGGGATCGTTATTCTTAATCGAAGGTTCACTTGCAGTCGAAGTTTTGTTTACGTCGCGGCTCGATCCTTTGACCTGTACTGCGCAGGCCTTCGCGAGGCGCACAACATTCAGTACATCGTTTTCAGTTTCAGCGCCACTGATGATGTACTGGCAGATCGACTGCGCTGGATACTCGCGTTTGAGCTCGCCGATAATTCGAAATGTAGCGAGCAACTCGCGGCTCTCCGAAGATAGCGTCTCGGTCAGCTGCGCCGGAGATTGGTTAGCTTTCAGAGCCGGCTCAAGCTCGGCGAGCACTTGGGCGTGGACGCGTGCGTGCTGGCGAATGTCGAGGGTGTGCAGCCGGAAGCCGAACGTGTGCACCTTGCGCAGCAGTGGGTCGACGAAGTTCGTGGCCAGCCGCTGCCCGCGATGCGATCGCAAGCTTTCGCGCAGCAGCTGCAGATCGTGTTCGAACTCGGCCACGCTGCCGTAGGTTGCTGATGCATTCGTCGGCTGCCGGGTTTGCTGAAGTTTGTGAAACACGTAGGAGAGAAATCGGCGGTAACTTTCCGTGGTGTTGTGGGGGCCCCAGGCAAGATGAACTCCGGGAATGGTGCGCTCGTAGTGCGCGAGGCGGGCCAGCATTTCTGTGGACACGCCGACCTGCCGCAGCGAGGAACTCAGGCGGTCACTCAGCGCTTCGACGTCATGGAGGTATTCGCGAAGTATCAACCCCCGCGCCAGTTCGAGTGCGTCGCGAATACACTCGGGCTTCACGAGCGGGTTGCCGTCGCGGTCACCGCCGATCCAGGAGCCAAAACGAATCAGCGTGGGCAAAGCGGGTTCTTCGATCACGACACCGTAGACGTCACGAAACGCGTCGCGAATCTCCGTATAAATTCTGGGGATGGTTTCGAAGAGCGAAAGCCGGAAATAACGCAGGCCCATGCGAATCTCGTCGTCAACGGTGGGCTTGGCGACGCGAATTTCGTCGGTTTGCCAGAGCGAAATCACCTCGGCGCGGATGGCCTCTTCGCAGTCTGCGGCATCGGTGGCGGTCAGCGGAAGCCAGTCGAGATTTTCCAGTTGTCGGGCGACGCGGCGGCGCTTCAACAAGACCGTCTGCCGCGCGACTTCGGTTGGGTGCGCGGTGAAGACTGGGATTACCGTAACCTGGCGCAGCGAGGCGAGAGCTTCTTCCGCAGAAACTCCTGTCGCTTTCAGGCGCTGCAGTGTGCCGCGAAAAGAGCCGGCAGGCGGTACATGCTGATGATCGAGTTCGCCGGCGCGGCGTCGGCGTTTGCGATGGTTGGTCTCGGCAAGATTCGTGAGTTCAAAATAAATCGCGAAAGCTTTGGCGACCTGGTGCGCACGCGTAAGGTCCATTTTCGCGACCATCTCCTGGACCTTTACCATCGAATCCGTCGCCATCGAATCAGTAGCCATCAAATCGCTGGTTATGGCGTCACTCGTTATCGGGTCAACCGAGGCCGCGGAGGCGGGGCGTCGTCGGACTTGCTCGCGATGCTCGATCAGCAGTTGCCGGAGTTGCTCAACCGCGTCAAACAATTCACGGCCGCCCTGCTCGACCAGCACTTGCCCGAGAAGCGAGCCCAGAGATCGGACATCCCGCCGCAGGGGATTATCCTTGGCAGGATCCTGCGACCCTGCCGTGAGTTCGGCGAGACGGGCATTCTGGTCTTCGGCCTTCCACAGCAGTTTGGTCTTGCTCATGAGGCGGGCTAACAAAGAGTAGAGGACAGAATAAACGAAAGGGTCAGCTGGTGGGGGAACCGGGTAGAACGGAAGCCAGTGCCAATTTTATTTAGGGACCTCAAACCGGTAGCCGATGCCGCGGAGGGTTTTCAGATACTGGGGATGGCGGGGGTCGGCTTCGATTTTTTCGCGCAGGCGGCGGATATAAACGTCAATTGAGCGGGGCGTCACGAACGGAGTTTCCTTCCACACGGCGTCGAGCAGTTGATCGCGAGTAAGCACGCGACCGCGATGCGTGGCCAGATATTCGAGCAGGCGGAATTCGCGCACCGTGGTGAGGATGTTGCGGCCCTGTACCTGCACCGTCATGGAGGCGGCGTCGATTTCCAGATCGCCGAGCCGCAAACCTTCAAGTTTGCTCGGGGGCTGCCGCGTTCCGCGCAACACGCTGCGCACGCGGGCCACTAGTTCGCGCGGACTGAAGGGCTTGGTGATGTAGTCGTCCCCGCCGAGTTCAAGGCCCTTGACCCGGTCGGCTTCGGCTGTCTTCGCGGTCAGAAAAATTACCGGGATGGTCGATAAAGCGGGAGTCTGCCGGATGTGGCGACACAAATCGAAGCCATCGGCTCCAGGCAGCATCACGTCCAGAAGAAACAGCGCGGGCATCTCCCGCAGGGCTTCGGAGACCACCGAGGCACCGCTTACGAAGCTCTGCACTTCGAATCCCGCGGCCTGCAGATTGTGCGCGATGAGACGGGCAATATCCTCTTCGTCCTCTACCACGAAAATGAGCAGGTGGGCAGGCAGAGGTGCGTCCACACGCGAGCCGCGCTCGTAAGAATCCAGAGGGAGGTGCATTTTTGCTTGCGACACCCGCGAAACCCAGCTTGCGACAGGATTCCGGAGGCCTGCTTCCGACTGTATGGGCGAAATGTTGCGCGAATGTTTCGACCGTGTTAATGAATGATGAATTTCGCGCGGGCGAAGTTTCCCCTGGCGACCTAAGGGCGGTGTGCCTGAGGCTGGTGCGCGACAGCAGAGAACACTGAGACGCCTCGGCCCGCGAAGAAAGGCGCGGGCTCTCGGGATGACAAGGGGGTTGAGGTTTGAGCGGCGGACGGTAGGGGCCAAGAGCTGAGAGCTAGAAGCCTAAGACCTAAGCGCCAACCCGACAGAGTCTATTGAGCGGCTCGCTTTTTCGGCATATGGCGTAAGCTGCGGCCTTCGATCAGGCTGTAAAGATCTTCGGCGAGATTGGTGGTGTGATCGCCGGCACGTTCCAGGGCTTGGGCCATGAGCATCAAATCGAAGCTTGAAGTGTCGCCCTGAGGCAGATTTTCGGCGAGATGCTTCTGAAACAAAGCATGGCAGATGCGATCTACGTCTTTATCCATCTGCAGCACCTTGCGCGCACATTCCAGGTCGAGCGTGCTGAAACCCGTATGGATGAGGTCGAGCATGTCGCGCAAGATTACCGACATTTCCACAAGCTGGCTGGCGTCCGAGGCAGGAATCTTTGCGTTGCGCGCCTGCACTCGCATCGCGACGCTCATCACGAGATCGCCAATGCGCTCCAGATCGGTGGTGCACTTCAGGCTCGAAAGCAGCTGCCGAGCCCGCGCTTCGTTAACGCGGGTGATGGCAGCGGGAAGATCCTCGTCGATTTGGCGCTCGATGAAATCGAGTTCTTTTTCGCAATCCTTGATGGCCAGGAAAGCCATCCGCGAGTTGGTGGTGACGAGATCGCGCACGTTGAAAGCGGCGTCGCGGGCGATGAGGCAGGCTTTCAGGGCGAGTCGAGTGAGGTCGTCCGTGGACGAAGCCCCGGGTTTATGCATGGCGTCGGTTTTGCCGGGCCGCAGCTCTGTGGTTTCTGTGCGGCTCCGTGCGGCTCCCGATGATCCAGTGGCAACTTTGCGAGGCAAGGCGTGCTCCAGTTATTTTGCAAACAAGTGTAATGGATAAATGTGAAAGGATAGTGAATAGATAAGGGCCGACCTCGGAACGAGCAAGCTGAAAATAAAAACGGGAAACTAGAAACTAGAAGCTATTAATCATCATGGCGTCAGAATTAATTCTTCATCTTCAGCGCCAGTTTATTTACGATGCGTGGGCCAATCGCGAAGTCTTGATCGCGATTCGCGCTAGCCGCGCTTCCGCTACGCGAAGCGTGCAGCTCTTGGCGCACATTGTTTCGGCTGAACTCCTTTGGCTGAAGAGGCTGCAGCAGCAGCCACAGAGTGAGCCCGTGTGGCCGGAGTGGAGCCACGAACAATGCGAAGCGCGGAGCATGGAGGTCGGCGAGCTCTGGCGGAAGTATCTGGAAGCATTAGCGCCGGATGATCTCACCAAAACTGTTTCCTACAAGAACAGCAAGGGGGAACCGTGGACCAGCACGGTGGAAAACGTCGTTACCCATGTGCTTTTTCATTCCACATATCATCGTGGACAGATTGCCAGCTTCATGCGGGCCAGCGGCGATACGCCGGCTTATACCGACTTCATTCACGCAGTGCGGCAGGGGCTGATGAAGTAAGACGTTAGCTCTTAGCTTGAACCATTGACATCCTCGGCTCCGTTGTCGCCGCAGTTTGCCGGTTGCCCCTTGACTTTTGCCCTTCTCTGCTAAAAACACGTAATATCTGAGCAATGAAAAGAGCCGCGTTCCTGTTCACGCTGCTGCTCGGCGCCGCTCTGTTGCCCGCTGCCGACGCTCCCAAGATTGCCAACATGCCCGCCGCTGTTTCCAGCAATGCCGTGGCGTCGCTGAAAGGTGGACTGGAACTGTTCTCGATCATGGGAGTGGGCCCGCGCAAAACCTGGGACGACGTCACCAATCGTGTTTATATCTTCAACCTCGCGTCTGGAAAGTGGCGTGAAGGCCGGCCGGTGCCTGGAGTCGCGGGGCGACTCGGGGCTTCAGCGATCGGCGCGCGGGGCAAGGTTTTTCTCTTTGGCGGATATGTGGTGGATGGGCAGGGCGCGGAACTCACCGTTTCCGACGTGAGTGCTTATGTGCCCGACGATCACAAGTGGTATCGCGGCGCCGATATTCCGCTGCCCGTCGATCGCAGTGTGGTTGGAGTGAACCATGACCGTTTCATTTATCTGATTGGTGGCCGCTCGAAGAATGGGCCTGTGAACAACGTCCAGATCTACGATGCGGGAAAAAATGTCTGGAGCGAAGGCACGCCATTTCCCGGAACGCCCGTGTTCGGTCACGCGGGCGGTCTGGCGGACGAGGAAATTATCGTGATCGACGGTGCAAAGAAAAATACCGACCCGGGCGCGCCTTACCTGGCCTCGGACGAATGCTGGATCGGCAAGATTGATCACAAAGACCCGACTAAGATTGAATGGAGCAAGCTGCCGCCACATCCCGGCCCGGCGCGCTTCGGCAGCGCCAGCGGCGCGGAGAGTCACAAAATCCATTTCTCCGGCGGCAGCGCCAGCCCGCACGACTTTAAAGGCATCGGCTACGACGGCCAACCCGCAGACGTTTCGAGCGTGAGTTTTCTCTACGATCTGCACGCCAAACAGTGGGTGACGGCGGATGAAAATACCGTCGAGGCACGTATGGATTGTGGCGGAATCCTGGCGACTCCGGCGGGCCTCGTGATCCTGGGTGGAATGACCAAGGGACAGACTGCGACGGCACTGGCCACACTGTTTGCCAGGAAGTAAGGCCAGTGAAATTCTCGGAGGTTCTCGGAGTTCTCGGAGTTCTCGGAGCCGACTCCTTGGCAGCTGCTCGCATCCGCGATAAACTATCCCAACCCTGAATAGTTCGATCGTTCGTTTCCCGCAGGGCCCCGGTTTCTAGACGACCCGCGCCGAGGAACAAAATGTCCATCCCGCGCTAGTTCATATCCTCTCAGTTCGCTGAGTTAGCGGGCTCCGCCGGCTTTCCGTTTTTCTCTCGCACGTTCAGAAGCGCGCACGCCCCAGAATCATCCCGGGCGATGTCGGGAAAAGTTGCAGGTTGAAATGGAAGCAGCTCATAACGCTGCCGAAACGCAGCCCACTCTCTGGACTTCGCTGGTCGAAGCGATCCGCGGCTCGCACCAGGACTTCACCACCGGAAGTCTGAACCGCGCCATCTTTTTGCTCGCCGTCCCCATGGTTCTGGAGATGGTGCTGGAATCGCTGTTCGCCGTGGTGGATGTGTTTTGGGTTGGCCGCCTCGGAGCCAACGCCGTGGCCACGGTGGGACTTACCGAGTCCATGCTGAGCCTGGTGTTCTCGGTGGCGATGGGGTTGAGCCTTTCCACTACCGCGATGGTGGCGCGGCGCATCGGAGAGAAAGATCCCGAAGGCGCGGCCGTAGCCGGAGTGCAAGCCATCGCGCTCGGACTCTTCACATCCGTTGCGATCGGCGTGCCCTGCTTTTTTTTCGCTCCCCAACTGCTGCATCTCATGGGGGCCTCGCCCGAGATCATCGCTACGGGCAGCGGATATACGCGCATCTGCCTGGGCGGCAGTTGCGCCGTGCTGCTGCTTTTTCTCAACAATGCCATTTTTCGCGGCGCCGGTGATGCCGCGATCGCCATGCGCCTGCTGTGGGTGTCGAACATCATTAACCTGATACTCGATCCCTGCCTCATCTTCGGCTGGGGACCGTTCCCGCGCCTGGGCGTAACCGGAGCGGCGCTCGCAACACTTACTGGACGCAGCATCGGCGTGGCCTACCAGTTCTACCGGTTGATGAAAGGCACCGAGCGCTTGCGCATTCTTTCGCGACAGGTTCGCTTGCAGTTCGACGTGCTGTTGCGCCTGATCCGCGTGTCGCTGACTGGAATTCTGCAATTTGCCATCGCCCATACCAGCTGGATCGGCCTGGTGCGCATCGTCAGCATTTTCGGCTCCGCCGCGCTTGCCGGATACACCATCGCCATTCGTGTCGTCATCTTCGTGATCATGCCTTCCTGGGGACTGAGCAATGCGGCCGCGACTCTGGTCGGTCAAAACCTGGGAGCCAATCATCCCGAGCGCGCCGAAAAGGCGGTCTGGCGGACGGGCTATTACAACGTGGCGTTTCTGGGAATTGTCGGGCTATTTTTTATGGAATTTTCGGAACCAGTCATCCGCCTGTTTACCAGTGATCCGGCGGTGGTCCCGCTGGGAGCGTCGTGCCTGCGCATTATCAGCTACGGCAATATCGGATACGCCTACTTCATGGTGATGATGCAGGCCTTCAACGGGGCGGGCGACACGATTACCCCGACCATTGTGAATTTTTTCGGTTTCTGGCTGCTCGAGATTCCGTTGGCTTATTGGCTGGCGATTCCGATGAAGATGCACTCAAACGGGGCCTACTACGCCATTGCCGTCGCCGAGGGGTCGATGGCAGCCGCCAGCGCGATCCTGTTTAAGCAGGGTCGGTGGAAAAAGAAGAAAATCTGATATCGACTCGCCCTCCGGATAAAAAGGAAGGATCAAAAAGGTGGGGCGGGAGCAACGGTGTCGAACCGTCATGTCCGGGATGGAGCCCCGGCGCATTGCCGTGGTTATGCTACTCCCGCGGACGGAGTGTCACTGCCGCAACCACGTTATTGCCGCATGGGCCGCTTTTGTGTCAATACTACCCGGACCCTTCCGGACTGTTCTGACAGACCAAAGGCTAAGGGCAATTCGCCGCGTCCCAGTTCGGGACAAAGTTCGGGACAAAACGCTCCCGATCAGCGGCCCATGCAAGCGCAAAGTCAAAGCAGCGGACAAGCTTGTCCGGAGCGAGGTCGCAGGGAGTGTCCGCCCCACATTAGCAAGGTCTACCGCGCCCGCGCCAGCACCAGCGTGACGTCATCGGGCTGTTCGTTGTCGCCGATCCAGTTCTCGACCGCCGTCGTCACCAATTGGCTGATCTGGGGCAACGGAAGACTCCGATTGTCGCTGACCAGATCAATCAGCCGCTGCTCGCCGAATTCGCCGAAGTCGTTCTCCGGCTCGGTGACTCCGTCGCTATAGGCGAGAAAGATCTCTCCGGGTTTCATCTCAACGCTGCCTTCTTCGTAACTCATGTTGTCGAACAGGCCGATGACCGTGCCACCAGCCTCCAGCCGCCGAATGCCGCCGTTCCGGGCGATGAGAATCGGCGGCAGATGACCGCCGTTGCTGTAGGTGAGCCGGTGCGAACGCCCGTCGTAAATGCCGAGAAACAGAGTCGCATATTTTTCCGGAGGAGTGCTTTCGTAAAGTTGATGGTTGAGCAATCCCAGCAGCGCGCCCGGAGAAACTTCTATACCTTCCGGCCATGTGGCCATGATTCTACCCGCGCCGGCTAACGCGCCCACGGCCACGGGCTCGCGCATCTGCGGCAGGCTCTCGACGCTATAGGCTCGCACTGCGGAGTGGATGGTCGCCATCAGCAGCGCGGCCGATATTCCTTTGCCGCTGATGTCGCCCACGGCGAGGATCAATTTGTGCGAGCTCGCAGTCAGAAAATCGTAGTAGTCGCCGCTGACGGTGCGGGCCGGGCGGCAGAATCCGTGCACCTCCAGCGACTCCAGCTCTGAAATCTGACGCGGGAACAGCTGCGCCTGCACTTCCTGCGCGATGGTCAGTTCGTTTTCTAGCCGCTGCTTTTCCTTCTGCTCGAGCACCAGTTTCTCAATGGATGCGGTCATCGAGTTGAACGAAAGCGCCAGTTCGGAAAGCTGGTCCGCTGACTTCACCGGAATGCGATGGCTGAAGTCGCCACGGTCGACATGCTTGGTGGCCTCGTAGAGTTGGGCCACTGCTGCAGTCACGGTGCGGGTCATGCGCGTGCCGATGAACAGGGCGATCAGTTCAATGATGGCGAAAAAAATTCCTACGCCCAGCAGGACGTATTCGACGCCCTGAACGTACTCTCCCAACGCCTCGAAAAGATGCGCGTAGAGCACCGACGGACGGGTCCGCACTCTTACCGCCGCTCCTGGTTCCTGCCTCCCGGTTTTCCAATCGACCGCCGAAAGAGAAGTGCCCGCGAGCGGGATCTCAAAATCCATGTTGCTCGTTGGAGGGGGCAGATTGCCCACCACGAAAATGGGTCGAAACAGCACCTGGCCCACCTGCACTGTGGTGCTTTGTTTGCCTGAAGTGATTGCGACGCTGCTCTGGCGGTCTGGCGGATTGACGGAAAGGGAATTGTGAGGACCAGAGTTCATCGGGCTGGCCGAAGCCTCGCTGCTCGAGCGACTCGTCTCCGTCGGTGCGCTGGGCGCCAATAGGGTAATCTCCCCTAGATCGGCCGCGATCTTCCCCACCAGCTCCCGATCGAACGGCTCGCTGGTAACCACCGTAAGATTCGTAGAACCCACTTCAAGGGAACTGACAACCCGCAGGTGCAATGTGCCGCCGTCACGGACCATGTCACGAAACTGTGCCCGTGAAAACCCCGGAGGACTCAGCGCGGTCCCGTTAAACACATTGCACAACGGCAGGGGCTGATTGCCATACCAGGCGCATACTTGCCGATGTCCCCAGGCAGCATCTCGCCTCCTAAGGCCAGCCAGCGATTCCGCCGCCGGACGGTCTCCGCGCTCAAGGTGTGCCGCGAGTTCGTTGCTGACGGCTGCGTTTGCGGCCTCCAGACTGCGCAGCTGCGCGTGGATTTCCGAAGTCACCACGAACACCGCGAACTGTCCGGCCAGACCGTAGAGCGTGATGAACGCCATGGCTACGAGAAGCACCGCCGGAATCACTCCAATGAACATATAAGTGACGATGAGACGGTTCCGCAGCCGCCACAGCACTTTTCTCTTGAGCCAACCAAAGCCGAGAAACGAAAACAAAATTCCCGAGCTGATCGCCAGAAACGTCGCCCACCCCCCCAGACTTGCGCCCCAGGAAGGCGCAAACAATGCCAGCAACCCGCGCAGCCCGAACAGGATTCCGCCCAGCGCCAGCAGGTACCATGCGATGCGTGCCGCACGGCTCTCTGGCCACAATCCGGCTAGCTGCAGCCTGCTTCGTATTGTTGAGTTGGACGGCATGCTGATGACTCGATGATTGCTGGTTATGACGACTGCATCACCATCGCAGAAAATCTCGATTATAGACTTGACCCCAGCGCCCCGGGAGTCGGAGTTTGTTCGCTTGTCTAAATTCTAACCCGTAGTGAGGAGTGCGCCTTCGAGAAGCTCAGGTAGCGACAGCCGTCCCGGCTGTCCCGGTCCGAGCGAAGCTCGACCGGCTTACCGAAATCCAGCCTGGTGCAACCGATCCACCACCAACTCGACACAGCACTTAGCATTCCCGCGATTCTCATTTAGAATCCTGTCGTGCAGAGACACACCCAAAGAAACGCTCTCAGAAACGTGCTCAGAAATTGGGGTTCGATCGCCGTCGCAGCTCTAGCAGCTTCCGTGTTCACAGCGCGCGCCGAAGCGCAGCAGCCGCCCGCGAATCCACCCTCGACTCAGCCGCAGGTGAAAGTGAATGTGCTGAATGTCTGCAGTCCATCGGCCGAGGAGCAGAAGGAGATCGCCGCGGCCCTGGCGCGCGCTCCCAGACAACCTCTGTTCTCTGCCGACTTTGAGGTATCGCGCGGACGCTCCACCCTCAGCGATATGGCGAGCTTTCTGAAGCCAGGAGAAAGCGTGGCTCAATCCGACCAGGCTTCCGTCGCAAGTTACGTTCGCATCCGCCACGAGTTTTCCGTGCAGGCGCTGTTTTCGAGCGTGCAATATTCCTTCAGCAATGACGGGCAAACCATGGTCGAAACTCTGGTGCTGCACGTGCGCGACCCGAAAGACCTGATGTCGCTGTCGCTGGAAGATAGCGCTTCTTCGGTCAGCAGTGTCGAAGCCATGCTCACCTCGAACACTCCCGTAAACCGCGTGCGGCTGGAACGCTTTGGCAAGTCTTCGCTGGCGCTGGCCCGCTGCTCCGCCCCAGAAGGTAGCCCCGCGCCTGATCAGAGCGCTTACGAGTCGCTATTCCGCAGCGCTTCGGACGTACTGGCGAACTATCGCAGGCTGCTGGGTGTGAAGACCACGGTGCCGGAGGAACTGGCGAAAATCGGCGGCGCGGCGAAAGCGAAAACCACGCCCACCTCAAAATAGAAGAAGGGCCAGCGCGAGACAAGACGGGAGACAAGAAATGATTCGACGTCAAAAGCTTGTCGCGCGCAAACAATAAGCTACTGCTCCGGAATTTACTATTCCGGGCGCGAACGACCGAGTGCATCAAAACCCGAACCCAGCCATCTAATCTGCAGCCAGACAATCATCGGATGAGCGAAATATGAGCGAAACTCGCAACGTCGTCATCATCGGCTCCGGCTGTTCCGGACACACTGCCGCCCTTTACACCGCGCGCGCCAACCTGAAACCGCTGGTGATCGAAGGCCACGAACCCGGCGGACAACTTTCCCTGACCACGCTGGTCGAGAATTTTCCCGGCTTCCCCGAAGGCATTCTCGGCCCGCAGCTGGTCGAGAACATGCGCAAGCAGGCCGAGCGCTTCGGAGCCGAATACCGCATGGCTCATCTCACCAGCGTCGACTTAAGCAAGCGCCCATTTCTGCTGCACATCGGTGTGCATCAGGTTCATGCGCAGACCTTAATCGTCGCGAGCGGAGCCTCTGCCCGCTGGTTGGGACTGCCGCACGAGCAGCAACTGATCGGACACGGCGTCTCTTCCTGCGCCACCTGTGACGGGTTTTTCTTTTCCGGCAAAGAAATTGTCGTAGTCGGCGGCGGCGATTCCGCTATGGAGGAAGCAATCTTCCTTACCCGCTTCGCCACCAAAGTCACGGTCATTCACCGCCGCGAAAATTTTCGCGCTTCCAAAATCATGCTGGAACGCGCGCAGCACAACGAGAAAATCCAGTTCCTCACCAACACCGTCGTGGAAGACGTCTATGACATCAATCACAAGGAAGTCACCGGACTGAAGCTGCGCAACGTGAAGACCGGCAAAGTCTGGGATTTCCCCACCAGCGCGCTGTTCCTCGGCATCGGCCACGTGCCCAACGCCAAAATGTTCGCCGACCAGCTCGACACGGACTCCGACGGTTATCTCAAAACTCACAACTACGTCTTCACGAAAGTTCACGGTGTTTACGCTTGCGGCGACGTTCAGGACCGCCGTTATCGCCAGGCCATCACCGCCGCCGGAACCGGCTGCATGGCCGCCATCGAAGCGGAGAAATTTCTGGAAGAGCACAGCAGCTGACCAGCTTGCACCGGCTAAACTCCCATCCCGCAAGCCCTTCAGGCTCTCGAGCCTGTACGTTCGCAAGAGGTTGGGTTTGCCTGCGCCTCACTGCTGCACCCTCCCAGTTGTGATACAAATTTCTGTGACCTCGACGCGCGCCTCCGACATTTTTTCCTCCAACCTTTACTCTCGCTTTCCGTGTCTAGCCGGTGAGCCATGCTGAGAACGCTCTTCGTGCGCCTATCGGAGAACCAGACTCTGCGCGGGTTTGCGGAGCGTTCCGCTCTCGGTCGCCGAGTTTCCGGACGCTTCGTTGCTGGAATCGAAATCGCCGACGCCGTCCGCGCCACGCAAAGTGTGAATAAAGCGGGCATGAGCGTCAGCATCGATAACTTGGGAGAGAACGTCACCAATCCCGACGAAGCGCGTCACAGCGCCCGGCTCTACGAACAGATTCTCGACGCGATTGTCGCCAGCCAGCTCAACGCCAACGTCAGCCTGAAGCTGACTCACATGGGGCTGGACGTGGACGAACAACTCGCCCGCGATCTGGTCAGCGGACTCGTCGCGAGAGCCGCCGCGATGCAGCCGCGTGGCTTCGTGCGCGTCGATATGGAAGGTTCGCCCTACACCCAGCGCACGCTTGATTTTGTTCACGAGTTGCACCGCGCGCCGGGAAACCAGGGAAGCGTCGGCGCCGTCATCCAGGCCTATTTGAAACGCTCGGAAAGTGACGTCGAAAAGCTGTTGAGCGAAAGCATTCGCATCCGCCTGTGCAAAGGCGCATACAAAGAACCGGCCAGCATTGCGTTTGAAAAAAAAGAAGAAGTCGACGCCAACTACGTCAAGCTGATGAAGATTCTTCTGAAGAGCGGCGTCTATCACGGCCTGGCCACGCACGACGCCAGCATGATCCGCCAGGCGCAGGCCTTTGCCACCAGCGAAAAAATCTCCCGCGATTCCTTCGAATTCCAGATGCTCTACGGCATCCGCCGCGACCTGCAGCACAGCTTGGTGAAAGACGGCTGGCGCATGCGCGTCTACATCCCGTTCGGCACCGAGTGGTACCCCTATTTCATGCGCCGCCTCGGCGAGCGGCCAGCCAACGCGTTATTCGTAGCGAGAAACCTGCTGCGCTCGTAACTTACCCCACCCGGTAAAAAGCGTGCGTGCCCATTTCTCGCGTTCTTTGCGAGAAGTGGGCATTCCAGACGTCGAAACTGGTCGTGTTTGCCTACGCTGCCACGCAGAAACTGAGAGCTGAGAGCCCTTACTCCTGCGGCGCCGGTTCCGCGCCACCCTCCGCCGGCGCCAGCGGCAAGCGGGTAACTTCGCGCAGAATTCCGAGTTCCTGAGGCGAGAACGTGCTCCTGAAGTGATCCGAATCGATCACCTGGTCGCGCTGCGCCGCAGGCATGGCCCGCAAATCGCGGATCGCGCTTCTCACCATGCGCTGCCGGTCGGGCGGCAACTGCATCATCTGGTTATGAATCTGCTGCACGCGCTGCTGCTGCTCTGGCGTCAGGCGCTGCCACGTGGACTTGCGGCTCCCCATGCGGTCCATCAGCTGCAGCACGTGTTGCTGTTCCTGGGGCGGAAGACTCGCGAAATATCTGAGTTGTTGTCGCAACCGCCGCTGCTGCGCTGCCGGCAGGGAACGAAAGTGAGGGTCGTTCTGCAGCGCCCGCTCTTGCTCGCTGGGAGGCAAATCCTTGTGCTGCCGCAGCCAATCCCCGGCATGGCCCTGAGGTTGGCGAGGCCCTGCCTGTTTGTGAGGCGCGGGATTTCCGGCAGGATGCGATGGAGCCTGCGCTCTAGCCACAGATGGATGGTAGGCGTATCTCTGGGCCAGGCACGATAGGGAAAGGGCGACAACGGCCACACTCGTAGCCAACCATCGCGTGATGTGTCTCGCGCGCTTCAAAAGGCCCCTGTTCCCCAATTTTTGGCGACCCAGCTAGACTCTTAAATGATCGTGACGAATCATGATCGTAACTAATCCCTAAGTCTTGCCATCCTGAGCGCGACGCTTTTTGTCTCGCGAAGGACCCCTTGCAAATCGGCATAACCAGCGGTCCCAAAGCGGTTTCCAGCACGACCCTGAAGCTCCGCTCTCCAAATTTCGCCGGACTTTACTGATCAACCGTATCCGGTTGCACCTGCAGATCATCAAGCAACTCCAGATCGGAATACTGCTCGTGGTTGCTCTCCAAAGCCTGCAAGTCGCCGACCGCCGTACCGGGTTCCGCCATTCCGAAATTGTCGGACAGCGGGTTGCGGTCCGGCGAGCCTTCCCAGCCCCGGACAAAGAACATTCCCACACCCAATCCCATCAGCAAGGTCAGGGCGGCCGCCAGCACCGGACGCCGGAACCACTGCACCCAGCCCACCTGCGGCTGGGCTATTTCTTCCCGCAAGCGCGCCTGCAGCCGCACATCGAAATATGCGGACGCTTCCGGCGCCCGCCATTCATCGAGCAGTGCCATGGTCTTGCGGAACTCTGCCAGCTTCCCGCTGCAGGCCGAGCAACTGGCCACGTGTTCGCTCTCCACGGGATTCATCTTGTTCAATCCGGCGGCTACGTCCGGAATCCTTTCACGCATTTCATCGCAATTCATAACTTCATCCCTCAACTCTCTTCGCCCCTTCAGCCCCGGCACTTTCTTAACTGCGGCATTTTCAACTACGCCTCTGCCACTTCGCCGTTCGTGCATTCGCCGTTGGTTCAAATGACAAGTAACTTCTCATAAGAATTCTTTTAACTGGTCGCGCAATGTTTCATAAGCCCGGAAGAGCAGCGACTTGGTTGCTGATTCGCTCTTCTTCAGAACTTCGGCAATCTGCTTGTAATCCATCTGCTGATACTTGTGCATGATCACTGCCAATCTTTGCTGCTCGGGCAGCGCTTCCACTTTGCTGCGGATCGCCTGCAGTCTCTCCCGCTGCACCATGGCTTGCTCGGCCGTAAGCGCTCCATCGGGCAACTGCAGCGTGGTGGTGCTGCTGTCGTCGTTGGTCTCGTCGAGGCTCACGCTCACTTCCGGACGTTCGTGCCGAGTGTCGCGGGCGTGGTTCACCGCCAGGTTGGTCGCGATGCGATACAGCCAAGTTGTGAACTTGGCGCTGGCTTCATAGCTCTCCCGCGAGCGATAGACGCGCAGAAAAACTTCCTGCGCCAGATCCTCGGCCGCAGCCGAATTCCGCGCCATGCGGTACATAAAACTCACCAGCGGCCGGCGGTATTTCTGCACCAGATAATCGAAGGCGGACTGGTCCCCAGCCTTCACGCGCAGCATAACCTCCGCGTCGGTAGAAGACTCTCCGCCCGTCATCGCTGCGGGCAAACTGGCTTCTGCCTGCGGCCCCATAGCGGCCATCAGGATACCCCGATCCATGGCGGCAGTGCTCACATTAATTTCAACCCCGCCGCGGCCGGGAAGTTGCACATTTTCATCGGCGGGCGAACTAAGGGAAGTCCCTGCCAATGAGGAGGTTAGCGGGGATCGAGAGAGCTTGGAATCACCTGGCATGCAAAAAGGGGAAGCTCACCGGGGGCGAAGCGCAGCCTTGCGCTCCGTTTCGTCCTGCCCGCGCAAGGCTACCATGCTCCATTCTCGGGTCATAATGCTGCCGGTTACGAATCTAGTGTAAAGATCTAGTGTACTGATAAGGATCCGGACGTTACTCGTAAGTGATTGTTGACGCGGCACTTGCCAATGTTAGCAGAATGGTCCAAGATTGTTGCCCTTGGCTACGGTGTCGCACTCTGCCGAATCAGCACCCTAAAATCGAATCTGGAGCCTACCGTGAACCTACCGTGTGTGAAACGCTGCCTTGTGTGGCTTGTCCTCATCCGCTGTCTTGGTATTGGCGCCGCGGCACAAGGTTTGCCGGCCGCCCCCGAGCAGGCTGCTATGAATGCGATCCGGCCGGAGGCCATTCGGGCTCATATGCGGTTCTTGTCGGACTCGCTGCTGCAGGGTCGAGCTCCGGGCACGCCGGGCTATGAAATTGCCGCGCGCTATGTGGCCACTCAACTCGAAGCTGTGGGAGTGCGTCCTGCGGGGGTGAACGGAACCTGGTATCAAACCGTGCCGCTGCGCAAATCGGTGATCGATGACAGCAAGAGTTCGCTGGTGCTGGTAAGCAAGAGCGGCGAGCAAACCCTGATTTCATTGAAGGATTACGTGCTCTATGGCGACTTGAATCGGACCGACGCCAGCGTGGAAGCTCCAGTGGTGTTTGTGGGATTCGGTGTCACCGCGACGGAACGTGATTATGATGACTACGCCGGCACCGACGTGAAGGGCAAAATCGTTGTGCTGCTCGACGGTGCGCCGGCAAAGTTCCCTTCAACGGTGCGAGCCTATTACTCCGACATCATCGTAAAGGAAAGGAACGCGGTGGCGCACGGTGCGGTGGCTTTCATGGACCTGATGACGCCGGAAGATCAGAAGCGCTATGCGTGGGACTGGGTGATGCCGCAGGTCCGAATGGGATACATGGAGTGGCTGGAGAACAACGGCAACCCGCACAACACGTTTGCCGAGCTTCGGGGCGGCGCGTTGCTCAATCAATCTGGAGCGGAAAAGCTGTTTACCGGCGCCCAAGAGACTCTTGACCAAATTTTCGATGCTGCCCGAGCCAGCCGGCCGCAGTCGTTGGCTTTGCCCCTCATCGCCCGGATTCATGCGCTCAGTTCCCATATTTCGGCCGACAGCCCAAACATTATCGGCCAGGTCATGGGCTCCGATCCGGCGCTGCGCAACCAGTATGTGGTTTACACCGCGCACGTCGATCACCTGGGAATCTGTCCGCCGGTGAATGGCGACAACGTTTGCCACGGCGCGCAAGACAATGCATCGGGCACGGCGAGCCTGCTGGAAATCGCGCGGGTGTTCGCCAGACTGCCCAAGGCGCCGCGACGGTCCATTCTGTTTGTTTTTGTTACCGGGGAGGAGATGGGCTTGCTCGGGTCCGACTACTTCGCGAACGTTCCCACTGTTCCGCGGAGTGCGATCGCAGCGAACATCAACATTGACGGCGCGCCCGGGCTGTTTTACGCGATGAAGGACCTGATCGCGCTCGGCGAAGAACACTCCAGTCTGGAGCAGGAAGTGCGATCGGCCGCCAATCGGATCGGTTACTCCCTCAGTCCGGATCCCATGCCGGAGGAGAATTTCTTCGTCCGCAGTGACCAGTATTCCTTCGTTCTGCAGGGCATTCCGGCGGTCGATATCGAGGATGGGATACAAAGCGTCGATCCAAGAATAGATGGATTGAAACTGCAGAAAGAGTGGATGGTGACGAAGTATCACACTCCGCTCGACAACATGGATCAGGATTTCGACTACGACTCGGCGGCGAAGGCCGCGGGAGTCAACTTTCTAGTCGGCTATGATGTGGCTCAGCAGGACGCCACGCCAACCTGGAACAAGGGCGACTTCTTCGGAGACAAGTTCGGCGCGCGGCACACCGCCGAGGGCTCCCGCGACCGAGAATAACGCGGCGCCAGTTCGGTGGTCTGTAGTTCGGCCGTCTTTAAGTTCGGCGGGTCTGTGGCGGATGAACAATCAGGCGGTCAAAGATCTGGACAAAGCCGAGCGCCGCTGCTTTCCATCGTCGATGATGCTCTGGACTGCGTCTTTGCAGAATGAATACTTGCGAAGTGGAGGCATCAGGAGAGAGCGATAATCACCGAACATGCAGTAAGGGCACCTGGCAGGTTCGATCAACAGGAGTGCGCACACACGATCCTTCCAGTTCCTCGATGGCGAACGGAAGGCATCAAGAATGCCGCAGTAAGGGCAGTTGTCGAATCCAATCCTCTAAGCGTGGGGCACCGAGATTGAGGATAATGGGTGGCTCGCGTCCCGACGCCTTCCTGCTGCAAGCCACCGACGGAAACATTTACGGCACGGCCAGCGAAAGTGGCACCAAGAATAACGGCACCGTTTTCCAACTCGATGTTGGAGCGAAAACAGGCCCCCAACCGGCTGCGCCATTTTCCGGGCATCTCATTTGCCATCATTCGTTTACAAATTAATAAGAAATTAAGCAAGAATTCAGCCCCCCGCTATTCGCCGTTTTGGCTCACTTGTGGCAGGCTAGCGCCGGAGCTCGAAAGGGCGGTTTAGAGCACCGAACGAGCCCTCGAATCGGCCCGACCACACTACGCCCGACCCACTAACGAAACGAAAGGTGCGGAGATGGCTAAGACGCTCTTCGTTGTTGACGATGACGTTTTCCAGGCTCTTCCCGAAGCGGCTCAAAAGAAGCTGCTTAGCGAGGTTAAGGACCTGTTTTCCTTTATTCCGGAATTCAAGGTAGAAGCGCGTAATCCCCTGCACTTTCCGGCAACTCTTCACTTCACCGATTCGGTGGTATCGCTGGTCGACCAAGACATTGCTGTGGACGCGGTTTCGCGCAGCATTCGCAAGCTGGAAACCACGAATGTTCAATTCTCAATCAAGCAAACAGGCGTGCATATCAATCTGAATACGCCTCCGGCGTCGTTCGACGGTGACCCGGACGCCGGGGGCGTCGGCGGGCATTGGAAAACGGTTATTGCGGACGGCGGCGGAACAAAAGTCTCGATTACGATGACGTTTGGCGTAGCCTCGCTAGAGTCTGCCGAGCAAGCATTCCTGGAGGATTTGTTGCACGGGCGAACCGCGGACGATATTCGCAAAGAACGGAGGCAGCACAAGGACCCCAAGTGGCTCACGACAAAAGAGGGTTTGCAGTCTACGCGCGACCTGGAGGAAGCCGAAAACCTAAGCAAACATAAGCCGCTGAAGGAATGGCCAAGGGATCAATGGGAGGATATTGCCACGGCTTTTGCACGCATCGTTGCTCATGAGGCACGGCACCAATACATCGTGGAGCACAGCTCGGCAGGATTGGGAGCGGACTCGGCAAGAGTTTGGGGCGACCAGAACTTTGAGGCTTTTGACGGCACCGACCAGGCAAATATTGTCACCAGAATCCACGATTTGAATCGAAGTTGGGACACCGCCTCTGTTCACCTCGAAACCTGCCCCGTAGAAAAGGCTTCCCCGTTCGCATAAGTGAGGGTTACGGCTACAAGAACCAGAGGCCCAGTTTTCCGTTGCAGCAAGCCAGGTTGCACCCGCCACCACACAGGAAGGAGCCGGCCATGCCAATCGAGAAAGAAGACATTCTGGAAGTTCTCAGTGACCCGACCCTCCATCAGATTCGCTTCTCGGTTGGGCTGATCAAGGTCAATTCGGACGCGATAATGTCGCAGACTACATCGAGGCAGGAGGAATTACGATTAAGCCGGGAAAAGGGAAGCTTGCGACCTACTATCCTGAAATCGATACTCTTGAGACTCGTGCTGGCGAGCCTCCGCTGGATCTCGACGCGCGCACCAATGTCCTGCACGAGTGCACACACATTGCCTCCGACATCAATGAGTACCACATTACCCGGCTTCGGGACGAAGCTGCGGCCTACCTCGCGCAATTTACCTACCTCATGCTCCTGGCTCCAAATACCGAAAAACCTCCAGCTCGACTGCCGCTGAACGACATGATGCGGCTGGGCATGGATTTGGTCGAAAAATACAAGCTGGGTAAGCGTGGCGAATACAATCAATCTCTCGCCGCCGACGATATAACCGCAATGGAGATGGCGGTGCACCGGATTCCGGCGTACCCCTACGATGCCAACCAACGGCTAATTGCGGACGGCGTTAAGTTAAACGATAAGCAAAATCAAGCTCTACTGGCAGCTCTACTGAGCCGTCTTGCCACTCGGCTGGGCGACGAGCTCATTGCCGAGGACGTAACCGAGATGCTTTCGACAAGGGTTCGCTACGAGGCGCACGAGAACTGGGTCACGTCGGACAACGAGCTGATAACCCTGTTGGATTCGTACCGGCGCGGAGGGGATCCGCAAAAGAAAACGGTGCGCCAGAAAATGCTCCACATATTCTTGACCGTCACTCAGGCGAGTGCCGCGCAATTGTTAACAAGGCTCTCAACCCCCCGAAAGGGAGATCTGGTGTCCGATCGTTTCAACAGTGTATTCTCCCCGTCGATCAAAGCAGACATGCTCAGCGCGCTTCAGATCCCCAGATAGAAGGACGATTTCACCAACCACCGGCTGGCTGCCCCAAGCTAAGCCCCTCTTCTGCGTTGACGAAAGGACTACTCTGAGCTGGCGTCAGGTGCGCTCGTACTGGCGTCGGTAGCGCTCAGGGATAGCATCCTGCTGATGCTGGACATGACCGAGAGGTCTCGTCCCGGCGAATTGTTTGCGCTGCGGTGGAGCGGCTTCGACATGGACGCACGTACGCTCACCGTCACGCAGACTGCCTACAGGGGCAAGCTGCGCGACTTCGGCAAGACCCAGAAAATCGCTGAGGGCGCCGGCCTCGAAGCTGGGGCTGGCCAAGCTGAATTTCCAGGTGCTGCGGCGCACGATGGCGACGCTGGCCCAGACCAAGGGCGGCGCCAAAGACGTGCAAGGCATTGTGGGGCATAGCAAGGCCGACACCACGGTGAACGTATATATGCAATAGATCGAGGCGGGCGTGACCTCGCCAGTCGGTCGCAACTCCACACGATAAGGGCATCGAATCTGTGTCGCCGCGCATCTTCCATCATTTTGTCGAGTGCTGGACGACGTGCCTTAGTCCCGCTTACCCCGTGATCCGTGTAGGTTTCGACGATCTGAAGCCCGCGCTGGGCGGCAAACTGGCGCAGGTCGA
>Ga0181537_10000889_pt1 | contig 27965 bp, 33 predicted proteins | sample PEATcosm2014_Bin_39_FD_119765 | JGI IMG/M metagenome (GOLD analysis project Ga0181537, IMG submission 119765) | Peatland microbial communities from MTU Mesocosm Facility, Houghton, MI, USA - PEATcosm2014_Bin23_10_metaG | ecosystem: Environmental > Terrestrial > Soil > Wetlands > Peat | place...
GCGGGCGCCAATCATCGCTGAGAGACGCAGCAGCGGCACGGTGCGGTCACGCAGAACCAGAACCTCCGAACCTTCCACGCAGTGCACCGCAGCGTGATCCATGCGAACGGTCTCCAGCACAGAGCGCAGCGGAATCGCATAAACCTCATCGCTGACTTGCACGAGCAGGACCGGGAGTATGGCCATGGTGAGCGGAACTTTCAACGTGATGACCGTGCCCTGACCGACTGTGCTTTCGATGTCCACGCTGCCATTCAGCCGGCGCAGATTGGTGCGCACGACGTCCATGCCAACGCCGCGTCCAGAGAGGTTGTTGACCTTCTCGGCGGTCGAGAAGCCGGGGAGAAACAGTGCTTCCAGCAGCTCACGGTGACTGAGCGCAGCGGCGTGCTCGACGGAGTGCATGCCTTTATCGACAAGCTTTCTGCGAATGATTTCGGGGTCGATGCCACCGCCATCGTCACTGACGGTGACGATGATCTGATCTCCCTGCTGGCGAGCGTCGATGGAGATTTTGCCTACCGGATTTTTTCCGGCGGCGCGGCGGTGGTCGGCCTCTTCAATGCCATGGTCGAGCGAGTTGCGCAGGATATGAACGAGCGGATCATGAATGTACTCAATCATCGTTTTATCAATTTCGGTTTCCTGTCCGGTGATGAAGATTTCGATTTCCTTGCCGACCTGGTGTGAGAGTTCGCGAACGAGCCGAGGCAGTTTCCGGAAGACGTTGTCGATGGGCACCATGCGCGTGCGCAGGCTGGCATTCTGCAATTCGTTGGTGATAAAGCCGAGGCGGGCGGCGGATGTGGCAATGGCTTCGGTGAGGTAGACGTCCTTTCCTTTGGAAATTGCGAGATTCTGTGAGAGGCGGAGCAGGCGGTTGCGTTCGAGCACAAGTTCACCGACGAGATTGACGAGATAGTCGAGCTTGCGAATCTCGACGCGCATTGTGTCTGAGCTGTCTGGACCTGCGGCGGCCAGTGCGCGAGAGGCTTTCTGCCCGGCGGGCTCGGCGGCTGCAAGCGGATCTTCAACATCAGGCGCAACGCTGGTAGTTGGGCCCGCGACGGCTGCGCTGGAGACTTCATTCCGGGTGGGCTGAGCGCAGGCTGCCAGAAGTTCGAAGAAGGGTGCGAGGTCGTACTCGGGCGACTGGCTGTTGCGGATGTCCTGAATCATGAGGCGAACCTGATCGTTCACCCGGAGCATGGCGTCAATGACTCCGCGTGTAACGGGTAGCTCGCTGTGGCGCAGTTGATTGAGCAGATCTTCGGCGTGATGGGTAAGCTCAACCAGCTTGTCAAAGCCGAAGAAGCTGGAAGTTCCCTTGATGGTGTGCATGCCGCGGAAGATGCGATTGATCACTTCGGGATCGGAACGATCCTCGAGGGTGAGCAAGTCTTGCTCCACCTGCTGCACGAGTTCAGCGCTCTCGGTGATGAAGTCCTTTAACAGGTCATCTGGAACAAACTCTGGCATGGCGATCCGTTTCCTGGTCCTTACATTGAAGTTAATCGGCGGCAGACGGAGAAACCTTTATGGCGCTGGATCAGACGGAGGAAGCAGCGTGAGATGCTGATGCGGGGCGACGATCACAATGTCAACGCGGCGATTCAAACGCCTGCCCTCGTCGCTGGCGTTGCTTGCGATGGGATGGTATTCGGCGTATCCGGCGGCGGAGAGCCTTTGCGGTTCGATTTTTTCGCGGGTAAGCAGGATGCGGATGATCTCACTGGCGCGCGCGGTGGAGAGCTCCCAGTTGGACTGGAACTGAGGTGTGTGGATGGGAACGTTGTCGGTGTGTCCCTCAATGCGGAGATTGCCGGGAACCGTGGTGAGGACGGAGCCGAGACGGTCGAAGGTTTCCATGGAACTGGCGCGTAAGGCGGCCGAACCGCTCTCAAAGAATCCGACCTCGCGAAGACTTAGCACGAGACCTTCGGGAATTTCACGTAGAGCGACGGTGCGCCGCTCCAACTCTTCGGAGAGACCTTGCTCCAGCTTGGCACGGATGGCCTCGGCAGTCTGCGAAACATCGGTGTAGGAAGATGGCGGCAGAGGTGAAGTATCAGGCAGCACCATTGCCGGACCGCCCGGCCCTTGATTGGCGGCGTGCGAGAAGCCTGCGGTGATGGCGCTGGAGAGTTTTGCCATGCGCGCTTTGTCCACCTGCGAAGACGAGTAGAGGACGACGAAGAAGGCAAAGAGCAGGGTCATGAAATCGGCATAGGAAACCATCCAGCGTTCCTGATTTTCCTCACGGCGACGGCGTCTTCTCATGGGGCACCACGCGATGCGGCGACACTGCGGGTCTTGATCCGGCGCTGGGCTTCGGGGTCCGAGGCAGGAGGAGATTTTTCGGTGGCCTGCTGAAGGAATCCGTTGAGCTTGGCTTCCAACATCCGCGGGTTGATGCCTTCGAGAATCGAGACAACACCTTCCAGAGTGAGCTCGCGAAGGATCTGGCGGAAGCGCAGGCGGTGACGAAGTTTCCCTGCGATGGGCAGCGCAACAAGGTTGGCGAAGCCGACTCCGTAGATGGTTGCGACGAAAGCAACGGCGATTCCACGCCCGACCTCGTCGATTTTGTCGAGGTGCTGCATCACTTGAATAAGGCCGAGCACGGCACCGATGATTCCTATGGTGGGAGCAAAGCCTCCGAGCGATTCATAGACGCGAGGCAGCTCGTCTTCGGCTTCCGCGCTTGCGTCAAGCTCAAGTTGCATGATGGCGCGTAACTCGCTGGATTCGGTGCCGTCCACGGCGAGCATGAGGGCGCGGCGCATGAATGGGTCGGCAATGTTGGAGAGTTCGGCGTCGAGTGAGATGATGCCGTCGCGGCGCGCTTTCTGCGCGAGCTTTGTGAGGCGGTCAATTTCGTCGCGTGCTCGTGAGCGTGGCTCGAAGAGGATGGAGTGCAGGCCGCGGACAGCGGTGGACACTGTGCTGAGGGGATACTGCAGAAGAACAGCACCCACCGTGCCTCCGGCGACGATGAGCGCCGCCGTGGGCTGGAGTATCTGGCTGACCTTGCCGCCTTCGAGCAGCAGTCCGGTGGTGATGCCTCCGAAGCTGACGACGATTCCGGCAATGGTTCCCTTATCCACGATGACCTCTACTCCTGGCTCGATGGCTTGGGGCCGGTGACGCACTGCTCTGCGGAAGGATGGGGCAGCGAGAGATCCGGATGAAGAAGGCTGCGGCGATAGGCAAGTACGCGATACATCACTTCCGGAGCGGCTTCACGGACAACCATTTTGTCTCCGGTGACAAGAGTGATGACAGTGTCCGGATTCTCCTCGACGAACTTTATCAACTCGGCGTTGATAACGAGTGGATGACCGTTGAGCCTGGTGAGTTCAATCATGGAATTGGCCTGCTTCCATCAATATCGGCGGCCGGAATAAAAGCTTGACTGAAGCAAGACGGAGGAACAGAAGGATGATGAAACAAAACAAAAATATTTCTGAAGGCGGTAAAGCTTGTGACGGAAGTCTCCGATAGCAGTTGTGTAGAGAGCAACGGCTCTAACGGAATGCGCGGCAATCCGGCCGGCTCCGCGATCGGGCAAAAAGGAGACCTCCATGTCACTCAGCATCCTGAATAACGTAACTGCAATGTCAGCCGAAAATCAGTTGAACCTGACCAACGCTTCGCTGCAGAAGACATTGCTTGAATTGTCCTCGGGTTCGAAGTTGAACTCGGGTGCCGACGATGCCGCAGGGTTGTCAATTGCGAATGGCTTGTCGGCAAACATCACGGCGCTGACACAATCGGCGTCAAACGCTTCGAATGCACAGGGGCGCTTGCAGGTGGCCGATGGTGCACTGTCGCAGGTTACGAGCCTTTTGAATCGTGCTGTGACGCTGGCGACCGAGTCTGCCAGTGATACGGTTTCCGATGGCTCTCAGCGGGCGGCGCTGGACAACGAATTCAGTTCGATCAAATCTGAAATCGACAGCATCGGCGCGAACACGACCTTCAACGGTTCGGCAGTGTTCCAGGGCGGCACCACGAACTACGGGCAGGTTGAAATGGGTACGGTAAGCTCCGGGGCCGTGGCATCAGAAAGTGCAGGAATGGCAACTGCGATCAAGAGTGGCTCGCAGCTCACGATCAATTCCGGATCGACTGCCATCTACACAACCTCGTCAAAAGACGCGACGGTTGGAGACGTGATTAATGACATCAACAACTCCGGCACGGGGCTGGTCGCCTCGTTGAACTCGACGGGCAACCTCGTAGTGACTGATACGCAGAACCGCGCCACGACTGCCGCTACCCAGCTTAGTGTTGCTTCGTCCTCCACCCTCCAAATTGGAAGCGATTCAGCAGCAGAAGGTGGAATCAATCCTGCGAATTCGAGCACGTTCAACGTTTACCTGAGCGATGGAACGAGCGCCGGGAGCAGCACGATTGGTACTTCACTGGGAGCAATGTCCTCTGACAACCTGAACGGAATCAGCCTTGGGACGACGGACTTGCTCAGCGCGAGCGATTCGCAAAGCGCATTGACTTCCATCAACAACGCAATCTCACAGGTTGCGGCGCTGCGCGGCGACCTTGGCGCCAGCATGAACCAGTTGACCGCGGCGGGGAACGTGATTAACACCCAGGTGACCAACATGACCTCGGCGGAGGACAACGTTAGTTCGGCTGACATATCGCAGCAGGTGAGCAACATGTCTCAGGAACAGGTTTTGACGCAGACTGGCATCTCGGCGCTGTCGCAAGCCAACCAGATGCAGCAGGCGTTACTGAAACTGCTCCAGTAGGTGAGCAGCTAACCGAAGCGGGGTGAGGCCGGGGGCCTCACCCCGTTCGCGCACGACGAATCAGCGGTGGTGGCGAAATGGCGATTGATTCGGTGGCACCGGTCTTTCAAGAGATAGCAGTCAGCGCCGTTCCTCAAGCTTTTCTAACCAGAAGGGACAAAGAATTGCAGACAGACGAAGGGCAGCCGCCGATGGAAGTTGATTCCACCGAGCAGCAGAGCCTGCGCTGGCAAAAAGACGAAGAGCTGCGCGACAAGTGGAAGAGGCGACAGAATAAACGCCGCGCTGGAGAAGAGTCGCAGGGAGTCGAAATGTCCGAAGCAGATTCGATGAGAGTGGACGAAGCACCGGCAGAAGAGTGCGCGAGATCAACAGGGGAGGAGACCGGAACGCTGTTCGACGACCGGTCATAACCATCTTATGAGTACGAGTTCAACCGGGTTAGTTAGTTCCAACGGGACAGAGCTGATTGCCGGGGCCAGTTACACGAACGGCACCGGTATCAACGTGAGTTCGACAGTGGCCGCAATTCTGGCGACCGATCGCGCGCCGGAGACGGCATGGCAAAACGATCAGACAACCATCACCAATGAGCAGACAGAACTCAACAATTTGCAGACAGAGGTGTCGACGCTGCAAAGTTCGTTTCAGAGCTTGAGTGATTTCGACGGCGTGTTTTCGACCCTGACGGCAACATCGTCGGACACTTCTGCTGTGAACGCGACAGCCAGTAGTTCTGCGGCCGTCGGAAGCCACACGATTGCAGTCACGAACCTGGCTACAATCGGGGAGAGTTATTCGAACGATGTGAGCTCTGGAAGCATTACGGCAGGCGCGCTGGTGTTCACCTTGGGCACAGGTTCTTCGCAGACGATCAACATCCCGGCAGACAGCAGCACGACCGATGCAACGTCAGACACGACCACCCTTAGCAATGCGGCGGCCTACATCAATGAGCAGGGCTTGGGTATTACGGCGACGGTGGTTACGGACTCGAATGGTTCGCGGTTGGCGCTTACCTCGACTGCGTCGGGAGCTGCGGCGAGTGTCGCCGTGCAATCAGCGCCGACCGGGTTGAGCTTTACGAACGTGGCCGGGGTGGATGCTAATTTGTACGTGGACGGAGTGCCAATTGATTCGAGTTCGAACCAGGTCAGCACCGCAATCTCAGGAGTAACGCTGAATCTTACGGGAACCACCGCCGCGTCTGGAGTCTCCGTGCAGGTTGCGGCGAGTACGGACCAGATCACGGCGGCGGTGAACAGCTTCATTACTGCTTACAATGCGGCGATTACGGATCTGAACAACCAATTCCAATACAACGGCGCGGTTGCCGCCGGTTCGAGCAGCTCGTCGACGTCCACATCGGGAGTGCTGGAGTCCGATCCGTCAGCACGGCTGATTCAACAGCAACTGCTCTCATCCATCTCGGTAGCGGGAAGCGGCAGTTCGTCGTCGGCGATTAACTCGCTCTCGCAACTCGGAATCTCAATGAACGATGACGGCACTCTGACGCTGGACAGCGACACACTCTCCAGCGCATTGCAGAGCAACTACAGTGGCGTGGAGAGTTTCTTCCAGGACACGACTTCATCGAGTTTTGCGGGCAACTTTTCGAACCTGATGACGAACATGACCGACCCATCGAATGGTGCGATCGTGCTCGACCTGAATGGATTGAAATCCAACTATACGGACGATCAGGACAATATCAACAACCTGGAATCTACGTTGGCAGATTTGAAGACTTCTCTGACAAACCAGTACAGCGCGCTTAACACAACCCTGCAGATGTATCCGACGACGATGATCGAAATTGAGACGGAGCTTGGTCTTAACACCAACTCAAACAGCAGCAGCGGCAGCAGCAGTTAGGAAAGGGCAATGACACAGGTCGAGATCAGCCGGATGTATCGTGAAGCAGAGATTCGTGGGGCGAGCAGCGTGGAATGCACGATTATGCTCTACGACATGGTGGTCGCCGACGTACGCAAGGCGGTCCAGTTTATTGACGAAGGCAACATCGAGGGAAGAACGAATTCGCTCGTACACAGCCTGCAGGTGCTGGAACAGTTGCAAGGGTCGTTACAGATGGAGAGCGGCGGGGATGCGGCCCGGCATCTTTACAGTTTCTATTCCCTGGCTCGGGCGAAGATCCTCGAAGGTCAACTGAAGTGCCGGGTGAAGTTGCTCGAGGAAATTGTGAATGCCATGCTGCAGGTTCGCGAGATGTGGGAGGAAGTGAAGCAGAACTGCCAGCAAACCGCAGTTCCAGAGCCATGGGAGTTACCCGCCGGCGAGGCTGCCGGGAGCGGAGCCTGGAGCGCATAGCGCGCGGATTGCTTCGCGAGCCAGAAACATCATCATGGCAGAAGAAAAAAGCCGCGTGGAGCGGCTTTTTTATGATGCGAAGTTTACTTCAGATAATCGAGAAGACTGACCTGGCTCACCTTGGCAGCGGCGGCAAGTGTTGCGTTGAGCGCGGTCTCAGCCTGGGTCATCTGTGTAGCCGCAGTTGCGGTGTCGGCGGAGACAAGCGTGTTCTGGTAGGTTGCAATGTTCACTTTCTCCTGTGACAGATAGGTTTCGTTGCTGGTGAGCTCATTGACGGTGGTGCCGTAGAAGACCTGTGCGGTGTCCACGGCGCTCAGCGCATTGCTGACGCTTGTTCCGGCAGTGCCAATGGCTGCGGAGTCTCCCGATTGAAGGGCGCTCACCAGCGATTGCAGCGCGTCAAACACATTGGCTCCGGATTGAGAAAAGATACTGCTGCCCGGAAGATTCGATGCCACTGAGAGACCGGTTCCGATCTGCACCTTGTTTTGCTGGCTGTTTCCCACGTAGTCGACTTGCGTCGGATCCGCGGTGTCGGTGACGTAGGGCGCCCCGGTGTTTGAGGTGCCACCGAACAAGTACTGCCCGGCGTATGAGGTATTGGCGAGTGAGAGCATCTGACTTTTGATGTTGGATACTTCCTGAGCGATGGAGTCCAGGTCGGTCTGGTTCATGGTTCCATTCGCACCCTCGGTGCCAAGGCTAACGGCGCGCTGCAATGCTGTGACCACGGAATTCAGGGTGCTGTTGGCGGTGTTGAGAACATCCTTCAGTGAGTCGGAGTTGGCGGTGTACTGATCGACCGAGGCCGAGCGGGAGTTCTCGCCGATCATTGCGGCTTCGGCGGCGGGATCGTCGGATGGCAGATTGACACGGCGTCCGGTGCTGAGTTGCTGGGCGGCGTTATCTTCGGCCTGCTGAGCCTGATCCATCAGATTTACCATGTCATTGCTGTAATTCGGATTGACTCTCATAGGTTAGTACCCCGGATTTACGGCTCCCATGTCTAGGATGTTGCCCATCAGCGTGTCCACGGTGGAGATGATTTTTGCGGCAGCTTCATACGAGCGTTGGTAGAGCACGAGATTGGACGATTCCTCGTCGAGCGAGACGCCTTCGATAGAGCCCTGCTGATTGGTTAACTGAGTGAGAATGTTTCCGGTGGCAGTGGCGCTGGAAGTGGCCTGCGAGATTGTGTTGCCGATGTCGAAGGTGAGATTGGAAAACGCGTCGTCAGGCGTGTTGCCATTGATGATCGTTTGGTTTTGAAGGTTGAGCATGTTGGTGAGGTTGGAACTGTCTCCGGTGGCAGCGCCAGTTGCGGCGGCAGCGATTTGCGATCCGTCGGTGAGCGCTACGGCGATGGATGAGGCGGCACCGGTTGCGGTTCCGGAAGTTGTGTCAGGTGGATTGAAGAGAGCGGCGCCGGTGTTTCCATTCGCGTCAGAGCCCGCGGTTTGCACATTGTTGACGGCGGTGGCGAACTGGAAGGCAAATTGATCAAGCTGCGAACTCAGGGTTGACAGTGTCTGGTCGCGCGTTTGCAGGTAGCCACCGAGGTTGCCGCCCTGGATGGTTGCAGTGACATCCGTGCCTCCGGCATAAACGTCATTGTAGCCGCTGGCGTTTACTTGATTGGTGAGGGCGTAGGCCTTGCCTCCAACTACCAGCGGAGCACCGTTGGCGGTTGTCAGAGTAAGTCCGTCGGAGCTGTTGACTGTCTGGTAGTCCATAATGCTCGAAAGCTGTGAGAGCAAGCTGGAGAGCTGATCCTGGTCGGAGTTGGAGCTTTGTCCAGTATTTTGCGCGGTGGTGATCTGTGCGTTGGTTGCAGCAATCTGCTGAAGCAGGGAGTTCGCCTGGCTGGTGGATTGCACTACGGATTGATCAGCCTGCTGTTGCGCTTGCGTGACGACCGCTGCGGTGCTCTGAAATGCCGATGCAACGTTGCCCGCAGCGGTGAGCACGTTGGAGCGCAGGGAACCGCTGGTGGGCGAAGTGGAGAGCTGTTGCAGAGAGCTGAAAAAAGAATCCATGGTGGAGCCGATGGAGCCGGAAGCTGTGTCAGAGAAAACGACCTGGACCGCCGAGAGCGCAGTTGAGATTGTGGTGTTCAGGCTTTGCTGCGAGTTGTTGGCATTGATGGAAAGATCAAGGACGGAGTCGCGCAGGCTCTGTATGGTCTTCACGTCCACGCCGGTTGAGCTCTGGCCGGAACCGCTCGGAGTGGATTCCTCCAGTATTACGCGGCGGCGCGCATAGCCCGGCGTGTTCATGTTGGCCATGTTGGTGGTCGTCACGTCCATGGCGGTGGTAGAGGCGAGCAGGGATTGCACGGAGACATTGAGATCAGAGGTCAGTCCCATGGTCAGCCTTTGAAATGCACACGGACGGAAGGCTTTCGCCCGTCGTCCTGAAGGATGGTGCGGAGGGTGCATGCCCAGCGGATGGAGTGTTGCAGAAGCCGGTCATAGACGCGGTTCAGCTCTCGCACTTTGCGCGCCATGACGGCATCCTCAGCGCTAGGCGGTAGCATGGAGTGAGCTGCAATGCGATCGCAAATCTCCGACTGACGCTCCGCCGCAGCCTGGAAAGCCGCGACGTCCCAGGCCCCAAGCGCAGCGATTCCATCCGAGATCGCGGCCAGCAGGGCATCGAGCTCGCGGGGACTACTCTGCGCGATTGGCTTGTCATGGGCGGGTGCGCTCATGCTTAGCTCCGGAAAAGATTCTGGAACATGGCGGTAGCGACTGCACGGGGATCGACCGTGTAGGTGCCGTTATCAACTTGTGCACGCAAGGCGTCTACGCGGTCCTGACGAATGGCGACATCGCCGGAAAGTTGGCTGGTAGCGGCGCTGATGGAAGCGGTGTCCGGTGCGGCTCCGCTGAGTGCGGAGAGCGTGGACTTTGACGAGCCGCTTCCGGCTCCGGCTGGGGTGCTGGCGCTTTTGAGGTCAGTCGAGGGATCAACGGACTGCCCCTGATTCTGAATTCGCAGGCTCATAAAACTCCTTTACATTCATCTATAAATCTCATCGGCAATGAATCGGTAAGCTTGAGGGGCATTAGGGAAAATCCTTATTTATTTGCTGACGGAGTTGAAGTGGGCAGGCTTCCCGCATTGGGAGAAGCAGTAGATTTTATCCCCAGTGATTTCTCAATCATGGAGGCAATGCCGAGCACGTGACGTTGTGCGAGAGCTTGTGAGACGGCGCGAACGCCGATGGCTCCCCAAGTATCGCGTCCGGCGTCACTGTTTTGATCATCTTCAATCGAGAGATTCTTCTCCATTTTTTCCAGCACGGAAGCGAAGAGTGAGGCTTCGAATTCCTGTGCTCCGGCTGCAGCACGGGTTGACTGCAGGTGCGTCGCAAGCTGTTTGGGGTCGCGAAGAATTTCGGTGGAGAGCGGGCCGATCCGCGGCGTGCTCATAAGACCTCCAGTTCAGATTGCAGGGCTCCTGCGGCTTTGAGTGCCTGGAGGATGGAGACGACATCGCGCGCAGAAGCACCAATGGCTTGAAGCCCATTTACCAACTGCTCGACGGTCGCGCCCTCGGGTAATTCGATGCGCTTGGTTGGGCCGTCCTTTGCACTCATGGTGCTTTGCGGAACCACAACGGTGTCGCCAGTCTTGCTGAGTGGGTTGGGCTGCGAAACCTGGAAGGTGGTGGAAATTTCGATGGAGAGTGAACCCTGGAGGATGGAGACGGCGCTGAGTCGTACATCGCGGCCCATCACGATGGTTCCTGTTTTTTCGTTGACAATCACGCGGGTGGGCGCGAGCACAGATACAGGCAATGATTGAATGCGTGCGAGCATGGATGGTATATCACGCCCGGCGCTGGCGATCTCAATGCGGCGACTGTCCGTCACGGTGGCAATGGGACGATCAAACTCGCTGTTGATGCGCTGTGCTATGCGCTCTGCGTTGGAGAAGTCGGCTTCACGAAGTAATAGTGAGACGGAATTGACGTTCTGCAAACTGGGGGCAAGGTCGCGCTCGGCGAGGCCACCGTTGGCGATTCGTCCGACGGTGGGATGATTCAGTTGCTTGCTCACGCCGCTGGCTCCGGCGGTGTAGCCGCCCACAGCCAGCGGACCTTGCGCGGTGGCGTAAATCTCGCCGTTCTCACCACGCAATGACGTGAGCAGAAGCGTTCCGCCCTCCAGCGACTTGGCGTCGCCGGTGGAGGAGACGAGTACGTCGAGCTGGGTTCCGGCGCGCGTGAAGGGCGGGAGCGACGAAGTGACAAAAACAGCGGCAACGTTCTTCACCGTGATAGCGCTGGGCGTAACCTGCATGCCCATGCGCAACATCAGGTTGGCCAGCATCTGCATGGTGAAGACCGTCTGCTTTTGATCTCCGGTGCCGCGCAATCCTACGACCAGGCCGTAGCCAATGAGTGAATTGTCGCGCATGCCTTCCACCGTGGTGATCTCGCGGATTCGCACTTGATGTGAGCTGGACGAAGGCGCGTCGGCGGCGCTCACTGGGAGCGTGGAGGCGAGCAGCAGAATTGTGCAGAGCGTCTTCATTCTAGAATCCAATGAATTTCAACAAGGTTCGCATCACGATGTTGGGCTGGCGCACGCTGTCGCTGATGACGCCTTTGCCCTTGACTTCGAGCTGCAGATTGGAGAGCTGGAAGGAGTACACGAGGTTCCCGCTGGAGATATCTGCCGGTCGCACTACGCCGCGCAGCACCACGTTTTCATGCTCGTGGTTGGCCAGCACATGGCGGCGCGCCTCCACCACCAGAGAGCCCGAAGGCAACACGGCAACAACCTGCGCGCTAATCGTGGTATTCAGCGAACTCTTTGAGGCAGTGGCTCCCGTGCCCGCTAATTTGGTGCTGGAATTGGCGGCAAGCAGGGGATTGAGGAACGATGGGCTTTGACCGCCAATCGCGGTGACTCCACTGGAGTGAGAGAAGTCGCGCTCGCTGGCGATGCTGCCGCTTTGCGAAATTGTAGTGGACTCAAGAATCTGGATGGAAATGGTATCGCCGACGAGATGAGCCTTGTAGTCCGAGTAAGGGTCGGCGAGCAGACTGCTTGCAGTGAACAGGCTTCCCCGCGTCAGGGCGGACGTGGACGACGGGGGCGTAGCGAGTTGCTGTATGTATTCATCAAGAGAGTTTGGCAGCTTCTCCTGCGAGCTTTTCTTCTTCGCGACGGACGGAGAAGTGAGAGTGATTACAAGTAGAGCGATGACGGTGAACGCACGATTCATTTTGGCTGCTCCATCTCAGGCGCCTACCGAAAGAATGGCGACAGTGTGGGCGCTAAGAATGCGCGCGTGCATCACTCGCGAAGTGTTTGCCACGCGGACGCGTATCTGACCGCCTGTAGAGCCGGACTCGATGGCGACTACGGGAAGTGTTGCGTGTAACGCGGAAGTGCGCCAGTCCGCCTGCAGGACGGCTCCCGCGCGCACCGTCGGGGCGATCACTGCCGTGTGTTGGGGCGCTGCGTGTGGGAGTGCGGCAGAGTCCGACGATAGATTTAGCAGCACCAACTGGGGCAGGGAGTATGCGGGACAGAGCAACCGGAGGGAAGTCGCGCCAGTGGGTACTATGCGCATATTTGTAACGGCGCAGCCTTCAAGGGAGCCGCCTGCGGGCGCGACCAATACCTGCGATGGAGCGATGGAGCGATGGAATTGCTGCGAGAGCCACTCGGCCATTGCATCGCGTGGCGCGCGCGTAGCCGAGGCGGGAGCGCACGTGAGAGCGAATGCGACGAGAAGCAACGTGAATGAGGGGCAGAGGCGCATGGCTATTTCCCGAGCTGGTTGACTTCCTGAAACATTTGATCTGCGGCCTTGGCGACCTGTGAGTTGGCTTCGTAGGAGCGCTGCGCAAGAATCATCTGGATGAACTCTTCGACCGTGTTGACGTTGGACTGTTCGAGCGAGCCCTGCACCAGGGTTCCCAAGCCTTCAGAACCGCCGGGATTGCCGACAATGGGATCTCCGGAAGAGCTGGTCGGCAGCAGCAGATTTGCGCCGACACTGTTCAGTCCTCCGGGATTGGGAAACGTCGCGAGTTGAATTTGTCCGATCTGTTGCGACTGTGTCTGGTTCGGCTGAGTCACGGTTACGGTTCCGTCGGAGCCGATGGTGATGGCCGTGGCGTCGGCTGGAATGGTGATGCCCGGTTGCAATGCATCTCCGTCCGACGTAACTACGTTGCCCTGCGAATCCAAGTGAAAGCTGCCACTGCGCGTGTATGCAGTCTGCCCGGTAGGAGTGAGCACCTGAAAGTATCCGAGCCCTTGAATGGCAAGATCGAGCGAGTTGCCGGTCTGCTGAAAGTCGCCTTGCGATTGCAAAATCTCGGTGGCTGCTGAGCGTGTGCCGAGACCTATCTGTATACCGGCGGAGACGGTTTGCTGGGTTGCGGCTGCGCCGGGAGTCACCATGTTCTGGTAGATCATGTCCTGGAATTGCACGCGGCGCTTGCGAAAGCCTGCGGTGTTGGCATTGGCCAGATTATTGGCAATGTTATCCAGGTTAGTTTGCTGCGCGGTCATGCCGCTGGCGGCCGTATAAAGCGAACGAAACATGAGTGGCTCCTAAACTCTTGGCAAATCTTCGGCTGCTGTCTTGTTGAACTCGGTGTGAAAGGTGTTGAGCGCACGCTGCAACATTTCCGCATTGCGCTGGATTTCAATCAACCCCACGGCGCTCTCTACTGGATTAATGTTGGAGCTCTCCAGCGAACCTTGATTCAACTTGAGATTGCTGGCCGATGTGGCAGCAGCCACGGGTGCGGAGTAATATGCCTCGCCGAGAGAGGTGAGCGGAACGCTGGAATCGAATTGGACCAGCTGTAGCTCACCGGCCACTGCGCCGTCCACTGAAATAACACCCGAAGCACTGATCTCCGCATTGCCCTGCGGCAAAACAATGGGGCCATTGTTTCCAAGTACGGTATAGCCCTTAGCGGTCACCAGGTCGCCGGTTGCAGTGAGATGAAAATTTCCATTGCGCGTGTATTGCACGCCAGTGGGAGCCTGCACGGCGAAGAAGCCCTGGCCTTCGAGCGCAAGGTCGAGCGGGTTTCCTGACCGTTGCAGCGAGCCCTGCGATAAATCAGTGCGCGGTGAGCCGAGCACTCCGAAAGAATTGACGGCGCGGGTGGAGGCGTTGGCGGAGGCGGTCATCATTTGTGTCTGAAAGCTGACGCGCGTGCCACGAAATCCGCTGGTGTTTGCATTGGCGAGATTGTTCGCCGCCAGGTCGAGTTCCTGGGTACGCGCGAGAAGTCCGGTGCTGGCCGCATAAATGCCGTTGTTCATTTCCGCTCCGCTGAAGAGAAGTGCAAGCGGAGTGCCAACCCGATTGGAGGATTCTTACGATTGGGACTGCAAGGAAGAGACAATGAGAGCGGTGAGGTGCACACTCGCGCGCTGTGGAAGACGCGAGTGTGCTGATGACGCAAGTGCCGGAGATTTCAATCGTGCAATTCGAGCGTGAGCCAGAGTGGGTTGTTCTCGAATGTAAAGACGGTTTCAATCGACTTTCCGCCGGACATGGAGCGCGTTTCGTAGTCGTTGCCTACGATGATCGTAGGCACGGACAACATGCAATGATTTCCGACTCCGCTTAACTTGCCCTTGAAGTTTCCGGCGATCATGTTGGCAATTTCGCCAAGGGCATCGAGGCTGTCGCTGTCCACGTCTTCTGGTGGCATACCGAGCATCTTGCCGGCCATGGTGCGCGCGGCCTGGTTGCAGCAGCGGATACTGAGCACACCACAAAGACTTCCGGCGAGGCCGACCAGGGCGGTGAATTCACCTTCCTTGATGTTGGCTGCCGATTCGTACGCCCGCAGACGGGTGCAAAGCATGATGTCGAAGACCTCGCACGCTGAAAGCTCCAGCAATGAGGGCCAGGTGGCGCGATCAAAGACAACGGTTGGAATTGTGCTCTCAGGAAAAATGTCTCTCATGCTCATAGCCCCAATACCGGAAGGACGTGCTCCTTCACCTGATCTGGCGTGAATGGTTTGCGGATGTATCCCCGGGCTCCGAGCGAAAGCGCCTTCACGACATTGGATTCGCTTCCCTCGGTGGTGATCATGACGACGGGAACGTTTCGCAATTTGTCGACGGTTTGCACCTGGCGCACAAACTCGAGGCCATCCATCACCGGCATGTTGATGTCGCTGAGAATCAGGTCAACGGCATTGCTGTCGAGCAATCCGAGAGCCTCGGCTCCGTTTCCGGCTTCGATCACCGAGGACAAATCGAGCCCAGCCTGCCGAAGAGAACGTTCGACGATTTTGCGCATGACGGAAGAATCATCCACGATAAGAGCTCTTATCTGACTCATTTGTTTGCCCCTTTAAGCCGCGTCGCATCAGTCAGCAACGCGCAGAGACGGTGCTGGCCCAATAGCACAATTGCCTCGTCAATACGGGGACGGCACCATCCGTGTTCGCTGCTCGCTGCTTCCGTTATTCGAAGGCGAAGGTTGCGATCAGCAGCTATGCAGCGAGTTAATTCGGCCAGATCTATGACCCGTGGACGAAGCAGCGCAAGCGCGGCGATCGGAGCGACTCTGGCCGCCACCGGCATTGCGAAGACGATTCTGCGAGGGGGATGTTTTCTTGAAGTATTCATAGGTGGCGCTCAACTTATGTATCGGCTGGGCGAGCGTCACACTTTACTTAGTGGGGCGGATGCTCAAAGATCAGATCGAGATGCGAGCTGCGAAAGAGCAGGCGTGTCCAGATGTTTCCCTCTACTGTGTGCATACGGACGGCTTCGGCTCCCGTCTGCTGGACGTAATTGCGAATGATTCGAGCGGTTTCAGAAGCAGAACCAGGACGGGTTACGGCAACCTCTCCGCTGGTGTCGATCTTGCGGTAGTCGATCACTTGTTCGAACTTGGGATCGGGAATGACACAGGCCTCGGTTTCGCAGCGGAGCATCTGTTCGACGGCGATGAGCGCACTGTGATTGACTTTCTCGCAGAAGCCTACAAAAAGTTTGCGACCGAGCGCGACCAGATGCACGGGTACCATGCGATAGCGTTCCAGAAGACTGACCGGCAGAAGCATGGAGCAGGCAGGTTGCACGCTGTCGGTGGGAAACACCGGGCATCCTGATTGCGTTGCCACGACCGACGCGATTTCCGCGGTGGAGATGCAGCCGAGCCGCATGAGACAAAGGCCAATGCGGTCTCCGGTGTCGCGCTGCGAGTCCAGCGCGGCCCGAAGTTGAAGATCGGAGATGGCACCGCGCGCAAGCATCATCAACCCCATCGGCATTGTTGTGCGAATTGGGACTGGCCGATTCTCATAGGTGAAGCTGCCGTCCAAGCGGGTTTCCATGGCCTCCTCGATGCATGCTGGACTGCAGTACCATTCATCTTCGTTCAACCGAATGCCGGATGCGTGATGGAGCATGCTCGTCCAGCCCGATCCGGAAGTGCACTCCGCACGATTGCACCGCGGAAGAAGCTGCTTCCACGCGCCGGGCCGCTTTAATTTTTTATCGGAAAGCATGTACATGATTTTCTCCAATTGACACCTTCTACGATTCCGGTCTAAGACAGGCAAGCGATTTTATCGCCCGGGGTTGCTACCTGCAGGATGCGCAGCCCGTAGTTGCCCTCCACAATCACGACCTCACCCAGAGCAATGATGCGTCCATCGACCAGTAGCTCGACAGGCTCCTGCACGCGGCGGTCGAGTTCGACTACAGAGCCTGCGCAGAGTTCGATAACGTCTTTCAACAGCATCTGCCGGGCCCCAAAGCGCAAGCTCGCGCCGAGCTCGATATCCAATAGAAGGTCAAGATTGCGGGCTGCGGTCGGAGCGCCGACGGGATGTGCAGGCGCGCCCTGGGCTTGCGTTGGCTCGGATTGTACTTGCTCGGCTGCGGAGAGGCGCACGATGTGAAACTCGAATTCGAGGATGTCCTTTTCGCGCGGAATCAGGAACAGATGGCGCACCCCCTTGACCGGTTCGCGTTCGTCCACCTGGGCGGGCTTAAGTTCCAATAGACCGAAAGCAAGGCGCAGGCGGTCGGCAGCATTGCCGCAAATCTGTTGGATCAACTCGGCTGCGGCCTCGCGTGTGTCGCTGTTGATTCTTGCGTCAGGTTCGAGAGTCTCTCCGGTGAGCAGTGCGGCGAATTGGGCGCTCATGTTGGCGGAGATGGCAATTTCAAAAACACCTGTGAGCGATCCGCTGACCTCAACCCGGATCAGTGTGGCAGCTTCAGTGGGCTCTTCCAGGATCGCGGGCTGGGCCTCCAGTGCGCTGCCCGCAATTTGCGAGAGCACAAACGAGGCAGCTTCAGCGAAACATTGAATCAGGGTGGAGGCCTGTTCCGGGACGACGTCAGTCATGGACGTTCCTGTTCGTTTTCGGATGTACTCTGGGGTGGGATGGGCAGCATCTGCGAAATCTTGGATGCACGCAGGTTTCCGGACCGGATTGGAAATGACTCATAAAGCGATTGTCCGGCTACTGTGGCCTCAATCGGCAACTCGGTTGGATGGGAAAACGAGATGACTGTATCCGGCGCGAGATCGAGCAAGGTGCGAATCGGCAGTTTGTGCGCTGGCATTCCAAGCGAGAACTCGAATGGAAATTCCAGAGCGTGTTTGATCATGCGCTCGCGTGCGTTACTGGGACCGCGGTGGCGGCTGTATCCGCCGTCCAGATCCAAGCGGCGCAACAAGGCGTTCGAGGCGACGGCCGGGAAGGCAACATTCATCACACCGCGCGACTCTGGCATATGGACTTCAAAACTGAGACACAGTGTCTTGTCGCCAGGAGGCATGAGGCGCTGCAATTGCGCAGGCCGCAAGCGCTCGTCGAATTCGAAAACGGAATTCAGCGAGGACCACGCTGTTTGCAACTCCGTGCAGAGAATACGCACCACACCTTCCATGATCCCCTCTTCAATCTCGGTGATGTCACGCTCTTCCTCGTTCATGCGGCCGACGCCGCCGAGTAAGAGGTCAATGATGGGAAAGACCAGCGAGGGCTCAAGGTTGATTGCTGCGGTTGCGCCCATTGGCTTCATCTGAAATGTTGCCAGGTAGGCGAGATCTGGAATGCGCTGCAGAAATTCGCGAAAGACGAGTTGCTCCACAGAGACGAGATTGACCTCAAAGACGACGCGCAGGTACGCGCCGAGAGCGTTGGTGAGATCGCGCGCAAAGCTCTCATGCAGATTGCTGATGGCACGCACCTGGTCACGCTTAATCTGACCAGCTTGACGAAAGTCGCACGGCTTGAAGCTGGGCGGCGCCGCGGCCTGTGTACCCGAAGCGCGCCCGAGCGCGGCGCGGAACATGGCATCAATTTCGTCCTGATTCAGTACTTTGTCCATGCTCCCTCCAATGCGCTGCGCACTGCCGTCTCTGCCAGGTGTGGGGATATTTGCTTGCCCGAGAGCAGTGTTTCAAGCCTCACGCGCAGCCGAAGTAAGGCCAGCGAATGAATCTGCGAGACGCGCGATTCGCCAACTCCCAGGACTGCGCCTGTCTCCTTCATTGTGAGTTCTTCGTAGTAATAGAGAGAAAGCACCTGTTGCTCTTTTTCGCTCAACTCCTCAATGGCCTTGGAGAGGAACTGGCGGAGCTCCGACTTCATGGTCAGGTAATAAGGACTCTCCTCCGGATTGCCGGGCAGGTATTCACAGAGATCATCGTCCTGATCGCGGTCATTGCTTTCGATGTGAAAGCTGCCTAGGTCGAGGCCCTCCAGTTCGCCAAGCAGGAGCTGAAATGCTTCGAGACTGAGCCCGAGTTCACAGGCGAGTTCCTGCTCGGTCGCCGAGCGCCCCAAAGTGTGGCTCAATCGTGCGGAGACCGTCTCGATCATGCGCGCCTTGCGGCGCAGGTCGCGGGGGCTCCAATCGAGCTCGCGCAGACTATCGAGAATCGCACCGCGAATGCGAAATTTTGCGTAGGTCTTAAATTGCACCTGCCGGGCCTCATCGTACTTGCTGAGAGCGTCCATCAGGCCGAGCACGCCCGCGTGGACGAGATCTTCGATAGACACGTGTTGCGGCAGGCGGTCGTGAATGTGGCGCGCGATGTAACGCACCTGCGGCATCTGCTCCATGAGGATGCGGTTGCGCACTTCCTCGTCGAGAGGTGGAGGCGCGTAGTTGCCTTGCGGATTCTTCATGGCGGACCTCGGGGATTGCTTCATCATGTTCATGCGTTAAGACATCCAATGGAGTGCACTGGAGTAAGAGCGGGAATCTCGCCGTGCGAGATCACAACGATCTTGGGAAGAAACGGCTCCAGCAGCCGTCGCAGATGGAAGCGCGTGTTTGCCGAACAGAGAATGACGGGCGTGGCAACGTCCACGTTTTCGCCGACGAGTTTGCGAAGAGATTCCAACAGGCGCCGGATGAAGGTGGGCTGCAATGCCATTGCGCCCGCGGCGGGCATTTGCGGGGTGAAGGCAAGGCTTAGCTCCTCCTCCATGCGCGGGTCCAAGGTGACAACCTTGAGTGCTCCTTTTTCATCGAGCAGGGGTTTGATGAGCGAGCGGCCCAGCGCCTGCCGGCAAGCCTCTACCAGTGCCACCGGGTTCTTGTTGATTGACGCGGACTCCACCAGCGTTTCCAAAATAGTGCCAAGATCGCGAATGCTTACCTGCTCACGTAACAGTTGCTGTAACACACGCTGCACCTCGCCCAGCGTCATGAGTTTGGGGACAAGTTCGTCGAGCAGTTTGGGGTGCGATTCATTGAGCCGCTCCAGCAGGCGCTTGGTCTCCGATCGGGTGAGCAGCTCGTGCGCGTACTGGCGAATGAGTTCTGAAATATGAGTGGCGAGAACGGAGGTTTGATCGACCACCGAATAACCCGCGGCAATCGCCTGTTCGCGTAGCTCCGGCTGTATCCAGCGGGCGGGCACACCGAAGGCCGGCTCCTTGGTCACGACTCCTGCGAGCTTCGGCGGCTCGGGACCGGAACTGATGGCGAGCAGCATCTTCTCCGGCATTTCCCAGCGGGCGATTTCTACGCCGCGAAGATAGATTAGGTATTCGCGCGGCTTCAGGCGCAGGTTGTCTGTGATGTGAACGCTTGGGATGATGAAGCCGAGCTGGCCTGCAAGGTGCTTGCGCAGTGCGCGTACGCGTGGCAGCAGTTGGCCGCCCTGATTGTTATCCACCAACGGGACAAGCGCATATCCAACTTCGAGCGAAAGGTCGTCGAGAGTAAGCAGCGCATCGAGCGAATCCGATTGTATGGTTCCGGGCTTGTTGGCTCCAGGCTTGACCGGGGGTTTCACTTCTGGCGCAGGCAATTTCTGTAGCCGCCATGCCATGACCCATAGCACAGCGACCATGAGAAAAAATGAAAACTTTGGCATGCCGGGAATCAATCCCATGGCAAGCAGGGCCGCGCCTGCAATCCACAGTACGCGAGGCTGCGCAAAGAGTTGCTGAGAAAGATCGCCTCCGAGCGATTTGTTCGACGAGGCGCGTGTTACTACCAAGCCTCCGGCGATGGAGACGAGCAGCGATGGGATCATGGTGACTAGGCCATCGCCCACGGTGAGAACCGTGTAAGTCTTCAGTGCGTCGCGGAAGGGAATGTCGAGCTGGAAGACTCCAATCAAGAATCCAGCGACGATGTTGATCGCAGTCAGGAGGATGGTTGCCATCGAGTCGCGCTGACTGAAGCGCGCGGCTCCGTCCATTGCGCCATAGAACTCCGCCTCGTGGGCCACGCCTTCGCGGCGTGCGCGGGCCTGCTGCTCGTCGATCAGCCCGGCATTGAGATCGGCGTCGATGGCCATCTGTTTGCCGGGCATCGCATCAAGCGTGAAGCGCGCTGTGACCTCAGCCGTGCGAACGGCACCGTGGCTGACGACAAGGAACTGAATTGCGATCAATGCGATGAAGAGCACAAAGCCAACTACATAGTTACCGCCGACGACGAACTGTCCGAAGGCGGCGATGACATCGCCTGCCGCCGATGTGCCCTCATTGCCATGCAGCAGGATGCGTCGCGAACTGGCCAAGTTGAGCGCGAGCCGAAACAGAGTCAGCAACAGCAACAGGCTGGGAAAAACGGAGAACTGCACCGGACGCAAAATGTAAATCGCCGAGAGCAGCACAACGACCGATGCAGTGATGCTCATGGCTAATAGCAGGTCCAGCAGGAAGCCGGGCATGGGTACCAACATGACGAACACAATGGAGACCGCCGCCGCGGGGACGATCCAATCGAAATTTGCAGCCTTTAGAAACGACGCCTTCTTCGCTTCGGCCATCAGGAACTCCTCCGTGCCTGAGCATTTATGCGGAAGACATAGGCGAGAATTTCAGCGACCGCGGCGTAAAGTTTTTCTGGAATTGCCTGGCCGACCTCGACCGTGCGGTAGAGACTCTGCGCCAGCGGCGGGTTCTCAATGACCGGAATACCGTCCCAGCGCGCGCTCTCCTTGATCTGCTGCGCCAACAGGTTCTGCCCTTTAGCAACCACAGTGGGAGCGGCCATTTCGTCTCTGTATTCCAAGGCCACGGCGAAGTGCGTGGGATTGGTGACGACCACAGTGGCGTTCTTTGTGGCGGCGATCATGCGCTGCCTTCGCGCTTGCCGTTGCAGTCGCCGGATGCGGCCGCGCGTGTGAGGATTGCCGTCGAGCTGCTTCATCTCTTCGCGAATCTCCTGCTTGCTCATGCGCAGGTCGCCTTCGAACTTCTGACGCATCGCGATGTAATCCACGGCGGCCCAGGCCAGTAGCACGAGAGATGATTTCCAGAATAGTTCGAAGACGATACCGAACATATGCGCCGCGATCTGGCGCGGTGAGGCCCAGATGCCACGGCCCAGTGACGGCCATTCGCGCTGGAAGATTCCTACGGTGATGTAAATGATCGCGGTGCTTGGAATCAGGGCCTTGCAGAGTTGCACCAACGTCATGATGCTGAAAATCTGGCCAAGCCTCTTTGCCGGGTTGATCCGCGAAATATCCGGCGCAAGCAATTTTGGAGCGAAGACGAAGCCTCCCTGTGCGAGCGCCACCAACGCCGCGACACCGCCAGCGGTTGCCAGCGGCCTCCATGCCCAGGCGAAGACCAATTGTGCAGCCCATGGGAACAGCGGAGTCGCCAGCGAAATTTCCTCCCGCACGGCGTGATCCAGAGCCGCTTGGAAGAATCTGCGCCAATGCAGCAAATCCACGGGAGCTTGGGCAACAAGGACGGACACCCCCGCCAGCAGTGCAGCAGCTCCGCTCAATTCGCGCGAGCGGGCGACCTGACCTTCCTCGAGTGCCTTCTTGCGGCGGTGTTCGGTTGCCTGTTCGGTCTTGTTGTCTTTTGCCACGAAAGATTTTTCCTAACCCAAAAGGTGCAATGTCTGTTCACTCCAGCGAATCGCGTTGGCGAACTGAACGGAAAAAAAGCGCGGCCACGCTGCCATGGCTGAGATTGTTACGAGCATTCCTAAGACCGACTTAACGGAAAGTCCCACGAAGAGGACGGGTAACTGCGGCGAGGCTTTCCCAATGAAGGCTAGTGCGAAATCAGCAATCACCGTGGCGATCAATGCGGGAGCAGCGATCTGCAAACCTAGAACCCATATGGCTGCCGCCGTGTGCAGGAGGGACTCTACGCGTCCAGCAGTAAGCACCGACTGCCCCGCCGGAAGGTAGTAGAAACTGGAGACCAGCGCACGCAAGGCCCAGTGATGCACATCCAGGGCAAAGAAGATAAGCAGGACGATGGTCTGATAAAAAACAGAGAGCACGACGGAATCCGCCTGCGATTGCGGGTCGATCATTGTCGCCAGCGAGAAGCCCATCTGCATGCCGAGAATCTGTCCTGCAAATTGGGCCGCGTCGAAGATGAAGTTGAGCAGGAGGCCAACGATGATGCCGATCAGAAGTTCATTCAGCGCAATGCCCGTCCATCCGAGAGCTGTTACGCGTATGTGTGGAACCGGTACGACAGGCCACAGCAGCACCACTCCAAGCACGACAAACGCAGCCTTGGTGCGCGCGGGCACAGCGCTATTGCTGAGTCCGGGAGCGAACAGCACAAGACCGGAAATGCGCAGCCCGATGAAGAGAGCAGCGGCTAAAACGGCTTCGAGTGTGAATGGTTGATTCATTGCAGCAGGGGCCTGAAGTCAGAGAAGAGGTGAATGGTGAAGGCCGCGAGATGGCGGAGCATCCACGGCAGCAGAAGCATCGCGCTGACGGCCGTGGCCAGGAGGCGCGGAACAGTGGAGACCGTCTGATCCTGAATGCTGGTGAGCACCTGAACGATGTTGATGATCACCGAAACGATCGTTGCGACGGCCAGCAGTGGTAGCGCCGAAAGGATGGCGTACTCCAGCGTGGTGCGTCCGAGTTGAATGACCTGTTCCATTGGCATTGGCTTTACCCGAAGCTGCGCATCAGTGAGCCGACGAGAAGATTCCAACCATCGACCATGACGAAGAGAAGAAGCTTGAGCGGCGTCGAGATCACGACGGGGGGAAGTTGCATCATGCCAACTGAGGTGGTGATTGAAGCGACCACCATGTCGATCACGAGAAAGGGAAGGAAGAGCACCGCTCCAATCTGGAATCCGGCTTTCAATTCGGAGAGGATGTAGGCTGGCATCACGATGCGCATCGAAAGATCCTCTGGTGTTCTGGGCCGCGATTCGCGGGCGAGTTCAAGAAAGAGCGCGACATCCTTCTGCCGTGCATAGTGGAGCATGAAGGTCTTGAGCGGCCTGGAACCGATCTCGACGGCAGCAAGCGGAGTGATGCGTCCAGCCTCCAGTGGCATGAGGGCCTGTTGCTGAATCGCGAGTCCCACTGGTTGCATGAGGAAGAATGTGAGCACCAGCGCCAGTCCGATAAGCGTCTGATTGGTAGGCGTGCTCTGTGTGCCCAGTGCCTGGCGAAGAAAATGAAAGACGATGAGCAACCGTACGAACGGCGTCATCGAGAGCAGTACTGCGGGAATAAGTGTGAGCACCGTGAGCAGGACGATGATCGTCCACGGCGCTTGATTGCCGCCTATTCCAGCCAACGGAGAGATGCCCTGCGCCAATGGCAGAACAGGTAGAGGTCCCGCCAAGGCGGCTTGTGCAGCGAGTAACATCGCGGCCAACGTAATGGACCGACGCTTCATGCGCTTTCCCGGCTCAGTGGGCTCGGTAGCAGTGCGGTGGTCTTGTGGAGGCCGATCTCTGCCAACAGCAACACTGAGGATGACGACCCACCAATCAGAAACTTCTGACGTCCTACGCGCACGATCGCGACGAAACGCTTTTCGCCGAGTTGCTGCATTTCCAACAGTTGCAACTTGTTCCTGCGCCGCTTGCGTTGCAGCAGCTTCATCAGTTGCGCGGAGCACCTTTTCAGCAGCGCCGAAAGTCGGGCCAGCAAATTTGCCATGGTAAAAGCTGCGGGCGAGTGGGGAGATAACCTCGACGTGTGCGCCAAAGCAATCTTGCCGGGTGCTCCGGCATGGGCGTTTGTCGAAGCTGTGGAGTTCTTCGCGCGTTTTTTTCTATTGCTCTGCATGTATTTACTCAAGCGATTTGGGTCAGGCGCGCGGCCAGAAAATCGTCAATCACTTCAAACTCGGTCCAACCAATCACCTTCCCGTTCACTCTCAGCGGCACATCTGATCCCTGCAGCCAGTGCGTGTTGATCACTTCATTGGTGGATAGCCTCAGCAATGCCGAAACCGTGAAACCGGGAATCGGAATATCGAGCGAGATATGACAGGGAAGGAGTTGAAAGGCGTCCCAGTTTTTCGGTCGGAAGGCAGCCGGAGCGCTGCTGCCAATCGTCAGTGCGGTGCTGCTCTCCACTGTTTCGTTCATGGATAAGATTCCATTCCAGTAAGTGATTGCCACTGGGAGATGTGCAATCTCTTGGCCGTGATGGGACAGGATTGGTGAAAATGCTCTTAGAATGTGGAATGAAAAAGGGCCCCGCTCGCGCAGGGCCGTAGTGCTGAAGTTCTAAACGAATCAGGCTACATGGCAAAGTTCTAACGAATGAGGTTGATCGTGTCCTGCGCAATCTGATCAAAGGTTGTTACCGATTTCGCATTTGCCTGGAAGCCGCGCTCGGCGATGATCAGATTGGAAAATTCCTGTGACATATCTACATTGGAAAGCTCCAGTGCACTGCCTGTCAGCGTGCCCAGCGAACTGGTGCCCGGGGTGCCGATTATGGCTGATCCGGACGAAATATTTGCCGCGTAGTTGTTATTCCCCTCTTTGGTCAGGCCTTGCAGGTTGGCAAAATTAGCGAGCGCAATCTGTCCCAGAACCTTAGTGCCATTCGTGAACGAACCGAGGATGGTACCGTCGGAGCCGATTGAGAAACTGGTCAGCGACCCACTGGCGCAGCCGTTCTGAGTGGCGGAGGATGTGCTGCTCGCACCGGATACCTGAGTGATCAGACCGGTGCCGGACGCACTTGTCAGGTTCCAATTAAGTGCAAGCGTGCTCGCTCCATCTGCCAGCCCTGGAACGCTGATCGTGATCGGCGTGGTGCTTGTAAGCTTTCCATTATTGTCGAAGGTGAGTGTGCCATTTCCCACCGTAGTAGTTGTGCCGGTGCCGTTCGCAATATCGCTGCTGGGCAGCGTGGCGTTGTAGTTCCATCCTGTGGACGAGCGTGTGAAATCGATATTCAGCACGTGCGACGTGCCGAGCGAATCGTACACCGTGATGTTTGTGTTGTAAGAGCTGCCGACGGCGGCGTCCGAGCTCAGGTTTGCGGCGATTGAAATACTGGAGGTCGCGGTTGGCGCGCTGATCATGCCCATCGGTAATTGGATCGGAACCAGTCCGCCGTTAGGGTTTACCACTCCTCCCGTGGCCGGATAGCCCATCACTTGGTATCCATCCGCTGTGATGAGGTTGCCGCTGGAGTCCTGCGTGAAGTCGCCCGCCCGCGTGTAATAGGTGTTGCTGCCATTTTGAACCACGAAGAAGCCGTTGCCAGTGATGGCCACGTCGGTATCCACTCCAGTGCTTTGCACACTGCCACCGGAAAAGTCAGTGTTGATGGAGGATACTGCCACGCCAGCGCCTACTTGCAGTTGGTCGCCTGAGCCGTTGCTGCCCAGCATCTGATAGAACAGGTCCTGAAAGTTGACGGTCGTGTCCTTGTATCCGGTTGTGTTCAGGTTAGAGAGGTTGTTGGAGATGGTGGCAAGCGCAGTATCGCTGGCTGTCAGCCCGGAGAGAGGAATCGAAAAGTTGGGCATCAGTTTCCTTTCACAAAGCCGTGCATGCGACGGGTAAAGTCAGGCGAAGACGACGTCGTCGGCGAAGGCGAATTGGCCGGTGAAGGCGAGTGGCTGGCAATAGCGTTGCTTGTTGCTCCGCTTGCAGTGCCGGTGCCCGTGCTGCCGCCCTGCAAGATGGAGTAGATACCAGCGACGTCACTAAGCTGATTGATCTGGACCATTTGCGTCACCATGGTGGTTGGGTCAACGGTTTGTGTGGGGTCTTGTGATTGCAACTCGGTGGCCAGTAACTGCATGAACGTACTGGCGTAGTCCGTAGCAGTTGTTGTGCTGCTGCCTGTGGTGGAGGAATCGTTGGCCGTGGGCGTTGCCGCAGCCGATACCGGATAGATGCTCATGTCTTCTCCTTTGGCGTGTCGCGGTTTTACGCGCGAACGCTGATGCTAATGTGATCTGGAAGAAAGCCGGAATGATCGCCTTCTAACGTGCGAACGTCGGGGGCGGCCTCCGGCGCTGCATTGTTCTGTGCCCGCACCGGCGCGTTGGAATTCTTCTGATTCTGTTGTCCGCTTGCGTGGCCCTGGGTCTGCGATTCGAGCGAGCCGAGAATCACGTCGTGTGACTTGAGCGCCTCCTCCAGTCCAGCCCTTCCTGCAGACAACCCCGGCAAAGCGTCATGACGGAAAGCCGTGATATGAGCCATCGTCGAATCGTGAGTGCTGACTGCGCGCACTTCCACTTTGCCAAGTTCGGGAAGCTGCACACTGACCTTGAGCTCACTCACATTTCCTTGAACCCGCAACTGCACTCCGTCCAAGTGCTGCGGCTCTGTCGCTTTGGCTGATTGCGCAGAGGCCTCTCCTTCCGAGGCGGGCGAACTTTGCGCGGTGTGCGCGGACGCGGCAGAGACGTTTGGAATGCCCTGCGCTGTTGCTAGAACCGAAGCAGGAGTCGCGGCTGTCACTGCTGATGCCGCTTCCGCCGGAACAACAGCCGTCAGCGTGAGGGGAACCAGATGCGCGCTCGCGCCAAGAGTGGCGGGTGCCGTGTCGTGGTCTGCGTTCACGTTTTTTTCCATGCTCTTTCCTTGTGCATTATCTGCATCGGACTGGGTATGGCTGGCATGAGCGGAATGCGGTCCTACCGACTCACCCTGAGCGCGAGAATCGGAATGGCTCGAAGAAAGGGTTGCGCTGGCGTCAGATCCAAGCAATGTTGCGGAAAGATCTGAGTTACGCGCCGATGTGACGCGAGCGATTCCAGCATTGCCCTCGACTGTTACTTCAGGAGGCTTCTGAGACTTCGTAACACCGCGATTTTCGGGCACCGCGCAGCCATTCTTCCCGGGTACCTTTTGCGATGTGGCCATCGATTTTGCTGCCGCCGGGGTTTGATCAGCAAATGCTGCACCCCAATGCGGCCCTGCCGCCAACGTGAGTTCCGGTGATGCTGTATTACTCGCCGAGCCAGTTGTGCCCGCGGAAACAGTAGGGTTCGCGCTGATAGACGCAATGGCAGTAACATCGCCGGCATCTGTGAGTGGTGCCGCCGGGATCTTTACTTCGGTAAGTACTGCTGACGCAGCGACAACAGTTTCGACGAGGGCTCCGCTTGAAGTTATTCGTGCAGATGTTTGGGGCACTGGCGA
>Ga0181537_10000890_pt1 | contig 27955 bp, 28 predicted proteins | sample PEATcosm2014_Bin_39_FD_119765 | JGI IMG/M metagenome (GOLD analysis project Ga0181537, IMG submission 119765) | Peatland microbial communities from MTU Mesocosm Facility, Houghton, MI, USA - PEATcosm2014_Bin23_10_metaG | ecosystem: Environmental > Terrestrial > Soil > Wetlands > Peat | place...
CATCCATTGATGGAGCGGCACCTTGGAGCGTTCAAAGACAGTTCCGACCGTAACGGAAAATTGGCTACGGCAATCCTTGCATTTCCAAAGACCGGGTCTGTGCGCCTTACCCTGCAACGCATAGTGCTCGTTGCTCACGCTGCCGCAGTGCGGGCACTCAGGACCATGCGGCCAGCGCACGGCTTCAAGGTACTCGCGGGCTTTGTCGGCGTCTTGGAATTGGGGCTGATCGAGGGTGGAAGCCATGTCTAAATCTCCTATTGATGGCCCATTTTGCCCGATCTATTTGGGTTTGTCAACTACATCATTCCCCCCTCAAGGGGGAGGGGACGTTATGTGCCTCCGCAGGAGGCCGCAGTGCTTTATCGCGGCCTCCCTCCTCGTTCCACCGCAGGTGGAAGCGTCAACTTCCCCTTGGCGAAGCCAAAGGGAGGGGACGTTATGTGCTTCCCCAATCCTCCCGTTCGTGGTGAGCTTGTCGAACCATGAACGGCTAATCAACCCCTTCCCCTTTTTAGGGGGAAGGTTGGGATGGGGGTTACATTTCTTCCCCCTTTGGAAAAGGGGCTTCGCCCAAAAGCGGGGAGTTGTGGCTTCCCCCTTTGAAAAAGGGGGAACGAGGGGGATTTGACGCTCACTTCGCCGCCTATTTCACCGCATCGCAATCGCGGTCTTCGTTGATGTTCTTGATCATTCCCTCGTCGGCGACCCAGGAGCCGGAGTCGAACTTCAGCACCGACGAATAATCCGCGGGCGTGCAGCGGTATTTCTTGCCGAACATTTTCTTGCTGCCCTTGTCGGTGCCGGTGGCGACGATCGCGAGTTTGTAATTCACCCAACGCTTGTCGCCCGATTGGTTGGGCGTGCTCCCCAGCACTTCGATCGACTCCAACGTAAAATCCGGCCGCTGCTTCTTCCACGCGTCGGTAAAAATCTTGACCGCCGCATCGCGCGACGGCAGGTCGCCCGCCTTCGCCGCCGTGAGCTCGTCGGTCTTGCCGACCACGATCTGCTTGAACTGCCAGGAATTGCCGGTGCGCTGGAACAGTGCCGCCACTTCGAAGCGCGCCTGCGTCTTGTTCGCGCGCTCGACGGTGACCAGCGCAACCTGGCGCGCGAAGGCACCCTCCGTCTCAACCGTGCTCGAGCCCCAATACCAGCCCCAGGACATGTCGACGTCAGTACGCCGTTCGCTCCCGTAATAATCGATCTTGCCCTTCTGCTCGATCTTGAGGATTTTTTCGTCGGGGTAGGTTTTCTTCCAGTGCGCTTCCACCGCGGACTTTACCGCGGGCCAGGACATCACGTCCGCCGCGACGGCCATGCCGAATGGCGAGAACAGCACGAGGACAGCTAACCACCGCACAAGTGTTGGCAGCCGCAGATTCATTTTTGCCTCCCTTGGTCTTCGACCGAGAATAATTCTACGCTCGATGGAAGGATAGAGTAAGGCGAAGATTATGGCGTAATTATTATTGCGTAATTCCACCAGCTGAAAAGCTGCAAGCCCGCCACCCGTACCGGTCACCAGCCCGTCTTCCAAAATCGCTCAACCGCCAAGGATCCCTGAGGCCCAAAAGCCCAGTCGCCATTCCGAGGGTCATTCGCATCATGGAAAATCCCGTCGATAAGCTGCCAAGGACGGTCAATGTTCGGGGACTGCCTCGCGCTCTCTCCAATCCCGGGCCCAACTCAGGTAAGCTGTGCCGTCCAACGGCCTGGCAATGAAATAGCCCTGCGCCATGTCGCAGCGGAGTCCGCAGAGCAGGTCAAAGTCCGCTTGCGTTTCGACTCCTTCCGCCACTGAAGCAATGTTCAGCTTCCTCGCCATTTCGAGGCCGGATTCGAGAATCACGCGGCTCGAATCCTGTTTTGCCGCGTTCATGACGAAAGACTGATCGATCTTGAGTTCGGTAAATGCGATACGCGTGAGTTGCTGCATCGACGAGTAGCCGGTGCCGTAGTCGTCGATCGACAAACCGAAGCCTTTCATGCGCAGTCGTGCGAGACCCTCCAGAGCTTTGCCGACCTGAGTCGCCGCGGCGGATTCGGTTACCTCAAGGACAATATGGCGCGCCTCGACATTCTGTTCGAGCACGAGTTGTGTCACGCGGTCTGCGATATCCACATCGTTGAGCGACTTGACGGAAAGATTGACTGAGACTGTGACATCCACTCCAGTCGCGCGCCAGGTGCGGCAAAATGCCGCGGCCTTGCTCAGCATGATCCATGTAAGATCATTGATCATGCCATCGTCTTCGAGCGGCTTGATGAAGGCGTAGGGCGCGACAATTCCCACCTTGGGATGGCGCCAGCGCGCGAGCGCCTCGGCTCCCCTGACTTTCCCTGTTACCAGATCGATCTTGGGTTGAAAGAAGGGCTCGAATTCGTCGTCCCTTAATCCCGTCACAATCTCTTCCTGGGTGAAGGTCGAGGCGACCGGCCGGCTCGGCATCGGCTGCGCCGGCCTGTAAGACTCGATCAGCGGCAGCAGCTTTGCAGGCGTGATCGGTTTTTCGACCACGCCCAGAAGATTGATGCCGTAGACGTGGGACATCGTTGCAACCGAGTCGAGCAGCTTGGATTCGAGCGCGCTGGCCAGAATGATCGATATCGGCGCCCCGGTCTCGGCCAGGTGGCGCACGAATTCCATGCCATCCATGCCGGGCATCTCGAGATCGCTGATGACGATATCGACCGGCCGCACCGGATCCTGCAGAATATTCAGTGCAGCGCCGCCGTCCGCGGCCTCGTGCACGGTTCTGGCGCCGAGCCTCGCGAGCATCTTCACCAATGTGGCGCGTTGAAAGTCATGGTCTTCGGCAACCAGAAAACGCAGGCTCGCCATGCGCGTTTCCTGGTTCATCGCAGGGCGTCTAGATAGGCGTTCAAGCGCGTCCATTCCTGATGGAACGCGGCCATGTCGGCCGCAATCGTCGTCGCGTCATCGGCGCGGCTCGTGTGGCCGATGCGCTCGCACACGCCGGCAAACCCGAACGCGCCGACCATCCTGCTGGCGCCTAACATGCGGTGAGTGGCAAGTCTGACCTGAGGAAAATCGCTCGTGGCCACCGCGCGCTCCAGCATGGTCGCGTCCTGGTCGTTGGTGCGCCGAAAGTCAACGAGAATGTCGCGTTCGGCTTCTGCATTGCCTCCAGAAATCCCGGCCAGTACCGAACGATCGACCGGGGCGGCGGTCGCCACATCCTGCCGGGCGTCCGAGGCCGCCGCCCGCAACGCGGGCGCTGCGGTTGCCGGCGGAATTGGCAGCCATTGATCGAGTTTTTTCAATATCTGGGACAATGCGACCGGCTTCACCAGACAATCGTCCATGCCGGCTGCAAGGCAGCGCTCGCATTCGTCCCCCAGCGCATTTGCCGTGCAGGAGATTATCGGAGTGCGTTTGCCGCCATCGACGGCTTCAAATCTGCGAATACTGCGCGCGAGCTCGAAGCCGTCCATCTCCGGCATGTTGCAATCGGTGATCACGAGTCCGAACCGCTCAGACTTCCACATCTCCAATGCCTGAACGCCGTTTTCGGCGCTCTCCGCGGCATAGCCCAGCGCATGCGCCTGACGCACCAGGAGTGTGCGGTTGGTCGGATGATCATCCACCACCAATACCAGCGTCCCTTCTGCTTCGGCCTGTTCGACGCTCGGCGCCATGCGACGCATGTTCGGTATGGTGCTCAGAAATTCACGCTCGCTTTCGGGACTTCTTGTCGGCAGCCCACTGGGATCGGCGATCGGCAGCGTCAAAGTGAGGATCATGGTCGTGCCCTTGCCAAGTTCGCTCACCATTTCGACCGAGCCTCCCATCAGATAAGCGAGCCGCCGGCAAATCGTGAGCCCGAGTCCGGTGCCCCCGGCGCTGCGTGCCCGGTCATCGTCAACCTGCGCGAACGGTTCGAACAGATGTTGCTGGTTCTCCGGGGCGATTCCGACGCCCGTGTCCTGCACCGAAAACCGGATCCGGTCCTCGCCGTTGACTCGCTCGATCAATTCCGCTCTGATCTCGATCCAGCCTTGCGACGTGAATTTGAGCGAATTGCTGACGAAATTGTTCAGTATCTGCCGCAGCCGCAAGGGATCGATCAGCACTGCCGGGCTGATGTGCGGATCGACGCTGCGCTTCATCAGCAAACCCTTGCTGCTGGCATTTCCGGTGTAGATATCGTGTACGTGCTCGAACACCTCCTTGATTGAGGTAACCTCGGGCCGGATGTCCAGTTTTCCTGCTTCGATTTTGGAAAAGTCCAGTATGTCGTCAATCGCGCGCAGCAGCGACTTGCTCGACGCACGCACGATCCCGAGCGTGGAAAGCTGCTCGCGGTCGAGTTTCGTCAGACTCAGGAGTTCAAGCATGCCAAGCATGCCGTTCATCGGCGTGCGAATCTCATGACTCATGGTGGCGAGGAATGTGCTCTTGGCGCGATTGGCGGCAACGGCAGCCTCTTTCGCTTCCTGCAGAGCATCCTGCATCTGTTTCTTGTCGCTGATGTCGCTGACATATCCGTTCACCAGGATGATGCCTTTGTCTCCCTTCTGCACCGAGGCTTCATGGTGCAGCCACTTCAGGGTTCCATCGCCGCGCCTGACCCGGTAATCGCGTGAAAAGGGAGAGCCCGATCGCGTCGCGGCGTCCAACGCGACGATAAACCCCGATCGATCGCGTTCATCGATGGCGCTCACCATTTCATTCCAGTCGGGGAGCGCGCCCTGCGCACCGACATTCGTTCCGCGAACGTTCTTCACTCTAGCACTCAGGAACGTAAGGCCACGATTCCCCTGCCGATCGATTCTCAGTTGGTACATTTTGCCCGGCAGGCTGTCGGCCATGACGCGCAATTTCCTGTCGGTCCGCTTGAGCGCGCGCGCCTGAAGAACAAAACCGAGATAACCGGGGATTAGAATGATCACACTGATAATAACCGATACCGTCAGGATGCCCAACGCGGTTTTGTGAATGCTCTCAACCGTCGCCTCGCGCGACAGCAGGAGACCCAGTTCGTCGTGGCGCATTGCCGCGACCACATCGAAGATCTTGTCGCTGGCTTGCTGCCCGACCCCGGAGGCCAGAACCGCCGGCGTTACTGCAATTCCGCCAATCCGGAGCAGCTGCGAGCTCTGTTGAATGATAAGCACGCGCGCGGCGATCAGTTTTTCCAGCCGCGATGTCCGTTCCTGTTGACCGGGATTGTCTACCGTCATCTCCCTGATACGAGCGACAGCGTCATTCAACCTTTCCAGCGACCGATCACGCTTGGGCAAGAAATCATCGCTGCCCGAGAGCATGTAGTTGCGCTGGGCCGAATTTGCCACATTGAGCTCCTCGTTGACGGCGGCTAATTGGTCCAGCACCGCATGCGTGTGACTGACCCAGCCCGACGACGTCCTCTCGATGGTGGTGTCGTTATAGAGCGCCCAACTCACGACCGATATCATCAACAGCGTCGTGAACCAGAAGGCAAAATGGGCGAGATACGGCGTACCGAGTACTTTCACGCAAGCTCCATGCGAGGCCAACGCCTTGGCGAGATGACACCGACTTGCCCGGCGTACCGCCGCGATTCGCGCCAAGTCCCGGCAGCTTTCGTGGCGGCGCCCGGAACTGGCGCCTTACTCCAATCGCCATTTGAATAATCGGACGCAGAACCTCAAAGATAGGTGCGTCCAGGGAACAACGACGGCTCTCCTGAACCTCAGGAAATCCAGTATTGCGCCAAATTGTTGACCCCCTCTGTGCGATAGCGCGCTTAGAGCACCTTGGATTCACCGGTGCGCCATGGGCGTATAACCATTCACTAAAACCATGTAAGGAAATACCTGACAGCGTCGATCCGGATTCCTGCAATTTCCATTAGTTTTGCTTAATTTTAGAAAAGAACCGATGCGACAAAAGTGTACGGCCATGTCGGCAGGAGATTTGTCGGAACCAATTGTGAACGGACTGACCCGAATCGCAAAACCACCGGAGAATGGTATATAAGCGATGAAGCAAGAAATGACGAGGCGTTCCCTGGCTTTGATCTCCCGCCACGGATCGCCCCCGTTCACGACCGGGGACATTAAGGCCAGCGCGGTTACTTGGGTTTGAAACCCAGAACGCGAGCGGGCAGGTTCATTTTTTGCCTCCCTTGGTCTTCGACCGCGAATAATTCTACGCCCGACTGGAGAATTGGGCGCGTGTCCGATCATTCCGTATCGTGTCCAGCTGGTAATCCAACCTCACTCGTAGCGTGACACCCCGCAGTGGATGCACTTTCGGCCGCGAGTGGGGAGTGAGCTGATCCAATGCGTTACGTGAAATGGCTGCCCGCACTTGGGGCATGGACAATTCAGGAATCGTATCCAACTGACCATCAGGAAAACCATCCATGCCGCTGGAGCGGCGAGGATGGCCCACTCCGATGAAGTGAAATGACTGACGAGGATGGCAACGCCGCCGGCGAACGGCATAAAACCGACGAAGCAAAAAATGACCAGGCGTTCCCTGGATTTGATCTCGCGCCAAGGATCGCCTTCAATCATCGGTGTGACAATTTGGCGCAGGCCACGTCACGCACGCGTTGAAAAGCGAATGCAGGCGCAGACAACGCCAAGTCCGGCAACGCAAACATGCTGCAAGTATTCATGGGTTGCGCTCCGCGCGTCCGCCTGCTACTTCGGTTTCCAATCGTATTCCTGGATCTTCCACTCGCCGGACTCCTTTATCAGGCGGCTCACGTTAATTTGCGGAACTCTCTCCTTGCCGCCCGAGGGGCCGATGCCCTCCTCGCGCACGACTGCCACGCCCGGGGAGGGGTAAGTGACGTCGATCAGCCTGATGTTGTTGGGCATGAGCACTTGCAGGAATGCCTTGGCCAGCGCCATCTCGGCTTTCGCATCGGCGTCCATCTTTTTCTTCCTGCCCGCGTTCTTGCCCTGCGTGGCGCGCGTGTGCAGCGCGTCGAACTTGTCGATGTCGCCGGCCGCCAGCGCCGCGTCGGCCTGGGCCACCACGGCGGCAGGCTCGCCGCCACTGTCCACGGATTGGAGCGACTTTGGAAGTTCCTTTTTCTTGCTGCCGTCCGGACAAGGCGCGTCGGTATAAATGATGTGGCCGTTTTCATCCGCGCACTTGTTCATGGCCAGGGCATTCTGCGCGGCCCACGCGAAAATCAGGGCAAGCGCGCACCGCGCGGCCACCCTTGCTCCAAGGCAACCCATCATTGTTTTCTCCCCTTGCGCTGGCCCCGGTCCGGCGCGAATGCATTGCGCCATGCTTGCCGGTACCCTCCCTGCCAGATTGAAGCGGACACATGCGCTGCATGCCCAAGTGTGCAATGCCGCCGCGGCTTCGACTGCGGATTATTCTACGCCGGAACGTTGGAAGCCAAAGTCAGATGGCGTGGCGGTCAATGCAGCGTTTTCACGGCTTCGGCTTGGACCCCAGCACGCGGGCGGGCAGCATGAGTACCGCCCGCAAAAAAGCGAACAGCGCCTCAAACGTGATGCCGACCAATCGAAACGGCAGTGAAATCAACCACACCAGCGGCCACAGCAGCAGCGCCAGCAAGGCGAGCGGCCAGCAGAGGACCAGCAGGATGAGCCATGCGATAAAAGAGAGCATTTGGTTCTTTCCCTATCAGTATCTATTCAACCCGGCCGCACGGAATCGAGCCCATCGACATCCCGCGCCGAAACCGTAGTGCGCACCAGCAACCTCGGCTGATCTCCCGGCCACGGCCAGCCGCGGTGCATGGTGGCGCGGTTGTCCCACAGCACCACGTCGCCCGCGCGCCAGCGATGCACATAAGTGCCGGACTCCGGCGCCGCGCCTTCGATCAAACTTGCGAGCAGCGCTTTAGCTTCGGCTTCATCCATGCCTTCGATCGCGCCGGCGTGGGATGCAACGTAAAGCGCAGTGCGTCCGTTGGCCGGGTTGTGCCAGGTCATGCGCCAGCGCACAGGCGGCAGCGCGGCGCGCTCTTCGGGCGTCATCAATTTCGGATCGACCTGATTGCGTGAGTTGGCGTAGCTGTGCGAGACCACCAGGTCGCGTAGTTTCGCTTGCTGCGATTCCGGCAATCGCTCCCACGCAAGGCGCGTCGAAGTGAACTCGGTCTCGCCGCCCGTATCCGGCACGATGCGCGCCGACAGGATCGACGCCAGCGCGGGTGTGGCCTTGAACGAGCTGTCGGTGTGCCAGAGCCGGTTGGCCTTGTTGATGAGGGTCTGACGGTGATCGGGCGGGGCGGTGCCGCCCGCAGTGCCGCCCGCATTGTCACCTACCGGCACGATGTTGGTCACGCGCACGTAAAACGAGCCGGCCGCCTGCAGGCCGACTTTGGTGCGCTCAAGCGGGCCGAAGGCGCGCGAGAAGCCGACCTGCACGTCGTCGCTCACTTCCTGGTCGCGGAACACGACGACGGAATGCTCCTCGAACGCTTCGCGCAACGCGCGATACGCCGCGTCGCTGCTCGCCACGTCGATCAGATCGACGCCGCGCAGCTCGGCGCCAAACCCCGGGCCCAACGGAACCAACTCCACAATGGCCCTCCTGGAAGAATGCAGTAACGTGGAGAAAGTTTAGCAGAGGCAGGAATCAAGTGGTCAATCATGCAGGCATCCCTGGTGGCTGATAACATCCATTCATGAGTTCGCCAGAGCCGATCGCAGAGCAGGATCCTCCCGCCGCTACCGCGCCCGCGCGCTGCAGAAACTGCGGCGCGCCGCTGCTCGGCCGGTTTTGCGCGAGCTGCGGCCAGGATTCCGGTGTTCACATGCCGACCACCATGGAGTTCGTGCACGAACTCACCGAGGGCCTGACGCATTCCGACTCCCGGCTCTGGCGCACACTGCTTTGCCTGTGGACCCGGCCCGGGCGGCTTACGCAGGAGTTCGTCGCCGGACGGCGCGCTGCGTACCTGCCGCCGTTCCGCCTGTTCCTGGTGTTGAGCGTTACATTTTTCCTGGTCGCGTCGCTGGTGCCATCGGGCGGCGTGCCGATACGTCTGGATGACACCGGGGCTTCCACCGCCGCGACCGCCAGCGGCTGCGACAGCATCAAATTCGAAGGCTCCTCGCGGCTCCTGGATTTGAACCAGCGCGCGAGGCATGTCTGCAAGGAAGTGGTGCGAGATAACGGCGCAAACCTGAAGCGCATTGCCCTTGAAACCATGTCGAAGGCCATGCTCATTTTCCTGCCCTTGATCGCCTTTCTGAATTCGCTGCTGTATTGGCATCCCCGCTACCGCTATCCCGAGCACCTGCTGTTCTTCGCCCATCTGCACGCTTTCTATTTTTCGGCGGCGCTTCTCGCGCTTGCGGCAACTCTCGCGGCGCATATCTGGCCGGCATTGCAAGGCAGTGCCGAATCCGTGGAGACGTTGCTGGGTTGGGCGGCATTCATCTACACCATCGTCGCGGTGCGGCGCGTGTTCGCCAAATCCTGGGCGGGCGCCGTCTTCAAGACCTTCGCGCTGTCAGTTGCGTACATGATCGTATTCTCGCTCACCCTGGCCGGAGTTTACGCTTACGCGATGCTGCAGCTTTAAATCAACGAGGCCGGTGTCACCGCCTTTAACGATCGGGGAGAATCATCGTGACAGGTTCCATCGGACATATTGCGCTTGTGGTGTCGAATCCCGCGCGCACCGCGGCCCTGTTTCAGCAATTGTTCGATGCCGGCAAAGTCTCGCGCATCGACGAAGAGGGCCACGACGAGACTTTCGTTCAGCTCGGCGGGATCTGGTTCGCCCTGGTGCAAGGCGACGTGGAGCGGCCGCGCACCGGCGACCATGTCGCATTTCAGGTTGCGAAGAGCGTCATGGACGCCACCGCCAAAAAGCTCGATGCAATGGGCATGAAATACATAATGGCGCGAGCGGACAGCGCGCTGTATTTCTTCGATTACGATAATCACGTTTTCGAACTGGATACGAGCGATCTGGCGGCGGAACTTCGCATGGCTCAAGCGGCTGGCGACTGACCGGTAACGTGCGCGCTCAGCTGCATGGCGAGTAGCACTGCTTTAAGATTAATTGGGTCCACCACCCACGCTTTGCGTTAGTACTATCGAGCGCGACAGCAATGAAATCGGTAAAGCTCGCAATTGCCGTAACCGCGCTCGCGCTTACACCGGTTTCGGCCAGCGCGGAAATGTTCAAATGCAGATTGCCCGATGGCAGGACGGCCTACCAGGACCACGCCTGTGCCGAAGGCGCCGAGCGCAAGGAGTTGCAAATCGATGGCAGTGGAGCAGGCGGGTCTCCGCTCGAGAATACCATCTCGGAGTTCGTGATGATCCACGTTCGGCGGGGCGCGCATTACAAGAGCGGCGGAAAGTCCATCCCGGACGCGGTGACCAATTGCATTATGCGCAAGGATGCCTCCAGCCTGAAAGACCCGATTGATGCCAGCATTCATGGCAAGTTGGGCAAACGCTCGCTTGAAGAGACCAACCGCTTTCTCGACACCGCTGCCGGGCACAGGTACTCCGAGGAGGTCTACAATTTCGCGCGCGCCGGTCGCGACGATTTTCCGCGCACGGTCCCGGGTCTGTCCGTCAGCGAGCAGGCTCAGTTCGATGCGTTCGTCAGGAGCGAAGTCGGGGCCAGAGTGATCTTGCACGGCGCACTGGCCGAAATCGCCCAGGATTTCAGGGTATTCGATGCTGCATTCGCCCTGATGAAGGCATGCGTGGATGTCCGGCGATGAACCGGTTGCCGTTAAAGGACCGGGATTCCAACTCTCTTGCGCCCGCAGCCAGGGCCGCCGCGCCGCGGACACGATGCCGCGGCGATCGCTTCGACCAACGTGGCCGTACCGAACTTGCAGGAAGCGTTAAAATATCGCAGTCACAGACACGCGGCACGGTAACCGAATACGTTTGACACCCGCAAGCCGCGGGCAGGCAATCGGCAGGCGTTTCACTTATCACAAACATAAGGAGGAGGACACCATGCGTTCAATTCGATTTGGGGCAATATTTGCAGTCTGTTCCATCGCGGCAGTGTTTTGCTTTGCCGCGGACGATATGCCGGGACGCAAGGAATTGAAGCGCGTCGACCTTTCGGGCGCGCCCGGGATGGAAGTCATCACGTCGGTGAACGAATACCATAAGGGCGACAAAGTCCCGATGCACACGCATCACGGTATCGAGACCGGCTACGTGATTCAGGGCACGATGATCCAGCTGCCCGGCAAGGAACCGACGATGGTGGAGTCCGGCTCGGCGATCCTCAACCTTCGCGACGTGCCGCACGCGGGATTCACGGTTGTGGGCGATACGCCGTACAAGACCGTGACGGTGCACATCGTCGACAAGGGCAAGCCGCTGTACGAGTGGGTAAAGTGATTTGAAACAGGGGCCCGGCAACCGGGCCTTTGCTTTGTCCCCGCCCCCCGCGTTCCACCGAGAGTAGAAGCGTTAATTTCCCCGTGGCGCAGCCAGGGGAACGGAGTTGATTAGCCGTTGTGGTTCGACAGGCTCACCACGAACGGGAATGACATCACCCCCATCCCAACCTTCCCCCTCTAGGGGTCCCGATGGGACCCCGAGGGGCAGGTTACGCTCCACCCCCATCCCAACCTTCCCCCTCTAGGGGGAAGGGGTTGGTTAGATTCCCGCTTGCGCGGGAATGACGGCAAATGGGCCGTGCGGCGTTCTACCCCCTTCGACAGGCTCAGGGCAGGCTTTCGACAGGCTCAGAGCCTGCCCCCGCGGCGCTTCTGAGCGGGGGGCGAACGGGAGTTGGGAAAGTGCATGGGCGAGGGATTTGGCATTGCCTTTCGCATGTGCGTTCGCGGCTGCCTCAATCGGCAGCGATCGCAGACTGGCGTTGCTCACTAGCCTGCCGTCTCCACTCGATATGCGCGTAGCCCCACGCGAGCACGGCCTTGATGATCGGGCGCAGGTTTTCGCCGTAGGCGGAGAGGCTGTACTCGACTTTCGGCGGCACTTCCGCATAAACCGTGCGGTCGACGAGACCATCCTGCTCCAGGCCGCGCAGGGTTTCGGTGAGGACCTTGTGCGAAATTTCCGGCATCAGGCGGCGCAGCTCGTTGAAGCGGCGCGTGCCGGAACTCAGCCAGTAGAGGCAGATCATGCTCCACTTGCCGCCGAACGCGGCCATCGCGGCAGTAAGCGGGCAATCCGTCGGCACCGCCGTCTGCCCGCAAACGGGCTCCTCCGCTTCCTGAAGATTATCCATAGGGTTACCTGGGCATCGAAGGTTCAATGCGGCGCCGGTATCGGCGGCAGCGTTACGCTGGCGCCCCACTCGCGCCACCGGATGGAGTTCGGCTCGAACGACAGGCTGCGCGTCGCGGGATTCCAGTTGAAGATGTAGCCGGTATAAGGATTCTTGGTCGCCGCCGGTGCGGTGACGAGATAAAACGACACGTCGCTCGCGGCAACGTTCGCCAGCCGCAATTCAAGTTGCGCGCGCACCAGCGCCTGGTAGGCCGCGAGATCGCACAGCCGCGCGAGGTATTCGAGGTAGGACGGCGCGGAGACCGCCACCAGCACTTTGCCCAGCGGGTTGTAGAGCGAGCCCTTCCACGGCTCAAACGCGGCTTTCGCCTGATCGTTCAGCGCGTCGCGGATTTTCGGGTAGGCCGCCGGCGAGCCGGTGCTTAACAGCAAGGTGTCGCGCGCGACGATGTTCAGCGTGGCGTTTTCCTTGAGCAGAAACCGGCCCGACAGCGGTCCATGCTCGAACCACTCCAGCAGGCCGACGCTCGAATCGGCGCGCGCCTGCGCGAACGTCGCGCTGAGCGAATTGAGATTCAAGCCGAATTCGCGATTGAACATCGGCGAGGCGTCGAGCTCGACCGGCGTCAACGGCGAGAGGATTTGCCGCAGCGGCGCGGCATAGGCGTGGGCGTCGAACGCCGGCAGCGCCAGCAGGTCGGCGACTTCACGCAAATCGGCGCCGAGCATGCGCACGGCGATCATTTTGTCGACGAGCGAGCCTCTGCCGACCAGCACGCGGCGCCAGAAAGCGATGTCGGCCGCGAAATACGCGAGCGCCGCCGGCTCGTGGTGCGTTTGCGCGTCCAGCGCGGCTTTGCTGAGCAGCACCATGCGCGGTCCGTTGAACACGCCGTTGCCGAGCGAGACCGAAGCGATGTCCGGCGTCGACACGTCGGCGAACGCCGGCATTTGCTGGAGCGCAAGATAGCGCCGGAACAATTCGGCATTGAGCTTTTGCAGGTCCGCGATTTCGCCGCCGCGCTCCATCGCCTGCGGCAGGCTCGCAAGTCCGAGCGGGTCGCCGAATGGTTTTCCGCTCCAGCGAAATTGCAGATTGGCGCCGGAGACGCCGGCTTTCGCCGCCGCGGACTCCAGCGCCTCGGCGCGCTGGGCGGGCGGCAGGCTCTTCCGCGCTTCGACGGCTGCGTTATGCGCCGCGACGATGCGCGCGCCCTCGGTAACCGGGTTGCTGCCCGCCGGCGCATCGAAGCCGACCAGCGCGAGGTAGGCGTTTTGCGCGTTCGGCAGCACCGGCGGATGAAACTTCGCCAACGCCGTCGCGCCGTCGCTCAGCTCTTCGTCTTTCCAGTTGATCACGACGACGATCAGGATCAACCCGCCTGCGATGAGGGCGAGCCATTTGAGAATCTTCAGCAGAATTTTCATTGTGCGGCGTATAACATCATTCGGTGATCGGTCCCCGACCTTGGCTGCGCCGTTGCGGATTGAAGGGGTTCACCTGCTCATTGCATCAATTTTGACACGATACCCTGCATCGCGTAATTCATAAAGGAAACAACGTTGGCCCGATAAACGACCATCGGCACCGCGAGCGCCAGGAGTAACACGTTGGCCCATGCGAACCACATGCCACGGCACAGCCCGATCCAGAAAAACCGGGCGGGATTGGTCCACGCTTCCCGCGGCAGGCGCGACAGCAGCACGCGCTTGAGCTCGCCGTCGTCGTAAATCGCGGTTACCGGCAAGCGCAGCTGTATCATTCGCTTGCCAAGCATCAGCGCACTGTTCGTCATGAGCGCATCGTCGATGGCAACGCGCACCTGCTCTTTGCCCGGGGGCTCGAAGTAGATGAATTTTCCGTCGGTGCCGAGTCGCGGAAAACGCGGACCTCTGAGCAGCAGCACCACGAGTATGACCATGATCAGAATCAGCGGCAGCAGCGCGAAGACCAGCAAGCCAAGAACCGGTTTCGGCGCGTGCCAGAGCGGCCGGCAGAGGTAAATCGCTCCGGCGATCAGCACGGGGAGGAGAATACCAAGGGCACGTTGCTTGCGACGCAACTGCTCCAGCCCGTCGTCATTGAACGCAATCCAGGTGATGAACCCGCTCGCAAGCGGCGCGGGCGGGCCCCCGGCCTGGATGGAATCGTAATCGAATTTCACTACACCTTTGACGAGGCTGCGGCCGCCGCCGGACACTGGTCGCTCGCCCCGCAAGTAAAGTATGAGAATGCCCAGCAGCGGCAGCGCCCCCACGCCGATTTGCGCGGCGAGCCGGATTGCCGACCAGCGCGTCTTGATCGACCTTCCCGCGTCGAGGTCGGCGTTAAACGCGGCGTCGCCGAACGGGCCGAGCGGCCTGCCGTCGAAATCGAGCTTGTTGAGATAGCCCTCCACCGGGCTCGCCACCAGCGCGAACTTGTCCAGCAGCAGAATCTGCGTGGGATCCTCCACTTCGCCGAGGTCGATACGCGCTTTTGGCGTGCCGTTAGCCGCGTACGCGACGAGGTAGCCGTTCTTCATGCCGTTGGCTTCGTCGAGCACCCACCAATCGCCATTGGCGGCGCGCACAACGTCCATCGGCCAGGTGCGGCCGGCGAGCGCCAGCTCCGGCGTGATGACCGAGAAAGAAAACTGGTCCGCGCCGAAATGGTCGTTCGCCAGCGCGATTTTCACGATGCGATGATGATTGGTGTCGGCGATGGTCACCGCATCGTTGTCCAGCGTGAGCTCATTAGGATAAATGAGCCGCCGCGCGGCGGTCTGGTCGAGCACCTTGCCCTGCAGGTCGGCGAGCAGCACACGGTGCCCCGCGTTGTCGGAGATCGCCATGCGGCCCGCGGCCTCGTTCACCGACACCATCAACGCGTGATTGGTGGCCCCGCCGGAAGCCGCAATGGCGTCCGACAGCGAAGCGCACTTCGGCGGCGCAGTCGTGCAGCGCAGGAGCATCGAAGGATCGGCTTCCGCGAGCAGGAGACTCCCATCGGAGAGCGCGACGATTTCCGAGAGCACGTTGGCAACCCCGAACGCGGTAAGGTCGATGGCTTCCAACCGCGTGCCATCCTGCCGGAAGTGATGCACTTTGCCGTAGCTCACGGCCCACACCGTGCCATCCGGCGCGCGCGCGATTTTCGCGGGCCCATAAGCGCCCGCAAGCTGATCGCCCGCACGGAGCATGAGCGCGACCATGCCGAGCACCGAGGCGATGACCAGCGCGGCGATCAGCAAGTTAACACCGTTCGTTTTCTGCGGTTTGTCGGGTGTCATCGGCTCACGCGTGATAACTAATTGATTCTTGGCCTTTTACCATAAACTCTGCGTTCTTCAATACGTTAACGGCAAATACTTAATACGCACTATGCCGCCAGCTGTCATTAGCCTAGATGGGTAACCGGCGGCAATCAACCCGGTCTGCCATCGCCTTCCATCCCGAGATGTTTCGCTACCGCATCCTCAGCTTCGATTTGCAGGTCTTCCAGGATACGGCGCACTTTGAGGCCCTGCGCGTGCACGGTACTGCGGTGGACGCCGGCTTTCTTGGCGGCGCGGCGATCCGGCGGCTTGCCGTACCAGCGCGCGATGAGCTCGCGCACGAGCTTGTCGTTGCTAAGCTCGTGCCCGCGTTTCATGACGTGCCGCACCAGCACGGCGTACGCAGCGGGTCGCTCGGCGCGCGGGCCGTAGCGCGCGATCACGTGCGCGGCAACGGCTTCGGGCAGGCGCCGCACGAACGCCTGGATCATGCCCGCCTGCGCGATGCGGTCCCACGGCGTGAGCGACGCGCTCTTGATACGCGGCGCGTGGCTTTGCCTGAGATCGGCAAAGTATTTGCTGATTTTGCAGACGGGACGCACGTTGAAAGCGAAGCGTAGTGCGCGGTCGGGGTTGGTTAGGTCCATTTGTGTCTCCAAGAAAATTATGGCGCATGGGTACCGCGGTTTATAACGTTCCCTCCCCCTTGAGGGGGAGGCCGGGATAAGTCTCCCCGGCCTCCTGCGGAGGCACATAACGTCCCCTCCCCCTTGAGGGGGGAGGCCGGGATAAGTCTCCCCGGCCTCCTGCGGAGGCACAAAACGTCCCCTCCCCCTTGAGGGGGGAGGGTTAGGGTGGGGGTGCCGTTTTCTAACTTGCTTCTATGCCGAATCTTCACCCCCATCCCAACGTTCCCCCCTCAAGAGGTCCCGCTGGGACCCCGAGGGGCAGGGAACGATCCACCCCCATCCCAACCTTCCCCCCTCAAGGGGTCCCGCTGGGACCCCGAGGCGCAAGGAACGATCCACCCCCATCCCAACCTTCCCCCCTCAAGGGGGAAGGGGTTGATTTGATTCGCGCTTGCGCGGGGATAAAAACAATGAAGTAACCTGCTGCGGGCAACCCCGGGCGACTTTGTATTTGATCTTCGTCTTCGTTCGCGAATTCTTTCGCGGGGTCAGAGCGTTCACTTGAACACCCCCGCCGCCTCGCAATCCTCGATCATTCTGCTGTAGGCATCCCTGACGCGTGGACCGTAGACGCCGATCAGCGTGCAGGTCTGCTCCAGATACTCGATGCGTTGCTGCTTGTAGCGCGTGTTGCTTTGCGAGACGGCGAGCAGCCGCGAGCCGTCGAGGAACAGCGTGACCTGCGCGCTGCGGGCGCGCGCGCCGAGCGCGAGCAGGCGTTGCTTGATGCGCGCGCGGCGGCGCTGGTCCATCCAGTTGGTGGGTGAGCGCGGGCGGGCCATCAGATTACACCTTTCAAACTGTCGCGCCGTGCGGACGCGCCCTGGCGATATTGGGCGCAAACGAAAGTCATGCGATCCTCTGCGCGTTCGCCATGACGCGGCGCTCGAACAGGTTCGCGCGCTCGGGGCGGCAGAGGCCGTAGAGCCTCGACAAATCCGCGGTGAACCGGTTGTTGATTTTGTAGCGCGATTGTTTTTCCGCGACCGCGGTCTCGTGCCGGATGACTTCGACCAGGGTGCGCGCCGAATAGTGGCGGCGGCCGCGCACCCACACTGCGTCGACTTCGCGCTCGAAGCGCCGGTACACGTGCCAGTTGGCATCTAGCCACGCGGCGAAGTCGCTGCGGAAAAGATCGGGCCGCGCTTCGACCATCATCAATGCCGTGTGCTTCACGTCGCCGGTTAAGAGAAACGCGATGTGCTCGTTCACGCCGTTCTCCTGCGCTTTGCGCTGCGCCTGCCGATACCGTAGAGCGCGATTTCGAGGCGCGGCAATTCGAGCTGCGCATTTTTGTTCACTGCGCGCGGCTTGGCCTTGCGCGGCGCGAATGTGGGCGGCTGAAGCGGCCGTTGCGCGGCGGATCTCGGCGATTCGTCTGGCGCCGGTCGTTGCGGCTTCGCAGCTCTTGGATCCGCGCTCCACTGCCCTGCTCCCTGGCTTTCCTCGATCGCACGCCCGGCTGCGTTGCCGTGGTGCTTGAGGAAAACTTCGAGAAGCGCGATGCCGTCGTAATTCTTGGCCTCGATGTTCGCTTCGAACGCCACCGGCCCGAGGCCGGTGGGGATGCGAAAGCGTGCGGTCTCGATCGCGCTCATGACTCGGGCTCCTCGATTTTTGCGCGATAAAGCCCCTGGAATTCTTTTGCCTTGAACGGCATATCGCGCTCCAGCACGCCACGCAACGCGCACCAGCCGCCCATCTCGGCGATCACCTGCTCGCTGATGGGGTCGCGCTTTGCTTCGTCGCGCGCCTCCTTCGAGCCGCGGAGCGCGGCCGCGACGCGTTTCCACGACTCGGCCGTTTCGTCGACGAGAGAGTGGCCGGCGTCCCGCTTGTCGCGCGGGGACGCCGGCGGGACTTCGTCTTCCCAGCGCGAGAGCATCAGCCAGGTCGAAGCGTGCGGAATGAACTGCGGCTCCGACCATTGCCGGCTGCGCCGGTGCTGATCCAGCGCTGCAAGCATCGCCTTGCGCAACTTCGCGTTCGGTGCGAGCGCGTTCCACTGCTCGAGCGCCCGCGCCCGGTTGGCCTTTCTCGGGTAGCGCTCCCAGAATTCCTCGAACCCGGCGTGCGCGTTCTCTCTCTGGTGGCTGGGGGATGGCGGTTGGTGGTTGGAGGTTGGTGGTTGGTGAGCTTTCGATTCCGGCTCGGATTCGCTATCCGGATGGGTTGCCGACTTGGTGGCATTCGTGGTCGCAGAAAGGTTTGCGAGACGCGACGGCCGTCCGCCTTTCGCACCGTTCTCGCGCGCGGATTTTATGCGCGGGATAGCAGCCGCCAGCTCGCGGTCTGCGCGCGCGTTGCGGCGCCTGCTGTTTTCGGCCACCGGGAAGAACTGATCGGCGACGCGCAGCACGGCCTCTTTTTCGTCATCGCTGATCGCGCGGGTCAGGCGGAACAAAACCGAATCGGTTTCCGGCAGGTCGCCGCCCTGGGCGTAATAACTGTCGAGCAGCATGGTGAATGCGCCGTGCTCCACCAGCGAAAGATGCATGGTGTCGCGCTGGTAATCGCCGATATAGCGGCGGTAGTGATTCATTTCCTTCTCCCGCAAAGAACTGGGTTGGCACTTGTGTTTAGAGACACTGGATTTCTTGTGTTTTTTAATCAATGCGTTACGTCGAGTCGTCCCCGGAACGCTCGTCTGAAGTTTAGCTAATCTTAACAACAATTGTCAAGTTACACTAAACCATTGTTTAGCAAGGCTGTGCTAAGGTTCGGGCATGGAAATCGGCATCCGCATCAAGCGCGCGCGCGGCGAGAAGGCGCTGACCCAGGAGGCGTTGGCCGACCTGCTCGGCGTTACCAAGTCGGCGGTAAGCCAATGGGAATCGGGCAACACCGCGCCCAGCGTGGATAACCTGCGGCAGATCAGCGCGATCCTCGGCGTCTCGCTCGACGCGCTGATCGCAGGTGGGCCCGGAGAACGGCAGCCGCCGCTGCGCTACGCCACTTCGCTGCACGAAGGCCCGCAGCCGCGCGGGCGCGTGCCGCTCATTTCATGGGTGCAGGCCGGCGACTTCACCACCGAGGTCGACAACTTTCAGCCGGGCGACGCCGAGGAATGGGTCGAGACCACGGTGCCGATCCACCGGCACACCTACGCGCTAAGGGTGAACGGCGACTCGATGACCAACCCCGCCGGCGAGCCGAGCTTTCCGCACGGCAGCGTGATCATCATCGAGCCCGACGCCATCGATTCGGTGGAAAAGATGGTGAACCGCTTCGTCATCGTCAAGCGCGACGACAACGGCGGCGAAGCCACCTTCAAGCAGCTCGTGCGCGACGGCGGCCGCTATTTCCTGAAACCGCTGAACCCGCAATACCCGATGCTCGAGCTGGGGGAGGGGGATGTGTTTTGCGGGGTGGTGAGGGAGAGGGTTACGCGGTTTTTTTGAAGGGGAAAACGCAAGTTTCTGCGAGCGAACCTACGGCCGGCCCTCGCTTAGGCGCCTCAATTTCGCTTTCGAGCCCTCGTCGAGCACGCGCGCGCCTTCGCAGTTTTTTTCGTCAAGGAACTTCTTGGCCAACTCCGGCAGCCACGTTTCCTTACTAACGAACGTCTGAATATCGTTGTCCGTACGGTACCATCGCCGGAGCAGGCTTCGGATAAGGTAAGTACCCCCACGAGTGCCGCACCCGATTCGCTGCCATTGACCGGCGTGTAGCTTCTTGAAGTTGTCGGCCTTTGAACTCCGAGCCTTGAGTTTGTCCCAGGCACGCTTCCATTCTCTCTCCTGCGGAACCATCGACTGTAAAGGGTTCAGGCGTCTCTGTATTCTGCTAAGTCCACTATCCTGCATCTCGCCATTGGGAATTTGTTGCGTAATATCCCAAACAAGATGTTCGTATGACCCAATTAACCAACGGCACGCATGCATACCACTGTCGCGAAGTTCACGCCTATCCTCGCACGCTAGGTCCTCTAATGACCTTGCCGGAAATTCCGCGAGCGTCGTGGCATCCAAAAGAAAAATATCTTTCCCCTCAGCAGCCTCGACCCGCCAGAGGAATGCGGACGAGAGGTCCGCTCCCTCCATATTCGCGCCTGCGAGCATAGCGCCCTGGAGTTGCGCGCCTTTGAGCGAGGCGCCCTGGAGTTGCGCGCCTTTAACCGAGGCGCCCTGAATATTCGTAGAAAAGTTTGCGCCGAGCAATCGAGCGTTATCCAGCTCCACACCTTGCAGGTTCGCTCCTCCAATCTCCGCGCCCTCAAGCCTCGCACCCCTCAGGTCGGCGCCTTGAAGCTGTGCCTGCCAAAGAGATACCCCCTGAAGCTCTGCGTCCTGCAGCTCGGCTCCCTGAAGCAATGCCTGGCTCAGGTCCGCGCCTTGCAGCTTTGCCCTCTCCAGAGACGCTTCCTGAAGCTGTGCTCCCGATAGCTGCGCATCCTGAAGGTTCGTGCAATCGTCGGATTTTTTGTTCGATCGCACTTTCGCGCAATCGAATTTCACTCCCCTCAAATCAGCGTCGACCAGTTGCGCGTTCTGTAGCGACGCCGCCGTAAAATCCGCCTTTCTCAGTTTCGAATTCGTGAGCACCGCACCTTCGAGATGTCGACCCCGCAGGGACATGGTTTCATTGGCGTCGTTGATTTTGTCTGAAGTGTCGAATCTGACACGGTCAATCAGGTCCAAATCCGGAAGCACCAGTACGTTCGACCAAAGGCTAGTGAGCCTGCGTGTTTTGAAATTCACGTCGCCGGCAAAAAGCATTTCATGCCACCTGGCCACGGTCTCCGTTGGAATTTTTCCATCAAGCCACTCCCCGGGATAAGTTGCGGCACCAAAGACCAGCAGGAGAGGCGCAATGCTTACGATCGCCATTTCAGCAACAATTCGCGGATTCATGCCGCGCCAGGCATCTCCCAAAAACCTGCCACGCGCAATCGCCGGCCATAGCGTCCACAAAAGCACCAGGTCCAACAGCAAGGCTATGCGATGCCACCAGGTAATCAGCTGGTGGTGATAAGGGAGAAACTTGACCTCGAAAAACACCAGCAGCGCGATGGGCCCGACGATGAGACTGACAATGGCGATGAGCTGCAGCATGAGGCCCATGAGGCCCTCGCGATCCTCGCGTGGCCCGGCCAGGAATTGCACGAAGATATTGCTTGGCAACTGCCGGCGCAACCGGGAACGAATATCATCGCCCTTAATTTGCTCCTGCAATTCCACATCGAACGCGCCGACCTTTGCGGCAAGCAGAACCAGATGCAGCAACACATATGCATGCAGGACAAGAAACAGCGCGGGCCCCAACCAGAAGAAACCCCTAAGCGGCAAATCGATGCCCAGAAAGGGCAGCTTGACCGGATTTTCGAAGAATAGATCGCGATGAGTCACGCCGCCTGCTGCAATGAGCAGATAGAACAACACACCAAGGTAGGTGACCCACAACCCCGCACCGACGCTCGCGGCGTCCACCACCGTGTCGCGCAGCGACTTCAGGTCCTTGGCGGTGGCCGCCAGAACCTTTGCGGTATCTGGAAGCTCCTCAGATGCGTTGTCGCCGCCCGCGCTCGGCCCGAGTGTGCCGTCCTCTGGATACTTTGCCACTGCGGCTGCCTCAACAGGCCGCCGGACTACGGCGGTGACAGCGAGGGCAAGAACAATGACGCATGCGCACGAACTCCTCCCTGAGTTGCGCGAACGTGAATTCGCATCTTACGCGAACTTTCCGCAATTTAAACAGAAGAATAAAATCACCGTCAAGCTCAAGAACTTGGACTCTTTTCCTCCGGCTTATTCTCGCAACGGTGCATATTGCCTTGCCGACAATTCCACAACTCGTTAGTCGAATTCCCTTGTCGCCGTCATGCGGCTTGCATCGTGCCGGCATTGGGATTAGCATGATTTACGAAACCGCCAGCCGCGGAACATGCGAAAGCATTATCTGCGAATAAAAAGGAAGATCGGCGGTTCATTCCGGTAGCGGCAATCGCTACCATGCAATGGCGGCTGGGGAGCCGCGGCACGCGACTCGTTCTCCAGAGAAGAGCGGCGCGTTTGTTTTGGGGTTTAGGGTGGAACCTCCGATTCCCGCAACAGATGTTTCCCGGGCCGGCATAAAGCCGGTGCACCTGCGTTGCATTCGCCATCCCACCCAGATTGTTTCGCCTGCACTGCTACCTATTTCGCGTATACGACTCTCTACGCCCGTCGCTGCACCCGGCGGCGGTTGCCCCTCCGGCGCGACGCATGACCCACAAACCTGATTGGAGACGATCGAAAAATGGTACTGGATGCGAAAGACCTGCTGCCGATGGCGATGGAGAGAGCTTCACAATTAAATACCCTGTGGAATCTTTTCATCGTCGTTGCAACCGCCATTCTGGGAATTATGGCCACCGGGAAATCATTTACCAACAGCTGGGCGATCAAAATGCTGATCTCCCTGGTCTTTTTCTGCTTTGCTGCCTGCAATCTGGATGGCATTTATAGCTTGACCGTGCAACGGGAAAATCTTGATTTGCTGCTCCAGGATCCGCACAACAGCCAATATCTGACCAACGTGATCGAAGCGCTGAAGCCGTTCCCATGGTACGGGTATTTAGCATTCCATTTGTTTCTCGACGCCGTCGTTCTGGTTGCGATCTGGCGCGTGCGTTGGGGCGACGCAGAAAAGAATCAGGGCGGTTTCGGCGGCTAACGCCGCGCGATTCGACAATAGCGACATTCCTGCGGCAAGGGATATAACGCTTGAGTTCCGATAACCCCCCTTCAGGCGCGGCATTCGATCCGCGGCGCCGCGCACTGTTGCAGGCGCTTGGCGAAGCCGGCCTGCTTTCCGGCTGCTGCGTGGCGCCGGTGGACCGCATCGGAGGCGCGCAGCGCTCCGGCTCCCTTGCCGACCGCGTCGCGACGTAGATCACGGCAACCGGGGTCGCAGAAATGGATGCAGCCGAAGACGACACGCAGAACTTGCGAAACATGCCAAGTAGTAACGGCCGGAAATTGACAGGGAGACAACATGGCTGGCAACAACTATCCCGGCCCGCCCGCGGGCCCGGTGGAGTATTACTTTCCGTTCGAGCAGAAAGGCCCCGAGGCGAACACGTTCGAGATTGCGCTGGTGCTCGGCGGCACTGGCTCCGCCGGAACTTATACCGCGGGCGTGCTCGATTTTCTGATCGAGGCGCTCGATGCCTGGGCCCGGGCAAAACAGGAGGACGATAAAGCCAGGCCCACCGTTCCGCCGCACCGCGTGGTGCTGCGCGTCATCACCGGAACTTCGGGCGGCGGCGTCAACGCCATCCTCGCCGGGCGCGCGTTGAATTTCTCCTACCCGCCGGCGTCGATGACGGCGGATGAAGCCACGCGCGCAAAAAATCCCTTTTTCGATCTCTGGGTAAATTCCATCGACGTCGAGGGCCTGCTCGCAACCACCGATCTCAACGGCGCGACCATTCCCTCGCTGGTATGCGGCAACGCGCTCGACGCCGCCGCGAAAAAAGGGCTCGACTTCACAGGCGGCCCCCCGCCCTACCGCGATTACCTGGTGAATCCGCTGCCGCTTACCGTCACGCTCACCAACCTCGCCGGCATCCCCTACAAAATGGATTTCACCGGCGCCTCCGGCCGCTCGGAATATTTTATCGATCACGCCGACTTCATGCGCCTCGCGGTCGAATTCACCAGGGTGGTGAAACCGCCGCCCTATCTCATTCCGCCGGATGCGCTCGCCGTGACACCCGCCACCATGCCGGGCGATTGGAGCAACCTGCAGCAATATGCGCTCGGCACCGCGGCGTTTCCCGCGGGCTTCCCCCCGCGCAAAATTTCGCGCAGCGCGGAAAACTACCGCTATCGTTATTACACCTGGGTCGACGAACCGCAGACCGCGACCGCGCGCGACGGCTTCAATTATCAGCAGGCGGGCGAAGCGCACAGCGACTGGCTGACGCCGGACTGGTCCTGCGTGATTCCGCCGGACGCGGACGCAACATCGTACAAATTCTTCGCGCTCGACGGCGGCTGCACCGACAACGAACCCGTCGAGCTTGCGCGCACCTGGCTCGCGGGTCTGCACGCACGCAATCCGCGCGACGGCATCAATGCCAACCGCGCGGTGATCCTGGTCGACCCGTTCGCCGAGCAGCCGCCGGCCGCCAAGACGCCCGGACCCAACCCCGGCCTCCTGGCGCTGCTGTTTCCCATTGTCGATACGCTGGTGCAGGCCAACCGCTACGCCACTGCCGACCTCTCGCTGTTCGTCAACCCCAACGTGTACAGCCGCTACCTGGTCACGCCAAACCGTCCCGACCCTGATGCTGCCAACCGCGTCGGCCCCGCCCTCGCCGGCGGCGACGCGATTACCGGCGCGCGCCTCGGCGCCTTCATGGGGTTCATGAGCAAAGACTTTCGCGCGCACGACTTCATGCTCGGCCGCCGCAACTGCCAGGCGTTCCTGAAATGGTGGTTCACCGTGCCCGCCAACAACAAAGTGTTCGGCACGCCAAAACCGAAGCCCGTCCCGCGCACCGACGGCAGGCCCGCCAACCTCGAACTCCCGATCATCCCGCTCTACGGCAGCGCCGCGCTCGAGCAGCCCCTGCCCGACTGGCCCGCGGGCAAATTCGATCCGCAGAGCATCAGCGATGCCATCAAGAACCGCCTCGACGCCATGCTGAAAGTGGCGGAATCGGAACTCCCCATCAACGCCTTCAAGCGCTGGCTGCTAAGTTTCGCCAACCGCCCGGCCGAAGACTTCATCGTCAACTACGCGATCAATGCGATCGACAAGGAACTCAAGCGCGAGCCGAAGCTTTAGCGCTGATGCGACAATGACCCCGTTTGTTTTTGCCCCATAGCGAGGACACCAATGCCCAAAATCGCCGTATTCAACAAATCCACCTCGATTTCGAACACGGCGATCATGCAAATGATGCCGATATTCGAGAAACAGTGGAATCGCGACCTGTCGCCGACCTGGGGTATCGAGCCCGCCAGGTTTTCTTTCGTGCGCAAGGGCCAGAAACCGCCGCGCGGCGCCTGGTGGGTGCTGTTCCTCGACTGGAGCGACCGCCGGCACGCGGTTGCCTATCACGATCTTACGAACGAAGGTCTGCCGCTCGCCAAGGTGTTTGTCGATACGCTGCTGCAGGACGATGTGAGCGTCAGCGTCGGCGCGACGCACGAGATTTGCGAAATGGCGGTCGACCCGTGGATGAACGGCGGCTTCCTCGATCCGAAGAAAACATTCTGGGCGTCCGAAATCTGCGACCCGGTCGAAGATCCGAAATATGGCTACGTGATCGACGGGCTGCTGGTAACGGACTTCGTCACGCCGGCCTGGTACTCCCCCAAGAACGCCAGGGGCAAAAAGGATTTCGCCGGCCGCGTGCGCGCCCCCTTCACCATTCTGAGCGCCGGCTACGCGCAGCAATACGACAACAAGACCTCGAAATGGAAGCACGTCGCCGGGTCCGATGTCCGCGACAGCAAGCGCAAAACGCCGCCCTTTGGCACCCGCAGGGAACGCCGCGCCCGGCATTGGACCAAGTGGATAAAGAGCAAGCCGCTTACGGGCTGAACGCCGGTCCTCCTTTCCTTTGATTTAGACGCCTCCTCCCGGCGTGCCGCCGGATTGGCTCTCCCTGCCCAACATGTTTAGTAATACTTGACAAGAAGGGTAAAGATATACTAAACTTCTTCTCATCGAAGTCCACCAAAGGCCGATGGCAGCCGTAATCGAGCGTAAAACGTAGCAGACAGTGAGCACACGCTTTTATTAAAACGCTTTGTAAATAAGGTAGTTGCACAGCATAAGGACAAGCATGCGCGCCGAAATCCTTCCCGACCCCGAATCCGCCGCCCGCGCGGCGCAGCGCCGCCAGGCTGAGGAATGGTTCGCCGACGGCAACACCTGGGTGGGGTTGTTCGAGAACAAGGATCGCGCGAGCCCGAATTTCGGCGCCCGCGTGGGCCTGCCCTTCGACCTCGATGAGGCGCCCATCGTCGAATTCGCCGTCGGCAAGACCCGCGCGCCGGATATCCCAAAGCTCCCCCACGCCGGCAAGTTCGTGCTGATCGCCATCTGCCGCGATGCGGGTGAGGTGGTCGAAGAAATGTTCCGCCAGGACCCGGCGGACGCAGACAAGCCTCGCTTTAACTGAGGCCGCCATGATCGAAGCGCTCAACGACATCACTACGCTCTGGCTCTTGCTCCTGCTGGTGCTCGCGACCGCGCTGGGCTACCTCGTCGGCTGGCTCGGCCGCACACAACACGACGCCGGCATCCGCAACGAACTCGAAGCCATGCTGGAAGAAATCGACAAGCAACGGCGCCGTCGCGGCATCCACCTCGCCCCGCCGCTGGATTACGAAGACAGGTAACGCGCGCCGTGAACACAGTCAGCCGCATCGAACACCGCGCCGCGCTTGAAGCCGAGCTGGGCTGCGAAACGTCGGACGCCGCTCTCGCCCTGCGCGAACAAGCCGAACGCGCGCACTACCACGCGCTCAAAGACGATCTCCTCTGCAAAACCCCCGGCGCCATTGGCCGCTTCGCTGTGGGCAACGGCGAGCAACTCGCCGAAATTGCGTCCCTCGTCATGCAACACTGGGACGACCCGGTGGCCGCGGGCCGCGCCATCCGGCAGAAATTCAATAGCTGGATGTGGGAGGCGGCGGAGGAGATGGCGGGGTAGCTCCGGTTAAGAAGGTGCAGCTACACGCAAAATGTCGTCAGATGAATGTTGTGGCTCGCCATAAACCCCAGTAAACGGGTTACGTGCACCGTTCTACCCCCTTCGACAAGCTCAGGGCAGGCTTTCGACAGGCTCAGAGCCTGCCCCCGCGGCGCTTCTGAGCGGGGGGCGAACGGGATTGGGGGAGTTTCCCGCTCAAACAACAAACCGCCAAACCCTCGTACGCGGCCCAAACCCCGTTCGTGGTGATCCTGAGCTTGTCGAAGGATCGAACCATGAATGGGATGCGGTATGACCAATATTGGGGGAAAATGCTGATGGCATTAGGCCAGAACCGGTCGTCCTCTGGTGGAGCATAAGAATTCCCTTGAAATTGCCTTGGGAGGCGCAAATGTCTGTTCGCATACTGGGAGTGCTATTTGGGGGACTGCTCGCGTTGGCGGCAGCGTTTCCGTCCATTGCCGGTCCGAAGGAAGACGCCTATTCGGCAGTGGAACGATGGGCCGTTGCTTTCAATTCAGGTGACGTTGAAAAGACGGTAGCGTGCTACACGCCTGACGCCCTAGTACTCGGTACCGCAAGTCCATCGCTCGCCTCGAAGCCGGACGATCTACGCGCCTATTTCGGAGCGGCTTCGGCGGCAAAATTCCAGGTCAAACTGGGCGAATCCTCGGCAATCGTGCTCTCGAGCGACACGGTCGCGTTCACGGGATTTTACGATTTCTCGCGCCCGCGGGACGGTGAGCAGGTCGTGATTCCCGCGCGCTTCACCTTCCTGGTGGTCAAGCGGAACGGCGATTGGAAGATCGTGCATCATCATTCGTCATTGCGGCCGAAGCCAGCGCAATAGAGATGCGCCTGGGATGGGCGCGCACGTTCAATTTAGCGCGAACGCGAATGCACAGAAATAGATGGGGTCCGTGTGACTTCAGGAGTTAGCGTCGCCTCACATTGCGACACTGACTCCATCATTCATCCATCGACCCAGCGGGCGGAAGCTGTCCGCAAACGTGCAATAGTCCCTCGCGCGGCGCGCCGCCTGTCCTTATGATTTCCCTCACTCGCGGCGTCATTGCGCAGCAGAGGGAGCGACGAGTGAAAAACATTTCGGGTTTGTTATTGGCCCTGGCCGTGCTGTGCCTGATCGGCGGCTGCG
>Ga0181537_10000891_pt1 | contig 27913 bp, 20 predicted proteins | sample PEATcosm2014_Bin_39_FD_119765 | JGI IMG/M metagenome (GOLD analysis project Ga0181537, IMG submission 119765) | Peatland microbial communities from MTU Mesocosm Facility, Houghton, MI, USA - PEATcosm2014_Bin23_10_metaG | ecosystem: Environmental > Terrestrial > Soil > Wetlands > Peat | place...
TACAAACTCGCGTGGCACTTGGGCGCATCACAATCTGATCTGGCTGGCTTGAACGCCGAGGGCGTTGATTGGGAAGACCACGTCATTAGCTATGCGCGCCGGAAGACCGGCTCGATTGCCATCATGCGCATGGATGGAGACATGGAGGAAGTCTTGCGCGACCTGCCGGGAAGCGGCCCGCTGTTTCCGTATCTGCGTACCGTGCGGTCGGGCGACCGAGCTACGGAGTTCAAGCAACGCTGCACCGGACTTGGCATCAAAGGCGTCTCGTTGCATAGCTACCGCTATGCGTGGGCGGAACGGGCAAAAACGGCGGGCTATCCCGAACGGTATGCCCAGGTGAATCTGGGCCACAACAGCCGGGCGATGGCGCGGGCTTATTCTCGCAAGGCTCCGGTGGAAATGCCTTCCTTGAGCGAATACGAACGGCAGCAGAAGGCCATCATTGGAAACCGGAATCCCGAACCAGCTGCGAAAGCCGTTGCCGCATAAAGGAGGCCTTCATGAAACCTTGGCAAATTAAAGCACTCGAACTGGAAGCCTCAGGATTGAAACACCTCGATCGATTTATTCACGAACACGCGCTCTATTTTCTCATCGCGGCAATCTATCTCTTGGTGGCTGTACTGGTATGGGTATTGAGCGGGGCAATGCGACGTAAGCGAGGAAAGCCCAAGTCACACGTCCGGCCAACGATTGGCATTCAACTGCGGAGAACGCGCCCGCCGCCAGATTATCGTGGCCCGGATGATTATTCTATGAACTGACAACCGTTCATGGCCGGTAGCCGCGCGACGTATTTTGATCACGATGATGATCGGGAATGACCGCTGGCGAGGCACGCCGCTGATTCAGGAATGACTGCCAGGAGAATTATGTCCGTTGGCGGCGCTGCCGTTGGTAGCGGTCACGGAAATCTTGAGCGTCCGGCTTTTTGCCGCACGTTCGTTCTTGTCCTTGATCTTCAACCGGACCAGCTCCGTTGCCTTGTTCAACCATCGGGCGTCACCTTTCTTTTGCTCAATCTCGACCGTCAGAAAAAACTTCACAGCACCTGGCGGTGGATTGCCCAGCGGCTTGAGCTGGCCGGCACCGACCAGAATGGGGATATGTTCCGGCTCAAAGCCCAGGCGGAAGGCGGTTTCGCTGGCGTTTAAGCGTCCGGGCAGCGAAACCAAATTTAGAATTTCTTTGCGTTCGGGATTCATACGTTTTCCTTGGTATAAGTGAGGGTGACGGCGGCAATGTGGGTGTTCAGGACGGCCGCCATACGGCGCTCCGCCGACTTCACAAATTTCAATTCATATTTCTGAATCTCGCCTTCCACCCGCTTGAGGCCGCTGCCCAGCACCACGACTTCGGCTTGGGCAAAGCGGATCAACAGTTTTTCCGGTGGGGCGTCCGGCTCCTGTTCCAACGCCGGATTGGAAAATCTCTCGGCAGACAGGAATTGCGCGTAGGGCAGCAGGTAACTGTTCCCATCGTCGGCGAACACGTTGAGAGCGGCGATCTGGGTGTCACTGCCAAAACAAGGATTTTTACCCCACGGATTATGATCCGGTCTAAATGCTGATTCGGTGGGTGGAGCTTCGTTTGTGTTCATAACGTGGTGGTTTAATTTGTTGAACGGCTTTGTCGGGCAAAATGGTTTGTCGCGGCACGCGGCGCAGGCGGAACTGTTTCAGAAAGCGCTGCCCGCGCTCCAAAATGGTTTGAATGAATTTTCGGCTGGAAACACGGGGGACAACTTCCACGGCCGCCAGCCGCGCGCTGGAACGGGTGACGTGCGAGCGCAACATCTCGGCATCATCAGTGAACACGCGGCACGTATCGCGCCCGCGCGAAATGCTGACGTAAAATTGCTGCTGATTGATCGCCGGCAGCGAACGGGACGACGCGACGACCAGCACTTCATCCACGGTCTTGCCCTGGGCGGCGTGCGAGGTGACAGCGTAGCCGTGCGTGAACGTGCGATAATTTTGAGGCATCACCCGGCCATCAGCCAGCACTACGGAATCACCCTGAATCGCCAACACCTCGACAAGTTCACCATTGATAAACCGCTTGCGGCTGGCATTTGCTTGCAGCAACAGCTTGTCGCCGGCGGCAATTTTCAATTTCCGTTTCTCCCCCACATCGCAGGCGGAGCCTGCACCCAATGGGAAAAGTCTTTCAGTGCCATCCTCGCGTTGGACTTTGATCGTGTCTTTCTCGACCGCGACCACTGTAACCGTTTCGTCTTTTTCGAAATCAGCCCTCCGCTGATGAAACCGTATCGCCATGCCGGGGCGGTATTGCCGTGCATCGCGCTTCTGCGCTTCCGTCCATGACAGCGAATCAAAAACCTGGAATTCTTTTTCCTCACCGGTCAACCGACCGGATGTTTTCATCCCGGCACGGACTTTTTCCGTCACCGCTTCGATCTCATTCCATGTCGGGGCGACCAGCAATGCCGATTGGTTTTGCGCCAATGCTTTCAGATACGCCTGCGAAGCGGAGTCATGAAGTTGACGGTCAGAAAGTTCCACGACTGCCCCCATGCGTTCCAACTGTGCGAACGCTTCGACCGTCCGTTTCTGTGCGGCCAGTTCCACGGCCTTGCGATACTCGGCTTTGCGCTGGCGACGGATGGCCGTCAACTGACCTGATTTGAAATCGGAATGGTTTTCTAAAATTCGCAACGCATCGCCACGCGCAACCGATGCGTGCTGGCCGGTGTCGCCCGACAGCACAATGCGTGCGCCCCGCGCCAGGTCGAATAGCCGCTTCATGTTATCCATTCCCACCGCCCCGGCTTCATCCAGAACGACTAGGTGCTTTTCAGACAAAGCCGGCTTTGAGAACAATAGGCCTTGCAATGTCTTCGCCTCGAATCCCTCTTTACGCAAAACATCCGTTGCCGCCGCCGTTGGCGCGCAGAACAGCGGCTCAATGCTGGCTTCCTGGCAGGCGGCGACCAGCTCGCGCAACACCGTGGTTTTGCCGCTGCCGGCCAGACCGCGCAGGCCGGTGATGCGGTCACTGGTGCGCAGGACATGGTAAATCGCCCGGCGTTGATCTTCACCCAGCCAGTCCGACGGTTTGTAGCCCGGATGCAATGGCGCGACCGAATCGCATCCAGTGTTGACCGTCTGAATCAAACTCAATTCAATCGCTACAATTTCCTTGGTTGATAACCCGCGTTCAGTTTTCACCAAATCCGTCAGGTGTTTCACCGTTGCTTTCAATTGCTCCAAATCCACCGCCCCCAGACGGTGCGACAACGCCACGCTCAACAACTCATGTTCCGGCACTACTGACTTGCGCTCGAAGACATGGGCGACGGCATGGTTCAAGACTTGGTTTTCAACCAAGGCAGTTCGCGGTAGGCGTGAGGGACGAGCCGACGCCCGTAACGTTTGCAGTGATTGCCGCTCATCGGGCGATAATTGCGCCAACTGGCGTTCACGCACTTCCGCCGACGAGATGCCCTTGAGCTTTTTCGCCCGGCTCTGATGCACCGCGTGGGAAATCTCATTATTGGAAAGTTTGTGCCCCAGCTTTTCCTCCATTTCCTTCACCACTGCATCACGCTGCTGCGCCCGCTTGGAAAACTGTTTCAACACCGCCTCAGTCACTCCCTCGATTTCAAATCCATATTTGGCCGGTTGAATCCGGTAGCCGATCTGTTGCACCCGTTTCGCCAATTCGTTCCGATACACCGCCGTGCCGTAACGGATGGCGTCATACATTCCGCCGGCTTGCAGTGCCTTCCAGCAACGCTCCTCTTTATCAAACGTGGCGTTGAACACCGTGAAATGTGTGTGCAACTGCGGGTCCAGTTCACGCGAGCTGTCATGCACGAAGGCGGCGGCCACCAGATTACCCGTCATGCGGTCCCGCTGAGCGCCCTGTTTGCGCACGCGCGTGGCGGCAAAAGTTTCCAATTCGCGAAAGGCCACCCGCGCAGATTCCTCATGGGCTTCGACCAATCGTTGGTCGTCCAGCGTCACCGCCAGGACCGAGACGGATTTGGGCGGGGCGCATGTAAAATCGAAAAACACCCGACGCTGGTTTTCCTTCTGCTGCCGCTGGGTCAGACGTTCATCATCATTCGGATCTCGGTTTTCACACAGCGCATGAAATTGTTCGCGGGTGACGGCATTCGTTAATCCCAATCGTTCCGCGCCCGCGCCGATCCACTGGCCGGGCCGGATTTCGCCCGCCGCGTAATAATCGTTCTGCGCCAGATGCTCGTCGAAGTAACTCTCGGCATCGGCCAGGTTTTTATGTGAAACGGCAGTGAACATAAGGCGTCACTTGAACTGTTTTCAAAAAGGCTTTGTGCCATTTTGGAACAATCGTTAATTTCATTTCTGTTATCATCAATCGTTTGGTCATTTTTATCTGAAGCCGGTGAGTGCTTTGCGTATGTGGTACACAATCGTCCAAACCACGCTTTTTCGGCTTCCAGACCCAATTGATTTCAGTCAAAATGAATGATTTTATCCGGGGGAAATTCGCCGCCGATCCCGGACAAAATCCGCTCTTAGGTTTTCCACCGTCAGCGGGCGGTCGAATTAAAAAGCTGAGCTTGGTTTCATTCATGCGGTAGTTTTATCGGATGACCCGACCCCTTTTTGTGTAATCTTTACACATTTTTTAATTCCTTTCTGCTACCACTTACCGTTTGCCATTTTTCAAAATTGGCCGTGTTTTTGTGTATCACATACACAAAATGCAGCTCCTGTCTTGCCGTCTTAATTCAACCGCGTAGCCCCAGTTCACGTTCATCGCCCCATTCTATCGGAAACCGCCGCCATCCATGATCAAGCGTTGTATAAAATGATTCATGCCGTCAGTCTGGCTGAATTCCGAGCGGTGACGTTGCAAACTTTGCAAGAAACGAAAATGATTTTGTTGTTTGCACCCAAGCGTCCCGCCTGCCATTCGTCGCGCGTAACAAGGCATTATTCGCCGGGTGGGTGAATTGATTGCAGCGGCGGGCGGCCAAGTTATTATGTGCGCAAAGTAATTATCTCGAACTTTGCCGGTTTTAAGAACGACCCCATCACCGCAATCGGGACAAAGAAACGGGGCCGGAGTTTTTGAAGCTAAATATGCAGTGATGGTTTCGCCAGTGAGTTCTCGCGTGGCGCAGAGCACGATGAAATTTTACCATGAGAAAGGCAAAGCATACATTGCGGGTATTAACTCGATGATTCTCCGACGCCGACCGTTACAGGATTGTGAATTGCTGCGTGTGCCCTATTGCGATTTTCTTCCTCTTCTTCCGCTTTCAATTCGGCTTTTACTTTTTTTAGATGTTCCGCCCATACTTTTGCCCCAACATTTTGCAAAATAGCTCGAACCCTTTTATTTCTGGATTTTTTTGTATTTTCATATTCTTTCATTAACTTTTTTTCGGTCAAATTAACAAACTTTTGAGGCGTGTCCAAAACTTTGCCGACATATTGCGTATCCCAATTGTACACCGGCACTAGCCCCATCCTTTTAACATTGGTTTCACCGCCACAAAATTTGGTGTTATCATTGACTTTTTTTATCACAAAAATTGAAGTTGCAATAGCAAGCTCAACCCCTTCTTTTGGTTCAACAAACTCACGCAAAAGATAATTCGCCAGATACGAACCAATTCCTGCCGTTGCAAAAAGCTTGGTGGAAGGTTCAAGGATACCGCTACCAATAACATTGACCGTGTGAAGATATGGAGTTCCATTTACATAAAATGCCACCATCAATTCAGCTCCGTTCTGCTCGACATATTTTTTCTGATCTTCATCCAAATCCTGTTTCGATTCACGGATTGAATCTTCAACAATTTTTGAAACAATTTGGTGGTTTGTTATTTTAATTCCCTTTGATTTGGCCTGCATAGTTTCAACTATACGATTTGTGATTGACGACAATCCTGCTTGAGCAACCAAAATTTCGTCTATATTGAAACTGACTGTGCTAATTTTATTCGTATAAGAAAACGTCCCTTGATACGGGTCGGTTACTTGGCTATCGCTAGCTACGATAATTCCATCTGGGCAGATGATTCCAATTAAAATTGACATAGACGTTTCCCTCTGTGGTTTATGCTAGTATGGAATTTGAGCAGCGGTTCCAAAACCCTTTTAAGCCGCCCAAGTAACCAGATTTCTTTCGTCCATCAGAAAAATCTGTCGTTCAATCAAATCCAAATTGTCGCCAGTCATTTCGATCTCTGCCGCCAATTGCTCAAATTTTTCGTAAAGAGTTGGATCGGCAAACCTCGCCCTCTCATCATCAACGAATTTTTTACAAACTTTCCACCATCTAAAGGCGTAATAACCAAACGAATTTTGAACCAGATTCTTGTCGATAAAGCCTGCGGAATAGAGTGTGCCAGCATCTTCAAAAAAGTTCATTACGGTTTCCGAAATATCCTTACGCGCATCTGCTGGGGGCTCGCACTGATGTTGGTTCATTATTCCTGCCAGCGCTATCCGTTCTTTAATCATTATCGGCGAATCAAAGCGGGTGGTTAGTTCGAGCCAGGTTTGAACACCAATCTGCCGGTAAGAGGCTTTTTCAGATTCATCAGCTAGCCTTTGTGTATGCTTAGCCATTTTTGCCGTATAAACCGCCATCACAAAGGTTGCGACGGCCAGTAAAATTGTTGCAAGCGCGAGGATTGTTTCCATAGTTTCTTTAGAAATGTCAAAAAAAGTGTTCGATGGGGCACACGCAAAACTAATGCTGATTTTGTAGAATTTCGATGATAGTTTGAATTTGATTTTGGTGCTTCACGTCCTTCGATAAGTCTTGGGCAATTTTCAAATTATCGATCCATTCGTCAGGCGGCAAATTCTCAACTACATAAACCGCAATGCTATTATTATGTCCTTTAATTTCGCGGCGCCAATATCGGTCAATTTCCTTGTTGGTACTGGTGGGAGGATCGGTAGGGTTTAACTTTAAGGTTGCCTCGGTTTTCTCAAGTTCTATCAGTTTTAGAATGTTATCTGTCGCGAGTTGGCCATTCCGGCTTCCGCCTATTAGGAGGGTGAGAGTTTGCACGAGCAAATCCTGCCTTCCCTGCTAATCATGTCAATCCAATCGTTCGTCTGCATTGGGCCGGATCATAGTGGCAACCGGCTGGTCGCCCCGCGAAGAGGCCTTAATTTGTAATTCCGTCGGATGTCGGTGGTGTTGACAAACATTCCGAAGTGGTTGATATCGGCGACGCCAGCTTGGCATCGCCTTCAAGCATCCCTATTATCACCTCTGGAAATCTGCGGAAATTGCCATCTTGGGCACGCGGACAGATGCCGAGGTGGCCAGGTTGACCCGACGGACAGTCCAAAACGTGCGTTATAAGCGCCTGAAACTTGGCATCCCTGCTCCCGAACTGCGCCGGTGGATCCCGGAGGAATTGTCGTTGCTGGGAAAATTGTCGGATGAAGATGTGGCAAGGCGCATCAACCGGCCATTGAGCGCGGTGATTCGGGCACGAATGAAATGAAAAATTCAAAGTGCCGACAGCACCTACCGGTTCTGGATGCCAGAGGAAGACCATTTGGTTGGCACCCGGCCTGACATTCAAATCGCCGCCAGACTTAAACGCAGCCTCGAATCAGTGAGACAACGCCGCGTGCTGCATGGCTTTTGCGCTTTCGTGTTGCGTCTCGCATCATACTCTCGATATGATTTTTTGATCTATGAAGAAACTCTGCCTATTTCTGTTCCAATTGGTCGCGATTATCATTTTATCCGGATGTATATCTACTTCTAACTTTCAGTCATGGAATGGTCCGACAGATTTTGATGGGCAGGGCGGAGCATTCATAGAGAAGGACGGCATTGATGTTTATTCTTCTGGAACACCGAAGAAAAAGTGCCAAATTCTTGGTATCATCCATACGTCAGTCATTAGCAGCGCCAATATGATGGCCGTTTTCGGGAACTCTTGGTCAACATCGGCACTAATAAAAGAGGCCAAATCAAGGGGCGGAAATGCTGTTATCATCACCGACACTAGGACAGATATTTTGGGTTGGTCGTCAAGCGGGACGGCTACAGCTTACCAAACTGGTAATACAACGACAGCATACGGAAATAGTCAAACTACCGAAAATGTTTCTGGCAATCAAATGGCTGTCCTCGTGAAGTATGTGGGAGAAATTCGGGATCAGAATGTGTCGCCAGAATCTGAATCAAAGCTACTTGGACATTGGCTATTCATTCCTCCTACCGCAATGCCGCTTCGTGGCCAATTAGAAATCTATTTTTTGCCTCAAAACCGTTACAAGAGCGTTTCGAGTTTGTTAAACACAAACGGACAACCAGTTGAGGCAACTCCAGAAGACAATGGACGATATTACTTTGACGGAAACAAACTTGTGACTTGGGGTGATAAAGATGCAAAACCTGAGCCACCAGCAGCTTTCACGGTTACTGACTCGCAACTAACATTTTATCTGCCAACTAATAATGTTCAGCATGAGTTGGTTTTTCAAAAACAAACCCAATAGTAGGTGACACCGTGTTGTAAATTATTTTGAGACCCAGCCGATTTCTTCCTCACAGTTCGAGTCTGTTAATTCTTGTTGTTCGCCATCAACTCGGCAACGGTGAATTCGCCCAATCGCAATTTCATAAGGTTGAAAATAGCACGGCGAGATTGTTTAATCTCGTCCATTATTTTGGAAGTAGGTTTTGAACGATTAGCCTATTTGAATTCATCCCAGAATATTTCACTTTGTCGTTTATGCAATATCCGGCTCTTTGACTTTCCGGCTTTCCTGTGACACTCGGAAACCGGCCAGACAAATCGCCTCTTCATTGAACCTATACGGCAGCGCAGTCAGCATCCGTTTCTAAAATCTCCGCGACTTCACCACTGTTACGTCCGCTCCGATTTCAGAATCGGATGTTCACTGCGCCGATCATCATGGAATTTGCTACGTTCAAACAAACGTAATTTCTGGCGGCTTTCTGGAATGTGAAAGCCTTAATTTTTTGATGACACCATCCCCGAAGCATTCGCTTCCGAAACTGACACGGAAAAAAGCGGGCGTTGAAATCCGTTGATCGGCGTTGATGATATCAACGCGGCTAAACGCCCTTCAACCTTCACCGTGAACACCATTCAACGCGGTTCAACCCGCCGCCTCAACGGACTTCAACCCAGTTCAACGTCAAAAAGTCATCGCCAAATTCTATCCGGCCTAATCGTCCACCTTTGTTATTGAATCCGCAGATTATCCCATACCCACGTCAGCACAAAGCCGCCTAAACTCGATGTTGATGAATCCAGAAATCATCAACGACGACCTGCCGGCAAAGCGCCAACGCTCCGGCGGACGCGCCTTTCACAGCCGTCTTGAACCATTCGTGGGGTTCATCCGTGAGCAACGCCAACAGCGCCGGACGTGGCAGGAAATCGCCGCCCGTCTTCGCACCGACAAAGATTGTGTCATCACGTTTCAGGGTTTGCATCAATTCTACCGGCGCCACCTGAAACGTCAGGCGCGGCCTCATTGGGAAAGCGAAGTGGCAACGCCACAGCCAGCCAAGGTGAATCCATCAGCATCAATAACACAAACAACAACCACCGAAAAAGACAATCCATTTACATTCAATAATGTATGAAAACAACAAAACATCGCCTGATTCTGCCCATGCAGGCCAAAGGGAATATGGGTAAAAGCATCGAAGCCGCCGCCCGCGCGTGCTGGCTTAATCAACGCGGCATCCCGTGGCAGGGATTTGACCTGGACGGTGATAACCGCACTTTGTCCCGATTATTTCCCGGCCAGGTGAAGCTGACACCCTTAAACGGCCAGGCCGAAGACCTGGACGAGCTCATTCTGATGCTGCGACAGACCACCGCCACACCTGTCACCCTGATTGATCCACGAGCGCATCTGGACGCGCAACTGATGAAGGCACTGTCTGCCACGCATTTCTTTGACATCGCCAGCACTCAAAACATCGGCATCACGCTCATGCTGTTTCCCATTGACGATCTGGACGTGATGACCAACCTTGCTGCCGTCTGCCAGTTCTGCGGCAGGCAGGTGGATTATGTCATTGTCCGCAACCCGGCGCGGGCGTCCAAAAACCGGATGTTCGACAACAGCCCGATGGAAAAGGAATTGCTCGACTGCGGCGCAGTCACCATCACCGTCCCGGTGCTTTCGGAATTTGTGAAACTCCGGCTGGCGAGGCTGGAGGCCGACCAACAGCGCGGCATTCCATTCAATGAAGCCATAGGCAACGACACTCTTGGTTTGGACATCATGGCGCGGGGCGTATTGCAGGACTGGCTGGCCACGATGTTCAATCAATACGACCGGATTGCCGCCAAACTGCTGCCGATGGTCGAGGCAGCCACCATCAAACCCAAGATCTTGCCACCCATCGGTGATCCGCCGTCCGCCAAGCGTGGTGCAAAAGTGAATCTCACGAATTAAATGGAGGCGTTATGACCAATCCAGATCTGTTTGAAGAAATACTCACCAGCTATCCCGCTGAGAAGCGGGAACTGGCGCGGCAGGTTTATCATCGCTTCGCGGAGGGCGACAGCACCCAGTTTTTCAGTCAGCTTTTTCTGGTGCTGGATGTGTATGCCCATTATGCCGAGCGCATCCCCGCCCGGATGATTTCGGCCAATGCCGATTCACTGGCGTCCGTGCAGGAGCTACGGGAGGAAATCAGCTTGCTCGCCAAGACGATTGAGAACCGCAATGGCAACATCACCAAACAGGCGGAAAAGACGGACGAACTGTGCCGCATCACCCGCGCCAAATGCGACGAGGCCATGGCCGGCATTGAATTGACAGTGAAAAATCTCGGCTCACGGGTGGATACCAAGGCCATTGTGCAGCGCATTGAAAACTCGGTTCAATTCAACATTGACCACAAAATCATCGCACCTTTCATGCAGCGCACGAGCGACCTGGCAAACGAGGTCTTGCCCACGCTGGAGAAAATTCAGGCAGCGGCCGCCGAAGCCAAATCCGAATGGTGTCAGCGGATTTGGAAGACTGCGTGGACGACCAGTTTAATCTGGAGCATCGGACCGGCAGTCATCTGCATCTGGCTGTTCTGCTTGAAAATCGGCGGATACTACGAAGATGAAATGGCAGTTCAAACCGCCAACATGGTCCAGGTGATGAAATTTAATCAGGAGGCGTTCCGCAAACTGGCGATTGCCCAGGTGCCAGTCCAGGTGGTGCCGGTTCAAAATGATGACGGCACTCCCAATCCACGGGGCTTTGCGCTGTTAATCGAAGGTGCCTATGCCGCCGAGATGCGCCCGATGGACGGGCAAAAGACCGGCTCCATTTTCTTCAATAGCAGAGTCCCGGCAAAACAAATCCAGCAGTTGCAGCAGGCAACCGAAAATCCGGCGCAACCGACCAACAACGCAGCAAAATAATTTGCGCCATGTCCACCGCGTGACACGTCGGCAGAAAATGCTCTCGTTATCAGGAGCGCAGCCGCGCTAGCCAACCGCGCGCGAATCCGGTTTCCATTGTATGTCGCTGGTCGGCGCGTCAAGGTAGTGCCTCGGTATGCCCTCGGCCTCCACCGTTGACCCGCCGCCCGGCTCCGTGGGTTTTGCCTCTAGGATTTCGCGCAAGGAGGATTGCTCATGGCAGAGTGCGAGTTCAGTGGCATAATTAACTGTTTACAAATCTGCCAATTCCTGTGATATTGTTGTGGTCGTGAGCAAAACTCGGCCTCGTGCCGTGAGAACCTTCGGGGTTCCTATACTCACGATTTTTTCTTTTTCAGGGGCGGAGGCGGAAACCTCTCGTCCAGCTTCAACGGATTCTTGGCCGTGAAAAATGTCCCATGGACCGGGCCGAAATGCAGGTCGTGGATTTCCCCAACTTGGGGCCAGACGGCATTTAGAAACCGATCCTCTCGGATGACCAATCCGGTTTTGGAATCAAGCTGCGGCTTCTTGGTGGCGGCGTTCCATTTGATTTCGTAAAAACGCTGCAACGCCCAGAGAAAATAATCCACCGCCTGAAGACACGGATTATCTTTGGACGATTGCACTGTGATTTCATGCTGACTCCGGTGGAAACTGAATTTCCTCTCAAAATCAGCCTCGGCGTGAGCCAGGGCGGTCTTAATGGCATCGTTACGGGTGCTGTTGCCGCGTTTTGCGACACAAACCTCGTAGCGGTCGGCCAGCCGATGGAATTTGCCGAATAACTCCCGCATCAGCGAATCATAGACGGAATTTTCATTGAACCTATAGCCAGGCTGTGCGACCCGCTTGGCTGACTCGGCCTCGTAGAGCTTGAACTTGTCGCAGACGACGGCGTAAAATCGCAACTGGTCGCCACATTGCCGCAGCAAATCGAATACGCGGAAGCGGACTTCCGGCAAATCATCCTTGGCGTGAAAGGCTATGGCGGTTTTCTTACGCTCTGGCTTGAAAGATTGAGTGCCGGCAAACATCGGGTCAGCTAGCATTTGCTGGCGCAACGCGGTCAACTTTTCTGTCAGCGCGGCGGGATTTTCCACCTCCAGCTTGCCGAGGATGAAAAAACGGGAGCAGCCGAACGTGTCCACGATCACCTTGCCGCTCTCGTGAAACAGCGTGGGCGTGCCGGCCTCGTCCACGAAAAGCTGCTGCACCGCCGGCTTGGCGGATTCGAGGGCGGTGGGTTTATCGAATAAATCACTCACTGGTCGGTTGACAGATTTTTATTTCTCCAAACGCTCAAATAAGTCTTTCCAGCTCATGTTGCCGAGGACTTTGTTTGATTTTTTGCCGATGTAGGCTTTTAGCCCGGCGCGGTTGATGTCCACACGGCCAAGGAGTTTGCCGCGCTTTGTATACGCCCAAACTGTCAAGCCGCGCAGTGTCAACTCAACGGTTTCGTGGACTTTCAGGTATCCTATGTTTTTGGTTGCCATATCAATTTTTTACTTTTTGGTGGTTAGTGGTCTAACGTGACGGGCGGCTTTCCGAATAAATCACTCACGACAAGTTAGGCCTTTCTTTTAGTCGTGAAACCATATCGCGAGGCTATTTTGGTAATTAGTTCAAAACCAATTGGTTGGTTTACTGTTGCAAATACATTGGCTCCCATCAAATCTGCAACAATTTTGAAGGGTTTTTGGTTCAACGCATCTGCTAATTCCCTAACGGTCATTTGTTCTGGCAGTTCCAATATCGGCTTGTTCGGGGCTTTGTGCTCTTGGGGTGGTCTAGTACGTGGACTTAGATCAGGTTTATTAGGCACAGATGAAGACTCTTTGAACAAACCAACTACAAATTTGACGTTTACTTTTGCATTAGGAGCGACATTGGAAAACCCCCTGCTAGTCATCTTGGCTCTTAATTCGGCAATGTCCTTGCCGAGACATTTTGCTACTTCAAAAAGAGTGGCAACTTCGCCTAGTGAAGCCAAGGTTAAGTTCTGTTCGCTTTTCGTTTCGGCATCAAACGGAATTGCGTTGCTGGATGTAGTAGGCTTCAGCGGACGCTGAATGATTGTATTTGGATTGGAATGTACCTTTGGCGGCGCGTTTTGGCCGTCACCAGATTCTGGAAGTGACGGGGGTGCCGGCGAGGGTGTTTTGACCAATCTAATTTGATTATCCGGGAGGTTGGTGTGGGGCGGTTTCTGATCTGTTGGCGCTGCTGGCGTGGCAATGCTGTTCACGCTGAGATTAGCAGGTTCCAGTGGCGAGATGTTTGCTGCCTTTCCTAAAGCAATTAATTCGGGGGCGGGCGGAGGCGTCTGAGTTGGGGACGGCTCCGTGACTATCGAAGTTACGGCTTTTATATTTTCAGTTTTCTGACCGATGATATTCTCGGGTGGGGTTGGCCTGGCTAATCCGCCTGTAAGCGTCGAGGCTGCACCATTGGTTGCTGCCGGAACGGCATCAGTGAAGACATCCAAATTCCGCGTCTGAACAGTCTTGTCGATGAAAAACTTCCAACTCTTGGTGCCTCCGTGATTCAATCCTTCGGGAACTGCGAGGGCTGAAACGAGCCGTTGAATTTCCGCGCGGATACGAAGCACCTCGGGCGTCTCCGTAACGTCGCAGATAAAATACAAAAATGCCGTCGCCCGGCTCGCACATAAATATAACTCTCGCCGAAATGCCCACATGTGATTTTCCGGAGCGGCGGCGTCTTGCCCCGCTGGCGCATCGTATCGATCCATGAAGCCTGGAAAACCTTCGATAATGACTATTGGATAATCTTGTCCCTTAATATATTTATCACTGATCTTCTGGGCGTCGTGTGAGCGGCAGTCGTGATAAGTAAAATGCCGGATAAGCTGCTCGTAATCAAAATCAGGATCTTCCTCGGAAAAACGCACCCAAAGGACATCCTTATGTTTGAGATTTTCTTTAACTAATGCGGCAAAGGCGGACGCACAGTCAGGAAAGGATGCAACAGTATGGCACCATGAATTAGCCGGGTGAGCATCGCTCCGCATGGTCACTTCCAGCCCATCTGCCTGTGAAACGGTCTCAAGGCCGAATTGCTCATCAAGCTGCGTGTTGCTTGGGATTACTTTGGGGCCAGATTCTGCAAACCAGCGAAACATTATTGCCAACGAGGCGAGATAAACTGGTGCTGGATTCCGGTAAATCTGCCGCAGTCGAGTGCTCCTGTTAGTAAAATCTAGGCCTTCGATAATTTTAGCATCGGCCCCGGCGAGCCGGAGTTTTTGATGGCGGTCGCATGCGACAACAAGATAAATGCCATTTTTTTGGTGAATCTCAACCAGTTCGCGGGCGGCAAACTGCGGAATATCGTGAGCCTCATCCACGAGCAACGCAGAGCATTTTTCCGCCAGACCCGAGAATGACACGCCTGGGCGGCAGAGCACAAATTCCGGAGGTCGAAAACGGACATCGCCGCTATAATCTGCCTTTTGGAACTGCTCCATGAAGAGATTAAACCATCCGCGAATGTTCTCCAATTGTTTGGCGGACATGGCCATAATGATGATCGATCCTTTCTTGGGATCGGCATTGAAGCCGATCTTCGTAAAAGTATCAGCGGCTTTTTTAACGCCGACTTCTCCGGCGAAACGGTAAAGCTCATGACCTGAGCTTAAGACCGCAGCGGTATAGGCCAGGAGTACGCTCTTGCCCATCCCAGCAGAGCCGTTAATGGCCCACAAATCGCGGCTAGGGTCAAATTTTTGAAAAAGAGTTTCGTCCAGTGTGCGGCGGCACCGGTCAACATACCGAATGGCGCTGGCTAGCTCCGGATGCCCCAATTCTTTAACCGGTAGGCTTAACCGGAGCAGATCCAAAAATCCTGATTGCGAAACCCGCAACACCTCGGGAGCAGGAAGATTGGAATCCAAGTTGAAATTGAATTTTTCGGCAAGAAGCGCCGGCAAATCCTGGACAGAGCACAGATGCAGTTCGGCGTTGCGATAGCCAGCGGTTTTTTTCCTGGCCGTTCCGGGATCGGAGGAGACCACCACGGCGAGAAATTTCAATTCGATCTGTCGCGCGACTGGCTTGAGATATTCCCACATTGTCCGAATATGGTTATCAACTTGTTCGCGCGCGCAACTTGATTCTGCTTCATACTTGACCAGCCAGCGTCCTTTGTCGGCCAATACCGGCTGATGCTTGGCCTCGATCTCAACGAGGTAATCAATTCCTTCAAAACGGACGTGGATGAGGTTGTCCATCTCAAATCCATAATCAATTTTCCCACGCGGTTCGGTGCTAAAAAGGCGGATGCCGGGAAGCACGGAAAATGGGAAAAGTTCGTCCATCAGCCGATTGACATCATTCTCAAAAGCCTTCGGAGAATAATGGCGACCCCCAACAGCCCTCTGCTGGTGCAATCTGTGATTCTCAATTTTTGTTAGAATAGGCGAAAGCGTCTTAGGTGCTTTGAAATTGATATTTGTTAGTGGAATTGCCGCAGACATTTTTTTTAATACTGAAGATGTCACCTGATCGGATGAAGGCAAAACGACTGAAACTAACGGATACGTGAGATCGGCGACGCCGCTTGTAGCTGGAACCGAAGTCGCAACGGCCGGAGGTGCGGCGTGGATGACCCGAGTTTTTTGCTCAACCGGCTTCGACGCTAGCCGTGCGGCAACTTCCGGGTAATCTTTGAGCAGTTCCTCTTCAAGCCATTCGGCACTGATTTTATCGAGCGAGCTGGACGGAACCTTGGCGGCGGCAATACCAAGTGATTTGGCTTTGGCAATAATTTCCCTGTTCTCAAGGCCGAGCTTCTTCGAGATGTCTAGAATGCGAACAGGCATAGCTTTATTTAATTGAGCAGCCGAACTTGTCCACGATCACGTTGCCTCTTTCATGAAACAGTGTGGGCGTGCCAGCCTCGTCCACGAAAAGCTGCTGCACCGCCGGCATGGCGGATTCGGGTGCGGCGGGCGGGCTGAATAAATCGCTCATGGGTTAATTGGCATCATTTTGATTCCAGCCCCATAGCCTTCGTTAGGGCGGCGGCGGCCAGCTCAACGCCGACTCCTTTGGAGAAATCCAAAAGCCATCCTCCAGCTTTTTTTAAAGCATTGAGAACGCCTTTTGAGTCCTGATTTTTTGCCGCCGCCGCTGCTTCGGAAAGTGATTGTTTGTCTTGTTCGGAGGCATTGGGGATGGCTTTAACCAGATTCAGCAGCTTCTCCAGTTCCATCGCAACTTGAGCCATTTGAGACTGATCGCTCAGGTTGAGCTGCACAATTTGATTTTTGGAAACTATCCGGCCTTGCACACCTTGCTCTTGATTGAATTGGTTGAATTCACCCATATTAATTAGTGTTCTTGGTTCGTTTTTTGTTTGCGCAATATATTTTAGCGTGCTGGTAAGTTCAGAAATTTGTTCGTCTTTGCGCGAAAGTTGATTCGAGACGAGTGCCATGACTGAAGCTCTCACTTCTGAATGATGACTGTTAAAGTATGCTTGCATATCGGCTGTGGAGGAGGAGGCGACTTTGGCGTCCTCGACCCGAAATTCAAGCGATGGCGACCCCAGCGCAGACAATCCGGCAAACACTAATTTTTTATCTGGAAATTTATCGAGTAGTGACTTGGCGTAAAATGGCAGTGCGAGAAGGTCAATCGGTTCAATGCCATCGGTAAAAACAATTCGCACTTTGGTGCCGCCATAAATGGACTCAAACTCGCCCGGCTTAAATGAATCATGACGTGCTGGATTTTCCTCCCGGCTGCTGGTAATCCAGCAAGTCTGGCAGTTGATGCCCTTAATTGACCAAGCTTCACGCATTGTGCCGAAAAAATTCACCCTTTCGGCAATCGTTTGGTCGAGAATAGATTGATACATTCGTGCCCCATTAAAATCTGCATTAGTGAGGTCGGCTCCGGTAAAATTGACCTTGTTCAAATTCGCGGCGACAAATGATGAATTCTGGAGCGAGGTCTTTTGAAAACTGCAACCGATCAGTTTCGTTCCCAAAAAGTTCACTCCATCCAGTCGCCAACCGTCGAAATTTTGATTGAACAGCTGAATCTGGCGCTTGCGTTGAGATCCCCGCCAAAGATTGAATGCATCCGCTCCTATTTGGAGCTTTTTTAGCGCAAGCTTGGTGATGGTTTTATCTTTACTGGATAATTTCATCGGTAGTTAGTGCAGCTTGATTCAAGTCTTTATTTCAACGGCCAGCCGCCGTGTTTTTCTATCACCGCGTCAATCTCTTTCATCAGTCGGATGGTTTCGGACAGAGCCACCACGATCTTCTGGTAATGCTCACGATCCGCGGCGGACAACGTCCGGCCTTTGCGGTCTTTGAGCCATTTCTCGCAGACTTGGTAGCCGCCGATGTGGAAATTCCACACGTCCTCGCGCACGCCTTGGAAGCCGGTGGTCTGCGCCTTGTCCAGCCAGACGGTGTTTTTGGACCACGAGATTTTTTCGACTTCGGGGCTGCGGCCGCCGAGGTATTCCGTGATGGGCTGCGCCAGCTTGGGCGATTCCAGCAGGTGCAGGGCGGTGAGTTCGCCGCCGATGCAGGCCAGCGCGCGGAACAGTTCTGGAGTTGGTGAAATCGGAATGTGCGGAAAATCCGTCAATAATGGTTCAGCATACCTTTCTCGATATGTCTGCGAATACAGGATTGCATAGATGTAATGGGCAATAAGTATATCAACCGGCAATTTAGAAACATCGTGACGACGAGCAATTTCGGCAAGCGGGGCGGATTCAGGCGTGAGGTTCGTCAATATTTCCCCGTCAAACATACCTGGTTCTGGCGTGCGCAAATAAACTGGAAATACAATGGAAGCGCCATAATGGGTTGCCATCTTGATTTCAACCAAGTTTCTACTAACAAATGCGTGAGTAAAAATTGTTGATTCATTCTGGCCAATCGAGACGATGGCTAAATTGTCACCCGAAAGCATGTGGTTCATTATTTGATACCTCGGGTTGAAAACGACCGCCTTATCATAGTAAACGTGCCGGTTATCAAATGGTCTGTATGAAAGCGGTTTCACGTTTTGTTCGCTGACTGTCCTCGTCTTGAAGTCAGCCCTTGCCTTGGGCAATCTCCAAACGTAATTGTCTTTCAGTTCATATTGGGAGCGAATTTCATCATCAGAAATTCCGTTGCTGGCGAAATCTCGCATCCGTTTTAACAACGCTGATTTATCCTCACCGGTAACAAATTCATCGCGGTTCGATTTCATGCCCGCACCGCTAACTCGATAAATTTGATTAAGCCCGGGACCTAACCGCATGAATTCATCGCGTAACGATGAATCAACATTTCTAAAAATATAGTGCGGTGGAAGTGCAGGAATCTTCACTGAGGAAAAAGCAGGCGCTTGATTCAGCAACTTCTCGTATTTGCACTCCCTTGATCCCTGCAATTCAGCGTAAACGATTTCAGATTGTTCGATTCCTGGAATGCGGGCCGCAAGTAGGATGCAGACGCCTTCGGTTATGTCGAAGACGTTTTCGTCATCAGGAGAGGCATCGCCTTTATTGCTGTCTCCGAATAGATTAAGGATTGCCAAATACGGGTATTGATTGAGCAGGTTCCATCGAAGACCTCGAAGTGTTCTGCCATCCAAATAACTGTTGCTCGTAATATAATTAAAAATTCCGACCGACGAAAACTGGCAAGCAAGATCCGCGAGGCGAATAAATTTGATGTAGTCATTCTGCAAATGATTGCGCTTTGACTTTTCTTCGACCCTTGCCCCATTGATAAATAGGTAATTATTTGTTTCATCCCGAATCCACGGCGTCATGTTGGATGATATGCTTGCGTATGGAGGATTGCCGATGACGACGGTAAAGCGTTTATACCATTTGATTTCGTTGACGGCGGCGGCTTCGTGGGCGAGCGCGTCAAAACCAATCTGCGGGAGTTGCGTGACCTTGGGTTCGAGCGCGTTGGTGAGGTAGATGCGGGCGCGTTCCTCGGTGCCGAAATGGTAGCCGGTCTCGTGGAGTTTCAGCCCGATCTTCATGTGGGCGATGGCGTAGGGTGCCATCATCAGTTCGTAGCCGTGCAGGCGCGGGAGCAGCGCGAGCGGGACGTATTGATTCCAATACTCGTCGAAGGCCGCCGGCTGCGGGGGAAACGAGGTGGGCGGCAGCTTGGGCATGGCTTTGAGTCCGCCCTTGTCCCACTTGGCTTTCAGCGTGCGGTGGATCACGTCAATGACCTCGACGAGGAATGTGGCCGTGCCGGTGGCGGGGTCGAGTATCTGAACGAACATTTCGCCGGGGGCGATGGTCGCCTTGTCACCGGGGTCGCCGGATTTGGACGGCAATTTAAGATTGGGATTTTTTGCCAGCATTTCGCCCCAGGTCGCGGTGGAGGCCAGGCCGTCCTCCAGGCCGAACTCGGTTTGCAGCAGTTCATGGACGCTGCGGACAATGTAGGAAACGACCGGCTGCGGGGTGTAGAAAACGCCGCGCTGGATTTTCAACTGCTTGTTGTAGGCGGACAGGAAGTGTTCGTAGAAATGGATGACGGGGTCTTCGCCGCGCGTCTTGTTGCCAAAATCGCGCAGGATGGCGGGGAGATCGGTTTCTTCGCCGCGCAGAAGTTCCACCACGTCCTGAATACCGAGTTCGTCGAAATCAATGCCGCCCTTGCGCCCGCCGACTTTTAGAAATGTCTGGAGCATTTCTTTCAGAAACGGATTCGTGACCGGCACCATGTCGGTGACGTTTTCGGCGTAAAGCACAGTGCCGTGGCGGCCCTGGCTCATTTCGGTGCGAGAAATGGCGGCGGTAAGCAGGCCGTAGGTGATGGTCTGCGCGTAGGTATCGGCAAAATCATCCGGCTTGAGGTCGTGGATGAGGGCGGTCTGGAAACCTTTGTAAAGTTTGGTGAGCGGGCCGGATTCGGATTCGGCCTTCATTAGCCGCTTGGCGGCGTCCCGGATGTGTCTGGCCAAGGCAGCGAGAACTTCGGCCAGTGCGTCGGAGGTCTTGATGGTGTGGCCGAGCTTGTGACGGAACGCGCCGGACCATTGTGAACGCCAGGCGCTTTGATTTTTTGCGTCGGCGGGCCAATGAAGTTTGGCCTTCAACTCGACGGCGACGTAATCCAGTTTGAGCGGAGTGTCACCACCGTCCCAACCGAGGACGCGCAACGTGGGCAGGTCGCCGGCCTGCTGATGGAAATGGGCGAAGGCGATTTCGCGTTGGTCGCTGGTTTCGTCGCCGAACGCGGAAATAAACAGGAGGTCTTCGGGATTCCATACGGCTTGCTCGGATTTATTGGCAGACTGCCGTTTCTTCACGACCAAATGACTCAAGATGCGACGCAGGACGACGACGGGGAGCTTCTTTTTCTCGAAATCAACGAAGAAAACACCCCACGGCTGCCCGGACACCAGCGGTCGGAGCTGGTGAACTTTCTTGATTTTGACGGCATCTTCGTCCTTCAGGCCAAGTTCGGCGGGATGATATTCAAACGTGAGGTCGTCAAAGCTGCCCGCGTTCACCGGCCATTCGAGTTCGCTTTCCAAATAGCGGACGAGGTCGGTGAACTTGCGGATGTCGCGGAGTTGATTAGTGGCGGGCATAAATCAAGAATGTGGGGCTTCCTTCAATAGGTTCTTTTCAAGGAATTGAAGAACCTCAACGGCCATGAACAAGATTTGTGTAAAGGTTTCACGCAGGCTTCTTTTGCTGACGCCAAAAAATGCAGCCGCTTTTTCATAATCATCGCCCTTTCGATGTCCCGCACCATGCCGAAGCGAATACAATTTTTTGAGATAGAGAATGACTTGCGGGTTTGGCGTATTTTTACTTTGAAGGAATCGCCCAAACTTTCCAATCCCTTTTTCGTTTTCGACTTTAGCCATCAACTCTTTCTGTAGCGACGCTTCGTTAAGTGAATCAATTAATATTTTGGCAAGAGCGAGAACTTGTGCGTCAAATTCAACTTGTTCATCCGTCAATGGAATGTGCAATGACGAAAATAAATGTTCGTCCTTTTCGCGTAATGGCAGGAATAGCGGCCATCCAAATTTACGTTCCCAAGATTTTTGAAAAGTTTGAAAGTTGCTTTTGAAAATCAAGTCTGGGCTTTGTGGGTCTGCAAATTCAGCGAGAAATCCTCTTCGCCAGCAAGTTTCGCTGATACCGCCGTCCGGAGGCACGTTAAACGACTTCCAGTAGAGTTGTTCTTCTAAAGTGAGAGATTGTCCGAGGTCGCCCAAAAAAACTACGACATAATTTTTGTGGTTGTTGTCTATCTGCAGATCCCACAACCCTCCGCAAGACAATAGACCGTCCTCGACGGAATATTTTTCTGGCTGAGCATAATATTTATTAAGAACCTCAAGTTTAAAAAAAATCGGCGTCAAAAAGTGTGGCGCGCCGGGGTTGGCTCCGAAATAATTGGCGAGCTTTCCATCCTCGCAAGAATAACAGGCAATCTTCCCCTCTTTGTCCGTGCCGACAATAAAGTCGGTATATTTGCGAGTTTTGTATGGCCACATACCAGAATCTTCACGTTTGTATCCCGCAATCATTTTTTTGCCCAGGAGTCGTGAATAAGACGGGACAGACCCTTCGATCCCAAACTCAGAGTTTCCAGCCCAGATGTCGTAACAAATTTTTTCCTCACGAACAGTCAGCGCAATGCGGTTGATTTCTTCTTGGGATAGCAAAGTTGTTCCGTCGCAATCCATTTCAAAGTAGATGCCAAGATGCATACCCTTCATCGCCAAATAACTTTTTAAGAAACGGAGTTTTACTTTCACCGAATGGCCTTCGATAACTGCCGCGTCTTCTTCGTTACCAGCGTCATCTATTTTTATAAACTTCGTAGAATTGGGGACGAGAAAGAGATTATGGAAGAGACGAAATTCCTCAGATAGTTCCAGATAATCCGGCTTTAATCCATGAAAGCTCCTGGCAAAAATAAACGGTTCAATATTGTCGTCATCACCGAACCGAAAATAAGCAATTTTGCCATCAATACCGCCGTACTCGACACACCCTGGATGCCCATCACGAATCATTAAATCCCAACTCGCGCTTTGCAATGATTTTGCAACATGATCATTTGGAACCAGTGCGCACCAAAATGCCACTTTGTCTTTGCGTTCGCCGAGTTTAGCAACTTCCAGCCATTCTTCTGTGCCTAGCTTAATCCGAATGAATTCTTGACGAGCTTTTTGTTCGATGTCCTGAGATTGCATAGCTCAATTCAACTCCATCCAGCATTTCAGCGTGGGCTTGATGCCGACGGGTGCCTGCATCTGCTTGAGATAGGTGTTTTTGATGTGGGATTCAATTTTTTGCCGGACGGTGCGCAGTGATTCGGCGCTCATATCAATACGCCGGGGCGTTTCTGGCGTGCAATTGATGTATGCGTGAATTTCCTCCGGTTGATCCAAAATCTTGAGCGTGGTGAAATCGAACAGATACCAAGCGGTGCGCCCGGCGGCATCATTCCATTCCTGCGAGGCGATGTCCTGCGCGGGCAAGTTATAGCAAAAGAAAATGGCCTGGGCGCTTTTTTTGTGGTGTGCCTTGCCGCTGAAAACGCGTCCCGGCAGAGCATCGAGATGATTTTCCAAGCCGGGCTGTTCTTTGAGCAGGCGTTCCAGTTCAAGCTGCATTTTTTCCGTAGGCGTGGTGACGCCTTCGTAGTTGCTCAAGAAATCGCGTAACGCGTCAAAATCATCATCCGGCTTGAGCAGCTTCTTGCCTTCAATGCCGAACACTTTGGAAATGCGCAGCGTCTTATGCGCAACACGGCTATAAAGACGGAGCAATTCATCCAGTTCATCGGGCGGCAGGAAATTCCAATATAGCACTTTGCCCCGGCGCTTCTTTTCCTCCGGGTGATCCGCAATGAGTTTTTTTTCTGCATCGGGATTCAACCGCCGGTCCACGCGGCCAATGCGTTGCATGAGCCGCACCGGATTCCAATGGATGTCATAATTGATGAGCCGGGTAGCGTCCTGGAGATTCAAGCCTTCCGAAAGCACATCAGTCGCAATCAGAATGCGGGTTTCCTTCAAGTTGCGCGCGACGAGGTCGGCGGATGATGAAGCGTTGTAGTATGGCGCAAACTGCTGGAGAATTTCCGTGCGGTCGCGTTTGCTGGTGCTGTCCACCTCATCCACGCCGTCCACGCCCGCTTTTTGGAGTTCCTGTTTTAGGTAGCGGGCCGTGGCCATGTATTCGGTAAAAATCAACACCTTACGCTCTTTAAGATCGGCATCAGATTTCAGCAGTTTGACAAGCGCCTTGAGTTTGTCGTCGTTGGCGGGCGTGAACTTGCGAAGTTCCTCGATGAAATCCGCCAAGGTTTCCAGATCGTCGAATGTGTCATCAAAGATTTCATCGAGCCGGTAGGTTTTCCGGTCGAGTGGTTCAAAATGATCCAGAAACTCGCTGCCAAGTTCTTCGTCCTGTTCTTCGCTGGCGTCTTCCTCGGAAAATTCCTGACGACGAGCCTTTATATGCGCCAGCATTTCTTCGTTACGCTTGCGCCACTTTTCCAACCGGGCCTTTTCACGCGCGGTTTCGCTGTTCACTTCAAGGAAGGCGAGAAACTTGAGCAAAAGATTCTGGCAGGATTGTTCAAAGGCGGTGATGGAGCTTTCAAAGCGTTTCAAAAATTGCACGCGAATCAAACGCACCAGACCGCGTTGCCGCCCGATTTCAAATCCAGCCGGAATTTCGCCGACGTTGACCGGGTAATCCAAAGGGTGATACGGCGCGAGGGCGAACAGCGGTTTTTCCTTGGCGAAGGCAATTTCGACTTTTCCGAGCAAATGTCCGTAGGTTTTTTTGACGGAATATTCCGCCACGCGCGGAGGTTCTTTTTTGGGGAACAGGGCTTCGGCTGAACCCTGCTGCTTCTGGCTTTCAGTGACGTACGCGCGACTGCGTTGCACCACCAGTTCGCGGAAAAGTTTGTCGCTGAAAAGCACCTGCCCGGCTTCGACCGGGTTGGACTGAAAAAGGTCGCCGAAATCCTGGCCGCGCACAATCGCCGCGAGCTGCTTCTCCAGCAGTTGAAAATGAGCCGCCAGATTGTGAATACCGAGCCGGGGGGCAAAAGCATCCTGTTTCTGGCGGGAAAACAATTCAATCAAGTGCTGAAAATCCGTGAGGGCATTATTGACCGGAGTGGCGGTGAGATGGAAAACTTGTTTGCCTTCGCAGAGATCGAAAAGCGTCCAATAACGCGAACCGCCCGATTCCCGGCTGAGGCCGCGATTGCGGAAGTGGTGCGCCTCATCAATGATGATGACATCTGCCTGTTCCTTCATCTGCGCGAAGATGGCCGGATAATCCAAACCGTCCTTATCAACGCCACGCATGAGGTCGGTGTGATTGAAGATTTTGAACGAGAGGAAACCGTTCAGCAGATGCGGCATGTAACGCTTGATGTTTCGCTCCCATACCGGCACACGACCGGACTTCGGCACGAACAGCACGACGCGTTTTTTTTTGAAAATAACCAAATGCTCAATGAGCATAAGTCCGATGAAAGTTTTGCCGAGACCGACGCCGTCGCAGAGAAATGCGCCACCATAATTGGAGGCGATTTGGAGCAGGGATTTATAGCCGTCGCGCTGATATTGGTCGAGAACGGGATGGATGACGGATTTGGTGGTTTCCCATTCGCTCGCCGTGAGTTCGTGCCGGCGAAATAATTCATCAAGCGCCTTCGCATAAACATCGAACGGAGTGTATTCCCGAACCTGCCGCTCAATGACTTTCAGAACGTCAGGCGTGATGTCCTCCGCTTTTTCCCAATGCTGCTCGTACCATTCCTGCAATTGCCGGACATCGCCCGGCGTGCGGATCTGGATATTAAGTTCGATGTTTTGCGTTAGGCCGGGCAGCGTGAAATTGGCGGAGCCGACGAGTGCGACGGAACCGATGACTGCCACGCGCGGGTGCGTGATATAAGCCTTGGCGTGAAATTTTCCTTTGGTGTAAGCGCGGCATTCGATTTTTCCGTCACGCATGGCTTGCACCACTGCTGGAACACCTGCCAGAAAATCGTTCTTTTCTTTTTCGTCCTCCAAGCTCGCGTCGAGCTTGGCCGCGATATTTTTTTGCAGGGCATCCAAAATCGTCTGCCGTGTGCGGGCGGAAACCTCATCCCCCATCAGGATACGGATTTTATCAAGCTTCTGCCATTGACCATCGAGCGCGAGCAGCGCGCCAATCTCGAAATAGCCGGTGGCGATGTCAAAGGCGCTGGCAATCTCCGTCCAGTCCTGAAGATATTTCAGACCCTTCCAAGCCGTATCGCTGTTATCAACGATGAAAAGTTCGCCGCCAGATTTAGGAGATTCGCTCATTTTCCCTTAGCCATGCAGATTGGCGAGCATCGTAAGGTGCAAATAAATTTAGGCAATCGCAAAGGTGCTGGCGAGCGGCATTTTATACGCGAGAGTTGCGAGCGAACTCCATTCGTGGTCAGCGGTGTTCGAAGGTCAAGCCCAGCGCGATAAAAAGCTTTTACTTAACCTCAATCCGGCATTTTTGATTTAATTGATGGCAGATGCGCTGAATTTGCTGGTCGTTGATTATTTGCGGCAGGGAGGAACACACACCAAAGATTTCCTTCGGATTTAAAACATAAATGCCGTTGATTGCCGCTTTTCGGTCCACCATCCATCCAGGCAGTGCCAGGATTGGTATTGCATTAACATGTTCCGCCGTCGCTGAACTCAACCAGTTGCCCAGAGTTTTCGCGTTATTTTTGGCCTGCTCAATTCCATGTGAGTCCTGTCCCCACGGCCAGTGTAAAAATTTCCCATCGAACCGGACCCGGTATTTTGCATCTCCCGAATCATTGAGCGGCTTACGACGGGTTTTAGTTTCGACCACAAATACGCCGCGAGAAGCGACCAGAACATGATCGAGGTTAAAATTCTCAAATGGAACATCGTGATAAATTTCAAATTTATGGGCGATCAAGCGGCTGAGTTCTTCGCCAACAAATCGCTCACCTTCAAATCCCAACCGGTAATTCGATTTTGACCGCGTTGTCCGGTAAATGCGCTTTCCGAAAAACACCGACGAGCCGGCTGAAATCAAAAAGCAAATCACCGGCGACATCCAATCTTTGGGATGCAGCGCAACCAGCACGAAAACCATCAGCATCGGGAACATGATTAGGCCCAAAATCTCATCTGTCAGTTTCTCGTCCAAAGTTTCCAGTTTGATCCGCAGCGTCTCGCCTGCCGGACGACGTTGTAATTCATCGAAGGGAGCGCGGCTTAAGGCCAGTTGTTCCCGGCGCTTCCTAAAAATTAACGTTAGAGCAAGCACCAGCGGTAGCAGGCATAATCCTGAAAATATGAGCATGTTCATTGGCGGATGGCAGCACGAACTGTTCCTGAACCTTCACAAATTGAGGGTTTAAACCATTGAGCGGGAACAAAAACTGCTTATTTCACCGATAAATTTATGCGTCATGTCCAAATCCACCGATCAAAGCCTCGAACGCAACCACGACGATAACATGAAAGACACTTTAACATCTGGAATAAAGCCGGAGATAGAAATTTACACGGATGGCGGATGCGAACCAAATCCCGGCCCGGGCGGTTATGGCGTGGTGTTATTGCATCCCAAGAAACGTTCGGAAGCAAGCGGCGGCTTTCGTTTGACCACCAATAACCGGATGGAAATTCAAGCCGCCATTAAGGGTCTCGAATTGTTGAAGCAGCCATGCAAAGTCACGCTTTACAGCGATTCGCAATATCTGGTGGATGCGATCATGAAGGCTTGGGCCATGAAATGGAAAAAGAATAATTGGTGGCTAAACAATAAGGAGCGGGCAAAGAACATTGACCTTTGGGAGAAGTTGCTGCCGCTTTGTGAGACACATCAGGTGGAATTTCGCTGGGTGAAGGGGCACGCGGGCAATCTGGAAAATGAACGGTGTGATCACCTCTCCATGACCGCGCTGCGCCAACCCAATCTTTCGGCAGACGAGGGTTACGAGAACAAACCCGAAACCGAAGGCGTTCGCCCTGCCATCCAGGAAGGCGAGCCGTGCCGCAAATGTTCAACGCCTGTCATCAAGAAAAAAGGACGTTGGAAACCAAGTCGTGATTACTATTACGAATTTCACTTGTTTTGTCCAAAGTGCCAGACTGCGTACCACGTTGAAGAAGCGAAGCGGTTTGTGGAACAGTCACCGTCGCTATTTTAATGACCGCCTCGAAGGAGCGACTTCATTTCGCGGACACCAAAACGGACACCAAAAGGCTTAAAAAAGATATAATCGGATTAGGACGAATTTGCTTGAATAGCCAATGAAATCAGGCATATTAGGGATGCAAACGCGGGGATAAATGGCCGATTCCGACCCTCGCCTCCAATCACACTTTTTATTACCTGCTTTCAATCCCTTCGACTTGCGCGTTGTCCACGATAAACGGTGGGCCTTTCTTGTTAATAACCGTTACGTTTTTGAGTTGA
>Ga0181537_10000893_pt1 | contig 27891 bp, 26 predicted proteins | sample PEATcosm2014_Bin_39_FD_119765 | JGI IMG/M metagenome (GOLD analysis project Ga0181537, IMG submission 119765) | Peatland microbial communities from MTU Mesocosm Facility, Houghton, MI, USA - PEATcosm2014_Bin23_10_metaG | ecosystem: Environmental > Terrestrial > Soil > Wetlands > Peat | place...
CCGAACTCGACGGTGCCCTGCACTCTGTGCGCGTTGCCCATTGCCAGCTAATCAAACCGGCCGAATGGCGAAAGATCGACGGCGTCATAACTATTCAATGACCGCGCGTCGCGCAGCTAGGCTGCCGTCGGCGATCATTCATCGCAAACAAGCGCCAATGCGGGCCAGCCGATCTGCTCGCCGGGATCAAAGCTGCTGCTGCATTCCGGAGATGTCTCCTAAAAAGCCATGGCCGGACCCGCATTCGGTCAAATATCGCACTGCGGGTCGATGAATGACCCGCGCTGCGGCAGGTGAGGTAGTTGCGGCCCATGCGGGTACTCGGCCTTGAGGTAGCCGATGATTCACACCCGGACCTCTCTTTGTGGTGGTGGCGGCGATAGCCCTTGTCGACATGGACGCGATGGGTCTCGACCCCGGTCAGCTTCTCCAGCTCGGTGACAATCGGCCCCAGCGTGTGGCCATCATACAAGTTGCCGTGCAGCGCCTGACCGTACAGATGCCGCCCAGTCGTAGATCAAGTCGTAAAATAACGCGAGGCCTTCGCCGGTCTCAGCCGAGACCCGGATTACCGCGATATCAGGATTTACCGCCCGTACGTTGGCGACGGCCCGGGCTTCGTCGAACCGCAGATAGGGCAGGAGATCGGTCTTATTGAGCAGCATTAGTTTCGCGGCGCGAAACATGTGTGGGTATTTGAGCGGCTTGTCTTCGCCCTCAGTAACCGAAAGGATCGCGACCTTGGCCCATTCGCCGAGATCGAAGAGTGCCGGGCAGACCAAATTGCCGACATTCTCGATCCACAGGAGCGAGCCGATTTCCGGTCGCAGCTCGCCGAGCGCGCGGCCGATCATCTCGGCTTCGAGATGGCAGCCCGTGCCGGTATTGAGTTGCACGACGCGCGCGCCGGCGGCGCGGATGCGTTCGCCATCGAGCGTCGTCGCCTGATCGCCCTCGATTACCGATAGCGGCAGTTTCCCTCCGAGATCGCGGACCATGCGCTCCAGCAGCGTTGTCTTGCCCGCACCGGGTGAACTGACGAGGTTGAGCGCGAGTATCTCGCGGCCGGCAAACCAGGCGCGGTTGCGCGCGGCGATCGCATCGTTCTTCGCGAGAATCTGCGCTTCGAGCGATACCTCGATGGTATGCCTGGGGTGGTGATGTTCGTGGTCGCGATGCTCGTGGTCGTGATGCTCGTGCGCGTGGTGGTGAGGCAGATGCCCGCCGTGATCATCGTGGTGATGACCGTGCCAATGGCGGTGTCGCGTGCCGTCGGCATGGATATGCTCGTGCTCGCCGTCGAGATCGACAATGGTCGCTGTGGCCTTGCCCTGGCATCCACAAGTTCCGCACATCAGGCTGCCTCCTCAAGCTCTATCGTTCTGATCTTGAGCTCCTCGCCCTGGATTAGGGTGAGCCGCCGTGAGCCGCACGGACAGGACGCGCCCAGATGGGGCAGAGAGCTTTCGCCGCCACAGGTGTCGCATCGGGCGCGCGCCTCGATTTCTTCGATATCGAGCCGTGCGCCGTGCAGCGCGGTGCCTTGTGCAACGATGTCGAAGCAAAACAAGACGGCATCCGGCATCACGCCGGAAAGCTTACCGATCTGCAGCATCACCCGGCATACTCGGCGGCCGCGCGCGGCTTCGTCGACGATCGCGACGATGTTGCGGGTGATTGACAGCTCGTGCATCGGGCTCAGCAAATCCGCGGCAGCTGTTCGCCGACCAGCATATCGACGATGCGCCGCCCGCCTAGCACGGTGCGCATGGTGACGCGGCCCGGCGGTCCGGCGACGACGCGGCCGACGATCGCGGCATCGCTGCCGAGCGGGTGGCCGCGCAGGGCTGCCATCGCCGCTCGCGCCTGCGCTTCGGGAACAACGGCGACGAGCTTGCCTTCATTCGCGAGATAGAGCGGGTCGAGGCCGAGCACCTCGGAGAGCCCGCGCACCGGTTCGTTGATCGGCAGATCCGCTTCGGTCAGCTCGATACCGACCGCCGATGATTCAGCGAGTTCGTTGAGCACGGTCGCGACACCGCCGCGCGTCGCATCGCGCAAGAAACGGGTTTCAGGCGCGCCCTTGAGCAACGCCGCTATCAGCCCGTGCAGCGCGGCGCAATCGCTGACAATCGGGGTTTCGAGCGCGAAATCGCCGCGCGCAGCCAGGATCGCCGCACCGTGGTCGCCAAGGCAACCGGTGACCAGCACGCAATCGTTGGGCTCGGCCAAATCCGCGTCGAGATGGCGCCCCGCCGGAATGACGCCGACCCCGCTCGTCGTGACAAAGAGCTTGTCGCAGGCGCCGCGGTTGACGATTTTGGTGTCGCCGGTCACTACGCTCACCCCCGCCTTGCGCGCTGCCTTGGCCATCGAGTGCGCGACCCGCCGCAACGTCTCGATTTCCAGCCCCTCTTCGATGATCACCGCGCAAGACAGATAGAGTGGCGTCGCGCCGCCGACCGCGAGATCGTTGACCGTGCCGCAAACTGCAAGCTTGCCGATATCCCCACCGGGAAAGAACAGAGGGTCGACGACATAGGAGTCGGTAGTGAAGGCGAGCCGGTTTCCCATTGCCTGCAGTGCCGCCAAGTCGACGCGCGCCTGATCGTCGAGCGTCGCGAGCAGCGGATTGTCGAACTCGGCGACAAAGACGTCGCGGATCAGATCGCGCATCGCCTTGCCGCCAGCACCATGTGACAGGGTCACTGTCGCCCCCGACCGCACGGCGACCGCTGCGGGACGCCGCAGCGCGAGGGTGCTCACGCCGCGTCCGTCATAGCGCCGCCGCCATAACGGTAATAGGCGGCGCAAGCGCCCTCCGACGACACCATCAGGGCGCCGACCGGCGTTTCCGGCGTGCAGGCCGTGCCGAACAATCGGCATTGCCGAGGCTTCAGCACGCCTTTCAGCACGTCGCCGCATTGGCACGACGCCGGATCGGCGAGACTGGCATTGGGTACGGCGAATATTCGCTCGGCATCGAACCGCGCATAAGCTTCACGCGGGCGTACGCCCGAGTGGGCGATCGCGCCGAGCCCGCGCCATTCGAAGGAGTCGCGCAGCTCGAAGACGCGCCCTACTGCATCGAGCGCCGCGGCATTGCCGCCTTCAGCGACGACGCGGGCATATTGGTTTTCGATTTCGCAGCGGCCGTCCTTGATCTGCCGCAACACCATCCACAGCGATTGCAGGATATCGAGCGGCTCGAACCCGGCCACCACCATCGGCTTGTTGTAGTGGCCCGCGATGAATTCGTAGGGCTGCGTGCCGATAATCATCGAGACGTGACCCGGCCCCAGAAACCCGTCGAGATGCAGGTCCGGGCTGTCGAGGATCGCCTTGATCGTCGGCACGATGGTGATGTGGTTGCAGAATACCGAGAAATTGCCGATGCCCTCGCGCTCGGCTTGCAGCACGGTGAGCGCGGTCGCCGGCATTGTGGTTTCGAACCCCAGGCCAAAGAACACGACCCAGCGCTCCGGATGGGCGCGAGCCAGCGTCAGTGCATCCATCGGTGAATAGACGATGCGCACGTCGGCGCCGTCGGCCTTGGCCTGCATCAAGCTTTTCTGAGAGCCAGGCACGCGGATCGCATCGCCGAACGTGGCGAGGATCACGCCATCGGTCTCGGCGATCGCGACGCAATCATCGACACGGCCGACCGGCAGCACGCAAACCGGGCAGCCCGGCCCATGCACGAGCTCGATCCCCGCCGGCAGCATCCCCTCGATCCCATAGCGGAACATCGAATGCGTGTGGCCGCCGCAGACTTCCATGATCTGTAGCGGGCGCGTCGCGTCGCGGCCGATCGCCTGAACCAGCGCTTCTATCTCACTAAGCAGCGCCGCCGCCTTGGCGCTATCGCGAAACTCGTCGACGTATTTCATGCGATGGGCCCGGCGGACGCGGTACCAGCGGCAAGCTCGGCATGCACTTCACCCAGCTCTTCGAGGATGCGAAGCGTTTCGGCCGCTTCGGTCTCGTCGATCCGAGCCATTGCAAAGCCGACATGGATCAGGACCCAATCGCCGATACAGGCCTCGACCGGATGATCCTCGCTGACAATACAGGCGATGTTGACCTGGCGCCGCACGCCGGCAACCTCGGCCGTCGCCAATTTGCGCGTCGCATCGTCGATCCGCACGATGCGGCCAGGAATGCCGAGACACATTAGGCGCTTTCTCCGACAAGCGTCGCCGCAGCGATCGCCGCCTGACCGAGCGCCAGCCCTCCGTCATTGGCCGGCACCAGCGAATGCGTCAGCACCCCGAAGCCGGCGTCCTCAAGCCGACGGACTGTTTCCGTGAGCAGCACCGCGTTCTGAAAGCAGCCGCCGGACAACGCCACGGTGTCGAACCCGCTACCGTCCCGCGCCGCGAGCTTTATCGCCATCGCCGTGAGCGCCCGCGCTACACCTTTATGAAAGCGCGCGGCGATGACGCCGGGCGGCGTATCGAGGATCAGATCGCCGAGCAGCGCGTTCCACATGCCCAGCGGTTCGATATACGCGAGACCGGAACCGGACAGGTGCGGGATTGCGAACGGGTAGGCGAGGCTGTCGTCTTCGTCTTGCAGGGTGCTCGCGTCGACGATCGCTTCGAGGCGCGCCGCGGCTTCGCCTTCATAGCCTTGACGCTCGCGGCACAGGTCGAGCGCCGCGGCGACCGCATCGAACAAGCGCCCGCATGACGACGCCAGCGGCGCACCGGTTCCGGTTTCCAACATGCGCTCGAGCGTCGGGCGCGGTTTCTCGGCCAGGAATCGGTAGATTTCCAGCTCCGCGAAATTGAGGCTCATTTCCGCCCAACTCATTTCGGCCCGCAAATGGGCGTAGAGATTGCGCCACGGCTCGCGCATCGCCTGGGCGCCGCCGAGCAATGCTACCGGCTTGAATGTGCCGAGACGCCGGGCGCTGCGGTAATCGGCGAGCAGGAATTCGCCGCCCCAGATCGTCCCGTCATCACCCCATCCGGCGCCGTCGAGCGCGATCCCGAGCACCGGTGCGGCGTCGAGCGGCCGGCCGTTCTCGGAGAGGCAGGCCGCGACATGCGCGTGATGGTGCGACACCTCGATCACAGGCAAACCGTCGGCGCGGCCTGATTTGCTGCTGAGATAATCGGGGTGCCGGTCGACGGCCACCGCGACCGGCGCATGGTCGAACAGCACGCGGTAATGAAGGAGCGAGCGCTCGTAATCGGCGAACGCAGGGCCCTGTTCGAGATCGCCCTGATGTTGCGACAGGATCGCCTTGCCGTCTTTCAACAGGCAGAAGGCTGCTTTTAGCTCGCCGCCCATCGCCAGCAGATCGGGCGCGTCGCCAAAGCCCTTTGGCAGGGTAATCGGCGCAGGGGCAAAGCCGCGCGCCCGGCGGATTAGGCGTGGCACGCCGCCGATCACCCGCACCACCGAATCATCGATCCGTGCGGCAATACGCCGATCGTGCACCAGCGCGAATTCGGCGATCGGCGCGAGGCGTTTGAGCGCTTCGGCATCGTCGACGATCTGCGGCTCGTCGGCCGGATTGCCGCTGGTCATCACGACCGGCCGGTCGAGCCGGCGCAACGCCAGCAGATGCAGCGGCGTCGTCGGCAGCATGAACCCGATCAGGCCGAGGCCGGGCGCGACCGCTTCGGGCAGACGCTCTGGTCCGCACGCTCGCATCAGCACGATCGGTGCCGCGGTGCTCGTCAGCGCCGCATATTCTTCCGGTGACGGCTGGCAATAACGCTCGATGACTGCGAGGTCGCGCGCCATCAGCGCGAACGGCTTCGAGGCGCGTGCCTTGAGCTGCCGCAGACGCGCCACGACTTCGGTATTGGTCGCGTCGCAGACCAGCTGGTAGCCGCCAAGACCTTTGAGCGCGACGATGTGGCCGCGCCGCAGCAGCGTCGCCACCGCATCGACCGCATCGAGCTGCGAAAACGTGTCGAAACTGATCGCGCCGCCATCGAGCCGCACCAGTCGCGGCTGCGGACCGCAAGCATGGCACGCCGTAGCTTCGGCATGAAAACGCCGATCCGCCGAGTCGCGATATTCCGCCAGGCAATCGTCGCACAGCGGAAACGGCGCCATCGTCGTCAGCGCGCGGTCGTAGGGGATCGCTTCGGCGATCGACAGACGCGGCCCGCAATGCGTGCAGGTCGCAAAGGCGTAACGATAGCGGCGCTCGAACGGATCGATCACCTCGCGCGCGCATTCGGCGCAAATCGCGGCATCGGGCGCGATCTCGGTGCGCGCTCGGCCCACGACGCTGTCGCCAATATGGAAAGCGCTCGCAGGCGAGACATGGACAGGCCGCGATTCAATGCGCTCGATGCGGGCCAGTGGAGGCGAGGCGCCCGGCAGGCGCTCGATCAGCCGCGATATCTCGGCATCGCTGCCGGCAATCCGGATCAAGACGCCGTCCGCATCGTTGATCACTTCGCCGCACAGGCCGAGCTCGGTCGCGAGGCGCCACACTGCCGGCCGAAAGCCGACCCCCTGGACGCGGCCGCGCACGCGAATTTCTGCGCCATTGGTCGCGGCGTTTCGGAGGGCAGCGGCGACAACGCTCACGCGGCCTCCCATAACAGGACCCGGTCGTTGCCACTATCGGCGACAACAGCGAGATTATCGCAGCAGCTGATTCCGTAAGGCCAGTTGACGCTGTCGCGCGCCGCGGCATGCCAACGATTATCGCCCTTTAGCGTGAAATCGTGCTGACCGGACAAGGCGGTGGCCGCCGCGCCCATCGCAAGCGATTCGGGTTGGAAGCCGATAAGACGTGAGTTCGCAGTATCGGCGACGACCAGCCGTTCGCCAAGTTGAGCGATGCCGTAAGGCATGTTCATGCCGGCCCCGGTCGGCGCCCATTGCCCGCGATTGTGATCGCAGCCCGCAACATCGGCTTGGCCGAGGACGAAATCACACGGCGCGCCATTGCTGGTCGGGAAACGCCGCCAGACCATGACCCGGCTGGCTCCGGCATCGGTGACGAAGAGGGCGTCCTTGTTGGCCATGACAGCGTGCGGCCAACGCATGCCGACCGCGCCGTGCGGTGCGCCGCCACCCTCGTCGCGTGTCGCAAAATCCGCCTGCCCGAGCACCAAATCGGCCGGTGTGCCGTTGCCCTGCGGCAGCTCGTTCCACATCAGGACGCGCCGGTTGCCCGTGTCGGCAACGATCAGTCTGCCATCGCAGATCGTCACGCCGTAACACCAATTGAGGGAGTCTGCGCGCGGGCCGGGCTGGCCGCGATTGGCGAGAGTGCTGTCGAAGTCGGCCTGGCCGAGGACGATATCGGCGGGCTGTCCGCAGCGCCGCGGCACGCCGCGCCACAGCAGCACACGATGGTTCCAGGCATCGGCGACGGCCAGCACGTTGGAGCCGAAAGCAATGCCGGTCGGCACGTTGAGCGTCCCGGCATGGGGCGCGCCGCCATTGCGTCCCTCGGAGGCAAAGTCGCGGTGACCGAGCACGATATCGGCCGGCGCGCGATCGTCGTCGGGACGACGGTGCCAAATCAGAACGCGATGATGGCCCGTGTCGGAAACAAACAACGGACCGTCCCGGCTCGCGAGGCAGACGCCGCGCGGGCCGAAGAGGGTATCGGCGGCCGGTGCGATCGGCATCGCCGGCAGGCGAGAGTTGGCCTGGCCCCCGAGGATCACCCGCGCGCCGCTGGGCCGCAGGAGGGCATCGGCGGCATCCGGCGAAGAAGGGCGTTCGGTGGCGAGCGATGCCTGCAGCGCCGCGCTCATGCCGGCGCGAACGGGCTGGCGAATGTCGTGTTGGCGGGACCGGAGGCGCGGCCTCTGACCTGCCGGACCTCGGTAATCTCCGGGCATGCCGCGCTGATCGCCTGCTTGACGCCGGCGTGAAAGGTCAGCGCCGAGGCGGCGCAGCCATCGCAACTTCCGGTGAACCGCACTTTGATCGTCGGCGGATCGATGCTGACCAACTCGACATCGCCGCCATGCGAAGCGAGCATTGGCCGCACCCCCGCAAGCGCCGTCTCGACACGCTCGTCAAGGCTCGGCTTGATGATCTCATGGTGCCGTAGCACCGCGTAGACGATCGGGTCCGCCGCCGCCCGCTTCACGGCCTCCCGCGCCGCCGGGTCAACGCGCAGCCCGCCGACCAGCCGGCGCAGCGCCGCGGCATATAAGGCCTCGATGGCGGCGCGGTATTGCGGTGCGGTGTCGCGCGCGGCGGCCTCCCATCCGGCGAAATTCGCTTCGAGACGTTCGATGTCGCCCAACAGGCTGTCGAGGCTCTCCTCCGGCGCGGGCATCGCGTGCGGCATCAATCGGCGGAAAGCCTAGCGGCTTGCATTTCGTGGTCGAGCTGCAACAGCGCATCGGCGACGAGCGCGCTCTTGCTGCTTTCGCCGTGCACTTCGAAAATCTCGAGCGCCTCTTTGTAATAATCGCGCACCTCGGTCAAATCGCCCGCCAAGCTCCACAAGCAATTGGCCTTATTGGCAATCGTATTGGCGTATTCGAGCGGGGTGTTGCTGCGGTTTCGGACCTTCAGTGCTTCGTCATACGCCTCGATCGCGCGCAGGCAGTTTTCTGCCGGATGGCTCGACGGCACGTATTGCAGGGCGTTGCCCAGATTGTTTTGCAGCATCGCGTATTCGGACGGGTGGTCGATCAAGGTGACGACTTCGAGGGCCGCCTCGAACGATTGCACCGCAAGTGCCTCGCGCACGGCGCCGCGCTCGTCGCCCAGCGGCATCGACAGGAACGCTGTCGCCAGATTGTTCTGGAGGATCGCGTATTCGACCGGATAGCGCTCGCGTTCGAACACCCGCAGCGCCCGCTGGTAAGCGCTGATCGCGTCGACCAGACGCGCACGGCCCGCGCCGGCAAGGCTTTGCAGCACGAGGCCAAGATTCATCTCGGCCTCGGCAAGCTCCGCCGTCTCGCCCTGGTTCTGCAGAACGGGAATTGCGCGCTCATAGGCGGCTTGGGCGCGCTCGAGCGACTGCGTTCCGGGCTCGGGAACGGCCTGCAGCGCGGTGGCCTGGCGAGCGGTGATCCGGGCAGCGAACAGCGCGTCATCCGCCGGGCACAGCGCCAGCGCTTCATCGTAAAGTTCGACCGCGCCCGTCAGATATTCGGGTGTGCGCGGTCGTTGCTGCAGCCCCATAGCCATCTCGACCAGCATTTCGGCGCGCTCGACGGCCGGCGAGGTGGGATCGCGCGCAATCGCCAGCGAGGCCCGCAATTCGTCTGGCAAACGATCGAAGATCACGGTGGCTCCGCATAAAGGATGGGCGGCGTCCTTCGCGATCCTTGTTCGGATATGCTTAAGAAATGGCTAAATTGCGCGGGATTGCGCCTGCGGCCTGGGCCGTCACCAGGGCTTCGATGCGGGCGGCGACGGTTTTCGCCGCCGCGGCGACGGGGCCCGTAAGCTCAGTCCCGAAATCAAGACTTTCCGCCTCGATCAGGAAGACCGTGGCGTCGCAAGGGAAGGCGTCGCCAAAGATGCTGCGCCCCGCCGCCACAGCGTGGTTCCAGCGGAATTCGTGCGTTCCGAGCGCCGGCTGAACCGGCGTGTCGAGTTCATCGACCGGAACCTCGAAGACCGCCCCGGGTTCCGCGCCGGAACGACAGGCATCGACAATGATCAGCGTCTGGCAGCCGCGTGCCGCGAACAGCACCGCAAGGCCGTCGGTGCCGGCGTCAAACAGCCGGACTTGCGGCACCATCCGTCCAAGCGGCCCAGCGGTGAGCCGACGGATGACTGCGGGCCCCGCGCCGTCGTCGCCGCGCGTCGGGTTGCCGCAGCCGATAACGGCGACGAGCGATGCGGTCTCGGCGCTCACCTCAGACGCGCCAGAGGCGGCAATACCATTCGGGCTCGACGGGTACCGCGAGTTCGGGCAGATCGCACCATTTGCGATTGCCGAGGTAGTAGATGCACTCAAAACAGCGCATCTTGTCTTCGCCATAGGGGTGGTCGAGGAACCCGCCGATCACCAACTTCCCCTCGATATCGTCGGGGGCGAGCGCCTTCAGCTGGACACAGAGCTGGTTGAATTCCTTGTCGGTCTCGGGAAACGGCTCGACCTGCGTCTCCAGCCCGTTCTTCATAAGATCGCCGATCTGCTTGCGAAGAGCGGCATGCGGGTCGGTGCTCATCCGTCAATCCTCATAAGGTTCGGTTGCTGCGTTAGGCGGTGCGGAAGCGGGCGAGTTCCTTTCCCGACCGCGCGTCGTGCGCGTGGACGGTGCAAACAAGACAAGAATCGTACGACCTGCAGACATGTCCGACCTCGACCGGGTCGTTAACATCGGCGATCGGCGTGCCGATCAACGCCGTCTCGATCGGACCCCTGATGCCCCCATTGTCGCGCGGCCCGACATTCCACGTCGTCGGCGCGACGATCTGGTAGTTGCGAATTTTGCCGTCTTTGACGTCGATCCAATGGCACAGCGCGCCGCGGATCGCCTCCGTCGCACCCCAGCCGACGCCGTCCTGCTCCGTAGGTTTGATGTACCAGGGATCCTGAAGTCGCAATTCGCGCAGGATGCGCTCGATCTCGCGGTAGATTTTCGGGATCTCGTGCATGCGGGCAAACTGGCGCAACGCAACGCTGGCGCCGCCCATCTTGCGAAACATGTCATAGATCAGCGAGTCGGATAGCTGCCAAGGGTCGGCGCCCGGCTGGGCGAGGACGAGGTTGCGGGCCAAGGCGCCGGCTTCAAGCCGGCCGTGCTCCGCGTCGCGCACCGCGACCGCCCATGTGTAGCGGCCGTCGTAATCGGTCCGGTTGTCTGCGGTCGGCTGAGTCAGGCGCTCGAGCGGATGCAGCCCGCCCGGTTCTTCGTACCAGGCGCGCGCGACATCCTCGCGCACGCCGGCTTGCAGCGCGGGAAAATGCCGGTCGGCGGCAGCGTCATAGATGCCGCCACGCGAGATGAGCGCCGCGGCGCGGCCTTCGATCGTCGGGTTCTGATAGCGGTCCTCGTGCGGTAGGTAGCCCCATGAGATAAACCGCTCGGGGCCGGCGCCGTAACCGTCGAGCCCGATGTCCTCGCTCATTCGCCAGAACATGCCGAGATCGGAGTTGGCGTGCTCGGGCTTCTCGTCGAGCCAAGCCATCAGATCGTCGTAGGAGCGGATTTCCTCGTAGCGTTCCAGCGAACAACCGAGCCATACGGGTTCGATCCAGTTGCGCCGGAAATGCTCGAGGATCGACCAGGCGCGGGTGACGTCGGTCAGGGTCGGCGAGCACATCACGCCGCCGGGAACCATGTAGCTCGAATGCGGCCACTGGCCGCCGAACAGCGCATAAATCTCGACCGGGCGGCCGGAGATCGTCACGCCGATTTCGTAATGCTTGCCGGTATAGGGCGCCCAGCGCCGCACCGCTTCGTCGTAATAGCGCGAATTCTTGTAGGCCTTGTTCGTATAGTCGATCATGAACAGGCCATAGTGATGCCGCGGCAGGCTTTGCAGGCTTTCGGTCAGCTGACCGATATTGCGGGCGAGGATCGCGTTGCGCGGCAGCGTCGTGCCCCAAGCGGTATCGAGCGCCCAGGCCGCGCAGGTCAGATGCGAGGCGCCGCAAATCCCGCAAGCGCGTGGCGTAACCACCAGGCCGGCTTGGGCATCCTTGTCGCGCAGGATGACTTCCAACCCGCGAAACAGTTCGGCGTGGGTCCAGGCGTCGACAACGACGCCGTCCTTAATGTCGACGCGGACATCGAGATCGCCTTCCACCCGGCCGACCGGGGATATATCCAAGGTGACGGTCGACATGCGCGATCCCCCCCGTTAACGCCGCCTCAGACGAAAATATCGTCCTCAACCCAGCGTGGTGCGGCCGCTTTGGCGGCGGTTGTCAGTTTGATGTAGCCGATCTTGTCGACGCCCGTCGGCATGCTGCGCGGTACACCCATCACTGTCTGCGTACGAAACACGGTGCCGGGCATCAGGTCGAAGAAGGGGAACTCGGGCTCGGTGCACCCGAGGCACGGCATGCCGGCGCGGGTTTTCGATGACTGGCGGTTCCACAAGATGCGGTTGCAGGGCGAGCGCGTCATCGGCCCACGGCAGCCGAGATCGTAGAACAGGCACCCCTTGCGCTGACCGAATTCCGTGGCCGACACCTTGTAAGAGAAGTGCATGTTCCGCGTGCATCCGGTCTGCGTAAAGCTCGTAAAGAAGGTCTTGGGGCGCTGCATCTCGTCAAGCGCCAGTTCACCGCCCCGCCCGGTGGCGACCGCGACAACAATTTGTGAAATCCAGTCGGGGTGCGCCGGACAGCCCGGGATGTTAATGACGGGAAATCCGGATTTGGCCCGGAAATCCTTGCCGAGAAAGCCGCCTTGCTCGCGTTTGAGGAATTGCAGACCGACGCTTTCCGACGGGTTCGGCGCCATTGCCGGGATGCCGCCCCAGGTTGCACAATCGCCCACAGCGACGACATTGTTGGCGACCCGCGTCAACTCGGCGACCCACTCCTTCATCGGCCGGCCAGCGAATCGGTTCCATTGGCCGGTGCCGTTCGGCGCGCAGATGACCGTGCCTTCGAATACCAGGATGTCGAGGGCAATTTCACCGGCGATAACGCGATTCAACAAGCGCCGCAGATCGTCTCCAAGCTCCATGCCGAGCGAGGGGTGCCACAGGATATTGATGCCGAAATCGGTGACTAGATCGCACACGCTCGGCTCCTCGGCATTGAGGAACGACATCGTGTTGCCGGAGCAGGCTCCGCCTTGAAGCCAGAGAAGATTTGCCATGCAGCTTAGGTTCCTGAGCAGTGTTAAGCGACTTCGCGCTGCGGTACGGCAGCGGTGTCGGCGGGAGACGTGACAAAGCGTTCGGGCGGAAACGACGCTCGCGCGTCGGTGCCTTTGCCCACCTCGCTCGCTAGCGTGAGCGTACCGCCGTGCAGTTCGACCAGTGCGGTCGTGAGCGGCAGGCCGAGCCCCGTGCCGCCGTAAGCTCGGGCCAAGGTATTGTCAACCTGACCAAACGGCGCCAGCGCGACGGCGATCTTATCGGCAGCGATGCCGATCCCGGTGTCACGGACCAGAAAATCCAACCCGCCATCGGCGTTGCGTTCGACATCGAGGGTTATCGAACCGCCGGCCGGGGTAAACTTCACCGCATTGCCGAGAAGATTGATGAGGATCTGGCGGAGCTTTGCTGCATCACCACGGAAGATCGGCAAATTCCCTTCGATCGCGACCCGGTAGTCGATTTGCGCTCGACGCGCCATTTCCTCGACGAGGCCAGCGGCGAGGTTGACGACGCTCGATACGTCGATCTCTTCCTCGGTCAGCGCAAGGTGTTTCACCTCAGCCTTCGAGTAATCGAGAATGTCGTTGATGATCGAGAGGAGATGCGTCCCGCTTTCGCCGATATGGACGATGTACTCGAGGTATTTGTCGGAAATAGGTCCGTAGGTCCGCGCCCGGATCAGGTCGGAGAACCCGATAATCGCGTTGAGCGGCGTGCGCAACTCGTGGCTCATATTGGCAAGGAATTCTGTCTTGGTGCGGTTCGCGGTTTCGGCCGCGTCGATCGCCCGCAAGAGCCGGTCTTCGTTCTCGCGGATCGCCGAGAACGCTCTGGCGGCTCGCAGCATGTAGCGGATGCGGTGCACCAGCATGATCCAAGTCAGCGGCTTGGCGATGAAGTCGGTTGCCCCCGCATCGTAGGCGCGCGCGACCGAGGCCGCATCGTCGAGTCCGGTTGCCATCAGGATCGGCACGAAGGCGGTCTCCGGCCGGTTGCGCAACGCTCGGCATAGCTCGAAGCCATCCATGCGCGGCATCACCACGTCGACGACCATCAAATCAGGGAGCTGTTCGGTGCAACGTTGGTAGGCTTCTTCACCATCGACCGCCTCGACGATGGCATAGCCTTCTTCTTCGAGCTCCGCCCGCATCATGGCGCGCAGAATGTCGTCGTCATCGACGATAAAGATAAGCTCGCTATTGCCAGAGGATTCAGGCTGCATCGGCGATTTCCAGCAATTCACCGAGCCCGCTGACGGCGGCTTCGACCTCGGCATCGAGCGTGGAGAGCATCTCCGCCTCGGGGATAAGTCCGTGTTCGCGGGCCAGCGCTTCGATTTGGGCGCAAAGGCGCGACAGGCGGAGCGCACCAAGCGCGGCGGAGCTCGATTTGAGGCTATGCGCCGCGCGCCAAATCCCCTCCGCGTCGCCGTTGCCGCACGCGGTGTGGATCGTGGTGCCGATCTCCGGCGCGGTGGTCGAGAATTGCATGACGACGCGTCCGAAGAGCGCACGGCCTTTCTCGCCCTGGAAGGTACGAACGCCCGCGATGACGTTGCGGTCGATCGCTGGCTGCGTTGACGGTGCGACTGCGAGCGGGGCGACTTCCGTCGAGGGTTCCCCGACCGTCTCGTCATTCGCCGGTTCGCTGCCGTCGGCATGATCCAACCAGCGCGCGAGCGCCTTTGCCATTTGCCGCTCGTCAAACGGCTTGACCAGGAAATCATCCATGCCGGCCCGCAAGCATTTCTCGCGGATATCGGCAAGTGCATGCGCGGTGAGCGCGATGATCGGCAACCGCGGCGCCTCCGTGTCGGGTAGGGCCTGGGTCAGCTTCTCAAGATCGCGGATGCGTTTGGTCGCTTCGAACCCGTCCATCTCGGGCATTTCGCAATCCATCAACACCAGGTCGAATTTTTCCTGCGCGATCATCCGCACGGCATGGCGGCCATTGGGGGCGGTTACCACGCGGCACCCCATGTTTTCGAGAATGCCGGTCGCGACATCCTGGTTGATCTGGTTGTCCTCGACGACAAGGATCCGCCCCGTAAAGCGGCGTTGCTTGAGCCGTGCGTCGGCGCGCACGAAAAATGGCGCGATGCCATTCTCGCGATCGCCGGAAGCAATCGCCGTCAGGCATTCGAACAGCACCGACGGACGGACCGGCTTGGTAAGGGTGGCAAAGGCGCCGAGGCTGTCGAGCTCGTCTTCGGCCAGCGTTGCATCGAGCCCAGTCATTAGAAGCAGCGCCGGAGGCTTCGCAAATTCGCGGATTTTACGGGCCAGCTCAATGCCAGGGGCGCCGAGGCCTCTAAGGTCAAGCATCACGACATCGAAGCCGTTGTCGGCGCCGCTATGCTGTTCAAGCGCGGTTTCGGCTTCGGACAAGGTGGAAGCCAGCTCGGCGTCGATTGTCCACTTTGTCAAATACAGCGACATGATGTGTGCACTGATCGGGTTGGTGTCGACCAGCAGCATGCGCATAGGGTGCTCGATACGACGCTCAATGCGGTCGGTGTTGTCGGGTTCATTCAACCCGCCGCAGCGGACCGTGAACTGAAAGCGCGAGCCGCGTCCGAATTCGCTCTCGACGCTGATCTTGCCCCCCATCATGCCGACCAGTTCGCGGGTGATCGCCAGACCTAGCCCGGTCCCGCCACGCGAGCGGGTCATCGAACCGTCGACCTGCTGGAACGATTCGAAGACCTGGGCGCGCTTGTCCGGTGGGATGCCGATCCCGGTATCCTCGACCGCGATTGACAGCATGACGTCATTATCATCGGTCGAGGTCATCGAGACTTCGATCAGGATTTCGCCCCGTTCAGTAAACTTGAACGCATTGCCGACAAGGTTGATGAGGATCTGACGCAGCCGGCCCGGATCGCCGACCACATGCGCCGGAACTTCCTCGGCGACGTAATAGACCAACTCCAGTCCTTTGCTGGAGCAGCGCTCGCCGAACATGTCGGCGACCTCCGCCACCACCTCGCGCAGATCGAACTCGATCTCGACCAGTTCGAGACGGCCAGCCTCGATCTTCGACAAATCGAGGATGTCGTTGATGATCGCCAGCAGACCCTGTCCCGAACGGGTCAGACTGTCGACAAGCTGGCGCTGCCGGTCGCTAAGTTGGGTCGCGTTCAGTAGATTGGCCATACCGAGCACGCCGTTGAGCGGCGTACGGATCTCGTGGCTCATCGTCGCCAGGAAGCTCGACTTGGCGACGTTCGCCGCCTCTGCCTCCTCGCGGGCGCGGATCAGCTCATGCTCGGCCTGCTTACGCTCGGTGATGTCGCGCATGATACCGGTAAAGAACACCTTCTCGCCGACGCGAGCCTCGCCGACCGCGAGCTCGATCGGCAGCTCCGTGCCGTCCTTGCGCACCGCTGTCAGCTCGCGCCCGATGCCGATGATCTTGGCTTGTCCAGTCGCCAGGAAGGCGCCGACATAGCGGTGGTGCACCGAGCGATGCGGCTCGGGCATCAGTATTGTCAAATTACTGCCGATGATCTCTTCCGGGGTATAGCCAAAGATGCGCTGTGCTCCCGAGCTCCATTGCAGGATGTGACCTTCGACATCGATCGTGACGATCGCGTCGACAACGGCGTCGAAAACCGCCTGCAGCTGCGACCGTCCTTCGACCGCGTCCAGTTCGAGCTTTTCGCGGCGCGCCACCTCGCGAGCCATCTCCATCGCCAGTTCGCTCTGTCGGCCGGCAAAAGACGCGATCAATATGATCGCCGCGACGAGTGTGGCGAACAACGCGATGAGGACGGCGAGCACCGTGGTATCGGCCGGAAAATCCATACCCGGCCAACCGGATATCGAAAAAAGATCGACGCTTGCATCGCGGTGTAGTGCATGCCGGCGATGCCGAGGCCCATTAAAATCGCCGACAAGAGCGCGACGGACCAGCCTGGCAATTCCCAATCGGCGAGCGCGGTGCGCACGCTCAACGCAGCGGCGGAGAGGGCGATCGCCACGACGACCGACACGGCAACGAGCTTCGGATCGTAAAGGAGCAGCGCATCCGGCCGCATCGCCGCCATGCCGGCGTAGTGCATCGTGCCGATCCCGGCGCCCATCATCACCGCACCAGCCAACAGGCGTCGCGGTCCGATCCTCCCCGGTTCGGCGATCAGGGTGAGCGCGATCGCGCTAGCAAGGATGCCCGGCACCGTTGACAGCAGAGTCAAGACGACATCGTAGCGGACACCGCAAGGCAGCGAGAACGCCAGCATCCCGATGAAATGCATCGCCCAGATGCCGCCGCCCATGCTGCAGGCACCAGCACTGATCCAGGCCATGTGCGCGAAGCGCGATCTCGATGCCGCGACGCGACTAGAGATCGACAGCGCGACAAACGCGGCCAATACCGCAATCAGCACCGACAAGGCCACGAGCCAACCGCTGTACGCAACAAGCAAAGCCGCGCTCTGCGGGTCGTATAACGTCGGAAGAAAAAGGCGGTTGAGATAGAGCATCGACGACGGGCCGCAGCGTATGTTTCGCTTCAACCGTGCCGGATTAGCGTTAATTTACGGTTTCTTGAGCGGTCTGCCACGAGACATTCAGGCAATGTCCTGTGCAGGGTATCACCGTCTCGGCGGCGAAGGGCTAGCGCACGACCGATCTCCCGGAGAAAACCGCTGATCAATCTCGTTGAGCCGAGATGGCCCGAAAAGAAATAGAAGATGATGCGAGATTTGCGGTGATGCTAGCTCGGTACCCGGTGCCGTGATTGGGCGGGTTCGGCATCGACTGCGGCGGGCTGTGATTTTTGGCGACTGGGCCGCACAGCGGCGGCGAGGTTGGGCCAGCGATCTGTCCCCATCCAAATGTCCCACAAGCGAAAATACAAAGCGTAGTTGCAGTTGAAGCGGCGGTGATGCCAGTTGTGATGCGTCACCGAAATGAACCAACGTCCGGGGCCCCGATCCACCAGAAAGCGCGGATAGATTTCGTAACCGAGATGATTGATGACGCCAAAGATCGTCATCGATGTCAGCACGAAGATCAAACCGGCGATGTGGATCGGCAGCACGAATACCAACGCCGGAATAAACAACGCTTCAATCACCGATTCCAGGGGATGAAACGAAAACGACGCCCATGGCGACGGGCTCAGCGATTGGTGATGCACGTAATGCGCGTGACGAAACCACCACCGCCGATGCAGCAGCCGATGCGTCCAGTAAAAATAGGTGTCGTGAAGCGCCATGTAGAGCAGCGGGCTGAGCACAAAATAAATCCAGCCGTAGCGGGCAGGTTCGAGGTAGATCTGCGTCCACCCGAGCTTCCAGCCCTCCAACATGAACGCGCCGGGCACGGCAAAAATCAGGGTTGCCGAAATCGACCACAGGATCTCCCGGGTGATCATGGAGCGGCTTGGTTTGTCGGCGTTCAGCGCGCGCTCGCGCCAGCGCAGCGGGCGTTTCCATACGAGCAGGTAAAACAGCCCGGCGACTGAAAAATACCTCACCAGCATGATCAGAAACAAAGCCAGCCCCGTGAGGGCGAGGACGTCCCAACTCACCTGTTTTGCCATCGCGTCATGAGCATCGCCGTCCTCGCCGTGGCTTTCCCGCGCCGTGCGTGCGTGTGAAGCCGCCCTCGTTCGCGCCAGTCTACATCGGCGCCGGGCTCACTGATATCGCGCTCGAGCAGCCGATCAAGTTCGAGTTTGTCATCAAACTGAAACCGCCAGGGCGTTCGGTCCCAACGTGCTGCCAATCCTCGTCGCAGGTCACCCCCGGCTTCCAGGCGATCTCCACCGTTGAAACACCTCCGGATCAGGTCGTACATCGCCCTCGCGATCTGCCTTGCCGGTCCCGCGACGCCATCCAGCGTCGCGGGCGCTGAACGCGCGCCTGACGAGCCTCTGCGCGTCGCGGTCTACGATGTGCCGCCATACGGATCGGCTGATGCCGCGGGATTGTTTTCGGGCGCCAGCGTGGATATTTGGCGGCGCGTCGCCGAAGACCTCCATTTGAGCTACCGCTTTGTCGCGGTCGCGCAAATGGAGGACGTCATCACCGGGGTCGAGCATGGTCAATTCGACGCGGCGATCGGCGCGATCACGATCACGCCGGACCGGCTGGCCCGTGTCGAATTCACCTATCCGGCCCACCGCTCCGGCGTCGCAATCGCCCTCCCCAAGCAAACTGGGCCCTTGGCGGCGGTCATGTCCTATGTCGCGGTTGTCCGCGATCTCGGCTCCTTGATCGCCCTCACCCTGGGGCTGCTCGTGGTGATCGGCGCCATGATGTGGGCGTTCGAGCGCAAACGCCGGCTCGCGGCCGATTCTGGCGAGCGGGGGGTTGCGTCGTTATACGACGGCATCTATTGGGCGGCGGTCACGATGACCACGGTCGGCTACGGCGATGTGACGCCGCTAACGCCGGTCGGCCGCTTTATCGCCGTGATCTGGATGCTGGGGAGCCTGGCTCTGATCTCGCTGGTGACGACGAGCCTCGTCGCGCGCCTGACTGCCGATGCCGTCACATCGGCCCCGATCGTGCGGACCAGCGATCTCGACGGAAAGCGATTGGCGGCCGTGGCGGATTCCTCGGGCGCCGAATATCTCGAGGAACAGCATCTGCAATATACGAAATACGCCAATCTCAAGGACGCGCTGGCTTCGCTGGTGAGCGGCAAGTCCGACGGCGTCGTCAACAGCGTGGGCACTTTGGACTACGCGATCTCGACGTATTTCTCCGGAGTGATCCCGATGCCGAGCGGCATTCTCGCTCCCTCTTACATGGCGTTCGCGCTGCCGCCGAATTCGCCGCTCAAGAAGCCGCTCGACCGCGCGCTGATCAAGATCACGGCGAGCCCCTCGTGGCGGTCGCTGGAGCCGGCCTATTTCGGCAGGTAGCGCTTCCTGCCATTGCGGCATTTCAAAAAACGCGGGGTCGCCCTATGCTCGCCCACACCGCTATCTCAGGGAGGTATGACATGGCCAACGACGTATCGCCCATCGGCATGGTCACCGGCATGAAGCCTGTCCATTCGAGCGCCAAGGCGCCGGTGATGACCCCGGGCCGCCGCGATTTCTTTACCTATCGCGATCTCGGCATCAGCGAAGGCAGCGCCGGCAAAATGCGCGGCACGCTGATGAAGGCCAAAGAAGGCATGACCGAGCCGACCGGCTGGCACTATCACACTTGTGAAAGCCAGTTCGTCTATTGCCTCAAGGGCTGGGTCGAGCTCGAATTCGAGAATGCGCCGACGGTGCGGATGGAAGCTGGCGACTCGATGTTCATCCCTGGCGGCTGCGTTCATAACGAGCTGCGCACCTCGAGCGATGTCGAGATCCTTGAAGTGTCCACGCCCGGCGAGCTCGGCACCGTGCCGGTCGACGCCCCGGCGGGTCATTAATCCCTGATCGTCGTCCCGGCGGAGGGCGGGACCCGGACATCAACCGCTCGTGCGGCGGGTCTCCGGGTACCGGCCTTCGCCGGTATGACGAATGGAGTGCCGCCGACTTGACTTGCAAAGGATCAGCATGACCGCGCCGCGCAGTAACGAGTATCCGGTTCCGGACACCATGAAGGCCTGGGTGCTCGGCGACCCCGAGCAATTGTCGCTGGTCGACAAGCCCGTGCCGGAACCGGGTCCGGCCGAGGTGCTGGTGCGGATCGACGCGATCGCGGTCTGCGCGACCGATATCGAGGTCATCAAGCACGGCGTGCCGGCGATGATCGATGGCGGGCTGCCGTTCAACAAGGGCTTCACCCCGGGCCATGAATACATGGGCACGGTGGTGAAGCTCGGCCCGACGGTCGACGAATTCGCGGTTGGCGACCGGGTCGCGGTCGAGATCCACGCCGGGTGCGGCCGCTGCCCGCGCTGCCGCGAGGGCATGTACACGTCGTGCCTCAATTACGGCTATCGCGCCAAGGGCCACCGCGCCAACGGGTTCTCGACCGATGGCGGGTTCGCCGAATACGCGATCAACAACGTCAACACGATGGTTCATATCCCGGACACGATCAGCGATGCCGAGGCGACGCTGATCGTGACCGCTGGCACGGCGATGTATGGGCTCGACGTGATGGGCGGGGTGATCGCCGGCGAGCCGGTGGTGGTGGTCGGGCCTGGACCGATCGGGCTGATGGGCGTCGGTGTCGCCAAGGCGCTCGGCGCACAGCCGGTGATCCTGACCGGCACGCGCGACAGCCGGCTGGAGATGGGCAAGAAGCTTGGCGCCGACCACGTCGTCAATGTCAGCCGCGAGGACCCGGTCGAAGCGGTGATGCGGATCACCGGCGGCAAGGGCGTCAACTACGTGCTCGAATGCTCCGGCGCGCCGAACGCGCTGAACGAGGCGGGGCGCATGGTCAATCGCGGCGGGCGCATCTGCCTCGCCGCGTTTCCGCACGAGCCGGTGATGGTCGATCTCGCCCATCTCGTGCGCAACAACATCTACGTCTTTGGCATTCGCGGCGAAGGCAAGAGCGCGACGCATCGCGCCGCCGCACTGATCGCGCAAAAGCGCTTCGACGCCAAGCTGATCCACACCCACACCTTCCCGCTCGCCGAGGTGCCGACCGCGATCCGCTACGCGCGCGACCGCGTCGACGACGCGATCAAGGTCGTCGTGCAGAACCGAGCCTAGGATCAGCCGCCAATCGGATCGAACCGCGCGCGCCGGCGTTCGCGGAGGGGATGGCGGGGGAAACGCTGGCGGTCGCGCGACAGGCGGACTGCTGACCGGCCAGCATCGCGCATCCCGGCGTCGGATCCAGGGGTATCATGCGCAAATCCTTTCGCTCGCTCGGTCTCTCGCTCGGTGTGGTCCTGGCATCGCTATCGATGCTGGCTTCCGGAGCCTTGGCGCAACCCGGCGGGGCTGCGGCCGGTAACACCGCGGCGGCCAATCCCTATCGTCATATCGCGATCCGCGAGCTTGCCGACATCGTCAAGTACAATGGCTGTACCTTCGACGCGCTGTTGGACTCGTATTCCGGTATCGAAGCCGGCCCGGATCGCCCCACCGGTCGGCTGACATTGTTCGACGACTATGTCGATCTGCTGTCGCGCTCACATTGCGTCTACATCAATCGCGCCGTCGAAACCTGGGACCGGCCACCCGATTTCGCGGTGATTCAGTCGAATATGGCGGCGCTTTCACAGCGGTCGGCTCGGCCCTATGTATTTGGTGAGTTTATCGCCGAATCGGTGCCGCTGAACCAAACCTATTATTACCCGGCCGAGCATCGAAATTTCGATTTCACGCAGATGTGCAAGGCGCCGCCAAAGCCGGGCGCAAAGGACTGCACGCCCTCTTTTGATCGGCCCGAGTATCAAAAATATGTCGCCTATGTCGCGCGCAACAGCATCGACATCGGGGTTCAGGTCCTTTTGTTTGGCGGCGTGGCCCTGACCGACCCTAAAGGCACCGTCAATACATCGAACCTGACCAAGATCATTCACGAAATGAAAGCTTATGGCGCCGATAAGGGGATCACGGTTCTGGTGATCGCGCAAAGCCCGTCGACGTTTGGCGGAGCGCCTTATCTGGCGGATTTCGATCTGATCCAGGGTGGGGCTTACATCAACGAGGATGGAAGTCTGCCCGAAACGGCCGCGGTCACGAACAAGGGCGACGCCCGTGCGCCGGCACGCAAATGGCTGGTCAAAAACCCAGGTGGCACGCCACTTTACGATCCGCATAAGCTTGTTTCGGAGTACGACTGGTACGGTAATCCTTTGGACGATTCCTCCGAAATCGCCTGCCTGTCGATCAAGACCCAGTCCTATCTGGACAATATCCGCGCTCAATCCGCCGCCAATTGCCCGGAGGGGCGGGTGGTGGATTCCGCCGTGGCGGCGACCCGCAAAACATACGAGTACTTCAAAAGCATGGGGTCGGGCTTCTGGCTTCCCGGGCGACAGCCGATCGGCTTTGCGCCGTGGATTTATACGCCGTTGAACTTGGAGCTTTACAAGCAAGATCCGCGTTTCGCGGTCAATTTCAACGATGAGGGAATCTTGTCGATCCCACCGCTGCGGCAACCGGGCCGCTAGCGGTCATCCCGAAAAGGTTGGGGTTGGCAAAGCGACTGGGGTGGCGCAAACAAGGCTGGCTTGCCCACGCGAGCTTAGAAGGGGTCCTCGATTGCTTTCCGAAAATAAACTCCAGATCTGCTTTGCGCACGTCGCCTATCAGCTGCAGGAGCGGTTTGCGGCGCTTGGCACCGGCATCGCCAGTTTCGAAGTGCGCGACCTCGATACCCTCACCGCGCGGATCGGCGAGGCCGATGTGCTGGTGATTTCCGGCTTGTGGCGCAACGCGCTGCTCGAGCGCGCCGGCAGGCTGCGTTTCATCCAGTCGATCGGCGCCGGCACCGACCAGTTTCCGCGCGACGAGCTGGCGCGACGCGGCATCCGCCTGGCGAGCGCCGCCGGGGTCAATGCGCGGGCGGTCGCCGAACATGCGATGGCGCTGGTCCTGGCATTAGCACGCCGGCTGCCCGAGGCGCGTGACAACCAGGCGAAACGCGTGTGGCGCGGCATGATCGGCGATCTGACGCAGCGCGAGGACGAGCTCGGCGGCAAGACGATGCTGCTGGTCGGGCTTGGGCAGATCGGTGGGCGGCTGGCGCAGCTCGCCAAGGCGTTTGACATGCGCGTCGTCGCGCTCCGCCGCGATCCCGCCGCCGGGCCGAGCGCCGCCGACGCGGTGCATGCCACGGCGGCGTTCAAGTCGCTATTGCCCGAGGCCGATTATGTCGCGCTGTGCTGTCCGCTGACCGCGGAGACGGAAAACCTCGTTGATGCGGAGGCGCTCGCGCTGATGAAACCGTCCGCGTATCTGATCAATGTCGCGCGTGGCCGGGTGGTCGACCAGGCGGCGCTGACCGCGGCGCTGGCGGCGTACCGCATCGCCGGCGCCGGCATCGATGTCACGGTCGAGGAGCCTCTCGCGCCAACATCGCCGCTGTGGGCGATGGAGCATGTGCTGATCACGCCGCACACCGCGGGCGAGACGCGGCGCTACGAGGACAATGTGATCGAGATCCTGCGCGACAACCTCGCCCGGTTGGGACGCGGCGAGACGCAGCTGCGCAACCAGGTGGTCTGACGGGTAAAACGCTCTCCGTCATCGTCATACCGGCGAAGGCCGGTATCCAGGGCGGGCCTAGGCCCCGGCCGTCGCCGGGGTGACGAGGAAACGGAACGCGGCGCTTGCACGAAGGAACCCCCGTTCCCTGAAGATCGCCGAGCAGCGTGCATTCGTGCTATCTATGGCCTAACGAATTTGTGGAGGGTGCCATGATCCATCATCTGTCGATTGCCGCCGCCAATCCAAAGCAAGCTGCTGATGTCATCGCCGAGCTGATGGGCGGCACGGCGGTGCCGTTTCCGCCCAATCCGGGGAGTTTTTTCGCGCTGCAGCTTGACGAGCACGGTTCGGGGGTCGAGGTCTATCCGGCCGGCACCGAACTTGAGCCGGGCGGCGAGGTCGGCGGCACCTTTGTCAAAAAGGCGGCGCGCGGCTACGGCTCGACCCATTTCGCGCTCAGCGTCGCGACCGATGGCGACACGGTCAAGCAGATCGCCGAGCGCGCCGGCTGGACCTGTTTTGACTGCAATCGCGGGCCGTTCCACGTGATCGAGGTGTGGGTCGAGAACCAGACGATGGTCGAGATCCTGCCGCCGGCTTACGCGGCCGAGTACCTCGCCTTTACCAACCGCGACAAGATCGTCGCGGCGCTGGCGGAAACCCGCACCTCGGCAGCGCGACACACGCGCAGCGCGGCGTAACGAGAGCACGATCAGTTTAAGTCGAAGCGCGTCAAATTTATCGCCTCCCCGGGGCTTGGCCCGGGGGGCCACGAATAGCTTAGACTTATTCGTGGATGGCCGGCCGGATCAAGTCCGGCCAAGGGATATCCGGCTACGGCTCGGATGACGCCGGCGCGGCGGCGGGGGCCGCGCCTTCGCCGGCATCGCGCACGGTACGCGCGGAAATCCCTTCGATCAGCCCGACAATGCCTTGCGGCATGAAGATGATGAACAGGATCAAGAGGATCCCGTAGATCGTGTTGGCCGCGCCGATAAAGTGAATGCCAAAGAGGATGCGCAGGCTCTCGTTGAGCACGATCGTAAAGAACGCGCCGACGGTCGGCCCCAACAGCGTGCCCATGCCGCCGGCGATCGCGGCGAAGACGATCTGCAGCGATACCGCGACGCCGGAGACGACCTCGGGGTTCACGTATTGGATGTATTGCGTCAATAACGCGCCGCCGAGCGCGGTCAGCGCGGCGCTGATCATCGTGACGCGCAATTTCTCGCGCATGACGTTGATGCCGCTCGACGCTGCGGCGATCTCGTCCTCGGAGATCGCCTCGAGCGCGACGCGCCCAATGCCGGTATCGACCCGCCACCACACGACAAGCCCGACCAGCCAGACCACCAGGGCAATACCGTAAAACACGCTTTTTTGCGCGAATTGCAGCGCCAGCCAGGAATGGACGACGTTGAGGGTCATGCCGAGCGACCCGCCGGTCACCTCGCGCGCCGCGACCAGCGACAGCAGCACGACCTGGCTTAGCGCCAGCGTGACCAGCGCGAAATAATGGCCGACGACGCGCAGATGGAAAGACGGGTAGCCGATCAGGATCGCCAGGAGAACGGTTACCGCCATCGCGACCGGGATGCCGAGCCACGGCGTCACGCCGTAATAATTCCACAGCAATGCCGGCACATAGGCGCCGACGCCGAGAAACGCGCCGTGGCCAAACGAGGTCAGGCCAAACCGACCCATCATCGACCACGCGGTATAGATAAACCCCCAGATCAGGATCTGGATGGCGATGTGGAGAATGTAATCGGCGGCGACAAACGGCACGATGATGAGGCCGATCAGCCCCACGAAACCGGCGGCCAAAGTCCCTTTTTTCATCGGCCGAAAATTCCTTGCGGCCGCACGAAGATCATCACGATGAACAGCAGGAACGCCAGCACGTAGGAGAACTCGATCGAGAAGTAATAGCCGCCGACCGCGATGATCTGGCTCATGATAAAGGCCGCGGCAAAACCGCCGAGCATGTTGCCGAGCCCGCCGAGCACGCAGATCATAAAGGTAATGGGCCCGAACGAATTGCCGATAAATGGGTGCACATCATATTGCAGCACCAGAAGACACGCGGCGAGCCCGGCCAATCCGCCGCCGATCGCCGAGGTGATGAAATAGATGCTGCGCTGGCTGACCCCCATCAGCCCCATGACCTCATGGTCCTGCGAGATCGCGCGGATCGCGGTGCCGAGATAGGTGCGCTTTAGAAACAGATAAAGCCCGCCGGCGCCCAGCAATGCGACCGCGAACGCAAGGAGCCGCGCCTTGCTGACGTCGATCTCGCCAAGCTCGATCGGCGCGAGGTGCAGCCCGATATTGCGAAAATCGGTGCTGAACAGCAGCGTCGCGAAGCTCTGCAGAAAGAACAAAAGGCCGCCAGTTGCCAGCAACTGGTTGATCGGCGCGAAATTCAGTACCGGCTCGATGATCAGCAGATGCACAAGCGCGCCCAACCCCGCCACGAACAGGATCGCGACCGGCCCGGCGACGTAAAACGGCAGGCCGAAATAGGCGTAGAGCCAGTAGACCGCGTACATGCCGCACATCACGAGTTCGACGTAGCAGATCCACACCACGTCGATGACGCCAAAAATCAGATTGAGGCCGAGCGCCAGCAGGGCCAGCACACCACCCAGCAACAGCCCGTCCACGACGGCTTCGAGCAGAAAAATATCCATCCGCCATATTCCTCCCGCTACAGGCCCATATATGCCTTGCGGATCGCCTCATTCTCACGCAATTCGGCAGCGCTGCCGGAGAGATGAATGTAGCCGGCTTCGAGCAGGTAGGCGCGGTCGACCAGGGCCAGCACCTGCTGCACGTTCTGCTCGACGATCAGCACGGTGAACCCCTCGGCGCGGATGCGGCGCACCAGCTCAAACACCTGCTCGACCGCCAGCGGCGCGAGACCGGCCGACGGCTCGTCCATCAGCAACAGTTTGGGTTGGGACATCAGCGCGCGGCCGATCGCACACATTTGCTGCTCGCCGCCCGACATGGTGCCGGCAAGCTGGCTTCGCCGCTCGCGCAGCCGGGGAAAGAGCTCGTAAACCCAGTGCAGTCGCTCGGCGACGTGCTGCCGCGCCGCCGGGATGTACGCGCCCATGCGCAGATTTTCCTCGACCGTCAGCCGGGCGAAGAGGCGCCGGTTTTCCGGCACGTGGGCGATACCCTCGGCGACGATCCGATGCGACGGCAGTTGGGTGATCGCGTTGCCGAGCAAACGCACCTCGCCCGCGGTGGCGGCGAGCATGCCCGAGATGACCCGCATCAGCGTCGTCTTGCCAGCGCCGTTGGGGCCGATCACGCCGACCGCCTCGCCGTTGCTGACCGACAGAGAGACGCCAAACAGCGCCTGGAACGAACCGTAGGCGGCCGACACCTCGCTCAGGGTCAGCAGCTGCGGTTCGGTGGTGGCCGGGCTAATGGTGGCCGCGGCCAAGATAAACCTCGGTCACACGGTCGTCGTGGATGGCGTCGGCGGGTGAGCCCTCAAAAATCTTCTCGCCATGATCGAGCACGATGACCCGGTCGACGACCCGCATCAGCACGCCCATGATATGCTCGACCCAGATGATCGTGATGCCGAGCTTGCTGCGCACCATTTCGAGCATCTCGGCGGCGCGGTCCATCTCGGTGGCGTCGAGCCCGCCGAGGCTTTCGTCGGCGAGCAACAATTTAGGCCCGGTCGACAGCGCGCGGGCGAGCTCCAGCTTTTTGAGCGCGGCGGCACCGAGCCCGTGCGTCGTCGCCTGTGCCTCGGCAGGCAGGCCGACCATGTCGAGCGCCTCGACCGCGCGGCGTTCTGCCTCGCCGCGCGAAATCGCGCCGGCCCGGGCGAAATAGGCCGACAACGCCACATTGTCGCGCAGCGACAACTTGCGGAACGGCCGCGGGATCTGAAACGTGCGCGCAAGGCCGCGGCGGCACACCTGGTGCGCCGCGAGCCCGCCGATTTCGCTGTCCTCGAAGCGCACCGAGCCGGCGTTTGGCGGCAAGGTGCCGCTGATCAGGTTGAACGTGGTCGTCTTGCCCGATCCGTTGGGACCGATCAGCCCG
>Ga0181537_10000894_pt1 | contig 27885 bp, 23 predicted proteins | sample PEATcosm2014_Bin_39_FD_119765 | JGI IMG/M metagenome (GOLD analysis project Ga0181537, IMG submission 119765) | Peatland microbial communities from MTU Mesocosm Facility, Houghton, MI, USA - PEATcosm2014_Bin23_10_metaG | ecosystem: Environmental > Terrestrial > Soil > Wetlands > Peat | place...
CATCTGCGCCAGCACGAGCGTGTCACCAACGCCGACCGCGTAGTGCAGGATGCCGTCAACCGCTTCCACCACTCGGGGCAACCGAAAGTCACGCATTACGTGGCGGCCGCACCGGAAGCAGCGGATGGCGGTCCAGGGAGCAAGACATGAAACTGATCGAACCCGATGAACTTGAGGATTTTCGCAGCGTGCTGGCGCGATTCAAGCTGGCGGCCGAAGATTTCGCGCTTGCCGAGACCGACACGACCGACCCCAAGACCGACGAAATCCCGGCCCTCACTGGCTTTGTCACCATTACGCGCAAATCCACCGGCCGCCAGGCGCAGTACCCCACCGGCGACGACTCGCATTGGGTCGAAGAATTCAGCCGCGACCTGGGCGAGGGATTGTTCGGTTAGTCGCGTTGATGCAATCGTCGGCGTGCTAATGTCGCCGTTTTGACAATCGGCCAATGGGGAGGAACGATGCGCCAGCTTGTTGCCTGTTTCGCCGCCCTGGCGTTGGGCATCGCCAGCGACGGCGCGCTCGCCTGGGGCTACCAGGGCCACCAGGTGGTGGGCTCGATCGCCGACCAGATGCTCACGCCGCATGCCAGCAGGATGGTGAACGACGTGCTCGGCTTCGAGTTGCGCATCGCCGCGCCGTGGCCGGATTGCGTGCGCAGCGTCAAACGTGCGCCGGGCGGTATCTTCACTTATACCCACGATCCCCAGTTCGGCGTTCCCTGCACCGGTTTCGAATCCGCCGACGAAAAATCGCGCATGGAAGATTACGTGAAGCGCAACTGGGATAATTGCCTGCACCTCGAAGAGCACGGCTGCCACGAGTCCTATCATTTTGCCGACGTGCCGATCCAGTACGATCGCTACGAGCGCGTCTACGCCGGCACCAGCGAGCACGACGTGGTGAGCGCAATCCGTGCCGCGATCGCCGTGTTGTGCGGCGGACCTGCGCCGCCGCCGTTCAGCATCAAGGATCGAAAGGAAGCGTTGTTCCTGCTCGCGCATTTTGTCGGCGACCTGCACCAGCCCCTGCACGTCGGCGCCATTTATCTCGCCGCCGACGATCAGTCGGTCACTCCGCCGCCAAACGCCGGCGCCGCCTGGGACGATTCCGCGACCGCAGGCGGCAATTTCATCGCCGACCCGGCCGCCAAACCGGCAACCAACCTGCATGCGGAATGGGACCATATTGCACCCGAGCTCGGCACCGCGGCGAGCCCCGCACTGCTGGCCGCTGCCCGCGCCGTGGCCGAGCCTGCCGGCCGGGTCGAAGACTGGGCCGCGGAGTGGGCGAGCGAAACCGTGGTCGCGTCGCACGCCGCTTTCAGCGGAATCTATTTCACCCACGACCTGCCGGTAAAACGCCGCTGGACCGCGCATTTCACCGACCGCGAGGCGTATTTCCAGGCGCAGAACGAATTGCAGGCGGCACAACTGGCGAAAGCCGGGGCCCGCCTCGCGCAAATCATCAACGCCGTCTGGCCTTAGGGCCGACGTTGCGCTGGGGGCCGAATTTTCGTAGCCTACGTTCCGTAGGTGGCGGCGCCTGTACCGGGCGGCCCGCAGACTGGAGGAAATATGGACTACCTGAACGCAGCTTCGCAAATCGTGTCGTTGCTCGTCGATCGCAAGGCGCTTGACGTGGCGCAACCCGGCCACCGCCGGGAAATCATCGAGCGCGCCCTGTCGGACGCGCTCGACATCGTGGAAAAAGCAATGAAGGGCAGGGGTGCGGACCACACCTGATCAGCCGCCGGCGAAGTTCGCGGGGCGCTGACCCCCCCGCTGCCGGCTGTTGCGAAAATGCCGCAAGCCAACGATCGCGCCCCCGGACAGCCGCTGCTGATGCGGGCGCTCGCGTTCGCCGCCGAAAAGCACCGCAACCAGCGCCGAAAGGACAAGGAAGCTTCGCCCTACATCAACCATCCGATCGCGCTGGCCGACGTGCTCGCCAACGAGGGCGGTGTCGAGGACATCGAGGTGCTGGCGGCGGCCATCCTGCACGACACCATCGAGGACACCGAGACCACGGAAGACGAGCTCAGGCGCGAATTCGGCGATGCCATCGCGGACACGGTGCTCGCGGTGACCGACGACAAGACGCTGGAAAAGGCCGAGCGCAAGCGCCTGCAGATCGAGCATGCGGCGACGCTGGCGCGGGCGGCCAAGCTGGTGAAACTCGCCGACAAGATCTGCAACGTGCGCGACGTCGCGCACAACCCGCCGGACCGCTGGACTCTTGAGCGCCGGCGGGCGTATTTCGACTGGGCGAAGGCGGTGATCGACGGGCTGCGCGGCGTGCACCCGGTGCTGGAGCGCGCGTTCGACGAAGCCTACCGCGCCAAGCCTTAGCGCCCAAGACGGTTTATCATAGCCGCCATGCGGCCGGCCTCTGCCGCCGCGCGCTCAAACTTTTCGGACCTCGCCATGACTTTGCGCACGCCGGCATTACTGCGGACCCTGACGATTGCCGTCGCTACGGCCGCTTTGGCATGTGGCGCGCACGCCGCGGACCCTTTGGTGAACCTCACCCTGGAATGCACCGGCGGCCCTGATCCCGACGCGGTCAACAAGTATCGCATCGACCTCTACAAACGTTCGGTCAGGATGACGAAAGAAATCGGCGGCAAGGAAACGGGAGAGCCCGTTTACTTGCTCGACGGCAAATTCGGCAACGCGGTCAAACTGATCGACGACAAGTTGCTCCTGACCTATACCAACGACCTGGATAACACCTTCACTATCGTATTGCCGGTGTACGGCGGCGCGGGCAACATGAAAATCGGCAACGTTGCGGGCGAGAAAGAACACCCCAACGGTTATGCCCTGACCTGCGCCAGGAAGTAGTCAGGCGCGCGGTATCGTGGCGGCCGTTCCCGCGGCGCACCCTCCTTCATTCTCCGTATTTGCCGATTCGTCACAATTTTGGTAGCCGGCGCCGTCCGTTTCGCCAATAATCGGGCGATACCGCCATCCTGCCTGCCGCTTCCCGGCCACCCTGAAATGAGCTCCACGGATTTCGCAGACCGCGTCCGCAATATCCTGATCGTGATTTCGGCGATCGCGGCCGGGTGGCTGCTGTCGCGGTTTTGGCTCTATCCCGCGCTCGGCATTCCACCTTACGCGCCGCTCATCCTGCGGCCGATCCTGGGTGTTCTCGCCGCGTGGTGGGTCGTGCGCAAATCCGGCCGCAGCTGGGCTTCTCTCGGGTTGGCGCGTCCGCCAAACCTCTTCGTAGCCGGCATCGTAACGGTCGTGCTGTACGCCGCCACCTGGGCATTGTTCACCTACGCCGTCCCGGTCATCGCGACCATGGTCGATGCGCAATCGGCGCCGTCGTTTCTCGAGTACATACGCGGCAACCCGATCGCTCTCCTCGAATGGCTCGGCATTGCCTGGCTGGTCGGCGGCTTTTCCGAGGAGCTGTTGTTTCGCGCTTTTTTTCTGAACGAAATCGCGGGCCTGCTGCGCCCCGCCTGGCTGGGCCTCAGCATCGCCATCCTGCTGCAGGCAGCGTTGTTCGGATCCTTGCACCTGTACCAGGGCACCATCGGTTTTGTGGCGGCGGGGATGTTCGCGATTCTTTTCGGCGTGGCCTATGTTGCCAACGGGCGCAACCTGTGGCCCCTCATCGTGGTCCACGCTACTTTCGACTGCGTCGGAATCTTCGGCGTGTACTATTCCTGAGCGGCAGTTGCGCGATGATTCGCGACGCGACCGCGGACGATTTCGACGCCATCCTGGCGCTGAACGCCGAGTCGGTGCAGGTCCTGAGTCCGCTCGACAGGCCGCGGCTAAAGCTTTTGCACGAAATGTCGGCTTGCCGCAAGGTCGCGCTGTCCCGCCGGCGCGTTACCGCTTTCCTGCTTGCCATGCGTGAAGGCCAGGAGTACGACAGCCCGAATTACCGGTGGTTTGCCGCGCGCCTGCCGTCGTTCCTGTATGTGGACCGGATCGTGGTGTCGCCCGACGCCCGCCAGACGGGACTCGGGTCGAGGCTGTACGGACACGCTTTCGAATGCGCGCGCGCCGGCGGCGCCTTGCAACTGGCGTGCGAAATCAGTCTCGACCCGCCAAACCCGGCGTCACAGCTTTTTCACGCGCGCCACGGCTTCCGCGAGGTCGGGACGCAGTGGCTGGATGCGGGAGAGAAGACGGGAGAGAAGACGGGAGAGAAGAAGGGAGAGAACAAGGGAAAGAAGAAAGTCTCGATGCAGGCGAGGGATGTCCCGTCGTTCTAGTTTGACACGGTTCCCTTGAGAATCCAGTCCCCGGGGTCGATTTCGACGCTGACGATATCCGCCGGCGCGTCGATGGCAATCACCTGGCTGCGGCTGTTGATCCAGGCTGTCGTCGCGACTGTGCCGTTACCGGTGTGGATCAGGAAATCGACCGGCATCTCGAACACGGCGCCGGCCTGGGTTTGCGTGACGCGCAAGGCATAACTGGCGCCGGTCTTGCCGGCGGCGTCCTGGCGTGCCCAATCCACGCGAAACGACGGCTGACCCACGCCGCGCACCCACTCGTCAAAAAACCAGCCCAGGGGCTTGCCGTAAGTGCGCTCGCAAATCGACTGCCAGGCCGCGGTGCTCACGCGGCCGTACCGGTTTTCAGCGATGTACGCTTTCAGCGCGCGGAAAAACGCCGCATCGCCCATCACGTGCCGCAGCGTGTGCAGCACCCAGGGGCCCTTGCCGAACATGGTATCGCCGAACATGCGGTCGAACTTGGTCGGGTCTTCCACATAAATGCTGCCCGTGAAGTCCGCCTTCCACAGCGTAGCGAGGAACGCGCGATACGCGGCCGCGCCGCCCTTGCGTTCCTGCCACAGCGCCACCGCATACTGCGAAAAACTCTCATTGAGCCAGATATCCGACCAGTTGCCGACGGAAAGGCTGTTGCCGAACCACTGGTGCGCGATCTCATGGGCGATGATCCACCAGTTCTCATTGACGCCGGTGATGAATTTGCTGCCGAGACTGGGCAAGGTCTGATGCTCGCGAAAGCTGCCTCTGGAGAATTCCGCGATGCCGTATTTCTCCCCGGCAAAGGGATACGGCCCGAGGATCTCTTCGTAACTTCCCAGCACCTGCGGCACCACGCTGAAATCCGCTTTCGCATGTTCCAGGGTTTGAGTCGAAACGTAGAACTCCAGAGGCAGCGGCGTTCCGGATTTCCCGGTGTAGTCGAGAGAAAATTTCGTGTATGCGGCCGCCGCGACCGACACCACGTCGGCGCAAATCGGATATTTTTCGTGCCAATGATAGGTGCTCGTCGCCTCGTTTTCGTGGCTGACGCCAATCAATGTACCGTTGGCGGCGGCGGTCAGGTTCCTTGGCACGGTGATTTGGATGTCGGCCTCGCGCGCCTTGAGGCGCGGGCTGTCGAAGCACGGCCACCAGTGGCGCGCCGACATCGGCAGGCCGTAGCTTGCGGCGGCGGCGCTCCCGTTCAATGCTTCGAAACTGAAATACCGGGGCAGCGGCGTGCCCGCGTAATCGACGGCGATCGAATGCCCGACGATTTTTCCGTTGACGCGGTCAGCTGCCGGCAGAGGCACCACCAGCAGGTCGCCGTCGCGCGAGTACGCCACCGCCGAGCCATCGACGGCCACGCTGCGTACGTTCATTTCCGGCGACAAATCCAGTCGCGCCTGGCGTGCGCCGTGATTTGCGTACCGCAGGTCGATGGTCACTTTGCCGTCGATCGTTTTGGCATCCGGATCGACCGCGATTTTGAGGGCGTAGCTCCCGATCTCCAGATCCGGCGTTTGACTGTCGATGATTTCCGCCGGCGCGGCGCCGGCCTGTGTCGCAGCAACGCAGAACGCGAGCACGCCGGAAAAAATCGCGGCGGCCGCCATGGTGAATGTCTTGCTCACGTTTTCCCTCCGGGCGTTTCGAAGCGCATGTTCGTTTCCATGCTGCGCGTCTCGAACATCGCTGCGAATAGTACACGTCTCACGTCGTGTATTAAGTGATTTACGGGGCTTTCGCGCGCATTCGAAAATTTATTTCCGGATCCTCGCGATTCGACACAATTTTGATAGCCGCCCTGTTTGCTTTACTTAATAATTGGTAGTTTATTTGCGGCGTGACTGCCTGGTTGCGGAGAGTCACCGCGCGGTAGTTGCGTGAGCCGATATGTGTGCGCGCCCGGAGGAAGGGCGTGAAATCGGAACCGATACACGGAAAATCATGAATGCTCGGCCGAATTTTTCGCGCCGCCGCTTCCTCAAGCTCGTGACCGGCGCGGCAGGCGGACTCGTCGTCTGCACCACGGGTCCCGGCGCGGGCAATACCGGGGGCGCAGAAGCGCGGGACGCGGCCAGTCGCTGGCTTCCCGGCACTTATGTGGGTGTTTTGCCTGGCAACAACTTCGTCGTTCGCCTGAGCCGTCCGGAAATGGGACAGGGCACCCTCACCAGCATGCCGATGCTCATCGCCGAGGAAATGGACCTCGATTGGTCACGTGTCACGATTGAGTGGGCGCCAGTGGCGCCACCATTCGACAATCCCGGTTTCTACGGTGTCGAATGGAGCAGCGCGGTGCGCGACATGTTTCTGCCGTTGCGCCAACTGGGCGCCGGTCTCAGGCTGCTCTTGATTCGTGCCGCCGCCCGGCGCTGGGGGGTGGACCCGCAACGCTGCATTACGAGCGCTGGCACGGTGATGGGCCCGGAACCGAAGCATCGTTTGCGCTACTCCGAGCTGACCGGCGATTTGGATGGCCAGACGCTTCCCGCCGACCCGCCGCTCAAGGCCGCTGCCGATTACCGGCTGCTCGGCAAAGCGCAAAAAAGCCGGATCACCGGCGACGTAATCAATGGCCGGGCGGAATTCGGATTGGACACACGCATCAGGGATGCGCTCGTGGCTTTGGTGATTCGTCCGCCGAATACCCATTCGCGCCCGGCGCATTTCGACGCGGACGCTGCGAACAAGATGCCCGGTGTGAAAGCCATCGTCGAAATTCCTGCCGGCGTGGCGGTTGTCGCCGATACGTTTTGGCGGGCGCGCAAGGCACGCGACGCGGTAAAGGTGGATTGGAAGCCTGCCGACGATGCCAACTGGTCATCCGATTCCATCCGCACACATTTGTCGCAGCGGCTGGATGGCGCGGCGACCTTCGTGCCGCTCGAGGACCTTGACGTTGGCGCGAGGTTGAGCGCCGACCCCGCGGCGGTGCGGCGCACTTACGAAGTGCCCTATCAGGCGCACGCCGCCATTGAACCCACCAGTTGTATCGCTCACGTCAAAGGCGACACCTGCGAACTTTGGATGGGAACGCAAAACCCTCCGCATGTTCGAAAAAAGGTCGCGCAGGTGTTGGGAATCGCCGAGGATCGCATCGTGTTCCATCCCAAGCTGATGGGCGGCAGCTTTGGCCGCAAATACGAACCGGACCCGGCGGTGGACGCGGCCCTATTGTCGAAATTGCTGGGGAAGCCTGTCAACTGCATCTGGCTGCGCGAAGACGAAATGCAAAATGGACCGCACCGCCCGGTCCAGATGGGGCGCATCGCGGCGACTTTGAATGCGGACGGCCTGCCCGAAGCGATGGAAATCCGCATGGCTGGCCCCAGCTATTTCATCAAGCAGCCGTCGGACCTGGACCGCGTCCGCGATCGGGGCTACGGCCTGGACACCAGCACTTTCGAGGGCATCTGCCCGCTGATTTATCCGCTGAGCAAGCTGCGCCTTGCGCAACACTGGGTGGACTTCGGCATCACCATCGGCTCCTGGCGTTCGACTTCGCATTCGATGAACACTTTTTTTCTCGAAAGCTTCGTTGACGAGCTGGCGGCAGCCGCCAAGCAGGACGCCGTCGACTATCGATTGCGCTGGCTGAGGGAGGGACAGGCATTTCCGCGCGAGCGAGTCCCGAAAAATGCGCTGGCGCCGCCGTTCGAGACGGAACGAATGGTGCGGGTAATGGAGCGCGTGCGTACGATTTCGCGCTGGGATAAGCGTCGCGCCGCGGGCACCGGCCTGGGCTTCGCCATCCAGCTTGCCTTCGAAGGTTACGCGGCGCTGGCGGCCGAAGTCACCGTCTCCGCCGATTCTTTCAAGGTGAACGGGCTGTGGATGGTTGCCGACCTGGGGCAGGTCGTCAACCCGAATTCGGTGGACCAGCAATTGCGCGGCGGCCTTATTTTCGGCCTGACGGCCGCGATCAAGAGCGGGTTGACGGTGCGCGATGGCCGGATTGAGCAAGCGAATTTCAACGATTTTGAAGTGCTGCGCATGAGCGAAGTACCTGACATCGTGGTCGACCTGATCGAGAGCCACGCCACGCCGGCGGGTGTCGGCGAAGCGGGCGTTCCATTGGCCGCCCCAGCGGTTGCCAATGCCATCTGCGCTGCGGGGGGCCCGCGCCTGCGCGAGCTGCCCTTGCGCATGAAAGCGTCTTGAACCGGGCTCGTGGCTGATTTTGCTGCGCATTTCGTCCACGGGAATTCGCGTTTCGTCGCAAATCTGATAGGAGGAATCTCGGTCCACAAGTAGCATAGAGCCTGGGTAACTACAGGCGTCAGAGTCGATACGCCGAAAAACATGAACGCACGGGTGAATCTCTCGCGCCGCCGCTTCCTGAAGGTGGCGGCAAGCGCCGGCGGGCTGCTGGTGGGCGTGGTCGGCCCCGCCGCGATCGGCATGCGCAAGGTGGCGGCCGCGACCGCGGACAAAACTTCGCTGGAGGCCGCGCTCGGACCATTTGTGCGCATCGACGCCGGCGGCAAGGTGGTGATCGGTGCTCGCAGCTGCGAAATCGGCCAGGGCGCGAAGACCTCGCTGCCGATGCTGATCGCCGAGGAGCTCGACGTCGAATGGTCGCAGGTCAGCGTGGAGCAGCTGCCCTACGGCTATTACGAAGGCGCGAACGGCCCGGCCAACCGCTACGGCGCGCAGGGCGCCGGCGGCAGCGACAATATCCCGAGCGGCTGGAAAGACCTGCGGCAGGCCGGGGCGCTCGCGCGCTACCTGCTGGTGCAGGCGGCCGCCAGCCAATGGAACATCGACGCCGCAAAGCTCAGGACCCAGGCCGGGCAGGTGATCGCGCCTGACGGGCGCAAGCTCGACTATGGCAAGCTCGGCGCGGCGGCGGCGCAAGTGGAAGTGCCCGCCGACCTGCCGCCCACCAAGAGCGCGGCGCAGTTCCGGCTCATCGGCAAACCGGTGCGCACGGTCGATGCGCAGGACATCGTCACCGGTCGCGCGAAATTCGGCATCGACGAGACTGCACCTGGCGCGCTGGTCGCGGTCATCGCGCGCTGCCCCTTCCTGGACGGCGGCGTAACGTCGGTGGACGATACCGACGCGCGCAAGATTCCCGGGGTGAAGGGCGTGTTCGTTTTGCCGGGCCCCGCGGCCAATGAGCCGTTCGAAGGCGTGCTGGCGGCAGGCGTAGTGGTGCTCGCCGACAATACCTGGACCGCGCTCAAGGCGCGCAAAAAGCTGCGCATCGACTGGAGCGCCGGTCCCTGGATCAACGAATCGAGCGCGCGGCTGCGCGACGAGGCGCTGCGCAAGCTTGCAGGCGACGGCAGCGGCGGCGTCAGCGTATTCAAGAGCGGCGATTTCGCGCAGGCGCGCGCCGCCGCGGCGCGCGTCATCGAAGCCGGCTACGAAGTGCCGTTCCTCGCCCATGCCACCATGGAGCCGCCGAACGCCTTGATTACCTTTAACGCTGAAGCCGACCCACCGCACGCCACCTTGGTGGCCTCGCTGCAGAATCCGAGCGGCGCTTCGCGCGCCGTCAGCAGCATCACCGGAATACCGCGCAAGGACGTGGAAGTGTGCATGACCCGCGCCGGCGGCGGCTTCGGGCGCCGCCTCAAGAACGATTTCGTTTCTGAAGCCGCCATGGTCGCGGTCAACGCCAGGGTGCCGGTGAAGCTCATGTGGACGCGCGAGGACGACCTTGCGCACGATTTTTTCCGCCCGTTCGGCGTGCACCAGATGGCGGCTGCGCTCGATGCGAAAGGCGCGCTCACCGGCTGGTCGCATCGCTGCGCCGCTACCCCGCGCAACTATCGCGACCTTGGCCTGAAAGACGAGCCCATTTACATCGGCTGCCTGGAACCTACCGATTTTCCCGCGCAGCTCATCGAGCACGTCGACAAGACTTTTTTTCCGGTCGCTTCCGGCATGCCGCGCGGCTGGTGGCGCGGCCCGATCCATACCTTCCACGCGTTCGCGGTACAGAGTTTTGTCGACGAGATTGCGCACGCAACGAAGCAGGACGCGGTCGAGCTCCGCCTCGCGCTGCTGAAAAGGCGCGCCGAGGTGCCGGCGATGGACCCGGGCGACCCGCCTATGCAGACCGCGCGCCTGGCGGCGGTGCTGCAACGCTGCGCCGAGTTACTCGGCTGGGGCCATCCGCATCGGAGCGGCCTCGGCATCGCCTGCCACTACACTTTCGGCGGCTACGCAGCGCACGGCTTCGAGGTGGCGTGGGAACCCGGCAAAAAACCGGTGTTCAAGCGCGCGATCTGCGTGGTCGACGTCGGCACCCCGGTCAATCCGCTGGGCATCGAAGCGCAAATGATGGGCGGCACCATCGATGGCCTCTCCACCGCGCTCAACCTGCAGATCACGGTGAAGGACGGCAAAGTCGAGCAGAGCAATTTTCACGATTACCCGCTGCTGCGCATGGCCGATGCGCCGAAGAAAATCGAAGTCCACATCATGCGCTCGACGCTGCCGCCCTCCGGCGCCGGCGAGATGGGAATTCCGAGTGTCGCCCCGGCGCTCGCCAACGCCCTGTTCGCCGCCGGCGGCCGGCGCTTGCGCAGGTTGCCGCTGCTGGGGCCGCAGGAGTCATGAGATTGTCATAAAGCCGGCGGCGTGAGCCGGCGCGCAGGCGCGGGCGCAAGCGCCGCCGGGGCCGTATAATCTGCCGGTGGCCTTCGCCAACGAATTTCTGCTGAACGCCGCGGACGGCACTTCTCTGCTGGTCGCGGATTGGCCGATCGACGACCCGCTCGGCGGCGTGGTCGTGATGCATGGCCTGGGCGAGCATAGCGGGCGCTATGCGCACGTCGCCCGCTTTTTCAATGAGCGCGGCTGGTCGGTGCGCACCTATGATCATCGCGGTCACGGGCGCTCAGGTGGCGCGCGCGGCGACGTGCCGAGCCACGATGCCGCGTTGCAGGACGCCAAAATCGTAATCGACGATTTCGCGTACAGGCTGGACGCGCCGCCTTTGCTGCTCGGGCACAGCATGGGCGGCCTGTTCGCCGCCAGCTACGCGGTGCAAAACCTGTCGCCGCTGCGCGGTCTCATCCTGTCGTCGCCCGCGTTGCGCATCCGCCTCGAAGGCAGGCGCCGCATGCTGTTCAACCTGTTGCGCGCGGTGGCGCCGGGTCTCGGCCTGCCCAACCGCCTCAACCCGCATTATCTTTCGCACGACCCGAAAGTGGCGCGCGCTTATCGCGCCGATCCGCTGGTGCATCGCGTCATCACCGCGCGCCTGCTGCAGGCCATGCTCGATGCCATCGAAGTGAGCCACGCGCAGGCGCCAAAGCTTGCAGTGCGGACGCTGCTCATCGTGGCGGGCGACGATCGCCTGGTCGATGCGGAAGGCAGCAAGGAATTGTTCAGCCGGCTTCCGCCCGGGATCGGCACCATGCACTTCTATCCGGACTTCTATCACGAGATATTCAACGAGACCGGTTCGGGGCGCGTGTTCGACGACGTGCGCGACTGGCTCGCTCAGACTTGAGTTCGCGGCGCCACACACGCCATGAAGCGGACCGTTTCATCCTCACCCAGGAATCCCAAGCGGCGCCGGCTGCTCATCGCCGGCGCGCTGGTCGGCGGCGGGTTGTTCGTCGGCTATGAATTGCGCGACCGCGACCGGCTCGCGCGCGTCCCCGCTTTCAGCGCCGGCGGCACTGCGGTGGCCTTGAACGGTTGGGTGAAAATCGCGCCGGACGGCACGGTGACAGTCGCGGTTCCCAACCAGGAAATGGGGCAGGGCATTTATACCGCGCTGCCGATGCTGGTGGCGGAAGAGCTTGACGCCGACTGGTCGAGAGTGCGCGCGGAACAGGCGCCGGTCGACAAAATTTACGGCAATTACATCCTGCTTGGCGATGGCTTGCCGGTCGCGCCCGAAGACAAAAGCGCCATCGCAAACGGCATGCGCTGGGCCGGTTTCAAGATCGGCGAGGGCCTGGGCCTGATGGTGACCGGCGGCTCGACTTCGGTGCGCAGCGCCTGGGAGCCGATGCGCCTGGCCGGCGCTTCGGCGCGCGCCATGCTGGTCGCTGCCGCGGCACAGAAATGGCAGGTCGCGCCGGAGGATTGCATGACGGGCGATGGCCAGGTGCTGCACCGTCCGAGCGGGCGCAAACTCGGCTATGGCGAGCTCGCCGCCGCCGCGGCGCTGATGACGCCCCCGGCTCATGTCCGCTTCAAGGAACGCAAGGACTACCGCCTGATCGGCAAGCGCGTGCCGCGCCTCGATACCGGAGCTAAGGTCGACGGCAGCGCGCAATTCGGCATCGACGTGCGCCTGCCCGGCATGCTGTATGCCGCGGTGAGCCAGTGCCCGGTGCTGGACGGCGCGCTCAAGAGTTACGACGAGAGCAAGATCAGGAAGCTGCCCGGCATCAAGGCGGTGGTGCCGATACCGCATGGCGTCGCGGTGGTCGCGGACAGTTTTTGGCGTGCCAAACTCGCGCTCGCGCAGCTGCCGGTTACCTGGGACGAAGGTCCCAACGCCGCAATCGATTCGCAGGCGATATTCGCGCAATTCGCGCGCGACCTGGAAACCGGCAGCGCGCACAAATACCGCGCGCAGGGCGACGCGGTAGCGGCGCTGGCGCAGGCGGCGAAAATCGTCGACGCGCAGTACCAGGTGCCGTTCCTGGCGCACGCCACCATGGAGCCGATGAACTGCACCGCGCTGATGAAAGATGGCAGCTTCGAAGTATGGGCGCCCAACCAGTCGCCGACCCTGGTGCAGATGATCGCCGCGCGCGTGTCCGGCGTCGAGCGCGATAATGTGACGGTGCATACGACGTTTCTCGGCGGCGGCTTCGGCCGGCGTTCGGAAGTCGACTTCGTGGCGCAGGCGGTAACCATCGCGAAAAGTTTGCCCGACGTCCCGGTGCAGGTGATCTGGTCGCGCGAGGAGGACATGCAGCACGACATGTACCGGCCGGCCGCGATCGCAAAATTCCGCGGCGGATTTGACGCCTCGGGTGCACCGGTCGCGCTGTCGATCCGCATCGTGGGACCGTCGGTAATCCGCTCCTACACGGACCGCATTCTTCCTTACGGCGGCACCGATTTTCCGCCGGACAAGTCCAACGCCGAAGGCGCGGCCGACCTGCCGTATGAGTTCGCCAACCTGCGCGTCGAGCATGTGCTGTCGAAGACCCCGGTTCCGGTCGGTTTCTGGCGCAGCGTCGGACATTCCTATAACGCGTTTTTTACCGAGTGTTTTATCGACGAGCTGGCGGGCGCGGCGGGCAAGGACCCTTACGAATTCCGCCGCGCGCTGCTGACGCAGCACCCGCGTTTTCTTAAAGTGCTGGAAACCGCGGCGCAAAAAGCGGGCTGGGGCGCGGCATTGCCGGCGCAGGAAGGCGTGAGAAGGGGCCGCGGCATCGCGCTCCACGAATCCTTTCGCACCGTGGTCGCGCAGGTCGCCGAAGTCGCGGTGTCGAAATCGGGCGAGGTCAGCGTCGAACGCGTGGTGTGCGCGGTCGACTGCGGCATGGCGATCAACCCGGACACCGTGGAAGCGCAAATGGAAAGCGCCATCGTGTTCGGGCTCACTGCCGCGCTGTTCGGCGAAATCACCATCGGCCGCGGCCGTGTCGAGCAGGATAATTTTCCGTCCTACGAAATCCTGCGCCTCGCGCAAACGCCGGCAATCGAAGTCCATATCGTGGACACCGGCGCCGACTTAGGCGGCGTTGGTGAGCCGGGCACGCCGCCGATCGCGCCGGCGGTCGCCAACGCCGTGTTCGCCGCCACCGGCCGCCGTGTACGCAAACTGCCGCTGCGGCCGGCGGATTTTGCGAGCGCGTAAGACGACGCGGTGTATGCTGGTGAATACCCTGGCGCACGCACCTTGGCAACCGACATGAACCACGGCTTTGCCTCGGCCCTGTGCGCCTGGCTGGCGCTGTCCGGTGGTGCGGCTGCTGCTGCCGAATCGGTAGTGGTGTTGCCCACTGACAAGGGCGGCAGCATTTCCTACTTGCTGGTCACCAAGTCGGATCATCCGCAATATACGATCATCGGCTTCCCCGGCGGCCAGGGAGTCTTCAACGCGAGCGAGAGCAACGGCAGCATTCATTTCTCGGCCGGCGGCAATTTCGTGATCCGCACCCGAAACCTCATGGTCGACGACAAGTTTGCCATGGCGCTCACCGACGCGAGCTCGGATCCCTTGCGCATGGGCAAAATCGTCGATGACCTGAAGCGGCGCTACCCGGGCACCCATGTATACGTTATGTCCACCAGCATGGGCACCCTCGATTCCATGAGCCTGTCGATGAGCCTGGGCGATCGCATCGACGGCGCGATCCACACTTCGTCGATGTCGCAGATCGGCTCGTTCCCGTTCGACCAAACGAAGGTGAGGCAGCTCATAGTGCATCACTACAACGACGGCTGCCGCGCCACCAGCTACGGCTCCGCCAAGAGCGCATCGGAGAAATACCACATCAAGCTCATCACGGTCACCGGCGGCACAGGCACCGGCGACCCTTGCGAGCCCTTCGATCACCATGGTTATCGAGGCGTGGAAAAACAGACTATCGACGCCATCAAACAGTGGATTCGGCAGGAATGACCCGCGCTTAAGCCCCGCAACAGCAGGTTACACCGGGGTTTGTGATTTTATTCACGGTTTTATCGACTTAGCGTGTTGCGCAGTCAACTGACCGCCCCGGTCACCGCGTTAGATGCACATGGCATAAGCCATCAACCAACGAAGGAGACCACCATGATGAATCGTAAAGCAATTGCTGCCGCAGTCCTGGGCGCCGCGTTTGCCGCTTTTGCCGGCACCAGCGCCTTCGCGCAAACCACGCCCGCGCAAACGCAATGGCAGAAAGATCATCCGCGCCGCGCCGAAGTCAATGGGCGCCTTGCCAACCAGAACCAGCGCATCAAGACCGAGCGCAAGGAAGGCGAAATCACCAAAGGCCAGGCCGCGCAACTGCACAAGGAAGATCACGCGATCCGCAAGGAAGAGCGCACCATGGCGAGCACCAATGGCGGCCACATCACCAAGGCCGAGCAGAAGTCGCTCAACCAGCAGGAAAATCAGGTGAGCAAGCAGATCGGCAAGTAATCCGCTTTTGTTCTGCAATAAACGGCACGAGCGATCGTGCCGTTTTTGTCTGGTGAAGGCGCCTTAACGTAACCTGCCTTGCCTCCCTTATAATCCGAACCGGGGAGGATCCATGAGTAAGTTCGGCAGGACGTCAGCCGCGAGGCTGCGCTGCCTGGCCGCCGGTATCGTTGTTTTTGCGGCGTTGCCGGCGGTGCTTCAGGCAGAGGGGTTTCCGGAATTCTACGGCGCTGACGAGGGCGGCACGCGTTACGCGCCGCTCGGCCAGATCACGCCACAAAACGTGGGTGATCTGGCTGTCGCCTGGACTTATCACACGGGCGATCTCGCGCAGCGCGAACCCAAGCTCATGCGGCGCACCAAGTTCGAGGAGACGCCGATCCTGGCGGACAACCGCCTCGTCATCTGCACCCCGTTCAACGAAGTCATCGCGCTCGATCCGGCGAGCGGCGCCGAGCTTTGGCGCTTCGATCCGCATATCAAGACCGGTTACCGGCCGGCCAACCTGTTCAACTGCCGCGGTGTCGCGCTATGGCGCGATTCCAGCGCCGCCAAGGGTGGGGCCTGCGCGACCCGCATTTTTGCCGCCACCGCGGATGCGCGCGTGATTGCGCTCGATCTCGCGAGCGGCAAGCCTTGCGCGGAATTCGGCGCAAACGGCGAAGTCAAAATCGACCCCGGCATGAAACTTGTGTGGCCGGGTGAATGGCAGATTACTTCTGCGCCGGTGGTGAGCCACGGCGTCGTTGTCGTCGGATCTTCCATCGGCGACAACCAGCGCGCGGTGGCGCCGCACGGCACGGTGCACGCCTTCGACGCAAAAACCGGCAAACCGGCGTGGGCCTGGGACCCGATCCCGCGCGACGCTGCCGACCCGGCCACCAGGACCTGGGGCGAAGGCTGGAAAACCGCGGGCCACGCAAACGTATGGGCGCCGATGTCGGTGGACGCGAAGCGCGGGCTGGTGTTCCTGCCGACCACCAGCCCGAGCCCCGATTTCTATGGTGGGCTGAGGCCCGGCAACAACGACTACTCGAACTCGGTGGTCGCGCTCGAAATCGAGACCGGCCGCCTGCGCTGGACTTTCCAGACCGTGCACCATGACGTCTGGGACTACGACGTCGCGTCGCAGCCGACCCTCGCCACCATAGCGCTCAGCGGCGCGCCCCATGACGTCGTCATACAAGGCACCAAGCAGGGCATGGTATTCGTGCTCGACCGCGATTCCGGCAAGCCGGTGTTCCCGGTCGAGGAGCGCAAGGTGCCGCAGGGGGGAGCTGCCGGCGAAGCGCTGTCGCCGACCCAACCCTATCCGGCCGACCTGCCGTTGCTCGGCCCCACCAGCATTACGCCTGACGAAGCTTACGGGCTCACGCCGTGGGACCGCGGCGCCTGCCGCGACAAAATCGCGGCGGCGCGCGCCGAGGGCCTGTTCACGCCGCCGTCCGAGCAGGGCACCATCCTGTTTCCTTTCACCGGCGGCGGCGTCAACTGGGGCGGGGTCGCCATCGATCCCGCGAGCGACGTGGTGTTCGTTAACAGTAGCCGGCTCCTGCACCTGGTGACGCTGTTCCCTGCGGCAGACTTCGAGGCGATGGAGAAGCGCTTCCCCGACAAGGAAGTGTCGCCGCAGGAAGGCGCGCCTTTCGGCATGAAGCGCGAAGTGATGCTCTCGCCCCTGGGTCTCCCGTGCAATCCGCCGCCCTGGGGCGTGCTCGCCGCGCTCGATTTGCGCTCGAAAAAAATCCTGTGGCAGTCGAACATCGGCACCACCGAAGACCTGAGCCCCATCAGGCTTGCGCTCAATCGCGGCACGCCCACCTTCGGCGGCCCTCTCGTCACCCAAAGCGGGCTCGTATTCATCGGCGCCAGTCTCGACCGGTACCTGCGAGCGTTCGATGCGAAAAGCGGCGCCGAATTGTGGGCTGGCCGCCTGCCCGCGGCCGGCATCGCCACGCCGATGACTTACGAATGGCAGGGCCGGCAATACGTCGTCATCGCCGCCGGCGGCCACGGTGACGCGGGCGCGAAACCGGGTGACGCCATCGTCGCCTTCCGGCTGCCGCAGCCGGGCGAGCCGGGGCCCAACCTCAGGTCACAACTGCTCGATAAACCCGGCCGCAGGTTTGAAGCCGGGCTGCTTGCCGTGGTGATCGTGATTGCGCTGCTGGTCTGGGCGCTGGTGCGTTTGCGCCGCGTGTGGCGTGCAAACCGAAAGTAAGAAGGAAACTGCATGGCCGAATTCTCAGACGACGTTTTTACCGAGCCCGAATACGACGTCCGCACGCTCGACAATCTCGGGCCCCTCACCGGCATGGCCGGGGTGTGGCAGGGCAGGCGCGGGCTCGACGTGCATCCCGAAGTGGACGGGCCCTTGAAGCAGGCGTACGACGAACGCTACGAGCTGCAGCCGATCGATCCGCAAACCAACGGGCCGCAATTGTTCTACGGCCTGCGCTATCACGCGCACATCGTGAAAGTCGGGGAAGACAAAACCTTCCACGACCAGGTCGGCTACTGGCTGTGGGAACCCGCCACCGAAACCGTGATCCTTACGCTGTCGATCCCGCGCGGGCAGACCGCGTTCGCGATCGGCAAGGCCAGGGCGGACGCGAAAACATTCGAAGTCGTCGCCAAACGCGGCTCGGAAGTGAACGGCATCTGCTCGAATCCCTTCCTTGAGTTCGGCTACCGCACCACCGATTTTCGCATGACGGTCACGATCAACGACGACGGGACCTGGAGTTACGATGAAGATACCATCCTGCAGATTCACGGCCGGCCCGAACCGTTTCACCACACCGACCGCAACACGCTGACCAAAATCGGCGAGCCGACGCCGAATCCGTATTCCCTGCCGGGGGCGAAAGGAAGCTGAGTTGTAACGGTTGACGGGCACGTAGCGCCGCGGGTTTTCAAAGGTTTCCATATTTGCGGGCAGCCCGCATATGCCTCAATATGTTCCCGCTGCCGCTCGGGGCCATTGACGGCGCCGCCAACTCCGGCTGCGTGTGACTCACTCTCGAAGAAGCCGCCCGACATGTTGTTGCGCTTGCTAGGACAATTGAGGGGCGCGCCCGCCGCGCGAAAAGACCGCTTGTCCGGAGATGGACCGGCGGCCTCATCCAGCCAGGCCGGTGTCGACCCGGCTGTGTCCGAGGAGGAAGAAGCGCGCCGCGCGGTCGAATCGACGCCCGATTCCGCCGAGGCCCACAACAACCTCGGTGTCCTTTATTCGCGAAGCAACCGGCTGGAGGCGGCCGAACAGGAATTCCTCCTTGCGAGCAGGTTGCAGCAGAATAATTTTGCCGCCCACTTCAATTTAGGCAAAATCCTCGAGAGGACGAATCGCCTGGCCGGAGCCGAAGCGTCCTATCGCCGCGCCATCGAATTGAAGCCGGAACTCGCCGAAGCGCACAACCGGCTGGGCCTGGTGTTGGCGGCATCCGGCCGCCACCAGCAGGCCGAAGCCTGCTATCGGCAGGCCCTCGAGCTCAAGCCCGATTTCTCCGCTGCCCGCGACAACCTCGCGAGTGTTCTCGAAGAATTCGAACGGCAGCGCGAAACCGAGGCAGCATTGAGACGCGCGCTTGAAGCAGCGCCCGATTCGGCCGAATCCCATTTGGCGCTGGGCGCTTTACTTAGCAAGTCGAAACGGCCGGATGAAGCCATATCGGCCATTCGCCGCGCCGCCGAGCTTGAGCCTGAGTCTGCGCTTACCCATTTCCGCCTCGGTGTCGTCCTGCAGAATGCGAATCGCCCGTTCGAAGCGGAAATCGCGTACCGCCGCGCGCTCGAATTGATCCCTGATTTTGCCGACGCCCACCACAACCTTGGATTGCTGCTTGCCGGAACCCGGCGCTTTGAGGAGGCGGAAGCGTCGTATCGCCGGGCGCTGGCGTCGAACCCGGATTTCGCCGGCGCCAGGTGCAGCCTCGGCATGGTCTTCGAGAAAACCTGCCGCCTGAGCGAAGCGGAAGCCTCCTATCGCCAGGCACTCGCTGTGGACGCGGGATTCGAGCACGCACAACAGTGCCTCGGTAACCTGCTACTCGAAATCAGCCACCGGCAGCACGCAGTAGCGGCCTGCCGGCGCGACGTGGAGAACTTCCCTGACGAAGCAAGGCGTCATCACATGCTGGGCAAGGCGTTGCTTGCATTGGGGAAGGCAGAGGAAGCCGCGGCGGCCTTTGCGCAGGCGCTGGCGCTGCAGCCACGCTATGCCGAGGCCCACAACGGACTTGGAATGTCCTGGATGATGCGGGGCGAGCTCGATTCGGCCATCGCCTGTTTTCGCCTGGCGGTTTCGAGCAGGCAGGATTACTCGCGGGCCCTGTCCAATCTGGGCGCGGCGTTTCTACGAAAAGGGGATATTGCACAGGCGGCAACCTGGATTCACGCCACCCTCGCGATCAATCCCGGCCAGGCCGAAGCCAATTACCAAATGGCTTTGATCGCGGCGGCGTCGGACAATCTCGACGAAGCGAACCGTTATTTTGAACGCGCTGTCAGCAGAGCGCCGTCAATCGGCATCGAAATCGCGTCCAATCCGAAACGCGCGGCGCTGGTTCTCGGGATGACTTCGAGGGGCGGCAACATGTCGCCCGCGACCATCGACTTCGTGTTCCCGGCAAACAGCAACACGCGCATCACCTGGGCGGTCGATCTGGCCGACGAAGACGAGGCCGACAATCTGCCTTACTACGACCTGGCGTTCAACGCCATGGGCGACCCGGATATTACCGGGGACGTGAGGCGTCCCGTCGACAGGTTTCTCGAGGCGTGCGCCAAGCCGGTGCTCAACCATCCGCACCGGGTCATGCTCACGACCCGCGACAATCTGCCGCACATGTTAAAGGGCATCGACAACCTGCTGGTTCCGGAGGTCTGGAAATTCGCCGGCAGCGCCGATTGGGACGACGCGATGGCGCGGCACCTTCCACTCCTGATCCGGCCGGTGGATACCAACGGCGGTGTCGGGCTGGTGCTGGCGCGAACCGCAGACGAACTTGGTGAAGCGAGGGCCGCGCAGTCCACCCCCGTTTTCGTGACACGTTTTGTCGATTTCCGGGGCGGCGATAACCTGTATCGCAAGTACCGGGCCATCTTCGTCGATCGCCAGCCTTATCCCTATCATCTGGCGATTTCGCCGGACTGGATGGTGCATTATTACTCCGCGGGAATGGAGACCACGCCGTGGAAACTGGAGGAGGAACAACAGTTTCTCGAAAATCCCGAAGCTGCGCTGGGAATCGCCGGATGGCAGGCGATCCGCTCCATCGGCGCCAGGCTGGACCTGGACTATGCGGGAATCGATTTCTCGATGATGCCGGACGGGCGGGTCCTGGTTTTCGAAGCGAATACCACGATGCTGATTCACCCCGAATACCTGAACGGGCCGCTCGATCACAAGAACGTCTACGTATACCGGATCGCCGCGAAGTTCGAAGAAATGTTGCTTGGGAAGACCGCTGCGATCATGGAACCCTGAATCGGCAGAGTCCGCCTCGGCGTTCCGCACTCTTCCGGATTTTATTTCCGCAACTTGTTGACCCGCGCAGTTACCGTCAGAACGACCTTGGCAACCCCAGCACGTGCTCGGCCACGTACGACAGAATCAGGTTGGTCGAAATCGGCGCCACCTGGTAGAGCCGCGTTTCGCGGAACTTGCGCTCGACGTCATACTCGCTTGCAAACCCAAATCCGCCGTGAAACTGCAGGCAGGCGTTGGCCGCCTCCCACGAAGCGTCGGCCGCCAGCAGCTTCGCCATGTTGGCTTCCGCGCCGCAGGGCGCGTGGCTGTCGAACAATTCACAGGCGCGAAAGCGCATCAGGTTCGCCGCTTCGATATTGACGTAGGCGCGCGCGAGCGGAAACTGCACGCCCTGATTCTGCGCGATGGGCCGGCCGAATACCACGCGCCCGCTGGTGTAGGCGACCGCCTTGTCGATGAACCAGTAGCCGTCGCCGATGCACTCCGCGGCAATCAGCGTGCGTTCGGCGTTGAGCCCGTCGAGGATGTAACGGAAGCCGCGGCCTTCTTCGCCGATCAGGTTGTCCGCCGGAATTTCGAGCTGGTCGAAAAACAATTCGTTGGTCTCGTGGTTCACCATGTTGGCAATCGGTTTCACTGTGAGGCCGCGGCCGATGGCCTCGCGCAGGTCGACCAGAAAAATCGACATGCCGTCGGATTTCTTTTTCACTTCGGCGAGCGGCGTGGTGCGCGCGAGCAGGATCATCAGGTCCGAGTGCTGCACGCGCGAGATCCATACCTTTTGCCCGTCGATGACGTAGCGCTCGCCCCGCTTCACGGCAACGGTCCGGATATTGGTGGTGTCGGTGCCGCTGCCGGGTTCGGTCACCCCCATCGCCTGCAGGCGCAATTCGCCGCTGGCGATTTTCGGCAGGTAATGTTTTTTCTGCGGATCCGAGCCGTGGCGCAGCAAGGTGCCCATGTTGTACATCTGGCCGTGGCAGGCGCCGGCGTTGCCGCCGCTGCGGTTGATTTCCTCCATGATGACCGAGGCTTCGGCGAGCCCCAGCCCGGAGCCGCCGTATTCGGCGGGAATCATTGCGGCGAGCCAGCCCGCCCTGGTCAGGGCGTCGACGAATTCCCCGGGGTAGCCGCGCGCATGGTCGATTTTGCGGAAGTATTCGCCGGGAAACTGCGCGCACAGGGCGCGAATGGCGTCGCGCAATTCCTGAAAACGGTCGGCCTGGTCAGAGTCTCTTAGCACGGTCATCCTTTATGAGGCCAGCATCGCGGTCGCGTCCATCGCGAGCGCGCCGTCGCTGTCTTTCGCCCACAGGCGCACGGTATTGCCGTCCTGCTGTCCGCACACAAAAAATGGCGCGAGATCGAACAAGGGCTGCACCGCGCGGAAGGCAAAGCTCGCGACAGTAACCGTGGGCAGGCTACGCCGCAGCAAGTCCATCAGCAACGTTGCGATCAGAGGGCCGTGCACCACCAGCCCGGGATAGCCTTCGACCTCCGTCACGTAACGCCGGTCGTAATGAATGCGATGACCGTTGAAAGTGAGCGCGGAATAACGAAACAGCAGCACGTCGTCGGGCCGGATTTCGCGTATCCATGCATGATCCGCCGGCGCGGCTTTGGGTTGCGGCGCTGCGTCGCCCGCGCCGGGGTGAGCAGGCGGAAAATCGCGATACACGATGTCGTGTTCCTCGCCGATTGCCTCGCCCTGCGCATTGCTGACCGTATGCCTGGCGACGACGAACACCAGTGGACCGCTGCGGCCCTGTTTCAGGTTCACCTCGCTCACTATCGAATGCCGCGTGACGGATTCCCCCAGGCGCAACGGACGCGCGAACGACAGCCGGCTGCCCGCCCACATGCGCCGCGGCAACGGCACCGGCGGCAGAAAACCGCCGCGCAGGGGATGCCCGTCAGGGCCGATTTCGGATCGGCGATACATGGGAAGGAAATACAGCCAATGCCACAACGGCGGCAGCGCGTCGCCCGCTTTGGGGGCTGGGTCGTCGCGGTCCAGGGTCGCGGACAGCGCCGCGACCGGCGCCAGGGTGATCACGTCGGAGCGCGTTTCGGTGTGGCCCACCCACCTGCGCAGCTCTTCGATATCGACGCTCATTTAACGGGCGGCTTCGCACCCTCAGGTGATCCCGGCGCGAGCCGAGGTGGAATTACTTCTTGGCGGCGTCCGCCGCCTCGTCCTTGTCCTTGGTCAGCGCCTTTACGCCCGTGGCCGTCACGTGCACGGCAGTGCCGACCACGTCCGCCCCGACCTTGACCGTGGTTGCAGCCACCGCCACCGCGGCATCCGCCACCACGATGACCGCGCAGCCGTCGAGGCTGGCAAGGAACAGGAGGGCGGTGGCAATTCTGGCGATTCCGGTCACGGCTCGAATCCAGCGTTGTAAGAGCGACACCGACAGCGTAACAGACGGATTTTATTGACGCAAATCCTCTTTGCGTAAGGAATCGCTTTAAGTTGTGACCAATTCTTGCGCATCCGCACGAGCTGCCGACCGTACATATTGCGGCAATGCGGGGAAGGCATGATTTCGCTGCCTTGCGGGCAAAGAGTTGATTATTCCTCCTGTGGCGGGTGGGTTGGGGTGCATAGCGAGCCGCTCCAACCGCCCGCCATTTTTTTCGCCGATGGCTCGGCCGCCTCTCCCGCTCTCTGCGGTACTCTGCCACGCCACTCATCCGGCAGGGCCAGTGCTTGAAATCGGGTTCTCCGCTCCAAACTGGTAATCTTGGCGTGCGGTATCCCGCCGCATCCAGTCCCGGTCCCGATCCCGATCCTTCATGAAACATATCCTAACCATTGCCGCGGCCTGCCTCGCGTTTGCATCGGGCGCTCTCGCCGCGGACGATTCGCCGTTCAACACGTCCCGTATGCCTTATCGCGCGTTCGACGAATTGCCGGCGACCACCATCAACGTGGGCGATTCGAGCGTCGTCATCGGGTACGCACCCGGCGGCGAATTCGCGTTGCCGAAAACCGAAATCGCGGCCTGGGTCGAGCGCAGCGCGCGCACGGTAGCCGGTTATTACGGTCATTTTCCGGTCAAAAAATACCGCCTGCTCATCATGCCGGTTGCGGGCAGCGGCGTGCGCGGCGGGACCACCTGGGGTTTTCGCGGCGCCGCGACCAAGCTCAGGCTGGGGCAGGGCTCCACCATGGCACAGCTCGACACCGACTGGGTGCTGATCCACGAAATGATCCATACCGCGTTTCCGTCGATGGAAGAGCGTCACCACTGGATCGAGGAGGGTTTGGCGACCTATATCGAATCCATTGCCCGCGTGCAAAGCGGCAACCTCGACGCCGGTGTCATGTGGAACAGCCTGGTGACGGGCATGCCGCACGGCGAACCCGGGGTGGGCGACGGTGGCCTCGATAACACTCACACCTGGGGCCGCACCTACTGGGGCGGCGCGCTGTTCTGCCTGACGGCGGATGTGCAAATCCGCGAGCGCACCGGCAACAAAATGGGCCTGCAGGACGCGCTGCGCGGCATTGTGAACGCCGGCGGCAGCATCGAGCGGGAAGACTGGACCCTGGACCATACGCTCGAGATTGCAGACCGCGCCACCGGCACCCGCGTGCTGGAAGAGCTCTACGCCAAGAACCGCGACGCGCCGGTCGACGTCGATCTTGCCGCGCTGTGGCAGAAGCTCGGTATTAGCGTGCAGGGCGGCCGCGTCGTGTTCGACGACAAGGCGCCGCTCGCCAATGTGAGGCGCGCAATTACGGCGCGGCAGTAACAGGGCCATTGTTCCCGCACCGGCGGGAATCCAATTCAAAGTCGCCGGGGGTTGCCCGGCGGCAAGTTACTTTCTCTTGCTTCGCCAAAGGAAACCCTTCGGGCTTCCCTGCGGTACTCGATCTTGCGAGAGGCTGCGGAACTCGCGCCCTGCGGGCGCTCAGACAGTCCTCGCCGCGAGTTTACGTAACTGAGCCCGCATGGTCTCCGTTCCTCGGCGGACGCACATGGGGACCCCAAAACTCCCTCTCCCATGCACTTTCCCAATCTTCGTCATTCCCGCGCAGCGGGAATCCAATCAACCCCTTCCCCCTCGTTGGGATGGAGGTGGATCGTTACCTGCCCCTTGGGGTTCCCGTAGGGAACCCTGAGCCTGTCGAAGGGTAGAACGGTGCACGGCACATTTGCCGCCATTCCCGCGAAAGCGGGCATCGAGGGTTTAAGCGCATCCAAGTTTGAGCAACTCCCGTATAAGATGCGCAAGGAGACCGCCATGAATTTCGTGAAATCCACCACTCGCTTTGCCGTTTTGACCTACCTCGCGCTGGGTGCTGCCTTTTTCAGCGCCGCCAGCTTCGCCGCGACTGCCTCTTCCACCATTACCTGGCACCCGTGGTCGGACGACGTGTTCGAGCAGGCACGGCGCGAGCACAAGTTTGTGCTGCTCGATCTCGAGGCCGTGTGGTGCCACTGGTGTCATGTCATGGACGAGAAGACCTACGCCAATCCGGCGGTCATCCGCCTCATGAATTCGCGTTATCTGATGATTCGCGTCGATCAGGACGCGCGGCCGGATATTTCGCGCCGCTATGAGAACTACGGCTGGCCGGCGACCGTGGTGTTTGCCGCCGACGGCAGCGAGATCGTGAAGCGTCGCGGCTACCTGCCGCCGGAACGCATGACGTCGATGCTGAAGGCCATTATCAAGGACCCGAGCCCGATCCATTACGCCGAGGACGAACCGATCCGCGACTTCGCGAAGAACGCGGTGCTGGGCGCGGCGGTGCGGGCCGATTTGCAGCAGCGTTTTCTCAAAACCTCCGATACGGCCATCGGCGGCTTCGACGCCGAACAGCGTTTCATCGACCGCGACACCATCGAGTACGCGCTCATCGAGGCCCGCCGGGGCGAAACGGCGGGCAAGGAGGTTGCGCTCAAAATCGCCCGTTCCACGCTGAATGGTGAGCTCAATATCATCGACCCGGTGTGGGGCGGCGCCTACCAGTATTCGACCGACCGCGACTGGGCACATCCGCATTTCGAGAAAATCATGCAGGTGCAGGCCGACACGGTGCGCGTCTACGCCCTGGCTTACGCCGAACTGGGCGACCCGGCGTATCTCAAGGCGGCACAGGACATCGCGCGTTTCGCGGAGACTTTCCTGACCTCGCCCGAAGGCGCGTTTTACGTGAGCATGGACGCCGATCTCGTAAAGGGCGAGCACAGCGCGGAATATTTCGCGCTCGACGACGCCGGCCGGCGGCGGCTCGGCATTCCCGCCCTCGACAAGCACGTCTACGCGCGCGAAAACGGCTGGATGATTGCGAGCCTCGCCCAGCTCTACGCGTTGACCGGCGAAAAGAAATATCTGGACGAGGCGCAGCGCGCCGCAAACTGGATTGTTGAGCATCGCAACCTCGCGGACGGCGGCTTCCGCCACGACGAACGGGATGCGGCCGGGCCCTACCTGGAGGATACGCTCGCCATGGGCCGCGCCTTCCTCGAACTCTACGCCGCGACCGCGGACCGCGGTTACCTTGCGCGCGCCGAAGACGCCGCGAAGTTCATCGAGCATAACTTCCGCGCCGACGCGCTGGACAAAAGGCAGCAGGGTTATGTCTCCGTCGCCGCCGTCCGCCCCGCGAGCGACGCCGTGCGAGCCAAAGCCAAGCCCGCGGCCATCCTCAAACCGCGCCAGCAGGTCGATGAAAACATCGGCGTCGCGCGCTTTGCCAACCTGCTCGCCCATTACAGCGGCGATGACGCCGATCGCAAAATGGCCGAGCGCGCGATGCGCTACCTTGCCACGCCGCGAGTCGCGCAGTCACGCATGACCGATGCCGGCATTCTGCTCGCCGACGAGGAGCTCGCAACGCCGCCAACCCACCTCGCCATCGTCGGCCGCAAGGACGACGGCGGCGCGGCGGGACTGTTCGCCGCTGCGCTGCGTTATCCAGCGGCCTACCGCCGCATCGAATGGTGGGACCGGCGCGAAGGCAAGCTTCCCAACGCCGACGTCCAGTACCCGGAACTCGACCGCGCCGCAGCCTTCGTCTGCACCGACCATAGCTGCTCGCTGCCGGTATTCGCAGCGGCGGACGTGCAGGACCTCCTGAAAGACCTGGGGCGCTAGCCGTACTGTTGCGCGGTTCGTATTGACTTCGGGCCGCCCGACGCTTGTCGCCATTCGGCGACGGCGCGGCCGGTTCGCGCGCTAGCGCACAGACACTAAACCCGCGTGCAAATAACCTGTCAAATACTTGCCCACCGCTGGCAAGCGGATTGTCACGGCGGGCGTCTGTAAGAGGAGACTGACATGACAACTGTGACCAAGGCACCGATGTCACCCCTGGTGATCGCGGCCGCCATCGCGATTATTTTGTTTTGCGGCGTCGGCATTGCCGCCATGATGGGCTGGCTACCCACGTCGATGGGCCAATCGTCCATCAGCTCCGGCCAAACTGCCAGCAGCCAATCCAGCGCGCCGCTTAACGCCGCGCCCCTTTCCAGCGGCCCGCAGTACGCACAAAATGCCCCGGCCGGCGACGCTTCGCAGTACGCGCAGACACCGCCAGCGGCGGTCCCGGTTCCAGTACCCCCAGCCTGCGTCGATTGCGGTGTGGTCGAATCGGTGCGTGAAGTCAGCGTGCACCACCGGCCGAGCGGCCTTGGCCTCATCGGCGGCGCGCTGGTGGGCGGTGTCCTCGGCAACGCGATCGGCGGCGGCCGCGGGCGCGACCTGACAACCGTCGGCGGCGCGGTGGGCGGCGCCTACGTCGGCAACCAGATCGAGAAGAACCACAGCAGCGGGGCCGGCTTCGCCGTCACCGTGCGCATGGACGACGGTCGCAAGCACACCCTGCATTACGGCAGCCTGCCGCAGTGGCGTGAGGGCGACCGCGTGCACTACGATCACGGCCATCTCGAAGCGACCGGCTGAAGACACGGTAAACAGCGGCGCTTGCTCGAAGCTGGGCAAACGCCTCAGGGCACGACTTGCGTACAACCCCTGAGCGAATGGAACACGGTCTCGGCGGCTAACCAGTCGCTTGGGCCGCGTTATCGAAAGACGCGCGTCACGAGCAGGTAG
>Ga0181537_10000895_pt1 | contig 27881 bp, 25 predicted proteins | sample PEATcosm2014_Bin_39_FD_119765 | JGI IMG/M metagenome (GOLD analysis project Ga0181537, IMG submission 119765) | Peatland microbial communities from MTU Mesocosm Facility, Houghton, MI, USA - PEATcosm2014_Bin23_10_metaG | ecosystem: Environmental > Terrestrial > Soil > Wetlands > Peat | place...
ACAGCACCATGAATGCCGCGACGACGCATAAAAGGCCCGACAACATGAAGGCCTCGCGGTAGCTGCCGTAGGAGATCCGCAGCAAACCCGCGGCAAAGGCCGCCGCCGCGCCGCCGATCTGATGGATCACGGTGATCCAGGCGACCATGATGCCCGTCCGCTCCGACCCCACAACGCCGCGCAACAGCCGCACCGTCGGCGGCACGCTGGCGATCCAGTCGAGACCGTAAAACACGCTGAACACCGCCAGCCCGACAAATGACAGGTCGAAGGCGAACGGGAGATACATCAGCGACAGGCCGCGCAACCCATAATACCAGAACAACAGATACCGGTTGTCCCAGCGATCGCTGAGCCAGCCGGACAACGTCCCGCCGATAAAACTGAACACCCCGACCGCCGCCAGCAAACCGGCGCCGGCCACCTCCGTCAGCCCGTGATCGACGCAAGCCGGGATCAGATGCGTGCCGATCAGCCCATTGGTCGAGGCGCCGCACGCGAAAAATCCGCCGGCGATCAGCCAGAAATCGCGCGAGCGCGCGCCTTCACTCAAGGCACGGAACGCGACCGTCACCGGATTGCCGGACACCGCGCGGCGCAGATGCGGTCCGCGCGAGTCGCCATAGGGCGCGAGGCCGAGATCCTCCGGCCGATCGCGCATCAACAGCAGCATCAGCGGCACCAACCCGGCCACAAGAGCGGCAACGACGAGGCACATCGTGCGCCATCCGGCATGCGTCGCCAGGCCCGCCAATGACGGCAGGAACGCGAGCTGCCCCGCGGCGTTGGCGCCGGTCAGCACGCCAACCACCAAGCCTTGCCGGGCAACAAACCAACGCGCCGCAATATAGGCCGCCAGATAGGAGCCGATCACACCGCAGCTGAGACCGACGACAACACCCCACAGCAGAATGAGCTGCCAGGGTTCGCGCATCGTCGGCGACAGCGCCACCGCCGCCGCGGTCGCGGCCAGCGCCACGCTCATCGTGCGCCGCACGCCAAAGCGGTCCATCACCGCCGCGGCGAACGGCCCGATCGCGCCGTAAAACAAGAGATTGACGCTGACCGAGAACGAGATCGTCGCCCTCGACCAGTGGAATTCGCTTTCGAGCGGCACGATCAGGATGCCCGGAGCGGAGCGCACGCCGGCAGTGACCGCGATCATCACAAAGGTCAGGGCGGCAACGATCCAGGCATAATGCAGGCGGGTGAAAGTACGCGTCACAGCGGTTCCGTCCCCAGGCTTTTGTGTTTCAGATCACCGGCGTCAGCAGCGGCTTCCCGGTGAAATGCGCGAGCAGATTGTCGACCGTCAGATCACCCATCGCGCGCCGCGTGTCGTGCGTCGCGCTGCCCATATGCGGCGACAGCACGACATTGTCCAAGGCAAACAGCGCTTCAGGCACGCGCGGCTCGTTGACGTAAACATCCAACCCGGCGCGGCCGAGCCGACCCGCGACAAGCGCTTCGACCAGCGCCACCTCGTCAACAACCGAGCCGCGCGCGATGTTGATCAATGTGCCTTCGGGCCCAAGCGCGTCGATCACCGCGCGGCTGACGAGGTTACGGGTGGCCTCGCCGCCCGGCGCGGCGACGATCAGGATCTCCGCCCATTCGGCGAGCGCGACCGGATCGGCATAATAGGGGTAGGCGATTTCGGCTTTGCGGCGCGGGCCGTAATAGGCGATCTCGGTGCCAAACGCTTCGCAGCGTTGCGCGATCGCCTGGCCAATCCGGCCCATCGCGACGATGCCGATCTTGCGGCCGCGCAGCGAACGGCCGAGCGGGTAGTCGCCCTTGGGCCACTCGCCGCGGCGTACAAACCGGTCGGCCTCGACCAGACGGCGCTCGGTCGCCAAAACCAGTCCCAGCGCAATGTCGGCGGTGGCGTCGGTGACGACGTCGGGCGTGTTGGTGACCCGCACCCCGCGCGACCGGGCGCAATCGAGCGCGATCTTGTCGACGCCGATCCCCATGGACGCGATGATTTCGAGCTTTGGCAAGGCCTCGATCACCGGCGCCGGGCAGCCGTGCAGCGCGTAGAGGGCAACACCGCGCACGCGGTCGGCCACGCCGCACAGGAACGCATCGCGGTCCGCGGCCTCCCATAGCCGATGCACGCCGAATTCGCGCTCCAGCCGCTCCTCGCAGGCGGGATACATCGGCCCGATCATGACGATCTCAGGCTTCATTCCAGCGCTTCCGTGCTGGCGATCTCGATGCCAAACCCGGCGAGCCCGACATAGGTGCGCGCCCGCGTCGACAGCAGCCGGATCGAACTGATCTGCAGATCGCGCAGGATCTGCGCGCCGAGGCCGATCTCGCGCCATTGCTTGCTGCGCTCGATTTCCGACGCGGTGCTGTCGCCCACCGCGCGTGTCGGCACCCCCGACACGCCGCCACGCAGATAGACCAGCACGCCCCGCCCGGCCGCCTTGAAACGCTCGATCGAGGCGTGGATCGGCTTCGCGCCGCCAAACACGTCCTCGACCACATTCGCGCGGTGCAGCCGGGTCGGAATATCGCGGCCATCGCCGATCGTGCCGTAGACAAAGGCGTAATGATGCACTTCGTCAAACGGCGTCACATAGATGTAGCCGGTATAATCGCCGAGGTCCGACGAGACTTTGAACTCGGAAACCCGGGTCACGAGCTTTTCGCGCGCCTGGCGGTAGGCAATCAGATCGGCGACGGCGATGCGCTTTAGTTTGTGGTGCGAGGCAAAGGCGGCGACCTGCTTGCCGCGCATCACCGTGCCGTCATCGTTGACGAGCTCGCAGATCGCCGCGACCGGCTCGGTCCCGGCCAATTTGCACAGATCGACCGCCGCCTCGGTATGGCCGGAGCGGATCAGCACGCCGCCATCCTTGGCGATCAGCGGAAAGATGTGGCCGGGGCGGACGAAATCGGCTCGCCCGGTATTGTTGTTGGCGAGCGCCCGCACCGTCGCGGTGCGCTCCTCGGCCGAGATGCCGGTCGTCGTGCCGTGGCGATAATCGACCGAGACGGTAAAGGCGGTGCCGTGGATCGCGTCGTTCTCGGCCACCATCGGCTGCAACGCCAAGCGGCGCGCGACTTCCCCAGTTAGCGGCGCGCAGACGATGCCGCAGGTGTGGCGGATGATAAACGCCATCTTGTCCGGTGTCGCATGCGAGGCGGCGATGATGAGATCGCCCTCATTCTCGCGATCGTTGTCGTCGGTGACGACAACGATTTCGCCGCGGCCAAAGGCCTCGATCGCTTCCCGAACACTCGCTTGCGCCGTTTCGTTCACGTGCTCTGCCTATCCGCCTTGCGGAACCCATTCGTGGCGAGGAATTGTGGATTTCCCTCGCGCAGCTTTTCGATCGTCAATCGCCATAATATCGCGCGAGCCGCCGCCGCGCGCGACGGGGAAGTTTCGAAGGCTCCGTTGCGCAGATCGGCGGCGAAGCGACAAAGCACGTGCTCCTCATCCTCCCCGCACGCGGGGAGAGGATTGGGATGGGGGCCAATCTCGCCATAAAACGCCATCACTACCTGCTTCACCTCGTCCTGCCACTCTTCGCCGGAACTCGCCTCGCGGCCCATAATCGCCATCACGGTGGCGATCAGATGTGCGTCGCGGCGGCGCTCGGGCGGCAACAACGGCGCCAGCTCATCGAGCAGCAATTCGCGCGCCAGCGCCAGCAAGTCGAGGCTCCGCGGCAGATCACGCATGCGCGGCGACTCCGGCGGGATCGAGCAGCATCAGAAGTTCGAGCTCGCATTCGGTCGCGCGCCGCCCGGTGATCGCGGTCGAGAGGCTGCGCGCGCCGCCGAGCAGATAACGGTCGCTCTGCTGCAGCGCGATGATCGCCCAGCGGATATTGGCGATGATCTCCCAGAACCGCACCCGCGCGGGATCGAGGGTCCGGCCGCTCTCGGCTTCATAACCGCGATAAAGTGGCGCGTGCTCGGCGATGCCGCCGGCCTCGCGATCGAGCCGGCCAAAGCGCCAGCCCTTGCAGCACAGCCAGCCGATATCCTCGTCGGGATCGCCCCAGCCGGCAAATTCCCAATCGAGGATCGCGGTCAACCGCAAGCCGTCCACAAGATAATTCCCGGTGCGGAAATCGCGGTGACACAACACGGGCGGCAGCGGGTCGGGCAGATGCGTTGCGGCCCAGCGCAGCGCCCATTCGAGCACCGGGCGTGGGTTTGGATGGAGGTCGAGATAAGCGCGAAATTCGGCGATTTGACCAAGCGGGCCGTCGTAAGGTGGAAGGAAGGCGAGGTCGGCGCGCGGCGGACGGATCGTCTGCAGCCGCGCCAGTTCGCGGCCGAGGCGCTCGACGAGCGCCGGTCGGGCCGGTTCGAGCGCCGGGTCGAGCGTGATCGGCCGCCCCGCGGCGCTGCCCGCGACCCGGGGCATCACAAAGAACGGCTTGCCGAGCACGGCCTTGTCCGCGCAGGCAAACAGTGGTTCCGGCACCGATACACCGGCGGCGAACGCGGCTTTGAGCACGGCGAATTCCTCGACGCGGCCAAGGCTCGACGGCACGCCGGTCGTGGCATCGGTGCGCAGCACGAGGCGCTGCTGACCGCGTAGCTGGCCGCCGTCAAAGCTCGCGTCGACGCCCCAATTCTCCTGGATCGCGCCACCGCTAAGCAGTTCGAGCCGGCTGATCTCGACCGCGTCGGCGCCGCTCGCGGTTTTCAGAAAATCGGCGAGCGCGCGCTGTCGGTCGCCAAGCCCCGCTTCAGATCGCGGCAACGCCGTGACCGCCATCAACCGCGATGCACGCGCCGGTCACATAGGCGCTCGCCGGCGAGGCAAGAAACAGCAGCGCGCCGCCGAGATCCCCGACCTGCCCGACCCGCCGCATCGGCACCCGCGCCGCCAGTTTCTGCCCGGCCTCGCTTTCGAGGAATTCACGGTTGAAATCGGTCACGATGTAGCCGGGCGCGATCGCATTGACGAGGATGTTGTAGCGCGCCAGCTCCATCGCCATCGCGCCATTGAGGTGCAACAACCCGGCCTTCGCGGCGAGATAGGACGGCACCCGCGCGATCGTGCGGGTGCTCAGCACCGAGGCGATGTTGATGATGCGGCCGGGGCGCTTGCGCTCGACAAGGTGATGGGCGAATTCGCGCGCCATCAGCCAGGCACCCTTGAGGTTGGTGTCGACGACATGGTCCCAATCTTCTTCCGTGTGCTCGAAAAATGGCTTCGACACGACCACGCCGGCATTGTTGACGAGCACCGACAACGGCCCGAGCCCGATCTCCACCGCTTCCAGCGCGGCGACGATGCTGTCGCGGCTGATGACATCGAGCGCGACCGGCAGACAAATCCCGCCCCGCTCGCGGATCGCGGTACAGGCTTCTTCGAGCCGGTCGATCCGGCGCGCCGCGAGCGCCACCTTGGCCCCGGCCAACGCCAGGGTTTCGGCCAGATGCAAGCCGATGCCGCTTGACGCGCCGGTAACCAGCGCGACCTGGTCGGCGACGGAGAAGCTCGGAAGCGTCAATTGGCTCACCGCCCTTCGTCCTCCGACACCGAGCCTGGATCACCCCCACCCCAACCCTCCCCCGCTCGCGGGGGAGGGAGGGCTTTGGTGCACCGGAGGCTGCTTTCCCCCTCCTCTGCAAGCGGGAGAGGGTTGGGGCGGGGATTTGTCATCACAACACAACCTCCTTCGCCTGCTCGCGCAGCGCGTATTTTTGGATTTTGCCCGTCGAGGTCTTTGGCAGCGGGCCGAACACCACTGCTTTCGGCGCTTTAAAATGCGCGAGGTTGGCGCGGCAGAAGGCGATGATGTCGGCGGCCGTGACTGGCCCAGCGTCGGGCTTTAGCGTCACAAAGGCGCACGGCGTCTCGCCCCAGGTTTCGTCGGGGCGCGCGACGACCGCCGCCTCCATCACCTGGGGATGGCGGTACAGCACCTCTTCGACTTCGATCGAGGAAATGTTCTCACCGCCCGAGATGATGATGTCCTTTGAGCGATCCTTGACCTCGATATACCCATCCGGGTGCATCACCGCGAGGTCGCCGGTGTGAAACCAGCCCCCGGCGAAGGCCTCCTCGGTCGCGCGCGGGTTGGTCAGATAGCCTTTCATCAGCGTGTTGCTGCGCACCATGACCTCGCCGATGGTTGCACCGTCAGTCGGCACGTCGAGCATCGTCGCCGGATCGACGACGCGCTGGCGATCGAGGGTGATCGTCTGCACGCCTTGCCGCGCCATTTTTTCGGCGCGCTCGGCGAGCGGCAGCGCGTCCCATTCCTCCTGCCAGGCGCAAATAGTCGTCGGGCCGTAGCTTTCAGTCAGGCCATAGAGATGGGTGATGCGGAACCCCATCCGTTCCATCGCCTCGATCACCGGCGAGGGCGGCGCGGCGCCACCGGTCGAGGCCTCGACGACATGGTCAAAACGGCGCTTTACCGCGTCAGGCGCGTGCACCAGCATGTTGAGCACGATCGGCGCGCCCGAAAGATGCGTCACCCGATGCTCGGCAATCGCGGCAAAAATAAGCGCCGGATCGACCCGGCGCAGGCAGACATGCGTGCCGGCAACGGCGGTGACGCCCCAGGTGTAGGTCCAGCCGTTGCAGTGGAACATCGGCAGGGTCCACAGGTACACCGAATGCGGTCCCAGCCCGAACAGGATCGCGTTGCCCATCGCATTGAGGAACGCGCCGCGATGGTGATAGACGACGCCTTTCGGGTTGCCGGTCGTGCCCGAGGTGTAATTGAGCGCGATCGGCGCCCATTCGTCCATGGGCGGCGACCAGGCGAAATCGGGATCGCCCTGGCCGAGGAAGCCCTCATATTCGAGGTCGGCGAATTGCATTGGGCCTGAGCCGTCGGCGATCTCCACCACTGGCAGCGCATGGCCGAACCGCGCGAGCGCGTCGCGCACGGTGGGGGCGAACTCGCGGTCGGCGATCAACAGCTTTGCCTGGCCATGGCCGAGAATAAAGGCGATCGAAGCGGCATCGAGCCGGTAGTTCAGTGCGTTCAGCACCGCGCCGGCCATCGGCACCGCGTAATGCGCCTCCAGCAAGGCCGGAACATTGGGCGCCAACACCGCGACTGTGTCGCCGGCCCCAATACCGCGCTGGGTCAGCGCATCGGCAAAGCGCCGGCAACGTGCCTCGAACTCGCGCCAGGTGAACCGCCGCGCCCCATCGATCACCGCGATCTTGTCGGGATACACGGCGGCGGCGCGCGCGAGAAAACTGAGCGGTGTCAGCGCCGTGAAATTCGCCGCGTTGCGCGCCAGATGCGGCGCGTCGTACTGCCCTCCCAATCCCGGCACCGTTTATCCTCTCCGATGGCCCGGCGATCTTATCACGCGGAAAGATCGATCCAGAACGACAGCTTGGCCGTGCCGTTGTCATCAGCAAAGCGGCGCTCCAGGACGCCGCCGTTCGCGGTGATCACGCGGCGCGACGGCTCGTTGTCCTCGTCGCAAACGAGCTGCAACCACTCCAGCCCGACGTCGCGTGCCACTGGAAGCAACAGGCGCAAAGCCTCGGTCGCATAGCCGCGACGACGCTTCCACGGCACCACAGCGTATCCGGCATGGCCGGGCACCGAAGGCGGCAACACATCGCTCCCGGGCATAAAGCGCAGATTGATCGTGCCGCAGAACTCGCTGTCATCGAGCCAGAACACGCGGCCCGGCAGGCGCGGAATCCACTTGCCCGACGCACTCCTGATCGTCCCGTCCTGGCGGGTCAGCTCATCGAGAAAGGCCGACGGGTCCTCGCGCAACGCGGCAAGCTGTTCGCCCGACACGACGCGCGTGGTATCGGGCGACCAGCCCGTTTCGAGCGCCGCCGCGTAACCGGATAGGCCGTCGAGGCTCGGCTGCACCAAGCGAAGCATCAGGCGCCGAGCAGCGATGCCACCCGCTCGCGGTGCCAGGTGGCGTCGCCAAAAGCGACTTCGCTCGCCTTGGCGCGCTTCATGTAGAGGTGGAGGTCATGCTCCCAGGTCATGCCAATGCCGCCGTGGAGCTGGATGCCGGCGTTGGACACCTTGCGGCTCGCATCGGAAGCGCTGGCCTTGGCCATCGACACCGCGAGCGGCGCATCGGGCGCGGCCTCGTCGATCGCCCAGGCCGCGTAATACGTCAAAGACTTGGCGTTCTCGATCTCGACCAGCATGTCAGCACATTTGTGCTTGACGCCCTGGTAGCTGCCGATCGGCTTGCCAAAGGCGACGCGCAATTTGGCGTACTCGACGGTCATGTCGAGTACGCGCTGCGCCCCGCCGCACATCTCCGCCGCAAGCGCCACCGACGCGGCATCGTAAACCTGCGCCAGCGCCGGCCAGCCGCCGTGCAATTCGCCAAGCAGTGCCGTTCGCGGCACCGCGACATTGTCAAACCGCACCTCGCACAGTTTCCGGGTCTCGTCGATCGACGGCATCGTCGCAACGCTGAGTCCCGTCGTGTCCCTGGGCACGAGGAACAGGCTGACGCCGTCTTCCATCGTGCTGCCGTCGCGGCTGCGCGCGGCAACGACGAGGACGTCGGCGAGATGCGCGTCGGGAACAAACAGCTTGGTGCCCGAGAGCGTAAATCCGCCGCGCATCGGCTGGGCCGTCATCATGATGCCGGACGCATCCCAGCGCGCATTCGGTTCGATCGCCGCGAGCGTCGCTTTCAGCCGCCCCTCGGCAATCGGCGGCAGAAGTTCCTGGCGCTGCGCCGCCGACCCAGCCGCGCTGATCGCCGCGCCGCCGAGCAGTACCGTCGCCAGATAAGGGCCGGGCATGACCGCGCGCCCCATCTCCTCCATCAGCACGACGAGATCGACCAGCCCGAGCCCGCTGCCGCCGTCCTCTTCCCGGAAATTGATGCCGAGCCAACCCTGCTCGGCAAGCTGCGCCCAGAATTCCGGCGTCATCGCCTCCGCCGTCGCCATGCGCTCGCGGACGAATTTGGCGGTGCAGGCGGCATCGAGGAATTTGCGCGCGGTGTCGCGCAGCAATTGCTGTTCTTCGCTAAAACCGATGTCCATGACACCCTCTCGAAAGCCGCAGCGCCCAAGCTGTGTCGGAATGGCCGGACGCGGGAACGCAAACCTGGTCGATCATATCGCCAATAGGTCGAGAAAAATCCCGGCATTCCACACGGCGTGCAGCAGCATGCAGCCGCCAAGCGACTTGGTCCTGATAAAAACAATGCCGAGAACGGTGCCGAGCATTAAGGTTGCGATCAAGGTCTCGATCTTGTGGGCATCATGGCAGAAGGAAAAAATCACCGCCGAAAGCAGAATGAGCCACCATTTTCGCTGATCGAACACTGCAGCAAGACATGACAGAGTGAGACCGCGAAAGACCGGCTCCTCGCTTAGCGGCGGCACCACGCACTCATCGACAAGACGGCGCAGTGTGAGCGGCGCCATGTCCGCGCCCGGGTATGCCATTTGGAATGCCATTTTCAAGGCGAGGCGAAGGATAATGCCGAGAGCTGACAACAGCAGAAAAAACCTCAGATCCTTTCGGCCAGGAAGACGAAAAGAACCGATGACTTGAGGCAACGGGAAGCCGAGCCGGACCACAACATAAAACAACGCCAATGCCAGGAAAATCGCGCGCTCGATGACAAACGAGTACGGGCCATGGACCAGCTGTCCCCAGACCAAATGCATGACGAGGTAGGAGACCACGACCGTCACGCCGATATGGGGCGGAATCTCAATCTGCCGAGGATTACTGTTCGAAGATTGGTCGATCGCCATGGCCGTAGGAACGGTAGAACGCCCTATCCCTTCGGCAGGCCGAGCACGCGTTCGCCGATGATGTTGCGCTGGATCTCGCTGGTGCCGCCGGCGATCGCGTATTGCCGGGCGCCGAGCACGCGATGCGCCCAGCGGCCGGAATCGGGCACCGCCTCGGTTGCGCCGTCGATCGTCGCGTAAGGGCCGAGCAGCGTCGACGACGCATCGGCGATGCGCTGCGCCAGTTCCGACCCGAACAATTTGAGGATCGAGCCTTCGGGCCCGGGCGGCTCGCCACGCAGCCGGCGCGTCAGACCGCGCAGCCGTGTGACCTTGAGCGCCTGGGCCTCGATCGCGAGCTGGGACAGCATCTGCCGCACGTGAGTCTGGTTCCAGGCCGGCTCCTGGCGGGTCGGGAACTGCTTTGCCAGCTCGATAAGGCGGGCGATCTGCGCGGCATGATCGCGCCCGCCGGCCCCGCCGCGCTCAAACATCAAGGTCGTGATCGCGACTTTCCAGCCCTCGTTGATCTTGCCGACGACGTTCTCCTTCGGCACGACCACGTCCTCGAAGAACACCTCGTTGAAATGCCGGTGGCCGTTGAGCAGCACCAGCGGACGGACGGTGACGCCCGGCGTCTTCATATCGACGAGCAGATAAGTGATGCCCTGGTGTTTTGGCGCCTCGGGGTCGGTGCGCACCAGGAGGAAACACCAATCGGCGAAATGCGCGCCCGAGGTCCATACCTTCTGCCCGTTGACGACAAAATGGTCGCCGTGATCGATCGCGCGGGTGCGCAGGCTGGCGAGATCGCCGCCGGCGCCGGGCTCCGAGAACCCCTGGCACCAGCGCTCGTCGCCGGCGAGGATGCGCTGCAGATGCCGTTTTTTCTGCGCTTCGGTGCCGAGCTGTATCAGCGTCGGCCCGAGCAGATTGAGCGCGCTATGGCCCGGCAGAATCGGCGCGTGCGCGCGGAAATACTCCTCGTCGAAGATCACCTGCTGGATAAAACTGGCGCCGCGCCCGCCATATTCCTTGGGCCAGGAGATGCCGACCCATCCGGCGGCGTACATCTTCTTCTGCCAGGCGATGCGCTTTTCAAGCGTCTCACGGTCCGGGGCGACGCGCGAATCCTGGGCGTCCTCGACCTTGAGATCATCGGTCAGGTTCGCGTCAAGCCAGGCGCGAAACTCGCGGCGGAATTCGGCATGTTCCGGCGCATCGGCGAAATCCATGGCTTATTCCCTGACTGGATCGGTCATGACATCGGCCACTCAAAACTCGGCGTCGAGCTCGGGCATTTCCTCGGGTTCCTGCATTGCCGCGTCGATCCATTCGACCATTGTCGGCAAGGCCAAGATGCGCTCGCAATAGGCTTCGGCTTCCGCGGGAAGCTTGACGCAATAGGTCCGAAAGCGCGTGCAGACCGGCGCGTACATCGCGTCGGCCATTGTCGGCTTCTTGCCAAAAAGATACGGCCCCCCGTAACGCGTCAGGCATTCATGCCAGATCTGCAGGATCCTGTTGATGTCCGCTTGTGCCGCCGACCAGACGACAAATCCTGGCTTGGTACTCTTGATGTTGACCGGCAAGGCCAATCTGAGCGCGGCAAACCCCGAATGCATCTCGCCGCAGATCGAGCGGCAATGCGCCCGCGCCGCCGGGTTGGCGGGCAGCAATCCGGATTTGGGAAATAATTCATTCAGATATTCGCCGATCGCCAGCGTGTCCCAAACCGAAACACCGTCATGGATCAGCGCCGGCACCAGAATCGACGAGGATTGCAACAGCAGCTCGGCACGCACCGACGGATCGTCGGATGAGACGATTTTCTCGTCAAAATCGAGCCCTGCCCATTTCGCCATCAGCCAGCCGCGCAGGCACCAGGACGAATAATTCTTGCTGCTGATCGTCAGGATGGCTTTCGCCATGACCGCGGCCTTTATGGGGATGGATGCTGTCAGGCCAATCTAACAGGCTTTGATGCTCGGGCGAAACCGCGACGAGGCTGCCGCTTTTTTCGTCATAGAAACGCAATGTTGCGGAGCACAATCATCTCGCACTGCAGCGCGACTAACACTATCTTATCGACCCGGTACTATCTTGACGGCCCCGATCAGCGATTCCCTTCGCCTCTCACTCGGCTGCAAGCGTTCGGAGCGGAAAGCGCACGGTGCTGTACCAGATTTATCAGAATTACGCTGACGGCCTCGCCCCGCTGCAGAGCATGGCGGCGTCGTGGGGCGATGCGTTTGGGCGGTCCTGGTTTGGTCTCCCGCAAACGCAGTTGCAACGCGGCTTCGCGGCCACTTGCCAGATTTTCGCCGAGGGACGGCTGCAGCATCACCGGCCTGAATTCGGCATCGACAGCGTGACGATCGGCAACGGCACGGTGCCGGTGACCGAGGAAAAGATCCGGGTCACGCCGTTCTCGACCCTGCTCCACTTCGCCAAGGAGACGCCGCAGCCACAGCCGCGGGTGCTGCTGGTCGCGCCGATGTCGGGGCACTTCGCGACATTGCTGCGCCACACCGTGCGCACGATGCTGCCCGATCACGACGTCTACATCACCGACTGGCACAATGCGCGCGACGTGCCGCTCTCCGTCGGCGATTTCGATTTCGACGATTTTATCGACCATGTGATCCAATGCCTTGAGGTGATGGGACCGGGATCGCATGTCGTGGCGGTGTGCCAGCCGGTCGTCGCGGTGCTCGCCGCGGTTGCGCTGATGGCGCAGGCCGGCAATCCGTGCCAGCCGCGCAGCATGACGCTGATGGCCGGCCCGATCGACACGCGGATCAAGCCGACCAAGGTCGACGATCTGGCGATGGAACACCCTATCGAGTGGTTCGAAGCCAATCTGATCAGCCGCGTCCCGGCCCAGCACGCCGGCGCCTATCGCCGCGTCTACCCGGGCTTCCTGCAGATCACCGCGTTCATGTCGATGAACCTCGAGCGCCACATCCGCGCCTTTGCCCGGCAGTTCGAGAATCTGGTCGAGGAGGATGAAAAAGGCGTCAGCGCACACCGTGCCTTTTATGAGGAATATTTCGCGGTGATGGATCTGCCCGCCGCGTTCTACCTGCAAACCGTCAACCGCATCTTCCAGACGCACGACCTGGCGCGCGGGGTTCTCGTGTCGCGCGGCCGCAAGATCGAGCCGGCGGCGATCCGGCGCACAGCGCTGCTGACGGTTGAGGGCGAGAACGACGACATCTGCTCGATCGGGCAAACGCTCGCCGCGCAGGAACTCTGCAAATCGATCCCGCTGTTGCGCCGCAACCACCATTTGCAGACCGGCGTCGGCCATTACGGGGTGTTTAGCGGCCGCCGCTGGGCAGCCGAGATTTATCCGCGCGTGCGCAACACGATCTGGGCGAACAACTGACGCCCACAGGGCGTCACCCTGGCAAAGGCCGAGGTCCATTGTCCGGCACGGTCCTTGCTCCGCAACTATCCGCGCTGGAACCCCGCTTGAAGAATGGGTCCCCCGCTGCGCCGAGATGAGTGTAATAATCGATGCTTCGCGCCACTCGCCAGGAGATGAAGCCGTGCTAAGCCAGGACCAGATCGAGGCCTATCATCGCGACGGTTATTCATTTCCGCATAAGGCGCTGAGCGATGCGGAACTCGCCGAATGCCGCGAAGGTCTCGCGCGTTACGAGGCGTGGCTCGGCAAACCTGTCAATCACGGCGACTGGCGCTGGCGCTCACAGGCTTACGCCTTTCTGCCGTGGCTCGACCGGCTGATCCGCCATCCGCGCATCCTCGACGCGGTCGAGGATGTTATCGGCCCCGATCTCCTGGTCTTTACCACGACCTTTTTCATCAAGGACGCGAACAGCCCGACCTTTGCCGCCTGGCACCAGGACGCGACTTATTTCGGCGTGATGCCCTACGAGCATGTCACCGCCTGGGTCGCGCTAAGCGACGCCACCGAGGAAGCCGGCTGCATGGAGGTCGTACCGTCTCGTGGCGCGGCGAAGCAGTTGCATCACGCCGCGCTCGGCCTGCAGAACAGCATCAATGGCGGCGGCCAGCAGATCGTCGACGAGTTCAACCAGTCCGGCACGGTGATGATGACCGTGCCGGCGGGGAGCTTCTCGCTGCACCACACGCTGTGCACGCACCGCTCCGCCCCTAACCGCGCCGATTACCGCCGTGTCGGCATCGGCATCAGCTACATCCCGGCGCATTGCCGGATCACCAGCTCGGTGCGGATGCTCGTGCCGCTGGTGCGCGGAACCAACACCGGCGGGAATTTCGACATCCTGCCGCCGCCGGTCGAAGGCGAGCTCCACCCGGCCGCGCTGGCCCGGCACGAGCAAGCCTACCGGCTCTACCGCGAAAATTACGCGGCGCAAATCGACATGCACGACCGTGAATTCGGCGGCGACGCGCCGCAGGCCGGATTGGCGCCCGCGCTCGACCCCAGCGTCAATCTTGTCGGCCGGGTGGCGGCTTACGGCGGGTTCTAGAGCACACGCGCGCTACTCCCACACGGGGTTGGGCACCCGGTACAGAGCGCCATTGTAGGATCCGCCCGGCAGATCATAGGCGATCGTGCCGTAGACAAAGCGGCCATCGGGCGAAATCGCCAGGTTCGCGTGATGCGGACCGGGCAGATCGATTTTTGTAATAAGCTTGCCGTCTGGGGCGAAGACGGCAAAGCCGCCGCCGTTATAGAGACTGATGAACAGCCTGCCGCGCTGATCAAGCCGAACACCGTCCGGCGTAGCCCTGCCCTTCCCGTTGCTCAGAATGCGGGCCAAATCCAGGAATAGCTTTCGGTCGCTTAGCCCGCCATCCGGCGCGATCGTGTAGGTCAGCAGGCTGTCGGTGTTGCTTTCTCCGACATAGAGAATTCTGCCGTCCGGCGAGACCGCCACACCGTTCGCGTTCCGGATGTCGTCGGCGACCTTCTTCGCCCGCCCGTCGGGGGTCAGATAATAGACCTTGCCCGGAAAATCGCTATCACCGGAGCCGGTAAAGTAGACGCCGCCCTTGGCATCGGTCGCCAGATCGTTTGGACGATTAAACGGGTTCCCCGCCTCGTCGGCCGCGATCGTCTGCAATGTCTTGCCGTCGAGAGCGATTTTGACGACGGAGTTGTTGCTGTAGCAGGCGACCACCAGCGTTTGCCCGAGTTGCGCCAAGCCATTGGCACCGCAGCCATCGAGGTGCCAGACCCTTTCCGCCTTGCCGTTGTTGAGGCGAAGCACATCGGATTTGGCGTAATCGACAAAATAAAGCGTCGGGCCGACAAAGATCGTGCCTTCGGGAAACCCCAAGCCGGAAACGATGATTTCGGCGTCCGCTGCCAGCGCGGCGTGCCCGGCACCGGATAGAAGCACCCACAAGATTCCGCAGGCGATCGAATGTCGCATCAACGTCCCAACGCGGTGCAGCATGGATCGATCCTAGCTGCTCCCGATGGGACGCACCATGAGCCGCCCGTTCAGGATCGCGTGATCCTGAACGGGCGCTCGGTCCTAATGCAGACCGTAGAACCCCATCGCGCCGCCGGCCATGACCTGGCGTTTGGTTTCAGCCGATAATCCGGCGAGCTGTTTCTCGACCATCTTTGGCGCGCCGGGAAAGAAGCCGTCGGGGTGCGGGTAGTCGGTCGCCCACATAATCTTGTGCGGCCCGATATAGTCGGCGAGGTATTTGAGCCCGCCTTCGACCGGCTCAAACGAGATCCAGCAGCTTTTCTGGAAAATCTCGCTGGGCCGGGTCTTCAGGCCGCTGTCATTAAAGCCCTGATCATCGAAATGGCGATCCATGCGGTCGAGCCAGGGCGCGATCCAGCCGCCACCCGACTCAAGAAAGCCGACCCGCAATTTCGGATGTCGCTCGCAGACGCCGCCCCAGATCATGCTGAGCGCCGCCAGCATCATCTCCATTGTATGGCTGATGATGTGCTGGGCGCCGCGGCCGTTAAAGCGATCGACACCGACCTGCGGCATCCCCGGCGCGGCGCCCTCATGGAAGCCGATCGAAAAATCGAGTTCCTCCGCGGCGGTCCAGAACGGCTCGTAGACCGGATCGTGGATCAGCCGGTTGTTGTAGGGGTTCGGCCGCAGGAAACCGCCATGCATGCCGAGCTCCTTGCGCGCGAAGGTCATTTCCTTGATCGCCTGATCAACGTCCTGCATCGGCAGCATCGCGACACCAAAGAGCCGATCCGGATAAGGCTTACAGTAGTCGGCAAGCCAGCGATTGTAGGCACGACATGTCGCGCCGGCGAGGCCGGGGTCTTGGATGCCGCCGACAAAAAGACCGATGCTTGGGTACAGGAAGGCCGCATCGATCCCGTCCATGTCCATGTCGGGGATGCGCTTATGCGGATCGAAGCCACCGGGGCGGCCTTGGCTGTACTCGAACCCGTCGGCGATCACATGGCCGTCGCGCGCGCCGATCGCGCCGATCGCGCCTAAACCGCGCTCGGCGCTCCCCAACAGCGCGGCGTCGACCTGCAGCTGCTGCTTGCCCTGCGCGTTGGTGACAAGCTGCGGCGCCCGATCACGATAGGCCGGCTCGATATAGTCGAGCCACAGGTTCAACGGTTCGAGGATATGGCCGTCGGCATCGACGACATTGTAGGTGCGCGTCATAAATACCTCCCTCGTCAGAGCGGAGCGGGGCCTATCGCCCGCGCTCCTTGTTTTTCCACCCCGGCAAAAGTCGGGGCCCATTTCCCGCCCGCTCGAAACGCGGATCGATGGATCCCGGCCTTCGTCAGTTCAGCCCGTAAAACGCCATCGCGCCGCCGGCCATGACGCCCTGCTTGGTCGCAGCCGAGACACCGGCGGCGTCGAGCTGCTTCTCGATCATGTCGGGCGCGCCGGGGAAGAACCCATCGCGATGCGGATAGTCAGTCGCCCACAGGATCTTATTGGGGCCGATATAATCGGCGAGGTGCTTGAGGCTACCCTCCACCGGCTCGAATGAAATCCAGCACTGGCGCTGGAAGATTTCGCTCGGCCGGGTCTTGAGGCCGCTATCGTTAAAGCCCTGATCGTCAAAATGCCGGTTCATGCGGTCGAGCCACGGAGCGATCCAGCCGCCACCCGACTCGAGAAAGCCGACGCGCAGTTTCGGGTGGCGCTCGCAGACACCTCCCCAGATCATCGACAAGCAAGCCAGCATCATCTCCATCGTGTGGCTGATGATGTGCTGGGCGGCGCGGCCCTTGAAGCGGTCGATGCCGACCGTCGGCATGCCGCTCGACCCGCCCTCGTGAAAGCCGATGACGAAATCGAGCTCCTCGGCGGCGGTCCAGAACGGCTCGTACACCGGATCATGGATCAGTCGGTCATTATACGGGTTCGGCCGCAGGAAGCCGCCGCGCATGCCCAATTCCTTGCGCGCGAAGGTCATTTCGGCGATCGCATGCTCGACCGATTGCATCGGCAGCATCGCGATGCCGAACAGGCGGTCGGGATACGGCTTGCAGTAATCGGCGAGCCAGCGGTTGTAGGCGCGGCACAGCGCGCCCGCGAGCGCGGGATCGTGCACCGCGCCGGAAAAGAGCCCCATGCTCGGATAAAGAAACGCGGCGTCGATACCGTCGAGATCCATATCGGGGATGCGCTTGTGCGGGTCGAAGCCGCCTGGCCGCCCATCCTCGTATTTCATCGTCTCGGCCTTGATCTCGCCCTGGCGCGCGCCGACGCCACCAATGCCGCCCATGCCCTGCTGGCTGCCGAGGACCTGATTTTCGAGAAACAGCTTCTCCTTGCCGTCATTGTCGATGATCAGCTTTGGCGCGCGCTCGCGAAAAGCCGGGTCCATATAATCGTTCCACAAGCTCACCGGCTCGAGGATATGGCCATCCGAATCGATCCGTTTATAGACGCGCGCCATCGTCGGTTTCCTCCATCTGACAATTGCCCACGAACGGGGACTCGCCTCTTAGAGGCTGCGCCATGCTGGCTCAGCAACCGCCGAAAGGCAAGGTCGTAAGCCTGCCTTATTAAGCGCCGAGCTATGCGTAGTCCGCAAGCCGCCCCGCCGCGAACGCGGGATGAGCGACGACCATCGACCGCAAACTTTCCACGCAATGACATCGTAGAGAGTGCAAGGTCGGAGCGAAACGCTAGGAGGGTCGGCGATGCGGCGGGTGTGGTTTTGGCTTCTTATGCTGCTGGTGGCGCCGGCGGCGCCGGGCTACGCCGATGACACGCCAGAGTGGACGCTGTGCAGTACCCGTCCCAGTGCCGGAATTACCAACGACGCGATCATCGCGGCGTGTACGTCGGTCCTCGATGCGGCGAAGGAGCCTGCGGACCGGCTCGCGATCGCCGCCTTCAATCGCGGGCTCGCCTACAACCGAGCGGGAAACCGCGACAAGGGTTACGCCGATTACGACGCGGCGCTGCGCCTCAACCCCAAATTCGCCAATGTGTTTGTCGCGCGCGGTTATGAAGCCATCGCCGATGGCAAATACGAGGCGGCAATTAGCGAATTCGACCAGGCCGCCAAGATCGACCCAAAGCTGGTCCAGGCCTATTACGGTCGCGGCCTCGCTTATGGCGCGAGCCGCAAAATCGATCTGTCGATCAAGGATCACCAAAAGGCGATCGCGCTCGATCCGAAATATGCGCCGGCCTATTTCGGCCTCGGCCTCGAATATCGCGACAAGGGGCAGTTCGATCGCGCGGTCGAGAGTTTTAGCAGGGCCATCGAGCTCGACCCGAAATACGCGCAAGCTCTGTACAACCGGGGCAATGCCTATGGCGCGCAGAAACAGGTGCAGCGCGCCATCGAGGATTACAACGCGGCGATCCAAATCGAGCCCGGCTATGCCAAAGCTCTCTTTATGCGTGGCCTCGCCTATCGCGACACCGGCAAGACCGACGAGGCGCTCGCCGATTTTGATGCGGCGATCCACGCCGACCCAAAATTCGATGCGGCCATCACCGCGCGCGACGAGACCAAGCGCAAGATCGCGTCGACAGCCCCAGCGCCCAACGGCCAGGAGGAAAAAGCCTTGTTCGGGCTCTATTTGGCGCGATCGGGGAACCTCGCCTGCGGATTCGGCATCGACGACGATGAGAAGGCCGCGCTCGAACGTGAACTCGCGGGGCGCTTGACTAAGGCCAGCGTCTCGGCCGCGCGGGCGATCGAGTTGGCGGCGCGCGCCGATATTGTCGTCGCCGAGCAAAAGCAGACGGACGCGAAACTCTGCTCGACCGACGGCGACTTTGCGGCGGATACCCGCGAGATGTTCGATGCGGTCGCCGATCGGCCCAAGCGCTCGCAATAAGCAAGGCTACATCGTCGTCGCGGCGAATTTGATGATCGCCTCGGTCTCCGACGCCGCCCGGGTCACCGCCTGACCGATCAGATCCATTTTACGCAATTGCTCGACCCGCGGCGTCACCGCGTCGAGTTCGTCTTCGCTGAGCACAAAGCCTAAGAGCGCGCAGGCGTCGACGAGGCAGATCAGCACCACATCGCGCGGATCGGGAATCTCGTCGGTCAAGAGGACCTGGCGCAGCCGGGCGCGGACCTCCTGCTGCTCGGTATTATCGATGACCGGATAGCGGCGCGTGCGGAAAACCCACAGAAAGCGTCCATTCTCCTCGTTCAACACGCCATGCGCGATCAGCCGCTTCAGCGCTTTTGCGCGATACGCCTCGGCGGCCACCGCGACATCGTAAAGCGCATCGGTGATGTCGAGCTTGGCATTCGCCTTGCCGAGCCCGGCCAGCACATCGTCGAGGATATCGTCGCCGAGCGGCGTGCGGTCGACGACGATCATCTTTTCGAGGTCGGTGTCGATGCGGTTGTGCAACGCCAGATCCATCAGCGCCGCACCGCTCATGACGATCGCGAACACCGATTCCGGCAACGGGATGAACTCGCCGCGCGTCTCGTCGAGCAGCAGCAGAACGATTTCTTCGGGGAAACTCAGCATCAGCGCACCGCGGCGACAGCGGCGGCGGAATCAGGTTCGATCGCGAAGATCGAGTCGAAGCCGCTGACCGCGAACACCTCGCGGACATTGTCGACCAGCCCGCCAAGCGCCACCTTGCCCTTTTGCTGCTGCACCTTTTTGGCCAGCACCAGGAGCACACGCAGACCCGCGCTGCTGATGTAGTCGAGCCCGCTCATATCGATCGCCATGCGTGGCGGCTCGCCGGCGAGCGCGGCCCCGAGCCGCTCTTCGGCGGAGGACGCGGCGCTGCTATCGAGCCGACCCGACAGCCGGACGATGACGACATCGCCGTCCCGCTCTTGTTTAATTTCCATGAACCGATCCTTCACCACGTGCGGGCGATGTTGCGGGGGCGCAGTTTGCCTAGGCGGGGTCGGGCAGGCAATAGCGGAACCAGATGATGAACAAGCGCGAACCGAATTCCGCCACGGACGTAATTGATGGCGTACCCCAGCCCCGCGCCAATCGGGGTTGGCTTCGCTCGATGCCCGGAGTAGGAGGCGACATGGTCGATCATCGCCTCACGCTCGCTGCCGACATCGCAGAAATTCCGCGCCTCCTCGATTGGGTCGAGACGCGCTGCGACGAAGCGGCGGTGCCTAGCGACACGGCCTGCAAGATGGCCCTGGTGCTCGAGGAAGCGGTCGCCAACGTGATCAACCATGGCTTCTCGGAAACGCCGCCGCCGCACCGGATCGCCGTCGAACTCGTCATCGACCCCGATCGCGTCAGCGCGCTGGTGATCGACAACGGTCAGCCGTTCGATCCGTCGGCCGCACCCGAAGCCGATACCAGTCTGCCGCTCGACCAGCGCGACCCCGGCGGGCTGGGCATCCGTCTGATTCGCCGGATGATGGACCGGGTCGAGTACCAGCGCGTGGCGGGCGAGAACCGCTTGCAGCTGGAGAAGGCCCGAGCATAAGCCCTCCGATCTAAGGCCGATACACCAGCGCCAGCAATGTAATGTCGTCGGATTGCTCGGCGCCGGCTGCAAAGGCTTGCGTTGCCGCAAGGACATCGCCGACCAGAGCTGTGGCACTCTGCCCGCGCGCCGCGTCGAGCGCGGCTTCGAGCCGGGCCGTCCCGAATTCCTCGTTTGCCGGATTGAACGCCTCAGTGATGCCGTCGCTGAACAGAAACAGCGCATCGCCCGGCCGCAATTGTGTCTCGGCGATGCGGTAGGGCATGTCCTCATCGACGCCAAACGGGATGCCGGTCGCCTTTAATGTCTCGCGCTCGCCGGACGCGCGCAGCACATAGGGCGGGTTGTGCCCGGCATTGCAATAGCGCAGCGCGCCGCTGTCGAGGTCGAGTACGCCATGAAACGCGGTCACGAACATCGACGCGGCATTCTCGGTCGCGAGCAGCCGATTGGCGTTTTCCATTTGCGCGGCCATGTCGTCGCCGCGCTCGCCGCCGCGCAGCACGGTGCGCGATACCGCCATGAACAATGCCGCCGGGATGCCCTTGCCGGATACGTCCGCCACGGTCACCGCGAGCCGCGCGTCATCGACTAGGAAGTAATCGTAGAAATCGCCGCCGATCTCGCGCGCTGGATGCATCTCGGCGTGGAGATCGATCGCGGCGAGCGCGCCTTCGCGCGCCAATGGACGCGGCAAGATCGAATTCTGGATCGTCGCGGCCGCCTGCATCTCGTCGCGGCGGCGCTGCTTCGCCTCGAGCTCCGCCGCCATGCTGGCGAAGGCGCGGGCGAAATTGGCGAGTTCGCCCGGCTGCCGGGTCAGCTCGGCCAGCATCGCGGGATCGTATTCGTCGCGCCCGAGCGCGTTCGCCGCATAGGTCAGATAGGCCAGCGACCGGTTCATGCCGTGAAGGCGCTCTCCCAGCTCGCCAATAATGGCAACGCCGATCGCCGGGTGCTCGGCGGTCAGGTCCATCAGACTGCCGCGCTCGATGCGCAGCACCGTCAACTCACCTCGGGCGACCACCGTGGCGCCGCGCGGCGTCGCCGCGAACGCGCCCAATTCGCCGACGATGCGCGGCGGCCCGACCGTCGCGACAAGAACCTGGCCCGCGGGTGTGTCGACAAAGACATCGACCTCGCCGGCGAGGATCACGGCGGCGAAGGTGCTCATCTCACCTTCCGCCATCAGCACGTCGCCGTCGTGACAATGGACGACGGCACAGCGCTCGGCGACCGCGATCAGCGACGCGGGGTCGAGACGCGCAAAGATCGGCAGCGGCGCCAGCAGTCGCGCGATCTCGTCGACCGAGCGCGTTGCGGCGCCCGGTTCCGTAGTAGTCATGCCTTCGTTCATCGCCGTATCAATCCGCGAAACATCGGCGTCCGTAAAGCCTGCACGGCTCTCGGGCCGACGGCGCGGGTGAGTTCAGCACCCACCTGTTCCACCTGTTTCTGGCACGGAATTATCAGGTGGCGAGAGCCCTTTGGCGCCGATGGCTTCCCTCGCGGCAACAATCTCTCTTCCTGGCCTTTTTTCCCTATCGCAGACCCGGTCGAAATGGGCTGTTCCATTGGCCGAAAGGCCTTCTGGCTGGTAGAAGCACTCTTGTCCGTTTGAAGAGAGAGCCGCGATGGATGGCGTGGGGACGAGTTCCACCGATACGATTTTCTGGCAGCGGGCGCGACGCCATCTGCTGAACTATGGCGGCGATTTTGTTCCGTTCGTGCCGACGCGCGCGGAGGGCGCTTTCCTGTACGATGCGTCCGGTCGCCGGATGCTGGATTTCACCTCCGGCCAGATGAGCGCCATCCTTGGCCATTCCCATCCCGAAATCGTCGCTGCCGTGCGCGATGCGGTCGGGCGGCTCGACCATTTGTTCTCCTCGATGCTGTCGGCCCCGGTGGTCGATCTGGCCGAAGCGCTGGCCGCGCTGCTGCCCGACTTGCCGCGCGTCATGCTGCTCTCCACCGGCGGCGAGGCGAACGAGGCGGCGATCCGGCTGGCCAAGCTGGTGACCGGCAAGTGGGAAATCGTCAGCTTCGCGCAGTCCTGGCACGGCATGACGGGTGGCGCGGCCGCGGCCACCTACAAGGCGGGACGACGCGGCATCGGGCCGCTGGCGCCCGGCAATTTCGCGATCCCCGCGCCGAATGCGTATCGCCCGCGCTTCTCTGGGGTGAGCTGGCAACAGGAATTGGACGATGCGTTCGATCTGCTGGACCGGCAGTGCACCGGCAATCTCGCGGCGTTTATCGCCGAACCGATCCTGAGCAGTGGCGGGGTGATTGATCTGCCGGTGGGTTATCTCAACGCCTTGCAGACGCATTGCCGCGCGCGCGGCATGATGCTCATCATCGATGAGGCGCAGACCGGCGTCGGCCGCACAGGCCTGATGTTTGCCGTCGAGCGCGACGGCGTCGTGCCCGATATCCTGACATTGTCCAAGACGCTGGGGGCCGGGCTGCCGCTATCGGCGGTGCTGACCGGCGACGCGATCGCCGAGGAAGCGGCGGCGCGTGATTTTCTTTTTTATACCACACATGTGAACGACCCGCTGCCCGCCGCGGTCGGGCTGAAGGTGCTGGAGATCGTGCAGCGCGATGGCCTGGCGGAACGGGCGCGGGTGACGGGCGCACGTCTGGCGGCGGGACTGCGCGGGTTGATGCAACGCCATGCGTGCGTCGGCGATGTGCGCGGCCGAGGCCTGTTGCTGGGGTTGGAGTTTTGCGCCGCCGACGGCAAGGGCGCGGCGGCGATTTCCGATGCGGTGACCGATACGGCGTTGGAGCTGGGTCTGTCGGCCAATATCGTGCGCGCTGGCGCATCCGGTGGGGTCATGCGCATCGCGCCGCCGCTGACGGTGAGCGAGGCGGAGATCGATCTCGGGGTGGAGCTTCTGGACGCGGCGATCAGCCGGGCTGTTTCCGCCAAAGCGTGAGCCGCGGCTCTCCTGCCGAATCTATCGGCGATTAAGCGGCGCTTTGCCTTTGCACATGCTCCGGATACCAGCCGGTGAATTTCACCGCGCCGACCAAGGCCAGGATGATCGCGATGACGCCGGCTCTCTGCGGGATGACCGGCAGAAACAGCAGGGCGGCTTCGGCGATCACCATCACGGCAAAGGCAAGCGCCCATACGGCGGTGATGATGTAGTTGGTGCGAATGAATCGCGGATTGTCCCATAAGGCGGGCGCAACCTGTTCGCGCGCGTATTGCAGCGTGAAGGGACGGCCGAGCGCCAGTGAAACAAGGACGACGCCGAGCAATCCGGCATCGACACAGAGCCGGACGCCTATGACGGATCCGACTGCTCCACCGAACAAAGCGTAAAGCGCCAGCCCGCCAAACAGCAGCGTCGTGCCGATCTCCAGAATTTTGACCGAGCGGCCCGGAGTTATTTGATCGCGCACGAGCAAGGCGACCGAGATCAGCGCCGCGACGATCAGTCCCGGCGTCGATCCGACGACCCGGTCCACCGCGGCGAAAACGATAAAGGGCGCAAACGCCAGCAGCATGCCCATCATTCACCCCCATGGCCGCCAATGCCTGTCGCGCCCGCGCGGCGCGCTGGTGCCCTACGCCAATTACGCTCGCCGGGCCGCCTGCGCCTTGACGAGGGCCGGGGTGGGTGGCGGCATCGGCGCGGCTTCCGGCGTCGCGGCGCGGGCGAGTTTGACGAGCGCTTGCATCAGACCGGCGACGCCTTTGAGGCGCGTCGCCTCGTCATCCCAATCGCGCAGATAGACGAGCTTCTGGTCGGGGCGAAGGCGCAGCCGGCCGGCCTGTTTCTGGATCAGCTCGACGAGACCGGCCGGGTTGGCGAAGCGGTTGCCGCGCAGCGTGATGACTGCGCCCTTGGGGCCGGCCTCGACGCGCTCGACGCCGGCCTCGCGGCAGGCGCGCTTGATCGCGATGATCTGCAGCAGGTTCTCGACCTCGGGCGGCAGCTTGCCAAAGCGGTCGATCAGCTCGGCGGCAAAGGCCTCGCTTTCGCGGCGATCGGCGAGCCCGGCGATCCGCCGGTAGAGCCCGAGGCGCACCGACAGATCGGTCACGTAATCCTCGGGGATCAGCACCGGCGTGCCGATCGTGATCTGCGGGGTCCATTCCTCGTGCGGCAATCCTCCTTCGCCGCCATCGGTGCGCGCCGCGGCGACGGCTTCTTCGAGCATGTGCTGGTAGAGCTCGATGCCGACCTCGCGGATATGGCCGGATTGCTCGTCGCCCAGCAGATTGCCGGCGCCGCGAATATCGAGATCGTGGCTGGCGAGCTGGAACCCGGCGCCCAGCGTGTCGAGGGTCTGCATGACTTCGAGCCGGCGCTGTGCGGTCGGCGCCAGCTTCTTCTTTTCCGGCAGAGTCAGGTAGGCATAGGCGCGCAGCTTGCCGCGGCCGATGCGGCCGCGCAGCTGGTAGAGCTGGGCCAGCCCGAACATGTCGGCGCGATGCACGATCAGCGTGTTGGCCGACGGGATGTCGAGCCCGGATTCGATGATGTTGGTCGAGAGCAGCAGATCGTAGGCGCGCTCGTCGAACGCGGTCATCACGTCTTCGAGCTCGGTCGGCGCCATGCGGCCATGCGCCATGCAGACGCGGATTTCCGGCACGACCTTGCGCAACTCCTCGCGCACCTCGTCGAGATCGGAAATGCGCGGGGCGACATAGAAGACCTGTCCACCGCGGTCGCGCTCCCGCAGGATCGCCTCGCGCACGACGACCGGATCAAATGGCATCACAAAGGTGCGCACCGCGAGGCGGTCGACCGGCGGTGTCGCGATGATGCTCATCTCGCGCACGCCGGAGAGCGCCAGCTGCAGGGTACGCGGGATCGGGGTCGCGGTCAGGGTCAGCACATGCACGTCGGCCTTGAGCTGCTTGAGCCGCTCTTTCTGGATGACGCCAAAATGCTGTTCCTCGTCGACGATCACCAGGCCGAGATGGGCGAACCGGACATCCTTGGCGAGGAGCGCATGGGTACCGACGACGATTTCGACCTTTCCGGCGGCGATCTCCTCCTTGACCAGCTTGGCTTCCTTTGGCGGCACGAGACGCGAGAGCTGCGCGACGCGGATCGGCAAACCGGCAAAGCGCTCACTAAAGCTGCGGAAATGCTGGCGGGCGAGAAGCGTGGTCGGCACGACGACCGCAACCTGCGCACCCGAGAACGCGGCGATAAAAGCGGCACGCAGCGCCACCTCGGTCTTGCCAAAACCGACATCGCCGCAGATCAGCCGGTCCATCGGCTTGCCGGACGCCATGTCGCCGAGCGCGTCCTCGATCGCGCGGAGCTGATCCTCGGTTTCCGGATACGGGAAGCGCGCAGCGAATTCCTCATAGACGCCTTCGGGCGGGGTGATCGCCTCGCCGGGACGGAGCTGACGCTCGGCGGCGACGCGGATCAACTCGCCGGCGATCTCGCGGATACGCTGCTTGACCCGCGCCTTGCGTCCCTGCCAGGCGGCGCCCCCAAGCCGGTCGAGCTGCGCGCCGGCCTCTTCCGAGCCGTAGCGCGACAACACTTCAATATTCTCGACCGGGACAAAGAGCCGATCATCACCGGCGTAAAGCACCTTGAGGCAATCGTGCGGCGCTCCGCCGACATCGATAGTTTCGAGACCCTCGTAGCGGCCGATGCCGTGCTCTTCGTGCACGACGAGATCGCCGGCGGCGAGGCTCGCCGCCTCGGCGATGAATTCGTCGAGGTTACGGCGGCGGCGCGGCACGCGCGCCAGCCGGTCGCCGAGGATGTCCTGCTCGCCGAGCACGACGAGGCTGTCGGTCGCGAAACCCTGTTCGAGCGGCAGGATCGCGAGCCCGATCGCCGAGGCCGGCAATTTATCGAGCGCCGCACCGTCGGCGACGGTGCGCAAATCGGTCAGGCCGCGCTCGCGCAGCACGGTGGCGAGGCGGTCGGCGGAGCCGGTGCTGTAAGCGGCGATCGCGGCTCGCTTACCAGATTTGCGCTCGGCGTCGAGGTAATCGCGCACCGCCTCGAACAGCTGGATCTTCGGGTCGGCGCGCTCGGCCGCGAAACTTTTCGCCGGGCGGGCACCAGCGTCGAACGCCGCGCTGTCGCTTTCCGGCGCGGCGAAAGGCGAGAGCTGGATCACCGCACGCGCGTCCAGGATTTTCTGCCACTCGGCGTCGCCGATAAACATCTGCTCAGGTTTGACCGGGCGGTAGAGCGGCGCGGCGGCGCTCGCCCCGGTTTTGGAGTTTGACGCGGCAATGCTTTGCCGCGCGGCGTAGAAATCGGCGACGCCCTCGAGCCGATGGGCCCGCGCCTCCTCGCTCTGCCAGTCGAACGACACCGCCGCGCCCGGCAGGTAGTCGAACAGCGTCTCCAGCCGCTCGTAGTAAAGCGGCAGCCAATGTTCCATGCCGGCAAAGCGCCGCCCGGCGCTGACCGATTCGTAAAGCGCGTCGTCGCTGCCGACATTGCCGAACAGCTCGCGATAGCGCGTCCGGAAGCGGTGGATCGCCGGCTCGTCGAGCAGCACCTCGCTGACCGGTTTCAAGTCGAGCTTGCCGAGCGAGCCGGTCGAGCGCTGGCTGAGCGGGTCGAACGAGCGCAGCGATTCGACCGAGTCGCCAAAAAAATCGAGCCGCACCGGCTGCGTCGCGCCGGATGGGTAGAGGTCGACAATGCCGCCGCGGATCGCGAATTCGCCCGGATCGCGTACCGTGTCGGTCCGGGTATAGCCGTTATTGCGGAAAAAGCTTTGCAGGCGGTCGAGCGGAATGCGACCGCCAACGCCGAGGGTCAGCACGCGGCCGTCAAACAAATTGCGCGGCGGCACGCGCTGGACGATCGCGTTGACCGTAGTCAGCACGAAGATCGGGCCGGCCGCCGCGCCGCTCGCGAGCCGGGTTTCCAGGGTCGTCAGCGTGTCGATACGCCGGCTGGTGATCTCGCCATTGGGCGAGACGCGGTCATACGGCAGGCAATCCCAGGCCGGGAAGGTCAGCACCGTCAACACGGGATGGAAGAAGTGCAACGCGGCGGCAAAGCGCGACATCCGCCCGTCGTCGCGGCAGACATGGAGCCACGCGCCGGCCTTGCCGTCGCGCAACAGCGCGCCGAGCGTCGCGGCATCGTGCCCCTCGGGCGCGCCGAACAGCGTTGCCCGTCGCGGCAGGCTGCCAAGGATATGGCTCAGATCGTCGAGCGGCATTACGACGGCATCCGCGCAACCCCTCTCCGCCCTTTAGGGAGGAGAGGGAGGGGCCCGCGAAGCTCACCCCAGCCCTCTCCGCCCCCAAGGGCGGAGAGGGAATCCGCCAGGGCGTAGCGCAGAGAATTAGAGATATG